>Ga0192242_10084_pt2 | contig 40963 bp, 34 predicted proteins | sample Koala_Koa27_J3_FD_131235 | JGI IMG/M metagenome (GOLD analysis project Ga0192242, IMG submission 131235) | Enriched cells from koala feces incubated with labeled cellulose particles, San Francisco Zoo, California, United States - Koala_Koa2-7_J3 ...
CCCCCCCCCCCCCCCCCCCCCCCCCCCCCCCCCGCCCCCCCCCCCCCCCCCCCCCCCCCCGCCCCCCCCGGCGCCCCCCCCCCCTGGAGAACCCAAATTTAATGTAAGTCCCGAGGGATATGGATATCCGGCAGGCAGCCTGTGTTATTATGATGTGCAAGTGACGGATAAGTATATTTATACCATTTATGATGGTCGTAAATTTAAAGATATTGTAAAGTTAGCTGATGCGTATAAGCAGGGGGGGAGGATATTCCGTATTTTCAATCATGATGGAGAGGTCGTGAAAACTTATGTTTTGGATCGGCCTATAGCCGGAATCTATGTGGATGAGGCTAGAGGCACAGTCTATGGACTGGATGTGAATGCGGATGAACAGATCGTGAAATATAAGGCTTTATTAACTGGACTTTGACAATGGAGTAACAACAGTAGTAAATGAAAAATTGACTTTGATAGAATCAATCTATGAATAAACTGAGACATTTGATAACATGGACCTGTCTATGTTTTTTGCTTTTCTTTTGCTCTTGTGCAAAAGGCAGAAAACAGTTGGATATGGTTTTGGAAAGTGCTGGAAATAATAGGGGAGAACTGGAATCTGTATTGCAGCATTACAAAGGTGACAGTTTGAAATATCAAGCAGCATGTTACTTGATAGAGCATATGCCGGGATGCTATGCTTATAACGATCCCCGTATTGATTCTTTAAAGGTTTTAAAGTGGCTGGCTGTCCAGAAAGGTGAAGGAGCTTGGCTTGACTCGGTGAAAAGAATATGGGACAGTTTCTCTTATTCATCCATGCCTAAAGTTTATGATGTAGAAGTAATAACAGCCGATTATCTGATTGAACATATAGATCATGCATTTGAGGTTTGGGATAGTCGTCCTTGGGTAAAATATTATACTTTTGAAGATTTCTGTAGGTATGTACTTCCTTATCGGGTAGGGAACGAGCCGCTGGAGTCGTGGCGCAAACTTTATTATGATCGATATGTGCAAGCTATAGATTCAATGTATGGAGGAAGTGACATTGTGGAAGCTGCACAGGCTATTCGTACAAAATTTCTGAATGATAACTTTGCTTGGGATACAAATTTTTCATTGCCTCATTTTGGGGCTTGCTACTTGTTGGATCATCGTGCGGGAATATGCAGGGAATCTTGTGATTTTACTGTCTATTTGTTCCGTTCTTTGGGTATACCCGTGGCTACGGATTGTTATTTGTCCTCGCCTCAAACCAATGGTCCGCATTCATGGACTATATTGAAAGATACTACAGGAATGCTTGTACCTTTTTGGCTGGTGGAAACAGATGTGAAAAGAGGAGGCAGTGACGGGCGTCCGAAGGGAAAAGTATTTAGGCGCGAGTATTGGGGAAAGATGGAGGATGTGACGAGCGAATATTTTGGAAAGAATAAAGCTGAAATAAAGGTGACGTGTCCCTCTGGTATTGATGATGTTTATTTATGTGTCTTTTCGTGCAGTAGATATACGGCGGTGGACAAGGCGCGCTTGCAAGGAGGCAAGGTCACTTTTTATGATTTGGAACCCGGTATATGGTTTTTGCCGATGTATAAGGAAAAGGATCGTAGGAACTTATTGCCGGCAGGTTATGCTTTCAGTTTGAATAAAGAGGGCGAGGTAAAAAGTTATATTCCGGATACACTACAGAGAAGAAGGGCGGTGTTGCAGCGCAAATATTCTTTCAATGCTCATTTGAAAGAGGTGCTGAGCCGGATGTCAGGAAGTCGTATCGAAGGTAGCTGGTGGGCTGATTTTCGTCATTCGATTTGGCTGGGTAGTCTGGATGATTCTATCCGGACAAATAGGATTGAGATATTTCCTTCTTCGGAACCTGTGTTACGTTATCTCAAGTTACGGGCAACTCCTTTGAGGTACACGGCAGAAGTGGCGGAAATAGAAGTTTATGAAGCGGGTACAGGACGTAAATTGCCTTTAAAGTTTCTGGATATTCCGGCGGCAATCAGTGTGAAGCATGCAGCAAATATGATGGTAGATGGAGATGTGCTTTCTTATTATGAAGCGGCTGAGGAGGGCGAGCAAACATTATCTTTTGATTTAAAGAATGAATATCGCATTGGTAAAGTAGTTTTTATACCTCGTAATGATGATAATTTTATTTACCCGGGAGATGAATATGAATTGTTTTATCAGGATGGAATCAATGGATGGAAATCTTTAGGGCGGCAAATAGCAGTGACTTATGGATTGGAGTATAATAATATTCCCTCAGGAGCTTTGTTATGGTTGCGTGATTTGACTCGCGGGCGCGAGGAACAATTATTTGTGGTGACGGAAGATGGAAGGCAGAAGTTTTTGTAAATGTCTATTTGTATAAGATCGGATGATTTTATTGATGCTACACACATCTGGCAGAATTAAGCGGTATTCCTTTCCTTCTCTTTTTATTTGATAATTGGGGAAATCTTTAAGGGCGGATCTAAGGGTGCTAATATGACTATATATTTTATTGTCCGGGTCATCTTCGTTAGACCAAAAAGCATTTTTAATATCTTCTAGTGTCAATAACTGGTTGGGTGCTTGTACAAATAGCAATAATAATTTAAAGTCTGCTCTTCTTATAGGGCATTCTACTCCCTTTATATACATTTTTTCCATGTCTTTTTGCAACAGCAAATCTCCTATTTGTATATTTTCTCCTTTCTCAATAACCTTCTTTTTCTTCTTCTCATCCACATAAAATGATATGGATACGCCCAATAGCACAATGCCATAGGCAATGACACTCCATAATGCTTTTGAAGTGGTGTTTCTGAGTACAGTAATCCAGCTACAATCTACCCAAGCCTGAACGCTGGCTGTTTCTTTTGCATCTATTATTTGTGGAGACGTAAGAATAGCAGACTGAGGGGAAATTGAATCATTATCACTATATTGCTTTTTCCCATTATGGCAATAGATAATTCCTTTCTTCCCGATAATTTCATTATTATTGATTTCATTTTTAAAGATATTGCTGAGGTTATCGGGATTAATCGGAGAACTTTTTATTAATGTGTACTGAGTTATAAGTTGATCCGCCAGAAATTCATCTATACTGTCTTTAAAAGTAATGGTTTCTATCCCCTCTTCAGTTTTTATCTGACTCCCTTTTATTTTTCTTCCTAAAGGTCGATGAGCTATAAGTTTTTTATTCAGTCGTTCATGATAGTCTGAAGTTATTGCTTTCTCTAGTGCAAAGTCCATTTGTATTTGAATTTTTTCTTTTCCATCTTGAAAAAGAAAATAGAATAATAGGATAAAGCTGGTCCATCCTGCTATTGTTAAGCTTAGAGTAAGTATGTTTGTCGCTTTTCTCATATTTTTCTTTTAAGTGCAAAAATAAGAAGAATTCGATGAAATGGAGACTTTTTTCGTCTTAAATTCATCTTAAATAAATGCCCATGCAGATTTAAGATAGATTTAAGGTAAAATGTTTGTGTAGAAGGGTTGTTCTTGCATACATTTGCCAAATAAATAGTAAATGATATAAGAATGAAAAAGTTGATTTTTGTATTTGCCATTATCGTAGTGGTAGTAGCTTTAGGGAAAATATCTCATGAGGAGGTAGCAGGTGATTTATTTCTAGACAATGTGGAAGCATTGGCAGCTGAAGAGTTTACTAATGAGATATGTATTGGCAGTGGAAATGTGACATGTTATACAGGAGAGAAAGTGGAATATACCATAACTCATTTTAATTTGGAATAATTAATGAGATACCTTTATCTAATATTAATATTAGCACTTTTTTCTTCTTGCAAAGAATCGGAAAAAGATAAAATATCTCGTTTGGTTAGTGAATGGGAGGGGAAAGAGATTATCTTTCCTGCCCATTCCATTTTTACCATTCAAGGAAAGGATACGGTGGATTTTTCTTTTTTGGATTCGGAATATAAGGTAGTTACCTATATAGATTCAATAGGATGTACCAGTTGCAAATTACAACTGCCCCGTTGGAAGCAATTTATGCACGAAGTAGATTCCACCATAAATGGTAGTATCCCCTTTGTATTCTATTTCCATCCAAAAGATATGAAAGAATTGCATTATATCACTCGTCGCGATGCATTTAATTATCCGGTTTGTTTCGATGAAAAGGACGATTTTAATGCATTGAACCATTTTCCTGTTGAAATGACTTTTCAAACTTTTTTATTGGATAAGGAAAATAAAGTAGTAGCTATTGGTAATCCTGTTCATAATCCGAAGGTGAAGGAACTCTATTTGCAGGTGTTGACTGGAGGTAAAAATACTAAGGCCAAAGTGGAGCAGCCTATGACAGAAGTGGCACTGAATACTGAAAGTATAGATTTTGGTACTTTCCCACAGGCAGAGAAACAAGAACGTAAGTTTATGCTAACCAATACAGGCAAGAATCTATTAGTGATTTATGATGTAATAACTTCTTGTGGTTGCACGAAAGTGGAGTTCAGCAAAGAAGGAATTCGTCCGGGAGGAGATACAGAACTGACAGTTATTTATGAAGCGGAAAAGGCTGAACACTTTAGTAAGACGATTACTGTATATTGTAATGCAAGTAATTCCCCACTTCGTTTGAAGATAACGGGGAATGCTAAATAAAATGAAGTATTAACCCTTGAGAGTCAAAAAGTGGGTGGAAAGAAAATCATTTTCTTTGCAGGAACACATATTCTTTTCCACCCTGTGGCTTTCTCTAAAAGTATAGGAGAATAGTCCGATGCAAAAGTAATGCAAAAATATAGAAAAGACAAGCATATATGCTCTCTTTTCTACGGTAGAATTCTTTCCGAAAAAAGATGAAAATATAATTAATAATCATCTTTAAAACTAGAGACAAGATGAAAAAGAATATTTTGAAAGCAACTTTGATTGTTACGTTTGCCTTGATTGCAGGGTATAATGTTTATAGTTCTCAGAAATCAGATGTAATGTCTGATTTGGCATTGGCTAATGTGGAAGCGTTGGCTGGATGTGAATGGAATAGTTGGATTGGTGAACCTGTATTTCATATCACTTTAACAGGATATTGTTCATGGTCATGCACTCAAGGAGGAGTGTTTCAATGTCCGATTTAATACTAGTATTAGATAGAAGATATTGACATATCACTTGTGATTTTTATAGATAGATGTATGAACTTGATATTGTAAAGTGTAGATTGTTTACATCTATCTATATAATAGCGTTTTATGGATAGCTTAGATTCTTCGTGCACATGTATGGGATAAGAATTAGAAGTGAATCTATATTTTACATAAACTTTAATATATTCATATATGAATAAGTTTTTATCAATAACTTTTGTGTGTGTTGTTTTTACAGGTTGTATACATAATACACAAAAGATAAACTCATATAATTTACCTGAGTATCAAATAGACTTTCATGAAGCGAATGAAATGAAATTTGACGAACTAGTAGATACCTTTTTTTGTATCCCTTTAGAAACCCAAAGTACGAACTTGCTAGGACGGATTGCTAAGATTCAAGTAGATAGTGTTATATCAGTACTGGATGAAATGAATCAAACAATTCATCTATACTCGATGGACGGTGGTTTGTTGGCTGTAATAGATAAAAAAGGTATGGGACCTGGAGAATATGTCCAGCTGAGCGATTTTTTACCTGCCCAAAAGATGGCTATGTGGAAATACTAGATCCAATGCAGAAAAAAATAATCCGTTATGACATGTATGGTCGTTTTATAAAAGAAATACATCTCCCATTTCCTGTCGGGGTATCCAAATTTACGAAAGTAAATGGATATTACATCTTCGATCAGCAAACGATGCGCAATGAGGGTGAATGGAAATATAGTATCGTAGTCTTATCTGAAGAAGGAAAAATTGTAAACAAACTTTTTCCTTATACTCAATATGCGGATATATTACTTTCATCCAGAAATTCATTTTATCATGTTAACAATGAATTATTCTATACCCCCATTTATTGCGATACTATTTTTTTGTTGGATGAGAAAGTAGCGGTACCTCAATTTGTTGTAAACTTCTCAGATAAATGGGTTGATAATTCTTTTGTGTATGGAGCTGTTAAGGATCCAATGAGCTTTATCAACAAACTACGAGATTGTGGCTTTATAACTTTCCTTAATGTGATGGAAACTAGTTCTATGATTTGGCTTGATTTTATGTACAAAGGAATAAAGTATTGTTCGTTAATAAACAAATCCAATGCACAAATTTTAACATACTCAAATTCAGCATCCGATGATTGTCGAGATTTGTTTGGAGAAGTTTTGGCAACATGGAATGATTTTTTTATTATGCTAGAGAGTGCCGAAGGGATTAGCCAAAAGTTTGGATTAGAGGTTCGGCCAGAAGATAATCCATGTGTAATATTTGTTAAATTTAAGTAATGATTTTATGAAACTATTATTGTTGGCAATCTTAATGTCATTTCAATCTTCTCAAACGACTTGTGATGACTTCTATAAAAAAGAATTAGACCCTTTGAGTGTAGAAGGGAAAGTTGAAAAAAAAGAAATAAGTGAGCAATTCTATATAATATATGTTGTGAATAAAAAAGGAGAAACAGTTCGCTTACGTTTTTTGAAAAATATGTCTGGTTTTGAAATCTATAATTTCATTCTAATAGATAGTCATATATTAAAAAAGAAGGGGGATAGAAGTGTGCATATCCTGACTGAAAATAAATTGGACAAGAGTTTTAAAGGGAAAATATTTGATAAATTGTGCTATTAAGCCATTGAGAGGATAATCTGAAATCTTTGTTTAAATGAATTGTGAGTATGAAAAAGAATATTTTGAAAGTAAGTTTAGTTGCTGTATTTGCTTTGTTTGCAGGGTATAATGTATATAGTTCTCAAAAATCAGATGTAATTTCTGATTTGGCATTGGCTAATGTGGAAGCATTGGCACAACATTGGGAAAGCGAAAGTTGGAAAGAAGGATATGAATCATCATCCTATCAAATTTATCTTCCTCCTATTCCCGGCTTGACTAATGGAGGCTATACAACTATACCTTGTTGTAGATACACAAATAATAAATATAGTGCATGTTCCTCAATTGATATTTGTCCTTGATAAAAAATGAAATATTGTAGCATAATATATATGTGTATCATTTGTCTTTATTCATGTACAAATGGATACAAGCATGGAAATGACAGGTTTGAGTCCGAATCTTATCGGATTCACCTGGACTTTTCAGATCTTTCGGATACATTGCGCTTTTCAACCTTCATCGATTCCGTGGAAGAAAAAACATTAGTTTTACCTGATTCATTATACTTGGGAGAAGCCTCTCAGGTATATATAGATGCTGCCAATATTTTTGTTACAGACTGGCGACAGAACTGTATATATCGTTTTGATAAAGAAGGTAAATTTATAAATGAAATAAATTGTTGGGGTGAAGGGCCAGAAGAATATTTACGTATCAATAAGATTTGGGTGCACAATGATGCTTTGTATATTTATGACAGTAAGGGGCTTAAAATTAATTACTATACTTTAGAGGGAGATTTTAAGGGAAGAATAACGTGCAAAAATCATTTTTCCGATATTGAAATGCTTTCAGATAGCTTGTTTTTATGCTTTACCCCAACATATATTTATGAAAATCCAACTGGTGTCTGGCTGATGGATAATCAAGGGGAGTTCAGATGTTCATTATTCTCTTATGACAACCCTTACCCTTCTGTTTCAAGTTTGTGGCAGTATTTTTATCGAACTGAAACAGGGTATGTGGGACTGTTCTCGCCGGGAACTGATAGTTTCTTTTCGTTTATAGATGATTCATTAAAAGTTTCTGCTACCATTGATTGTGTCCAACGCACTCCAGCTTCCTTTCCGGGTATTTCCTCCTGTTGGAATGTGAAGGAGGATTTTTACAATCTGCCTTGGTTTGTCAATGGGGATAAATGGTTGCTGATGTGTTACTCACACTTTAAAGGGAGCGAAGCTTATTACGCTTTGTATTCCAAAGCAAAGAAAGAATGTGGAATTTATAAAATCTTATCCGTTGATGTATGTAGTGGACAGTTGCTGGGAGGTCCGGTTTCCTCTAATTTAGCAGACTGCCTGGTTACGATCGTTGCAAATGACTATTTAAGTATGGTGTATGATATGATGGGAGAAAAGATGCCGGAGGAGGATATCGATAATTCTTCCTTGTCTTATTTGAAACTGAAGATATATTATTTTAGGTAGATAACAATCTTAAACCTAAAGGAGAATAGTTTGATGTAAAAGTAACTACAGTTTTAACTAAAACAAGATATTGTGAAACCAGAAGCTTTAGTTGGGTAATGAAGTTGATATGTGTACGAAGATAAAAAGAGGATTTAGTATTAAGATCGGAAGAAATAGAGCATGAATAAAATAAAAATAGGATTGAATAAGTTATTGTCCTTGTGCTTTATATTATGTGTGACAATGATAGTATGGTTATTTTTCCAAACAACTACTTTCGCTTCATTTAAGATTCCTTCTGATTCTATGGAGCCTGCACTATTGCCTGGGGATAATATAATAGTAAATAAATGGGTGATAGGGGGACGTCTGTTCAATATTTGGGATGCGGCAGAAAATAAGCAGATTAATATATCACGCCTTCCGGCTTTTGGAAAAATAAAGCGTAATGATGTATTGGTTTTTAATTTTCCTTATCCGGATAGATGGGATAGCCTTGGATTAAACTTGAAAACATATTATGTGAAACGTTGTGTAGCTATACCGGGAGATACTTTTGAAATAAGAAATGCGCATTACAAGGTACATGGGTACAATGAAACTTTGGGATGTGTAGACTCACAAGATAAGTTGCAGCAAATTTTATCTTCAAGAGAAGGGCAATATCGGGATATAGTGATGAATGGTTTTCCTTATGATAGTTTGGTAGATTGGAGTATAAGAGAATTTGGACCATTATATATTCCGGCTAAGGGGGGATCTATAGTCATAAATTCTTTTAATATAGCATTATATAAGAATGTGATAGAATGGGAGCAAAAAAAGAAACTATTACAGCGTGGAGATACAGTTCTTTTAGGTGATAGCATAATACAGAAATATCAGTTTCAAGAAGACTATTATTTTGTGGCAGGAGACAAGGTGATGAATTCGAAAGATTCTCGTTATTGGGGATTATTACCTGAAAAGTTTGTCGTAGGCAAAGCTACGTTGATATGGAAATCAGTTAATCCTATAACTGATGAAGTCCGTTGGAATAGAATTTTTAAAAAGATAGAATAGTATGAAATGTGGTATGGCAATTGTAGCAGTTTGCTCTTTTTTCTTTTTAATGAGCTGCACCGATAGAGCATTGGAAAGCTCTCTAAAATTAAGCGGTGACAATCGTACGGAATTAGAGCATGTACTTCTACATTATAAGAGTAATCCGGAAAAGAAAAAGGCTGCTGAATTCTTGATTGGTAATCTGATAGGCAATGTGGCTTATGATACTACTTCTTTGTGTAAATATCGTCCTGTCCTGCTTCATTACGATTCATTAAAAAGGGTGGAAAAAGATTTGCAGATCAGCGCAAAAGATTCCCTGAATAAAGAATGGAAAAACTTCCTTCGATACAATAATCCACGCGTCGATATTTATTCAAGGTTGCTTCCTGATCTTAAAACCATATCTGCAGAATATTTGATTGATAATATAGATTTAGCATTTCAAAGTTGGGAACGATGCCTATATAAGGATAGTATCTCATTTAATATTTTCCTAAAAAACGTATTGCCTTACCGGAGAAATAATGGATATGTAATAGAGAAATGGCGCAATTATTTCATTTCCCATTATGGAGACTATATGCAGCGCTATGCTTCTCCCCATCAGTTAGTTGACTCATTGCTGGAACAATTTAATGATTATCGGGTAGATTGGTCGGCCATAAGTACTTACCCTTATGTTTGCTTGCAGGATTATAATTTGTCTAAGATGTCTAGATGTTCTGCACGTTGCTGGTTTAATTCTATGCTGTTGTCGGCATTGGGGGTACCCTGCACTATTGATTATGTGCCAGCTTGGGGAAACCGTAACAGCAGTCATGAGTGGAACGCCATTATTATAAATGGGAAAACATATCCGTTTGAGGCTACGGGTGGTCATGGAAAATGGAAATCGGGTAAGGTGTACAATAATGTTTGGGTGGACAAGTATTGGATGAAGTCGCGTTTGCCTAAAGTTTTTCGCTATAGTTATGAGACTATGCTACAAGGACCTTCTGCCGAAAAAGCTTGCGATGCAAGTTACATACCTCCGCTTTTTTGAATACGAAGTATGAGGATGTATCTGATGAATATTTTGTAACATCGGATATCCGTATTCCTATTAAGAGGGAAATAGAAGTAGATGGGGCAGAATATGCTTATTTGTGTGTATTCAATGAAGATGTATGGAAGCCTGTCTTCTGGGGCAAAGTCGGAGGTTCTGATGTTTTATTTCGTAAAATGGGGCGGGATATTGTGTATCTGCCTGTTTTCTATAAGGATGGCAGGCTGCTTCCGCTTAATGACCCTTTCGTATTGCAAGCAGATGGCAGTATCCATTTCTTGCAGGTTGATATGCGGGAATTGGAATCTGTTACATTGGAGCGCAAATATTATGCCCGTCCTGATATTGGTCTTTGGTGTGAGTGGAACAAAGGCGCCCGGTTTGAAATTTCAAAGGATCGTGGCTTTCGCAAGGCGCAAACAGTGTTTACGGTTCCGGAATGTAAATCCATACCTAATATATGGCAGTTGGATACATTAGTGAAGTGTCGGTATATCAGATATTTATTTCCAGAGGATAAGGATGTGCTTGCTGAATTGTCTTTTTATGGAAAGGGTGAAGTTGAAGGGCAGCTAAAGCCATTGAAGGGTAAGCCTTTTGCTTCTGATGATAATAGAATGAAGACACTGAGCAAATTATTTGATGGTGATATATTGACATATGCAGATTTAAATCCTTATCTTTCGGTAGAAGACAGTGTGGGATGGGTTGGGATGGATTTCGGTAAAGAAGTAGAGGTAACAGCGTTAGGTATTTGTCCGCGTAATGATAAGAATAATGTTATTAAAGGAATGGAATATGAACTGTTTTATTGGGGCGGTTCCTGGGTTTCTCTGGGAAAGAAGGTGGCATTAGATTATGTTTTGGAATACGATAATGTGCCCTCTGATGCTTTGTTATTATTGAAGTGCACAACGGAAGGACGTGAGAATCGTATTTTTACTTATGAAGATGGAAAACAGATATGGTGGTAAAAATGGAATCTAAATGGCTAAAATATGGAACCATGCTAACAATAAGCATACTTGTAGCAGTATGCCTCAGTGTAGTGTGTCTGAATGCCGATTCTCTTCCATCTGACATCTTAGAAGGAAAATGGAGATGGATGTATATATGTTATACAACTTCACTCATCGGCTTTGCTTTATTGATAATCACCTGTCCAAAATACTTGAAAGCTTATTTGCCTGCAATCATCCCATGGATCTTCATACTCTATGGAGCCATCGAAGCCACCTGGGGTATTCGCCAAGTCTATGGTCTTACCTATTCCAACCATTCCCTATACGCCTTAACCGGGTCTTTCTATAATCCCGGTCCCTACTCCGGCTATTTAGCCATGATATTTCCCATTTGCCTGTACGAATGGTTGAAACGTAAAGACGGAAAGAAAACAATACCTTATTATGTTGCTTTATCTGCAATGTTACTGATTCTTTGTGTGTTGCCCGCCGGAATGAGCCGCTCGGCTTGGATAGCCGCAGCGGTCTCTTCGGCATACATTGGCTATATGAACTATCGGGAGAAGATACGAAATAGCACTAAGAGATATTGGAATAAGACACCGCGAAAACGAAATATGACGGTGTGTTATGGAGTGTTAGCCCTAGTGATAATGGTCCTTACACTATGTGGCATTTATCAGATGAAAAAGGATTCGGCAAACGGTCGCCTGTTTATGTGGAAAATAGCCACGTATGCCGTTTGCGATCGTCCTTGGACCGGATATGGCTGGAATAATGTTGCGGCAGCTTACGGACAGGCGCAAGAAGATTATTTTGCAGCAGGGAATTATACGGAAACAGAGGAGCGTGTGGCTGGTGCTCCCGAATACGTTTTTAATGAATACTTGCAAGTGGCTATGGCTTGGGGAACCCCTGTGCTCTGCATCGGATTGCTGGTAATAGGCGGCAGTGCATACCCCGGGCACAGGCGGAAAGAATACGGACTTTGCGGAGCTTTGCTCTCATTGGCTGTCTTTGCTTTTTCTTCTTATCCGTTACAATTTCCGGCTTTTGTTTCGGCATTGTGTATGTTGGTGCTGGCGTGTGGCATAGGGGCTTTGCCTTTGCAGAAAGTTTGGCTTCGCTTATTGTTTACTGTTCTGTTATTGTGGGGCAGTTATGGATGTTTTCGTATGTATCAGCAGAAAAGTGCGGCATTGGTAGCTTGTAGGCAGTGGAGCAAGAGCCGTATGTTCTATCAATCGGGAGCCTATGAGCAGGCGGCGGAGAGTTATGCAGAAGTCTATGAAGATATGAAAGGAAATGCACGTTTCATGTTCGAGTATGGTCATGCTTTGCATAAGTTGCATCGTACCTCCGAATCAAATGCAGTTTTGAAGGAGGCTTTGCAGGTGAGTGGCGACCCCATGATACTGAATATAATAGGGAAGAATGAGCAGGAGATGAAGCATTATGAAAATGCGGAACATTGGTTTATGCGTGCAGTGCATCGGTTGCCGGGACGGATCTATCCCTATTATCTATTGGCGAACCTGTATGCCGAACCGGCTTTTTACCAACGTGATAAATTGGAACGGATGGTGAGTATCGTTTTAGAAAAAGAACCGAAAGTGCAATCCACAGCAGTGAAGCAGATGAGGCAAAAGGCGGAAAAACTATTGGAGGGCGTAAAGGATAAGGATTCGGCCATTATTCATCCCGAAAAAGAAGAATGATTATGGAATGTCCATTGCCTTTTTTATGTAAAGTGCTAATAATTAATATAATAATTCAATGATATGCTTATGATTTGTCCATCCTGTTTTAGCAGGTATTTCATATTATCACACTATATTTGCAGGGTAATCGATTGCAAAACACACAATGTTTGAAACCTAAAAAAGAAAGTAGAATGAAAGTAAAGTATGGTATGATAGGAGCAATGGCAGCACTGCTTGTTTCTTGCTCCGGAGGAAACTCGGCAAAAAAGGAGAATTAGACGGATCGCCTGTGGTGGCCCATAAAGTAAATGTGGACGGACAAGACCTGACCGTTTGCGAACTGAGTTTACTGAAAGATTCTGTGCGCCTGCCATTGAGTTATTTGGCAGAAGATTTGCAGATAGTGAAACTGGAACGGGGAGACGAGGCTTTGGTAGGTAGCGGAGGAGTATATCTATCCGATAACTATATGGTAATAAGCAGAAGCAATAACATCCCTTGCAAGCTGTTTGGGAAAGACGGTAAGTTTGTAGGGAATATAGGAGCCATAGGACAGGGCCCCGGAGAATATACAATGATATATGATATTCAGATAGACGAAGCAAGTCAACGGGTTTATCTACTTCCCTGGAATGCGGACCAAATACTAGTCTATAATCTGAAAGGTGAATATGAGAAATCCATTCCGCTAAATAAGAAGTACGAAAAACTGAGAGTGCCGAAAGGCGTATTCAAGGTGGATTCCAAGAAAAATCAGATCGCTGTATGTCTGCTTCCTTTTGATTTCTTGGATGTAGTGGCATGGGTACAGGATATGGATGGGAACTTTATCCATGAAATTCCTGCGGGGCACTTTAAGGTGCGGCCCGATTTCAGTAATGAGATGCTTGCCAATAGATCGACGGAGCAATTAGACTTGAATATCTCTACTTTCTTTGAATTGCGGAAAGATACCCTATATCATTATGATACGGAGAATAACAAGATGCTTCCCCAGTTTACGATTGATTTTGGTGGAAAAGATATTCCGATGCATACGTATTTTGAATTGCCGCGTCATTTTATGGGCATTGTGTCTGCCAGTAAAGAGGTGGCCGAGGGTACGTTTGAATCTGTAGATGAAAAGGCATTTATAGTGGATAAGGAGACCCTGAAATGCAGTTACTATCAAGTGTATAATGACTATTTGGGAGATATTCCTTTAGGTATATACATAGGTTGGGCTTGTCGTGATGGTTATTATGCAGCCAATTTGGAACCTGCCGCGTTCACCGAGCAGTTGGAAAAGGTGCTGAAAGAGAATACGGCTATGGATAACGATATGCGTAAGAAACTGGAAACACTGAAAGCTTCCATTGATGAAGACGACAATAACTATATATTGTTTGCAAAACTAAGAAGATAGAACGATATAATGAGGAATCTGCTTTATTTGTTTCTTTTGAGTGTGATGCTGGCAGGTTGCCGCAACAACAGTGTGCGTTGTTTGGAGAAGGCGGGCACTATGTTGGGGGTAAACTATGACAGTCTGCAATATTACTTGCAAAGGATTGATTCGGCTTCGCTTACCCCTGATCAACTTTGCGAATATTATTGCCTGAAGTTATCGACATCCGTCTATTTTCACTCACTAGGAAGAAATAAAGTAGATTCTATTTCGAAGCTTTTGATGGCACATTTCCGTCCCGAAGATCCTTTGGCTTTTCGTGCCGGAATGATCCGTGCCGACTGTTATTTCGGGAGGAATGAGTTTCGTGCTTCCGATTCCATCATCGATCTGATGAAAGAACGTATAAAGACAAAAAAGGATTCGCTGTCTTGGTTCAACTATAAATTCGTATTAAAATATAGGATGGGAGAGAGTGATTCTTCTTTTTATTATCTGGAGCAGATGTTGAAGTATGAACTGACCCGGAAACAATATATATACGACCGGATGGGGTGGCTTTATGCAGAAATAGGACAGACGGATTCTGCCATTACTTATTATAAAGCTGCTGTAAAAGAAGATAGGACTCGCGGTTCTTTTTTCTATTTCGATAAGGTGGTTGATTTATTCAGGAAAGAAAAGGATTATGTAAAGGGACTGAATGCTATGCACGAGTTGCGGAAGTATTCAAAACGCTCGGATGTTCCATACGTTAACTTCCTGCAAGGAGAACTCAATTTGGAGCTACATCGTCCCGACTCTGCTTTGAAATACTATCGCATTGCTTCGCAAAGTGGTAATTCTTTTATTGCTTCACAGGCTTTTTCGCGTATGGGGGATATTATGGAGGGGGAACGTAACATAGAGGAAGCTTTCCGTATGCACAATAAGTCAAACAGGAACTTCAATGATGTTTACGGAAATGTAGAAATGTTGGAAAGGAGAGTTGATTTTGATGCGCTGAAACTGAAGAATCAATTAAATGAATTGGAAATGGCGCGCCAGCAGCATATAATCGTGATTTTGGGAATGGCTTTGTTTATCGCTTTGCTGACGGGAAGTTTTATTCTATATATTCTGTACCGCAAAAGAGTGATGGAGCGAAAACGCCTGTTGCAGGAGAATGTATTGCTGAAGCAACAGGAGGAACTGAGTGCATTGCGTGAAAAGGAAGCTCTGCTGCGCGAACAGGATGCACGAATGCGTGAGGAATTATTTAAAAGATTGAAAGTATTTGATAAAATACCTCTCTCGGACCGGGAGCAGCCCGAAGGAGGAATGGAGAATGGGCACATTCATTTATCGGATACCGACTGGGGAGAAATACGGTTGATGCTGGATAACGCTTACAGTGGTTTCACCGGGAAACTGAAACGGGATTTTCCCGATTTAAGTGAAAGGGATGTGAACTTCTGCTGCTTGGTTAAGATCAATGTCGGTTTGCAGAGTTTGGCTGATATTTATTGCATTAGCAAGAATTCAGTGAGCAGACGTAAGTTGAGGCTGAAAGAGAAGATGGGAATAGAGGAAGGGAAAACGCTGGATGAATTCCTGCACAATTACTAAAAGAGATGTTTTATGAGAAAAAATAGTTTGAAAAGCTAGTTTTATTTAAATAAAAAGTTTTTATTTGTTGTACAAATCAGAAAAACATGACTATGAAGCTACACATATTGACATTTAGCTTAGTGTTGGGCACTGCTTTGGTTGCCTGTTCGGGAGAAAAAAAGAATCTACGGAAAAAGAAGGTGTGGAAACCGTTTTACCGTCTTTGCCCAATGAGGTGACGGTTATGCCGGTGAAGAAACAAGTGTTTAACCATGAATTAATCAGTAATGGCAAGGTTTCGGCACAGGATTATGCCGATCTGTATTTCCGTACTTCCGAAGTGGTGGCACAGGTGTGGGTGAAGAATGGAGATGTGGTGCGCAAAGGTCAGAAGATAGCCGAACTGGATTTGTTTAAACTGAATAATACGTTGGCACAAAATAAAAACAGTCTGGCACAAGCCACGCTGGAAATGCAGGATGTATTGATAGGGCAGGGGTACGCTCCCGATAACTTGAAAGCCGTACCTGCCGATGTATTGGAACTGGCAAAAGTAAAGAGCGGATATGAACAAAGTAAGGCACAATACGAATCTGCCCAATATGATATGGAGCAAGCTACGCTGGTAGCTCCTTTTGATGGCATTATTACCAATCTCTTTGAAAAGAAATATAATATGCCCAAGACTTCCGAGGCCTTCTGCCGGGTAATTAATACGGGAAACATGGAGGTGGACTTCACGGTGCTTGAAAGTGAATTGCCACTGATAAAGGTGGGGGATAAGGTGGAGATAACTCCTTATGCTTCGGCTGCCGGTGTGCGTCAGGGAAATATCAGTGAAATTAACCCCTTGGTAGATGAAAACGGTGTGGTGCGGGTTAAGGCACGGGTGAATGGCAGTAACAAACTATTTGACGGTATGAATGTGAGAGTGAGCGTGAAACGTTCTGTAGATGGACAACTGGTTATTCCCAAAACGGCAGTTGTGTTGCGCTCCGGCAAACAGGTGGTCTTTACTTTGAAAGACGGGAAAGCGATGTGGAACTATGTGCATACGGGACTGGAGAACATGGAGGAATATACCATAGTCGATGGACTGGAAGAAGGCATGGAGGTAATAACCACCGGAAACGTAAACCTGGCACATGAGTCACCGGTAAAGGTGATTAAGAATGAATAAGGTTGTCATTCTGAACGAAGTGAAGAATCTGAAAAGTATGAGTCGATGGTAAAATTCTTGTTACAACGTCCTATTGCCGTACTGATGGCATTTACCGCCTGCTTTATTGTGGGATTGGTAACTTACTTCTCGCTGCCTGTTTCCCTGCTGCCCGATATAGCTATTCCGCAGATAACCATACAGGTGACGGGAGAAAATTCTTCGGCACGGGAATTGGAAAATACAGTAGTTACGCCTGTGCGCCGGCAATTACTGCAAGTGGCAGGACTGCGCGAAATAAAAAGTGAGACAAGGGACGGTGCAGGCATCATCCGCTTGGAGTTTGAATTCGGAGTAAATACCGATCTGGCATTTATTGAAGTGAATGAAAAGATAGATGCCTCCATGAACAGTCTTCCCAAGGAAGTGACCCGCCCCAAAGCCATCAAGGCAAGTGCAACGGATATTCCGGTGCTCTATGTAAATATGACTTTGAAAAGCGATGCTTCCTATCAGGAGGCAAACGAACAGCAATTCCTGGATATGTGCGAACTGGCGGAGAATGTAGTGAAACGCCGTATCGAGCAACTGCCCGAAGTAGCCATGGCGGATATAACCGGAGTGCCGGGACGCCTCTTGCAGATTGTCCCCGACAAGGATAAACTGGCAATGACGGGTATCAGTGTGGAAGATATAGAGAATGCGCTGGCTGCCAATAATGTAGAGCCCGGAAGTATGTTGGTCAGGGATGGATATTACGAATACAATATCCGCATAGCAACCTTGCTGCGTACGCCGGAAGATGTAAAGAATATCTATATTCGCAAAGGGGAACGCATCTTGCAATTAAAAGAACTTTGTAAAGTAGATATTGTTTCGCAAAAAGAGGTGGGACGCTCTGTATCCGGAGGGAAAAGGGCGGTAACTTTGGCTATCATTAAGCAGAGCGATGAGAATATGGATGAAATGAAAGCGAAGTTGAAAGAAACGACAGATTACTTTGCTTCCCTGTATCCCGATATTGAGTTCAGCGTGAGTCGCAACCAGACGGAATTATTGGACTATACCATCTCGAATTTGCAGCAGAATTTGTCTTTGGGCTTCCTGTTTATCTTTATTGTTGCCGTATTGTTCCTGGGGGATGTGCGTTCACCGCTGATTATCGGTATCAGCATGGTTACTTCCATTGTGATTACTTTCTTTTTCTTCTATTTCTGCCATGTGTCGCTCAATGTAATTTCACTTTCGGGCTTGATACTGGCAGTAGGTATGATGATAGACAGTGCCATTATCGTAACGGAAAATATATCCCAGTATCGGGAACGGGGATATTCTCTGAGACGATCTTGTGCTGCCGGTACTACGGAAATGATTACGCCGATGCTGAGTTCTTCGCTGACAACGATTGCCGTATTCGTTCCCTTGATTTTTATGAGTGGCATTGCCGGAGCTATCTTTATGGATCAGGCGTTTTCCATAACGGTGGGGTTGATGATTTCTTATGTTACGGGTATTATGCTGTTGCCGGTTCTGTATCTGTTATTCTATAAGACAGGAATCCGTGGAAAGAGTTTCTTGTCCAAGCGTTTTGATAATCTGTTGAAGAACGAATGGTTGGAAGGCTTTTATGACAAAGGCATTGATTGGGTATTCTCTCATAAAAAGATTTGTATGTTGGGTACATTGGCTACCCTTCCGCTATGCGTGTTCCTTTTCTATTTTATGGAGAAAGAACGGATGCCCCAGATTGATCAAAACGAACTGGTGGCGCGTGTGGAATGGAATGAGAATATTCATGTAGATGAAAACAACCGCCGGGTGGATAATTTAATGAAGCTGGTGGATGATAAGGTAATAGAGCATACGGCATACGTGGGTATGCAGGATTATATTTTGAATGGAGGAAGTGAACTCTCATCCACTGAATCAGAGCTTTATTTCAAGACGGAGACTCCGGCGGGAATCGCTCCTTTGCAGGAAGTATTGGAACAGGAGTTGAAAGAGAAATATCCGTTGGCGGTAGTGACTTTCTCGCCTCCTGAAACGATCTTCGAGAAGCTGTTTGTGACGGGAGAGGCGGATGTTGTTGCCGAACTTCATACAGCAAACAAGTCGCGGGCACCGGAGGCGGAACAGTTGCAGCTGTTGGAAAAGCAAATTACGCAAGCCGCGGAAAAAGCGCCTACAGGCATTGCTTTCCGCAATCAGATGAATCTGATCGTGAACCGGGAGAAGTTACTATTATATAAGGTATCTTATGAGGAACTGACGCGGGTGCTACGCACGGCTTTCAAGGAGAATAAAGTTTCTACCTTGCGTTCTTATCAGCAACACCTGCCTATCGGCATTGCCGGAGAAGAAAAGAGTGTGAACCGGGTGCTGGCCGAGACATTGGTACGGACCATGCCCAATGACAATGGGCAAGTGAACTATATTCCGCTGAATCAATTGGTGACAGTTGTTCCTGCAGAGGATTTAAAGAGCATCACGGCAGGAAAGAATGGCGAGTACATTCCTTTGAGTTTTTATGAGGTAAAGGATGCGCCTGCACTGATGTCGAAAGTGAAACAGGTGGTAGGAGAAGATAAAGACTGGGAAGTGGATTTCTCCGGTAGCTTCTTCTCCAATGAAAAGATGATGGGAGAATTGACCGTTATTCTGTTTGTTTCCCTCTTGCTGATGTATTTCATCCTTTGTGCACAGTTTGAAAGTTTCCTACAACCGCTTATCGTCTTGCTGGAAATCCCCATTGATACGGCTTTTGCTTTGATTGCTTTGTGGATATGCGGACATACGCTGAACCTGATGTCTGCCATCGGTATCATTGTAACTTGCGGTATTGTGGTGAATGACTCTATCTTGAAACTGGATACGATCAATGAATTGAGAAAGACGGGCGTACCTTTGGTAGAGGCTATCCATACGGCGGGGAAGCGCAGGTTGAGAGCGATTATTATGACTTCACTGACTACTATTTTTGCGATGGTTCCGTTACTGTTTACTTCGGATATGGGATCGGAAATGCAGAAACCGCTATCTATTGCCATGATTGGCTCTATGGTGGTGGGAACATTGGTCAGTTTGTTTATCATTCCTTTGATTTATTGGTTTATATATAGAAAACATGACAAGAATGAAGCACATTAGTATATGGATAATAGGATGCCTTTTATCAATCGGGGTAAAGGCACAGCAGGTAGTGAAACTGGATTTGCAGCACACCATAGAAATTGCCAATGACAGTTCATTGTCCGCTTTCAGATACCAGAATCTCTATTTGTCGGGCTATTGGGAGTTCCGCACTTACAAGGCAAACCGTCTGCCTAGCCTGACTTTGAACCTGACTCCGGCACAATATTACCGGAATATCACCCAACGCTATGACTCGAATGAGGACTTGGATGTGTATCGTGAACAGCAGATGTTCAGTGCTTCGGGCGGTCTGAGCATCAAGCAGAACCTGGACTGGACAGGCGGTACTTTCTATATTGACTCGGAACTGGACTTTATGCGTAACTTTGGCGATGCCAAGTCTACCCAATACTCCAGTGTTCCTGTGCGTGTGGGTTATCAGCAGAGCCTTTTAGGTTATAATGCTTTCCGTTGGGATCGTAAGATAGAACCGTTAAAGTACGAAAAGGTAAAGAAGCAGTTTATCTATAACACTGAGATGGTATCGGAAGAAGCGGTGACCTACTTCTTTACATTGGCAATGGCGCAGGCCGATTACCGGTTGGCACAGGAAAATGTGGCTTCCAGTGATACACTGTATAGCATCGGGTTGCAACGCCATAAGATAGCGGCCATTTCACGTGCTGATTTATTGACCCTCCAACTGGATAAAGTCAATGCACACAATACTTTGCAGAATGCACAAATCGCTTTAAAGCGGGCAATGTTCTCCTTGGCTTCCTTCCTTAATCTGGATAAGAATACTCAAATAGAATTGGATATTCCCGCACGTCCCACAGGCAGGATGATTCCGGTAGACGAGGCGCTGATGAAGGCAAAAGAGAATAATCCCACTTTCCTGGAACAACGGCAGAATGTGTTGGAAGCGGAGCAGAATGTGGACAAAACCAAGAAAGAATCACGTTTCAATGCCAGTATCAACGCCAGTGTAGGTTTCAACCAGGTAGCGGACAAACTGGGTGATGCATACAGGCATCCTTTACAGCAGGATTTGGTATCGGTCAGCGTATCCATCCCGTTAGTGGACTGGGGAGTGCGGAAAGGTAAATACAATATGGCGAAGAATAACCTGAATGTGATAAAGATAGCTGCCCGCCAAGAAGAACTGAGCGTGGAGGAAGAAGTAATCATGACAGTGAATGACTTCAATATTCAGCAAAGCCTGATCACCAGTGCGGAAGAAGCTTTGGATCTTGCCGTGATGGCCTATGAACAGACCCGTCAACGCTTTATCATCGGAAAGGCGGATGTGAACAGCCTGACTCTTTCCCTGAACCGCCAGCAGGAAGCACAGAAGAATTATATTTCGGCTTTGCAGAACTATTGGTTGAACTATTACAAGATACGCAAACTGACGTTGCATGATTTTGAATCCGGTTTTTCACTGTCGGATAAGTTTGATTTTAATGCAGGACTATATAAATAATGAGTAACCCCCGTAACCTGTCATCGTTTACCTTGATAGTGACTTTTGTCTGTCTGTCACTTATCGGGTTGGTATTGGTACCGATGTTGCCGGTAAAGCTGGCTCCGTCACGTACCTTGCCGGGACTGACTATTTCATTCAACATGCCGGGCAATGCATCCCGGGTGATAGAAGCTGAGGTGACAAGCAAGCTGGAATCCATGCTTGCCAGGGTGAAAGGGATTAAGAATGTCAATTCCACTTCGGATAACGGCAGTGGCTACATTACGCTGGAACTGGATAAGCACGCGGATATAGATGCCGCCCGCTTTGAAGTCTCCACCATTATCAGGCAGACATGGCCGCAGTTGCCTGAGGGAGTGAGTTATCCGCAAATCAGTATGCGTCGTTCAGACGAAAAGGCATCCAGGCCTTTTATCACTTATACTTTGAATGCTCCTGCCAATCCTATCTTGATACAACAGTATGCCGAGGAGAATATCAAGCCGGTATTGGGGCAGTTGAAGGGCGTTTATAAGGTGGATTTGAACGGAGCCACGCCCATGGAGTGGCAGTTGGAATATGACAGTGAGCAATTATCGCGTTTGGGAATTACTTTGTCTGCCGTGCAACTGGCTATAAACCGGCATTATGAAAAAGAATTCCTGGGAGTATGTTCCATAGAAAAAGGGGCGGATGGCAGAGAGTGGATCAGGTTGATGCGCACCTCTACCGAGAAAGAAATGGAGTTTGAACCGTCTGCCATTCAGTTGGAAGCAGGAGATGGGACGATGGTTACTCTGGATAAGTTGATAAAGGTAAAGCATGTGGAGGAGCGTCCGCAAAGTTATTACCGCATCAATGGATTAAACTCAATCTACCTGTATGTCACAGCCGAAGAAACTGCCAACCAGTTGAAACTGAGCAGTGAGGTGAAGCAACTGATGGGAGAGTTGCAGCAGAAAATGCCTGCCGGATATGAAGTGCATATCAGTTATGACGCCACGGAATACATTCAGAAGGAACTGGATAAGATTTATTTCCGTACCGGGTTGACGGTGTTGATCCTGTTGCTGTTTGTGGCATTGATTACACGGAACCTTCGTTATCTGTTCCTGATAGTTACCAGCCTTACGGTCAATATAGCGGTAGCGGTTATCTTTTATTATGCATTCGGGCTGGAGATGCAGCTTTATTCGTTGGCGGGCATCACCATTTCCTTGAATCTGGTAATAGACAATACGATTGTGATGACGGATCATATTCTGCATCGTCGTAACCTGAAGGCATTCGTGTCAGTGCTGGCGGCTACGCTGACTACCATTGGCGCATTAGTTATCATCTTCTTTCTGGATGAAAAGATACGCCTGAACTTGCAGGACTTTGCTGCGGTGGTTATTATCAATCTGGCTGTGTCACTGTTTGTTGCCTTGTTCTTTGTCCCCTCTATGATTGATAAGATAGGGTTGGAAAAGAAGACACGGAAACGCAGACGCATAAGATTTACTTGGTTGCGGCATACATTTGCAAAACGAATGGCGGTGTATTTCACCCGTTTCTATCAAGGGATGATTTACTATCTGTGTCGTTTTCGGGTAATAGCCTGTTTGGCATTGCTGCTGGGATTCGGTTTGCCGGTATTTATGTTGCCCGAGAAACTGGAAGGAGAGGGCAAATGGACGGAATATTATAATAAGGTCTTTGATAATCCTACTTATAAAGAGAAGATAAAGCCGGTGGTAAACAAAGCACTGGGAGGCAGTTTGCGTCTTTTTGTGGAAAAGGTGTACGAAGGCAGTTATTTCAATCGCGATGAGGGGGAAGTGGTACTTTCCGTATATGCCACTTTGCCGAATGGCAGTACCTTGGAACAAATGAATGCTTTGATTAAGAAGATGGAAACTTACCTGAGTGACTTTAAGAAAATAAGGCAGTTCCAGACCTATATCTATAGTGCACGGCAAAGTAATATCCAGATTTATTTCACCAAAGAGAACCAGCGGAGTGGATTTCCTTATGCACTAAAGGCAAACATTATCAGCAAGGCATTGACGCTGGGAGGCGGAAGTTGGGGCGTGTATGGTTTGCAGGATCAGGGATTCAGTAACGATGTGCGCGAGAGTGCCGGAAGTTTCCGGGTGAAATTATATGGCTATAATTATGATGAGCTGACTTATTGGTCGGAACGGTTGAAAGAAAAATTGTTGATGCACCGCCGTATCAAGGAGGTGACTGTCAATTCCGAGTTTTCATGGTGGAAGGATGATTATAGTGAGTTCTATCTGGACTTGGACAAGCAGAAGATGGCAAAGGAGAATGTGACGGCTACCCAGTTGTTTACTGCTTTGCGTCCGGTGTTTGGCAGGGATATTTATTGTGGTAATGTGATGTTTGACAATCAGTCTGAACAATTAAAACTGTCTTCTTTGCAGGGGCAGCAATATGATGTGTGGGGATTGGTGAATATTCCGCTTGCCATCAATGGGCATTCCTACAAATTGGCGGATTTTGCTACGGTACAGAAAGGGCAATCTCCCCAAAAGGTAGCGAAAGAGAACCAGCAATATCGGCTTTGCCTGCAATATGAATATATCGGTTCGTCCGAACAGGGAAGAAAACTATTGAAGAAGGACTTGGAGGAATTTAATAAGGTATTGCCCATGGGCTATACTGCCGAGAATGATCAGGATTATTGGACATGGAATAAGAAAGATAACCAGCAATATGCCTTGTTACTGATTGTGATTGCCATCATCTTCTTTACTACCAGCATTCTGTTCAATTCATTGAAGCAGCCTTTGGCTATTATCTTTGTCATACCTATTTCGTATATTGGCGTGTTCCTTACATTCTATCTTTTCGGATTGAACTTCGATCAAGGCGGCTTTGCTTCCTTTGTATTGCTTTGCGGTATTACGGTGAATGCCAGTATCTATATATTGAATGAGTATAATGCCATTCGTAAGCGTTACCCGTTGTTGCTGCCGGTACGTGCCTTTACCAAAGCATGGAATTCCAAGATCGTTCCTATTTTCCTGACGGTGGTTTCTACTATCCTGGGATTCATTCCTTTTATGTTGGGCGAAGGGAAAGAGGCTTTCTGGTTTCCGTTGGCGGCGGGGACTATCGGCGGGTTGGTAATGTCGGTAATAGGCATCTTCCTGTTCCTTCCTATCTTCTCGTTGAAGAGATTTAAAAAGAAGAAGGTAACGACGAAGGCTCACGATTAGTAACGTCAAGGCTCACACGTTACTAATGTGTAGACCTCGACATTAGTAACGTGTGAGGCCTGATGTTACTAAAGTTCCAATAAAAGGTTATTTAAAAGCCTTCACACATCATACACCCCATATAGCCCTGTTGTATAAATTAGAAAGATAATCTGATATTTCCTTTTCTTTCTCGTGATAAGTGTTTACTTTTGTTGCTAGAAAGAACATTAAATAAATATCATCTAATACTCACTAATCATGTTAACTCAAATTATTAACGGCAAAATCTTTACCCCGCAAGGTTGGCTGGAAGAAGGCTCCCTGCTGATACGGGATAATAAAATATTAGAAGTGACCAACTGTGACCTTGCCCTGATCGGTGCCAAACTAATTGATGCCAAAGGAATGTATATCGTGCCCGGCTATGTGTGTATGCATGCCCATGGCGGCGGTGGACACGACTTTACGGAATGTACGGAAGATGCTTTCCGCACCGCTATCAAGGCACATCAGAAACATGGGGCAACCAGTATTTTCCCTACTTTGTCTTCTTCTCCTTTCTCGGAAATCCGCAAGGCGGTAGCTATTTGTGAAAAGCTGATGGGCGAAAAAGATAGTCCTGTATTGGGATTGCATGTAGAAGGGCCTTATCTGAACCCCAAAAGAGCAGGCGAGCAATTTGCCGGAAAACTGAAGAATCCCGATAAAGAAGAATATACCTCTTTGTTGGAGAGCACCAACTGCATCAAGCGTTGGGATGCCTCCCCCGAATTGCCGGGTGCTCTCGATTTTGGTCGTTATCTGAAGTCAAAAGGCATTTTGGCAGCAGTTTCTCACACGGAGTCAGAGTACGAAGGAATAAAGGCGGCTTTTGAAGCAGGATTTACCCATACGGCGCATTTCTATAATGGTATGCCGGGCTTCCATAAGTGCCGTGAGTATAAATATGAAGGAACCGTGGAAAGTGTTTATCTGACGGATGGCATGACCATTGAACTAATTGCCGATGGCATCCATTTGCCTTCTACTATCCTGAAACTGGCTTACAAACTGAAAGGAGTGGAGAAAACTTGTTTGGTAACAGATGCTTTGGCTTATGCGGCAGCCGAAGGAATGGAAATAACAGATCCGAATGTGATTATAGAAGATGGCGTGTGCAAAATGGCGGATCATTCTTCTTTGGCGGGAAGTATTGCTACTATGGACGTATTGGTGCGTACCATGGTAAAGGCAGGAATCTCTGTAGCAGATGCTGTACGCATGGCCTCTGAAACTCCGGCACGCATCATGGGCGTGGATGACAGGAAAGGTTCATTGGAAAAAGATAAAGATGCCGATGTGCTGATTCTGGATCGCGACCTCAATATCCGTTCTGCTTGGGCTATGGGGCATTTGATAGAAGAAACGAATACTTTATTCTAAATAGGCTTTCCAATCAAAGGGAAAACTCTCTTGATTGTTTGAAAAGGATGTCTTGATTGTTTCGCGAAACTCTCAAGACATCTTTTTTTGTGTTTAACTCGTCATTCTCAACAGGATTTGCTACATTTGCAACTTGTTAAAATGTGAACCAAATAATAAAGGCGATATGAACGAAGATTTTAAGAAGGACATAAAGAAAGCCTGTGAAGTGATGCAGAAGGGGGGAATCATACTTTACCCTACTGATACCATTTGGGGAATAGGTTGCGATGCAACTAATCCGGAGGCCGTAAAACGAGTGTATGAGATAAAGAAACGTGCTGATAGCAAAGCGATGCTGGTACTGGTGGACAGCACGGTAAAAGTGGATTTTTATGTGAGTGATGTTCCGGCAGTGGCATGGGATTTGATAGAATTTGCCACCAAACCACTAACCATCATATATGATGGTGCCCGCAATCTGGCAGATAATCTGCTGGCCGAGGACGGCAGCGTGGGTATCCGCGTCACCGGTGAAGAATTCTCTAAGCAACTTTGTTTCCGTTTCCGCAAGGCCATTGTGTCTACTTCTGCCAATATCAGCGGTCAGCCATCACCTGCCAACTTCAGTGAAATCAGTGAGGAAGTAAAACAGGCGGTAGACTATATTGTGGGGTATAGACAAGAAGAAACCGGCCATCCTAAACCGTCCAGCATTATCAAACTGGGTAAAGGTGGAGAAGTGAAGATTATTAGAGAATAAGATAAAAATGGACGCAATTATAGAAGATAAAAAGAGTTTGTTGCGGCGCTTCATCCTATGGCGCGAAAAAAAGATAAAGGAAAAACATTTCATTCTTATTCTTAGTTTTCTAGTCGGTATCTTTACGGCTCTTGCCGCGTGGTTCTTGAAGTTCTTGGTAGAATGGATTAAGGAATTCCTGACAGAGAACTTTGATTCTACAGGTGTCAACTGGCTGTACTTGGTATATCCGGTTATCGGTATCTTTTTAACAGGATTGTTTATTCGTTACATCGTGAAAGATGACATCGGTCATGGTGTAACGAAGATTCTATATGCTATTTCCCGTCGTCAGAGTCGCATCAAGCGGCATAATACCTGGACATCCATGATAGCCAGTGCCATCACCATCGGATTTGGTGGGTCAGTAGGAGCGGAGGCGCCTATCGTATTAACCGGCTCGGCTATCGGTTCCAATCTGGGAAGTGCTTTTAAGATGGAACATAAGACTCTGATGCTATTAGTGGGTTGTGGTGCTGCCGGAGCCGTGGCAGGTATCTTCAAGGCGCCGATTGCCGGATTGGTATTTACGCTGGAAGTGCTGATGATTGATTTGACAATGGCTTCTCTGTTACCTTTGCTGGTTTCGTGCGTCACGGCGGCTACGGTATCCTACATAATGACCGGTTCGGAGGCAATGTTTAAATTCCACATGGATGAGGTGTTTACGATGGAACGCATTCCTTCCGCCATCTTACTGGGTATTGCATGCGGATTGGTATCACTCTATTTTACGCGTGTCATGAACTGGGTGGAAAATATATTCCGCCGTTACAATAGTCCCTATGTAAAACTGGCTATTGGCGGTGCAATGCTGAGTGTCTTGATTTTCCTTTTCCCACCACTATATGGTGAAGGATATGATACTATCAACCTGTTGCTGAACGGTATATCCAACCATGACTGGAATACGGTAATGAACAACTCTATCTTTTATGGGTTTGATGATTTATTACTGGTATATCTGGCTATGATTATACTTTTCAAGGTATTTGCTTCCAGTGCAACGAATGGCGGTGGCGGTTGTGGTGGTATCTTTGCCCCCAGTTTGTTCTTGGGGTGTATCACCGGATTTATATTCGCTCACTTTTGCAATGAGTTCCATATCGGCCCGTATATACCGGAAAAGAATTTCGCTTTACTGGGTATGGCGGGACTAATGTCGGGAGTCATGCATGCTCCGTTGACGGGAATCTTCCTGATAGCCGAGTTGACCGGAGGATATGATTTATTTCTCCCGTTGATGATGGTATCTGTCAGTTCCTATCTTACCATCATGATCTTCGAGCCGCATAGCATTTACTCCATGCGTTTGGCAAAGAAAGGGGAGTTGCTGACTCATCATAAAGATAAGGCTGTATTGACTTTGATGAACATAGACAGTGTGGTTGAAACAGATTTTGAGGAAGTCAGCCCGGATATGGATTTAGGGGGGATGGTGAGAGTCATTTCTCAGGCAAGGCGTAACCTGTTTCCTGTGGTGGATGCGAAAGGTGAGTTGCTGGGAATTGTGATTCTGGATGATATTCGTAATATCATGTTCCGTCAGGAATTGTATCATCGCTTCACGGTGGAAAAATTCATGGTTTCTCCTCCTGCACGTATCTATGTCAATGATTCGATGGAGGAAGTGATGAAGAAATTTGATGATACGAAGGCATGGAATCTGCCTGTGATTGACGAAGAAGGAAAATATAAAGGATTTGTTTCTAAATCGAAGATATTCAACTCCTACCGTCAGGTATTGGTTGATTTCTCTGAAGATTAAATAATGTAAGTGTATGGAAAAGAAAGATTTGCGAATTGTATATATGGGTACTCCCGACTTTGCGGTGGAGAGCCTGAAACGATTGGTAGAAGGAGGTTATAACGTGGTGGGTGTAATCACAATGCCCGACAAGGCAGTGGGACGTCATGCCAGTGTGTTGCAACCCAGTCCGGTAAAGCAATATGCCGTTTCACAAGGATTGCGCGTACTTCAGCCCGAAAAATTGAAAGATGAAGCATTTGTAGAAGAACTCCGTTCTCTGCAAGCCGATTTGCAGATTGTTGTCGCTTTCCGTATGCTTCCTGAGGTTGTTTGGAATATGCCTCGTTTGGGTACATTCAATCTGCATGCCTCTTTATTGCCTCACTACCGGGGAGCTGCTCCCATCAACTGGGCTGTAATCAATGGAGATACGGAAACAGGTATCACCACTTTCTTCCTGAAACATGAAATTGATACAGGTGAGATTATCCAGCAAGTGCGTGTACCCATTGCAGATACTGATAATGTAGAAATAGTACATGATAAACTGATGAATCTGGGTGGAGAACTGGTATGTGAAACTGTGGATGCCATTCTGAACGGAACAGTGAAGCTTATCCCTCAAGAAGAATTGATTCAGCCGGATACAGACTTGCGTCCGGCACCGAAAATCTTTAAAGAGACTTGCCGTATAGACTGGAACAAGGGTGTGAAACAGATCTATGACTTTATCCGTGGCCTTTCCCCTTATCCTGCTGCGTGGACTGAACTATGCATGTCTGATGGCACTCGCTCCGTATTGAAAATCTATGAAACGGAAAAAATTTTCACTTCACATGATATGAAGATAGGAGATATCCGTACAGACTCGAAAACAACTTTCCAAGTAGCCGTGAAGGACGGTTTTCTCAATGTCCTTTCCTTGCAACTGGCAGGGAAGAAACGCATGGGTGTGGCCGATTTCTTGAGAGGTTACCGGTCTTCGGACAATAACAAGGTAGAATAAAAAGAATAAGAGATAAGAGAAAGCGGCTGCATCAAAACATTTTTTGATACAGCCGCTTGTGTTACAATAAGATAGACAAGGAGTTAGTTAAGAATCATTTAATTTTTGTGTTGGACATTGCTTCCCAATCGAATTGGAAGTCTGCTGATTTACTATTATTATAGCCTATTGTAACAGTCTTTTCGCCACTGTATATGGATTTATACTTTATTTTAAATCCTTTCAATGTACCTTCTTTATAACCCGGTGCACTTGATAAAGGGAAAGATACAAAGCTTGAAGAACTAAGATTCTCCTGCCTGTCACCTTCTGCATTATGACGTAATTCTACAGAAAGATACCCGTCAGAGTCAGGAACTGCACCGGCTTTTGCTACCAAACTAATTCTGTGTTTGATGCTAATATCAGAACCTAATATTTGGAATTGTAGCGTCAAATGGGTCTTACCGATATTATAAGAGATATAATTAATAACATCATCTCCAAAAACATCTTCCTGTTCTTCCTTTAATATGTCTATGTCCTTGGTCAATATTTTGTATAAAGTTGTAATCTGTATGTACGGAGCTTTACTATTGCTGCTTCCATTGGGGCTCTCTGCACCTCTGTAAGTATAGAATATACGTTGCCCTTTATTGTTGGCATCATTTTGAGTTAATATTTCGGGATTGGTAACATAAGCCGTTCCCTCATTGTCACTTTCAATGATGGCTTCACCGGGAACCTTGCTTGGAGTAACCACAGTGGCTAAAGCGGCATTGACCGGTATACTATTGGATATATCGTATAAATTATCATCGTAGTCATCCAGACATGACTGCATGGATGGAATCATCATAATCAGTGTTACAATAGCAATTATCGTTTTAAATCTTTTCATTTTCTCAGCTTATTGAATCCGTTTCTGTGAGTAAAATGCGAAGGTGATGAGTTTACTGCTTATAAAAGTGTTAAATCTGCTTAAGCAAAAATTTTATTCTATCAGATGCAGTATTTTTGCAGTCTCATCATTTACTCTATAAAGAAGTGTCACAAACAATGAATGAAACAGAATTGGTGGAACGTTGCGGCAAGGGCGATAACCTTGCACGCAAGCAATTGTATGAGCGTTATGCCGGACAATTGATGGCCATTTGTGTTCGTTATACAGGTGACAGGGAGGTGGCACAAGACGTTCTGCATGATGGATTCTTGAATATATTTCGTTCATTCGGTCAATTTACTTATAAAGGAGAGGTCTCTTTGAAAACATGGTTGGCACGCGTTATGGTGAATGAAGCATTGGGCTACCTGCGAAAGAAATCTTCGGCAAACCAGCAGGAAGTAATAGTAGAAGAATTGCCCGATGTAGCAGACGGGGACGATGACGACTTTGAACAAATACCCCAATCGGTCTTGATGCAATTTATAAAAGAACTTCCGGATGGATACAGAACCGTTTTCAATTTATATGTATTAGAAGATAAAGGACATAAGGAGATTGCTGAAATGTTGGGAATAACAGAGCATACCTCGTCATCCCAATTATATAGAGCCAAAACCTTATTGATGAAAAAAATAAATGAATATAGAAAGAGGATATAGGAATGGAAAAAAAAGATAAATGGATAAAGAATTTCCGCAATCGGATGGAGGATTATTCGGAGCCGGTTCCTGCTGATCTTTGGGGACAGTTGGAAAAGGAATTGGATACACCCAAAGTGATTCCGATGTGGCGCCGTTGGCAGGCAGTGGCAGCTATTGCTTTGCTGGTGGTAGTGTCTTCATTGACGGTATGGTTCTGGCAGTCGCCTTCGGCAGGCTACATAGAACAGCAGTCGGCGGAGTTAAATTCGTTGCGCCAACCGGATGAACTGATACCTGCTCCGACTACTCCTGAGCAGCCTATGGCCCAGGTTGTTCCTGCAACTCCTTCTACAAGAACCCAGCGTGTAAAGGTTGCCCCGGCTGCTATATTAGGGGAATCACAGGCTGTGCCAGAGGTTGTGACGAATGAAATAACAGATGAAAAACAAACAGAAGCGTATAACAGGGAAGAAAAAAAGGCGGAAGAAGTTGTAGCGGCTGAAACCCAACAGCAACCTGCTGCCAAAAAAACTTATTCGAGCCATAAAAGTAATTATGCTTATATCGCTCCCCGTAAGAGCAAAGATAAAAACTGGGCTATCGGGCTTTCTGCCAGTAACGGAGCGTTAGCTTCTTCTAATAGTGTGGACGGATATCTGCCTACCCGCGGAGTCAGAAGTGCACAATTAAATTCTTATGAAGCAGGAATCAGGGCGACAGAGATTGACCAGGTGATGTTCAATAATATATCGGAAGGTAATGCTAAATCGGATATAAAGCATCATATGCCCGTCACTTTCGGCGCTTCTGTCCGTTTTGACCTGGATGATAAATGGGCTATAGAAACAGGTTTGACCTATACAATGCTTTCTTCCGAATGGCGCTCAGGGACCAAAGAAAATTATTATGGTGAGGAGCAAAAGCTACACTATGTAGGTATTCCTTTGAAAGTGAACCGTGAGATATGGAGCAACAAGTGTTTTGAGGTATACGCTTCGGCAGGTGGTGCTGTGGAAAAAAGTGTGTCGGGCAAGCTGCATACCACTTATGTAGTCAGTGGAGATAAATCCCAAACTAGTGGAACAGAAGATGTGAAGGTGAAACCGCTGCAATGGTCATTGTCTGCTGCGGCAGGTGCACAGTTCAAGATTACCGATAAACTGGGTATCTATGCAGAGCCGGGTGTCGTTTATTATTTCGATGATGGAAGCAATGTTACTTCTATCCGTAAAGAGCACCCGTTCAATTTCAATATACAGCTTGGTGTGCGTTTAACTTTGCCAAAATAAAATAAACTTTTTCACTGCTCTTATCTAAAATATGGCTATCTTTGTTCTATATTATATGAATAAGAACAGTGAATGATGAATAAACCTCTGATATCCCCGTCTTTGCTATCTGCCAACTTCGCTAATTTACAGGCAGATATAGAGAAAATAAATCGTAGTGAAGCCGATTGGCTGCATATCGATGTAATGGATGGTGTGTTTGTGCCCAATATATCCTTTGGCTTTCCCGTATTGAAATTTGTTGCCGAGTTGTCCCAAAAACCTTTGGATGTGCATTTAATGATTGTCAGTCCCGAGAAATTCATCAAGGAAGTGAAAGACTTGGGAACGATGATGATGAATGTGCATTATGAGGCTTGTGTGCATCTGCACAGGGTAGTGCAACAGATTAAAGATGCCGGAATGAAAGCGGCAGTAACATTGAATCCTTCTACTCCTGTGGCAATGCTGGTTGATATTATCCGCGATGTGGATATGGTGTTGTTGATGAGTGTGAATCCCGGTTTTGGTGGACAAAAGTTCATTACCCATACATTAGATAAAGTAAGGGAATTGCGTGAACTGATAGCCCGTACAGGTTCCCGGGCATTGATAGAAGTGGATGGCGGAGTGAATCTGGAAACAGGAAAACAGCTTGTTGAGGCTGGTGCGGATGTGTTGGTAGCGGGAAATGCTGTGTTCAAGGCTCCCGATATGCTAGACATGATACACCAATTGAAATCCCTTTGATTCTTTTAAAGAGCAGAAGTGCGAAATGTAACGGCTTTGAAGCCTTATCCCATATTCCGGTTGACTATTCCTTTAGTCGCCGGAATTTTTTTATCCGATGCGGTATTTCATGGTACTTTGCCTGTGGATGGTTTCAGAATAGCTATATGCGTGCTGCTGGTGGGGATATTTGTCATGGTGAAGCGACAGAAATATACCTTTCGTTGGTTATTCGGAAGCATGGCTTTTTTTGTTCCTTTTTTGCCTGGGGGCTTTGTTGGTACAGCATAAGTGGGAACAGGTAGCATATGAATGGCCTTCCGAAAAGAATGTATATGAAGGTGTTATCATGGAAACTCCACAGGAAAAGGTAAAAACTTATCTTTGTAAATTGCATATAGATAGAAGAATGTCCATAGGTAATGCAATTCCTGTAGATCGTACCTTATTAATATATATAGCGAAGGACAGCCTCTCGAAAAAGCTGCGATGTGGTGAGCATTTGCGTTTTTATGCTCGTGTAGCTCAGCCGCCTCCTACAGATATTCCCGGAGAATTTGATTATGCGACTTACTTGTTCCGGAAACAAATTAGTGGAACTGCCATAGTCTTTTCCGGTTACTGGCAGGCGACAGGAGTACGTAAACCTTTGACTCTTATGCAACAAGCAAATGCTTGGCGTGGAAGAATACTGGACTGCTATAAGCAGTGGGGCTTTTCCGGAGATGAATTTGCCGTACTGTCCGCTTTGACTGTAGGATATAAGGAAGAATTGAGTGATGAGTTACAGGAAACATATCGGGTAGCAGGGGTTAGCCACATATTGGCTTTATCGGGAATGCACGTAGCCATCTTGTGGGGATTGCTGGGATGGGTGATGCGTCCATTGGACAAAAGACGGTCATTGCGATGGGTGAAATGTTTACTCATTATTCTGTTATTATGGGGATTTGCTTTCCTGGTAGGTTTGCCTGCTTCGGTGATAAGGGCGGTAGTGATGTGCATGTTGATGACCGTGGCTCAGGCAGCAGGCGGACGTGCCCTTTCCCTGAATACACTGGCGATAGCTGCATTCTTTATGTTGCTTTATAATCCCTTTTATCTGTTTGATGTTGGCTTTCAGCTTTCATTTCTGGCCGTATTCTCTATTCTGATGATTTATCCGGCCATCTTTCATTGTTGGACTGTCTATCATCCGGTGTTGCGCTATGTATGGGGAGTGATGGCGGTTTCACTGGCTGCACAGTTGGGTACGGCTCCATTGGTCATTTATTATTTTTCTCATTTTCCCATTCATTTCTTGTTGGCAAATCTAATGGTTGCGCCGCTTGCTTTTCTGATTATTTATGGGGCGGTGGCTGTCTTCTTGCTTTCTCCTTTTGAAATGATTCATGTATGGGTGGTGAAAGGATTGAACGGTTTATTGTGGTTGTTGAACAACAGTATGCAATGGGTGGAACATTTGCCTTTGGCGCAATCCGGGGAAGTTCATTTTTCAGTAATGCAGGTTTGTCTTTTGTATTTGTTATTATCTTTGCTATTGGGGTATCAGTTAAGGCATTCTCGCAAGTTACTGGTTGCTATCTTGTTGGGAATCAATTTATTTACGGTTGTAGGCTTATATCAAACTCATTATTACAAGGAAGAACCCCAACTTATTCTGTCGCATTCGCAAGTGAAAAATTTTCCACCTGCCGAGATGTGGCAGCAAGATAGTATTTATCGCTATAAAGGAAAAACAGTATGCTTATTAACTGATAATTACTGGCAAAATAAAGCATCAGATCATTTGCTGGATATTGATTATATATACCTCTGCAGAGGCTATCAGGGAAAGATTGCTCCATTGCAAAATGTCTTCCGGATAAAGAAAATTATATTAGATACTTCCCTCAGTGACTATAAGCGTAATCGCCTGAAAGAAGAATGTAAGAGTTTGAATTTAGATTATATTGACCTGTCGGTGAAAGGTTCTTACCGTATTCTTCTGTGAATAAAGAATTAATTCGTAAATTTGCCGTTTCAAAAGAAAGAAATTATATATGTTATCAAAAGTAATTGCGCAAGCTAATATAGACCATGCTGAAAAATGGTTTGAAAGAGCCGATAAAATAGTTATTGTTACCCATGTATCGCCGGATGGAGATGCGATAGGTTCTTCATTGGGGTTGTTTCATTTTCTGGAATCACAGGAAAAGACAGTCAATGTCATTGTTCCCAATGCTTTCCCTGATTTCCTGAGATGGATGCCGGGAGCCAAAGATATTATCCGTTATGACAAATACACGGAGTTTGCCGATAAGCTGATTAATGAGGCGGATGTTATTTGTTGTTTGGATTTCAATGCCTTATCCCGTATTGATGCCATGGCAGATGCGGTGGCAAATTCACCTGCCCGCAAGATGATGATTGACCATCACTTGAATCCTGAAGAATTTTGTAAAATTATCATTTCCCATCCCGGAATATCTTCCACTTCCGAACTGATATTCCGCTTGATCTGCCGTTTGGGATATTTTGGAGATATAACCAAAGAAGGTGCCGAGTGCATCTATACGGGGATGATGACTGATACAGGCGGTTTTACATACAACTCGAATGACCGTGAAATCTATTATATCATTAGTGAACTCTTGTCCAAGGGGGTTGATAAGGACGATATTTACCGTAAGGTCTACAACACTTATTCCGAGGGACGTTTGCGCTTGATGGGATATGTGCTTTATGATAAAATGCAGGTATTCCCCCAGTTCAATGCGGCATTGATCTGGCTGACAAAGGAGGAACAGAACAAGTTCCAGTACGTGAAAGGAGATACGGAAGGATTTGTGAACATTCCGCTTTCTATAAAGAACATAATCTTTTCCGTATTCTTGCGCGAAGATACGGAGAAGAACATGATAAAAATATCATTGCGTTCTGTCGGTACATTCCCATGCAATAAAGTAGCTGCCGAATTCTTTAACGGAGGCGGACATTTGAATGCATCGGGTGGAGAGTTTTATGGTACGATGGACGAAGCTATTGAGCTCTATAAACAGGCTTTGGTGAAGTACGAGGACCTGTTGCTGGCAAAAAAATAGTTATTTTAGTATAATTGCGTAAAAACAATATAAAAGTTAGAGGCTTATTTATTAATTTTGCCCGAAATTATAACAGAAGAAGAATGAAAAAATTAAGTATACTGTTAGCATCAGTGTTCCTCTTGGGATTAGTATTCCAGGCTTGTAATAATGGAAAAACCTATGCCGAAATGAAAGAAGAAGAAAGAGAGGCTATCAAGAGGTTTATTGAGAAAGAAGATATTAATGTAATCAGTTTCAGCCAGTTTCAGGAACAGGATTCTACCACAAATGTGGATGAGAATCAGTTTGTTCTTTTCTCGGATAATGGTGTGTATATGCAGATCATAGAAGAAGGGAATGGAGAAAAGTTGGAAGATGGACGCTATGAGGTGCTGGCCCGTTATATTGAAAAAAGAATTGTAGAAGGCGGAGCTGTGGATACACTGTCTGGCAACTTGTTTTATCCTTATCCCGAAGAAATGCAGTTAACTAAAAGCGGGAAAAACTTCTCAGCTATATTTACTCTTGGTCAAATGACGGTGTATAGTAGTGCTGTTCCATCCGGATGGTTAATTCCATTCAATTATATAAAGGTTGGTAGAGAAATCTCCGGCCGTTCTAAAATAAGGCTGATTGTTCCTCATAGTCAGGGACAAGTTGAGGCCTCTGCTTCTGTCTACCCTTGTTACTATGAAATAACTTATCAATTAGCACGATGACATTAATTAAATCAATATCCGGAATCCGCGGAACTATAGGCGGACACGTGGGGGAAGGTTTGAACCCACTGGATATAGTGAAATTCACATCAGCTTATGCAACGCTGATACGTAAGACAACCACAGTAAAAAGCAACAAAATCGTAGTAGGACGTGATGCACGCATCTCCGGCGAGATGGTGAAGAACGTAGCGTGCGGCACCTTGATGGGAATGGGCTTTGATGTAGTAAACATCGGTCTGGCATCTACACCGACTACCGAACTGGCTGTTACGATGGAAGGCGCTTGTGGCGGTATTATCTTGACTGCCAGTCACAATCCCAGACAATGGAATGCTTTGAAGCTGCTGAACGAGCATGGTGAATTCCTGAACAAAGAAGAAGGAAACGAAGTACTCAGCATTGCAGAAGCAGAAGCATTTGAATATGCTGATATAGACCATATTGGAAGCTATCGCGAAGATAATACATACAATCAGAAACATATAGACAGTGTACTGGCACTGAAGTTGGTAGATGTGGAAGCTATTCGCAAAGCTAATTTCCATGTTGCCATAGACTGTGTTAATTCAGTGGGCGGTATCATTCTTCCCGAATTATTAGAACGCTTGGGCGTGAAGAAGGTGGAAAAGCTGTATTGCGATCCTACCGGAGATTTCCAGCATAATCCCGAACCCTTGGAAAAGAACTTGGGAGACATAATGGGGTTGATGGCGAAAGGCGGTTGTGATGTAGCTTTTGTAGTAGACCCGGATGTAGACCGTTTGGCTATGATTTGTGAAGATGGCAAGATGTATGGTGAAGAATATACATTGGTAACTGTGGCGGATTATGTATTGAAACATACTCCCGGAAATACGGTTTCCAATCTAAGCTCTACCCGTGCTTTGCGTGATGTAACCCGTAAATATGGTTGCGAATACAATGCGGCTGCCGTAGGAGAAGTAAATGTAGTAACTAAAATGAGAGAAACCCATGCAGTGATTGGTGGTGAAGGTAATGGTGGAGTAATCTATCCGGAAAGCCACTGTGGACGTGATGCATTGGTAGGTATTGCCCTTTTTCTGAGTCACTTGGCACACGAAGGTAAGAAGGTAAGCGAACTGCGTGCTACTTATCCTCCTTATTTTATCGCAAAGAACCGTATAGACCTCACTCCGGAAACAGATGTCGACGCTATTCTGGCTAAAGTGAAGGAACTCTATAAGAATGAAGAAATAAACGACATAGATGGTGTGAAGATTGATTTCCCTGATAAATGGGTACATCTGCGTAAGAGTAACACCGAACCGATTATCCGCGTTTACTCCGAAGCTGCAACCATGGAAGCTGCCGACGAGATAGGACAGAAGATAATGGATGTAGTTTACAGCCTGGCAAAGTAAATTTTTGATTGATTGATATTGACCGTTGCCGTATTGAATGAGATTTTATTTCGTTTGATACGGCATCTTTTTTAAATCTAATTGAAAAACTAAATAATACGATGAAGAAAAGCCTTTTATTCGTTTGGATCTGCATAGCGTTGGTGTGCCTAATGAGTGCTTGTGGGACATCATCCGTAAAGACAAAAAAGTGGCGGTTGGTGTGGTCGGAAGACTTTAATCAGAAAGATGGTTTTGATGTGGCAACGTGGAGCAAAATACCGCGTGGAACGGCAGATTGGAAAAATTATATGTCCGACTTTGACTCATGTTATGCCCTGCGTGACGGCAATCTGGTATTGCGTGGAATGGTTAATCATACACAGAAAAATGATACGGCTCCCTATTTGACAGGTGGCGTTTATACGAAAGATAAAAAGCTGTTTACCGGGGGCAGAGTAGAAGTACGTGCCAAGTTGCAGGCAGCCAGAGGTGCATGGCCGGCTATATGGATGCTTCCTAATAATGCGGAATGGCCTAATGGAGGCGAGATAGATATTATGGAACGGCTGAATTATGATAGCATTGCTTATCAGACAGTTCATTCTTATTATACGTATAAGTTGGGACTTCAAGATACTCCTCCTCATGGGGGAATCAATCAGATTCATCCGGAAGAATATAATGTTTATTCGGTGGATATTTATCCCGATAGCCTGGTCTTTGCTATCAATCATCGGCATACCTTTACTTATCCCCGTATTGAGACGGATAAGGAAGGGCAATTCCCTTTCTATCAACCTTATTATTTGCTGATAGATATGCAGTTGGGCGGCTCCTGGGTAGGCGGGGTTGATCCGAAAGATTTACCGGTGGAGATGCAGGTGGATTGGGTAAGATATTATGAGAAGCGTTGATATTTGCACTTTCTTCGTAGGGGCGGGGGGGGTGCCCGCCCGAATACATAAAGTAAACTGTTTTCGGGCGGGCAACTCCGCCCCTACGGAGATTCAATTATCTTTTTAGTTCGAATTTATATTCTGTAGGACTTTCTATAGCAAAGATACCTATTCCCCCCCTTTATATTGTTGGGAAAGATAACAGGAATTTCCAGTGGATTACTATTATCATGATCATTGTAAGCACTGGCTGCCAACAAGTACCGATATTCATTGGATGAGATAGCATAATACTGGAGAGTGGCATAGCAAGTTGTTTTTTTTATTTCATAATTCTCTGTATCCCAGGGATAAGTTGGAGCTGTCTCCAGTATCATCGTATATTGCCGATTGGAAAAATAGGCGCTACTAAATACTCTATAATAATTCTGTATAGGAGGAACAAACTCTATATTTGAATCGAAATCATTTGAACTTCCCGGTTTTCCATCCATTAGAGCCGTATCGTAATATTGGCTGACTCCCCAATAAGTATTTGTGATGATAGAGTCTTTTCTTGTTTCACGATTGACAAGATAGTAAGTATAATCTTCTTTGAACTGGACGCGATAATATTGCATTTGGGAGTTTGAAGGAATCTCTAGTTTGATTTTCAAACGGGTGTATTCGGATAGCTATAGGGAACCGTTGGAGACATTATTACCTGTTAAGCTACCTGTGCGGTGCAGAGTATCCAGTTGCAATATCCGGATGGGCTCGTGAACTATCGTTTCAGCTTCTGCTCTAAACTTACCGTCACTGGTTTCAGCTTCAATCCGGATATGATCTCCGCTATTAAAGGTGCTATGTACTTTATAATAATAGTCTTCATAACTGGTGTAAATCTCATCTTCGGAGGGATGGATGCACTCAGTGATTGTTTCAGATAATTCCCCATTGATATAAAGCCGGATGATCCCATTCTTTACTATTTGCGGAGAGTTATAATCAGATAAATTCAGATAAATAGCATTTTCTGTTTTTCCTGCATTCATCAGCGCATTGATGATGAGCTTCTGAGGTTCGTCATTGGGAATAGGACCTATCTCATTGGTGCAACTCGCCAGCAGGCAGATAAATAGTGATAGCAAGAATATCTTTTTCATCGTCTTTTAGAATTTATAAGTGTAAGAGAAAGAAGGCAGACAGGGAAGAAGTGTCAGTTTCTTTAGCACAGGTGTCTTGACTCCGGTGTTTTTGTTTTCTTTATAATCTATATATACATGGTTAGGGTTCATGGCATTATAAGCGTTGAACAGGCTGACGCTCCAAATACGTTCCCCGTGCTTGGTCTTCTTTCGGAAATTGACCCCTATATTTAGCTGATGGCTGGCAGGCAGTCGGTAATTGTTGCGGGAACTGCTGTAATTTCCTGTTACTATAAGGTTGCCGGGAGCAATCTGCATATAGTAGCCATTTGACCATAGACTACTCCCCTCCGGCAGAATGATAGTGGCTTGTTGCTTAG
>Ga0192242_10108_pt1 | contig 40898 bp, 26 predicted proteins | sample Koala_Koa27_J3_FD_131235 | JGI IMG/M metagenome (GOLD analysis project Ga0192242, IMG submission 131235) | Enriched cells from koala feces incubated with labeled cellulose particles, San Francisco Zoo, California, United States - Koala_Koa2-7_J3 ...
ACGTTTCGACCTGAGTATCGCCACCTTCGGTGCACTCAACTATCACGTAAGCGCCGACATCCACCACTCTCTGAACTCCTGCTCCGGCTGGGGTAACAAGGATGTAGCCATGCTCGACGCCAACCGCTTCAGTGAGGACGGCAGCACCTACCTTTCCAACGTGCCACGTACCTATGTTACCAACAGTGCCAGCCTGGCTTGGAACGACCTTTTCAGCGACCGCAAAATTCAAAACGCAGCCTACTGGAAAATTGCCAACATAGAACTGGGCTATAACTTCCCCAACGAATGGTTTGGCAAATACGTATCCGATGTACGCCTCTACGTGTCAGCACAGAACCTGCACACATTCACCGGCTACAAAGGTTATAATGTAGACTATGCAGGAGGTACATTCACACCGGGATATAATTTCTGTTCATATCCTACTGCACGTACCTTTATGTGTGGCGTTCATTTCACTTTCTAATCACTAAAAACATAACAATATGAAACTCAATAAATATTCATTGGCTCTCATCCTGGGATTGGGCACATTGGTTTCCTGTACTGACAATTTGGAGCTGTTGAATCCCAACCAGCAAACCTCAAACACATTCGGCTTCAATCCCGATGAGTTGGAAGAGAGCGTTATTGCCGCCTACAACCATATCCGTATGGAAGGTTCTTACGCTCGTGTAGGCTACACCATCGACGTGTGCCGTGGTGATGAAGCCTGGAACTCATCACAAGTATGGTATTTGCCTTTTGATGACCTGAACGCAGAAGTTACCTCGGACATCACCTGGTGGCCCTGGCGCGAATGGTACTACACCATCAACGTGTGCAATTTCGCCATTTCCCGTTGCGATGAAGATAACAGCCAGCTTTCCGAGAAAATGAAACGCATCAAAGGGCAAGTACTTTTCCTGCGCGGTCTGTCATACTACAATCTGGCCGGTTATTACCAGAACCCCCCCCCTCATCACAGACTATGCCACCTACTCCTCGCTGGACGGACTTTATACCGGCAACAGTACCTATGATGCCGTGCTGGACCAAGTGGAAAGTGACTTCAAGGAAGCCATGGAATTGCTGCCTTCACGCGATCAAGGCGGTGAATGGGAGAAAGGACGTGCCACCTGTGGTGCCGCAGCCGGCTACTATGCCCGCGCACTTATGATGCGTCATAAATTCAATGACGCCCTTACTGTATTGAAAGACATCATCGGCAAGAAATATGGTACCTACGAACTGATGGCCAACTATGGTGACAACTTCCGTGAAGGTCCTGCCTATGAGAACAACAAGGAAAGCCTCTTTGAAGTGCAGTTCCTTGACCTAGAATCACAAGGTACCGATGACGAGTGGACTCCGGTGAACACCAGCCCGAATGCCACCCAAGGTTCGGCCATTGAGAGTAACTTCGCTCCCGGCAATTATGGCGGTTGGGCCGACATCTCGGCTTCTCCCTGGCTCTACCAGCTCTTTAAAGCCGAGCGTACAACCGGCGGAAAACTCGACCCGCGCCTGTACTGGACCATCGGTACTTACGAATCCGATTGGGAAGACTTCGAATTTGGTAATGTAGCTTATACGAACAAGCTTACAGCCACCGACAACATCGTGACCAACAACACCTACGGCGGTCTGCCCATCGCCAAGTTCACCAACCTCCGCACCGGCCTCTATAGCACCGTTGTTACAGGTTTGCACGATGGAATCAACCTGCGTCTGATGCGCTATTCCGATGTGCTGCTCCGCGCCGCCGAATGCGAAAACGAAGTCAACGGCCCCACACAACAAGCCATAGACTGGATTAACGAAGTGCGCAACCGCGCCGATTTGCCCGACCTGAAACTGGCCGACTTCCCTACAGCCGACAAACTTTTCGAGCAGATTGCCAACGTAGAGCGTCCCAAGGAATTCGGTTGTGAGTTCGGTCGCGGCTTCGACCTGATCCGCTGGGGATTCTTCCACAAGAATGATCGTTTGCAGCAGCTCAAAGAGCACAGCGTGGTACGCCGTTCTTTAACCGGAACCAAGGATCCTGTAAACTACAGCGATATTGCCACTGACCCCGAACTGAAAAGTTCTTTTGACACCTACTTGCCGGGACATAAATTCCTGCCCATCGTACAGCAGTTGTTAAACAAGAACCCCAATTTAAGTGGTAACTCCGCCAACTTCAGCACGGATAACTCTACTTATTTCAGTGAAAATGGATGGACAGTTCGTCCGGTTGTTGACTTAAGCAAATAAACAAACCTATTAAAATTCAAGACAATGAGAATACTCAAAAAATTAGCATACGTTTGCTGTTCCATCACCTTAGGGTTGATGGCATTGTCAAGCTGCGAGGGTGGCGAACTGTATGATGTAAACGCCCCCGACTGGATCTCAGAGAAAGTGGACTCTATAGCAGATTCGAAGAAAGATCCGGAAGAAGAAATACTGGAAGGCATGCAGGAAGATGTCTACTCCTTTGGTAACACGGACTACACCTCCGGTTTCTGGACGGCTTTCTCCAAGTATTACGTCGTGCCCGATGGTCAGAAGTGGCATGGAGTGTTCAACCTCAACATCAATCCCGCCGACAATACCTATTATAAAAACTTCGCCCTCGTCATCACCAACGATGCCGACCGTGGAGGTGAGGGATACGCGGAATATGGCGCTTATCGTTTCGACACCACCAACGACTCTGTAGCCTATAACTCTCAATGGGGATCCCATCTCTTTTTCAAATTCACATCCAGCACGCTGATGCTGTCGCCCGTTGACAATATAGACGAAGCCGTACAGAAATTGGGTGGCAAGGTGACACTCACCGTAGACCGCACCAGTGAAAGTGGTTTCTCTATCAAAATCCGGAACGCTTCGGCTACCAAGACTTACGAACAGCCCTACAAGCTGCCCAATCTGAATGCAGACGCGAGCAACACCAACATCCGCTGCTTCCTGGTACCTGAAGTCTCTTACATCAACTTCTTGCAATCGAACATCGTTCCTATCGGCGGCCTTACTTCTGCCGAAGACAAGAATCCGCTCTCGATGGTACTGCAAAATGCACCCGACCAAGTCAACGTAGGCACAACCTTAGAAGAGGCTGTGGCCGGTATCACTGCTATCGTTACCTTTGAAGAGGGAGTGACCAAGACCGTAACCGCTGAAGAACTCCAGTTTACCGCCATCCCCAATATAGAAGAACTGGGAACGAAGACACTGGTAGCCATCTACAACAAGACCTTCAAGGGTGAGAATTGCGATCAACCGGTTGTGGCCAATGCTACGTTTGAAGTGGTGGAGAAGATTGTATCCATCCAAGTGACGGCTCAACCTACGCATACACAGTATTACTATTATGCTTCAGCTGCAACCGAAGCGATGGTCGACCGTACCATGAGCTTCAATCCCGCAGGGTTGGAAGTGACTGCCACTTACGCCGATGGAAGCACAAGAGTCATAAACAATGCCAAACTCACCTTCTCTGCCATTGCCGCCAAAGCCGGTACACAGACCGTAACCATTACTGCCGACGAAGCTACCGCTACAGTAGCAGTCAAGGTTGCCGAGTCTACAGTTTCCGCTGTTAGCAACTCAACCGGCATTGTAGGAGCCGAAGACAACACAACGGGCTGGTGGACTGTCTTCTCTGACGATTTCAACGTGCCTGCCGGTGAGACTAAGTCAATCAGCTTCACCAACTACAGCAGCATGGCTAACAACTGGAGCAACTTCGCTGTCATTCTCCGCAAAGCCGACCTTGCCGAATATGCAGTGGTACGCGCCGACAACTTTGGATGGGGTGCAGGATACGATGGAAATACCGGCCTCATCAACAACGGTACACAAGGCGACTGAGCCACTTGGCTTGCCGATATGAACAGAGCCAAAGTCACAGTCTACGTGACTAATTGTGGCAATGGCACCGCCGACATCCAGGCAGTAATGGAAGGCACTTCAGGCGCCACATATGCCCAGTACTATTTAGGTATCAACAACGTGGATATGAACGACTTGAACTTCGCTCTGACTATTGAAGGCGGACATCTTGTCTTCTAAGCCGAATCATTAATTACACAAGGAGGGGTGTCAAAACTCTAAAGTAACTATCAAATTGTTCACCGTAGGGGCGGATTGAATCCGCCCGTATACACAAAGTAAACTGTCATCGGGCAGATTCAATCTGCCCCTACAGCAAAATGATAGCTATTTTTTGTTTTGACACATTCTCCCTTTAAACTATCAACACATGAAAAAGCTATTATCCCTGTGGATGTTCTTACCGGTTTTCCTCGTCTTGGCTGCTTGTTCCGACGACAACGAAGATATAAACCACTACGAGGCAACCGTAAGCACTCCCAAAGTAACCGCAACCACAGCCGCCTCGCTGACCGTCACCGCATCGGTCACGGGTGATATGAACCAGATTGTCAAAAAGGGCTTCTGTTACAGTGTCACTGCCCCCGCACCGACCATCAAAGACAACGTGGTGGATGCCGATGATAATTTCAGCGCCACCCTCTCCGCCTTGACCTCAGGCACCTCTTACTATATCCGTGCATACGTCTACTGCGACAGCCGTTATATCTATTCGGAGGCACTCACCGCCACCACGGAAAGCTTAGGCGTAGACGATGCACTCAAGAACTATGCGGCCCCCGCCTACGCCGACGACTACACCTCGATAAGAGACTGGAGCAAACGCTCCCAATGGAATCTTGCCAACGTACGCGACCCCTCGGTGGTACTGGCCGAAGACGGCTATTATTATATGTATCAGACAGACGCTTCCTATGGCAACGCCCACACGGCAGGCGGTCACTTCCACGGCCGTCGCTCCAAGGACCTTGTCAACTGGGAATACCTGGGCGGCACCATGAAGAACCTGCCCGAATGGGTAGTGCCCAAGCTCAACGAAATCCGCAAGGAGATGGGGCTTGCCGAAGCCAGTCCCAACACTAATGACTTCGGCTATTGGGCTCCCGTAGTGCGCAAGGTGAAGAACGGGCTCTATCGCATGTACTATTCCATCGTCTGCCCCGGCACCCTCAACGGCGCCAATTCCTGGTCGGAGCGCGCCTTCATCGGCCTGATGGAAAACAGCGACCCCGCCAACAATGACGGTTGGGTGGACAAAGGCTACGTCATCACCAATGCTTCCGACAAAGGACTTAACTTCAACGTGAAGCCGGACGACTGGGCCAATTGCTACTATAAATGGAATGCCATCGACCCCTCTTACGTCATCACGCCCGAAGGCGAGCACTGGTTGGTCTACGGTTCATGGCATAGCGGCATAGTTGCTCTCAAGCTCAATGGCGAGACAGGCAAGTCTGCCGCGACTTTGGGTGTACCTTGGGCTACAGGCCAGGCACCTGCCGAGTATGGTCAGTTGATCGCCACCCGCCAGGCAGGTAACCGCTGGCAAGCCAGCGAAGGTCCCGAAGTCGTTTACCGCAATGGCTACTACTACCTCTTTCTGGCCTACGACGCTCTCGATGTACCCTACCACACCCGCGTGGTCCGCTCAAAGAGCATCACCGGTCCCTATGTGGGCATTGACGGCAAAGACGTGACCGCCGGTGCCGATGCACTGCCCATAGTGACCCATCCCTATAAGTTCAGCAAAGGTTACGGCTGGGTAGGCATCTCCCACTGCGCTATCTTCGACGATGGCAAAGACAACTGGTACTATGCCTCACAAGGCCGCTTCCCCGTCAATGTGAGTGGCAACGCCTATAGCAACGCCATCATGATGGGGCACGTACGCAGCATCCGCTGGACAAAAGACGGTTGGCCTCTCGTAATGCCCGAACGCTACGGAGCCGTGCCCAAGGTAGCCATCACCGAAGAAGAATTGGTGGGCAACTGGGAACATATCGACCTCAGTTACAAATATGGAGAGCAGAAAACTTCGGCAACAATGACCCTCGCCGCCGACCACACCATCACGGCCGGCACCTGGAAAGGGGGAACCTGGAGCTATGATGCCGGTAAACAGATTCTAACCGCCAACGGAGTGGAACTTTACCTGCAACGCGAAACCGACTGGGAAGCCAGTCCGCGCACCCATACCATCGTCTACGCCGGCTACGCCAACAGTAAGACGTATTGGGGCAAGAAGTCCAAGTAAGCGCTTGTTCTTACATTGGAAAAAGAGGATGTGTCGCACATGATTCATCTTCTTTTTTTTATCCTGGTCCATATTCTTCATTGTTTATTCCTCTATGCAACCATTTTATCGTTTATTATGCTATAAGTTGGTTCCAACATGATGGTATATGCGGTGAAACAAGTCTTTTAATTAAATCAACGCTTTTTCCTTCAAATCCTTCATCTGCAGATAATAAGTTGGTTATTAAACAGTTATCATGAACGAGCGTACCATGATTCCTTCATAAACGGATCATAAATCTGTCCCTAACAACTCCCGCCATTGTTTGGGGAAACAACCGCCGTTGTTTGGAAAAACAATGGCCATTGTTTTCCGCGGTCAATAAGACACCGCGGAAAGCTCCGTAACACACCGCGATACTATAGTATCGCGGTGTGTTACGAGGTGTTTCGCGGTGTAAAACCAAAGGCATCTCACCGAGATACAGACCGGACAAAACGCCTGCATCTTACTAACGACGAAGCCGAAACATTACTAATGATAAAGGCGAGACATTACTAATGACGAGGGCGAAACATTAGTATCTTTTGCCCAGTGAGACCGTAAGGGCAAAAGTCGCCTAAACTTATTATTGCGTACGCCATTGGCGGAATTAACCATCCAGTTATAAAATGAATCAGATTTTTTGTTAATTATTAGTCGAATACGCACTTTAATTTATAACTTTGCAGTTTAAACAGAAAGAATGAATCATGGAGAATAAACTGACTATTTACAATACATTAAGCCGTACAAAAGAACTTTTTGTTCCCTTGCATGCACCCCACGTGGGCATGTATGTATGCGGCCCCACCGTATATGGCGATGCCCATTTGGGACACGCACGCCCTGCTATTACTTTCGATTTGCTGTATCGTTACCTCACTCACTTGGGATACAAGGTACGCTATGTGCGCAACATCACCGATGTGGGTCATTTGGAACATGACGCCGACGAAGGTGAAGACAAGATAGCCAAGAAGGCACGCCTGGAACAGTTGGAACCGATGGAAGTGGTGCAATATTATGTAAACCGCTATCACAAGGCGATGGAAGCACTGAACGTACTTCCGCCCAGCATCGAGCCCCATGCATCCGGCCACATCATCGAACAAATAGAACTGGTAGAAGAAATCCTGAAAAACGGATATGCTTACGAAAGCGAAGGTTCTGTATATTTTGATGTAGCCAAATATAACAAGGATCATCATTATGGCAAACTCTCCGGCCGCAACCTGGACGATGTGCTGAACACCACCCGAGAACTGGACGGACAAAGCGAAAAGCATAACCCCGCCGACTTTGCCCTGTGGAAGTGTGCGCAACCCGAACACATCATGCGCTGGCCCAGCCCGTGGAGCAATGGCTTCCCCGGTTGGCATTGCGAATGTACAGCCATGGGCAAGAAGTACCTGGGTGAACACTTCGACATACACGGAGGAGGAATGGACTTGATTTTCCCGCACCACGAATGTGAAATCGCGCAAAGTGTGGCTTCACAAGGAGATGATATGGTTCATTACTGGATGCACAATAACATGATTACCATCAACGGACAGAAGATGGGTAAATCATATGGCAACTTTATCAATCTGGACGAGTTCTTTAACGGCAGCCACAAGTTGCTGACACAGGCGTACAGCCCTATGACCATCCGTTTCTTTATCCTTCAGGCGCATTACCGCAGCACGGTGGACTTCAGCAACGAAGCATTGCAAGCCGCCGAAAAAGGATTGGAACGCCTGACAGAAGCTGCAAAGGGACTGGAACGCATTACCCCTTCCGCACAGACTATGGGCATAGAAGGCGTAAAAGAGTTGCACGAAAAGTGCTATACAGCCATGAATGATGATTTGAACTCACCTATTGTCATTGCTCACCTGTTTGATGGCGCCCGAATGATCAATACGGTTTTGGATAAGAAAGCAACGATCTCTGCCGAAGATCTGGAAGAACTGAAAGGGGTATTCCAGCTATTCATGTATGATATTCTGGGCTTGAAAGAGGAAGCTGCCAACAATGAGGCACGTGAAGAAGCTTATGGAAAGGTGGTTGATATGCTACTGGAACAACGTATGAAGGCGAAAGCCAATAAAGACTGGGCTACCAGTGACAAGATACGTGATGAACTGGCTGCTCTCGGTTTCGAGGTGAAAGATACGAAAGACGGATTTACTTGGAGATTGAATAAGTAAAAACGATCCAATATATTAGTATTTACCTTCACTGTAGGGGCGGATTGAATCCGCCCGATAGCATTCAAATGATGTATTTGTGGATGTATTCGGGCGGATTCAATCCGCCCCTACAGTGTGATAAATACTTTTCTGTCCTATTTAGGAATAACAAACCAGAAGCAAGAGCCTTCACCTTCCTTAGATTCTACTCCGATGCTTCCTCCCATTTGTTCTACTATACTTTTACAAATAGACAATCCCAACCCCGTTCCATGAACAAAAGTATTCAACTTCACAAAACGGTCAAAGATCGTATTTACCTTATCGGCAGGAATACCCGTTCCCGTATCGCGAACAGAGAACTTCAAGAACTCCCCATCCACCTCACAATAACTCAAGGAGATAAAGCCTGAGAAAGTAAACTTCAACGCATTATTTATAAAGTTTGAAATAACCTGTGTCAACCTGTTCTTATCCGAACAAATGATGCATTGCGGCAAATGGTCATCAAAACGAAGCTCTACTCCCTCCGGAGCTTTCATGCTAAGGGAACGGACTATCTCGCTACACAAAACATTCACATCCACCTTGCCTTTTACTATTTCGAAAGTACCCGATTCAATCTTGGACAGATCCAAAATATCAGAAATCAACTGCAATAACAATTCTGTATTCTCTTGCACGATAGACATATATTGGGAACGCTCCTCCTTATCCTCCGTATCAACCAACAAACCGGAGAATCCCACAATCGCATTCAGAGGTGTACGAATCTCATGGCTCATATTGGCAAGGAAAGCGGATTTTAATCGATTCAGATTCTCTGCATTATCCCTGGCCTTAATTAATTTCATCTCCGTTTCTTTCAACTCCGTTATATCATAATTTATACAGACCATATCTATGATACCATCTTCCGGCCGAAAGTCTCTGACCAGCACATTGACCCGCGTCCACGTATAATGCCCATCTTCACGAAGAATACGCATATCATGCCGCAAATGGGTTGCCTCCCGCTTCAGAACCTGATCAAAAAAGGCCAATATCAATTCACGGTCTTCGGGATGAAAATGAGAATGTATCCTGATAATTTGAGGAAGTGGAGTACCGTCCTTCTCGCCCACATTCCGATACCAACTACTTATGGCATAGCCGTCACGAGTCAACGCATTAAAATGCGCATAGCCCACCTTGGCATAATCGCCCACCAGCGTGAAGAATTCTTCAAACTCTTGAATTTTGTTATGAGCATCAATCGTTTCCGTGTTATCAATGTTGGCAACCAGAATATTGACCAACTGCCCCATGGCATCAAACATAGGAATTGCTTTGGAAATAAGGTCTATACTGTCCTTTCTATCCGTAATATAGAAATTCCCGACTTGGGCAAAGTCATATTTATATGAGAAGTCTATAGGAGTTCCTTTTTTCAGCATCTCCGTCCATTCTTTCGACATAATGGGGTTATCAAACAAATTCACCCCCAGCACATCTTCCTTACGTTTGATGCCATACATATCCATATTCTTTTTATTGATATCCACCAGTACCCCATTGCCGTCATAAAATTCTATGCCCACAGGTATATTGCGGTAGATGTCCCGGAAATACTGCTTTTCAAAACGTGCTTCCGCTTCGGCCCTACGCAATTCCATACAAATACTAATGATATTGGCCAGCGAAGCAAACCATTGATAATCCTCATTGGTCCACTCCCGATATTCTTTTATGATATCAATTCCCATATATCCCCATACACCATCCTTTGAATTTAAAGGAACAGCCATGACAGACTTTACTTTTTCGTCGGATAGCAGTTGCCTTTCATCTGCCGCTTCATCCGGAAGTCCATCGGGAGTAAACAAGATAATAGGAGTGCCCGAAAGCATTTGTTGTGTCCACCACCTATCATAACGTATAGGCTCTTGTTGAAAGGTTTGCTTGTTATGGAATATTCCTACCTCCGTTATCTCATGGGTATAGCTTTGAAAATGATTAATCTTATCATACTCAACAATATATGTACGGTCACCCCGGAATTGATGAAGCACATCCCCTAAGATTTTATTAATCACTCCGGTTACATCATCCGAATGAAGGAAATCCAATAATGAGCATGAAATGCCGTTCAACTGATATAACAGTTCATTCAATCGGGCAACTGTCTTTTCCTGAGTATTCATGCGCTGGCGGGATATGCATTGCAATACTCCCAGCACACGGACGTGCCCATCATCGGTAATGGTCTTATCACCTACCTTGGTGCTTACCCAAGTAATGCCATACTTGGTATGAATAGGGAAAACTTGTTCGTAGAGATCCATCATCTTGAAAGAATTAAATTCTGCCAGAACACGTTCCCGATATTCTTCACATATCAGATTGCCAAAATCCCGAAATGAGATTTTGTCTCCGTCTATTCCTAATAAATCGGCAAGAAATTCAGAACAATAATATACTCCTTCATTAAAATCGGCTTCCCACCAACCAAGCCGTGCCATGGATACCACCTTTTGCAATTTCGCGATATCTTCCCCAGATGCTTTCATATTTATTTTCCCATTTGGATTTAAAGGCGAAAGATACGCATTATCTGTTAATCTTTATATCATTCCAAACAAAAATATCTTGTACCACAAATAAATTAACCCTATCTACTTGGAAATAAGCTTCCTTTTTTTACTTTCGTAAAGAACTACATTACAAACCTTACAAATTCATATCACTATGAAATATAAAAGCCTTTTGTTCTGCATTTTACTATTCTTGTGCATCGACATCCATGCGCAAAGGCATAGTATTTATGTAAACGAATTTAACAGTGAAGTTAAAGTCCCTAATAGAGTAATTACTACCATTCGTAGTGCCGTTATGGAAGGTATACGCAACACGAACCGGGTTGGAGTGATAGATGCCTTATCCGTTAATACCAATCCCGGGGAGAGTTTATTGGAAGATGCCTGTCGTTTCCGTGCTGCCTATCTGCTAAAAGGAGACTTAATCGCAAGAGAAGCAACGGATGACGGAAGTCCGCACAGGAAATATCATAGCAGGGAAGACAGTTTCAAGGAGAAGTTCACTCTGCGCCTGGACTTGATTCGCACCAGCGATGGCATTGTTATCTGCACAAAGAACTATAAAGAAACCGGTTCTGCTTCCGGAAAAGATGCAACCCAGTTCAGTGCCTTAGAGAATGCGTTGCTGAATATCCCTTACGAAATGAGGAAGTTAGTAGAAACTTATTTCAAGGTATATGGGACTGTGCTAAAAGCAGGAACAGACAATGGAAAGAAAGTGAAAACGGTCTATATCAATTTAGGATTTGATGACCCTATCAAAGAAGGAATCCGTTTTGATGTGATAGAGGATGGGATGATAGAAGGAAATCTGATTGAGAAGAAGATAGGTGAAATACGTATCGATAAGATTATGGGGCCCAGGATTTCTCTTTGTAAAGTGAATAAAGGGGGAGAGGAAATAAGAGCGGCATTGCAGCAGGATATAACGCTCAGGCTGGTTTCCAGACAGGCAAAGTTGTTTGATGATTAATGGGCTTCATCCACTTGTAGGGGCAGATTGAATCTGCCCGATAACATTCTTGCAGAGTATATGGACGCATTCGGGCGGATTCAATCCGCCCCTACGACAATAACGCTATCTATTTCTCAATAATCGAAGTCAATGGATGCCGATTTCCCTTTATCTCTCTCAGGAATGCTTTTGCAGAACCGAAATTAAGATATAAATCCAAACGAACAGGGAGATGATTCTTATCATCTGTGACATAGAATGTGATTACTTCCTCCTCTTTTCCTTTTTTATATTCTACTAATGAGAAGACCAAACAACGATATTTTATACCATTCTCGGCTTTAAAGTTCTTTCTTCCACGGTAAATCAAAGTCTGTTCTTCTACCTTTGTGCCCGTAGCCATAGAGAACAAGATCTTTTCTCCCACTGCATACTGGCTGGGGTCAAATGAACGTGCCTGCATCAAGATGCTCAATATATCAAAAATACACACATCACTAACGTCTTTTGATCTTACCGTATCCCGGTCCCTTCTCATCCTACGCTGATCTGCAATGCATTTCCCATCTTTATAGCTGAACCACACTTCGTCCACAGTATAGCGGTCTCCTTCTTCAGCCCCTTTACGGAAATACACGGGTTCCAAGCGGCTACTGGTGATACAAGTCAAAGTATCACGCATTTTGAAGAAGAAATCGACTTTCTTATTGCTCACAGAAACCAGGTTACTACGAAAACAAGGTTTCCCATTGTATGTAATAGCTTGCATATCCATTTTTGCCTGTCCGGCATCTACCCAGATAAATTTCCAGTTGAACTTCAGATCATACGTCAGTTGTTCGCCGGCCTGGATAGCTTCATTTTTTGCCGCACATTGCGCTCCGGCTGTCCATATGGCAAACCAAGTGCACAATAATATCAGAATAGTTTTTTTCATCGGCCTAGTTTTCTAGCTCTTTCTTTGTTTCTCTCTTGTATCTTTTTCTGTTCTTCCGGCTTCTGCTTCTTTATTTCATCCAGTTTTTGCTTTTCTACCGGAATAGCATTCACATCCCAGTTTTCTTCAAACTCGAAGTTGGCTTTCATCTCCCATACTTTAGGGAAATAGAATACTTCTTCGGGCTGAATCTTTTTATCATAATCTCCTGTGTCCCATATTCCGTTGTTATTGCGGTCATTGAACAGGCGGATATAATATTTTGTACTCGGATTCAGGAAATAGAAATCAGCAGCTCCTTCCGCCGTCACCGGTTGCTGGCGCAATACCTTGCCACTGCCATCCAACAGTTCGGCAATAGCATTAGGAGCAGCCCCTTTGACGTTCAGCAGAATGGTGCCGTATTCATCCAGTTTCTTCACCTTTAGCGTTTGCTTCACTTTATCAGTGTGCAATCCGTATATTCCTTTAAATGTCATAGAATCAATAGACAACTGGTATTCCTTTTCCGGTTCCCATTCTGCCAATATCTGATATTGGCGGGGCATCACCGAGTCTGCCATGAACAGGAAAGGAGTCGGCTCCCACAGGCTGTCTACTTTTACTTCCATGTGGATAGCTGCCGTATCAACGCTTGCTATGGGTTCTTCAAAAGCTAAATATATATTCCGGTAAAGATCAAACGCTGATGGAGCATCTACATTCATAGTGAGGAACTTGGTAGATTCAACTTTTATCGTATCTCCCTTCTTTTCCCGCCTCTTGCGCTCTTTTTCTTTATCTTCGTCTGCTTTCTTCTGCAATTTTTCACGTTGCTCTCGGGTCAGTTTATTTGCCAGATAAAGCGTATCCGTCTTGGGAACAAGCTGGTTCAACGTATCTGTATATAAATAATCCAACTGTAATTCCAAGGTATCTTTCTGATAAACCAGTGAATCCTTGATCCAATAACAAATAGAGTCGTTACGGGGAGTGGCTTCTATGATAAAAGCATCCTTTTCATCGAAGTTCAATCCTTTTAGTGTAGGCAGTGTATCAGCCTTTGCGCTGAAAGACAATATAAAATAGTTCTCTTTATCACGCTCACTCTTGGTCAGATATTGACGTTCATTGACGCCTTTAAAAGCTCTTAAGATAATATCATCGGGCAGGAAACGGGTGTATCCCACACTCTTGATGGTATCAATGGTTACCGTATCTTTCCATAAGGTATCCTGTCGCATGGCTGCTTCCATGGTGGGAATGATGATAGAGTCACTGAAAGCAACCATCTCCGTCTTTGAATCATACAGATAATTCTGGTTACCATCCATCAAGGCACAGATGCGATACTTTCCGGGGGCTATTCCCCGAATAATAAAATGTCCGCGACTATCGGTACGAGACACACGGTCAAACGGCTTCTTATAAAAAGCACTGTCACTCAAATCCGAATGCAAACCTACCATTATGCCCTTAACCGGCTCCAAGTCAGCAGCTCCCAGCACGGTTCCTGCCACCTCTAATGTATCAATAGCATTACCCGTAGAAAATGAGAATGCAAAATTACCCAGCGGATTTCCTTCATTATTGTCGGTTATCGCATCAGCAAAGTCAATGGTATAAGTGGTATTCGGTTTTAATGAATCCACCAGATTAACCAATACCCTTCTGCCGCTGGCCTTAATGTCCGGCTGCTCTAACTGGGGAGGAGAAATCACTACCTTCTCTGCCACTTTCTCCAGTTTGATAAATTCATCGAATTCAATGACTATCTTTTTCTCCTGACTGTTTATTTCATAAGGCTTAGGAGTACTTCTGACAAACTTTGGAGGGTCTTCATCATAGGGTCCACCATCCGGATTACCCATGCTTGCACATGAGTACACCACGATTGTCAACAGCAACAAAGCAGGTAATTTATGTTTTTTCCAATTCATTTTCTTACTGGTTCAAGCTTAGCATTTCTTCTAAATAATCACGCGTATTGCTCAGTCTAGGCACCTTGTGTTGTCCTCCTAGTTTGCCTTTTTCTTTTAGCCAATCGTGGAACAGCCCCTGTCTTGCCACGATTATTTCCAACGGCTGCAAGGTAATGTTTTTGTGACGTTTGGCTTCGTAATCGGAGTTAATTTGTTGTAAAGAAGTGTCAAGCATTTTGCTAAATTTCTCTAACGAATCCGGCATTACGGCAAATTCTATCAACCACTGATGGCGACATTTGGCATTCGCATCCATAAATACAGGTGCGGCAGAATAGTCTATCACCTGCGCACCGGTAGCTTCACAAGCCATTGCCAATCCCTGTTCGGCATTATCTACCATCAATTCCTCGCCAAAAGCATTGATAAAATGCTTGGTACGCCCTGTGATAACAAACTTATAGGGATGTTTGTTGGTGAACTTCACTGTATCACCTATCATATAGCGCCATAATCCGCAAGATGTACTGATAACTATTGCATAATTCTTATTCAGCTCCACATCGGCCAAGGGAACGATGTGCGGATTATCCATCCCTACATCTTCCATAGGAATAAATTCATAGAAAACGCCATAGTCTATCATCAGCATCATAGCGGGGTCACTGAAATCATTTTGTAACCCGAAGAAGCCTTCACTGGCATTATAAGTCTCCATATAGTGCATCTTGTCGCTCCGGATTATCTGCTTGTATTGTTCGCGATAAGGAGTAAAAGCCACTCCGCCGTGGAAGAATATCTCCAAATTAGGCCATACTTCCGCCAGGTTATCAGTTCCCTTAATTTCCATAACGCGCTTCACCACTGCCAGCATCCATGAAGGAACGCCCGAGAGATTGGTCACATCCTTATTCATCGTGCTGCGGGCTATCTTTTCCATCTTCTCCTCAAAATCACTCAACAAAGCAATTTCTTTCTTGGGAACACGAATAAGATTCACAAATGGATTCACATTTTCTATCAAAATAGCAGAAAGGTCGCCTACCAGGCTACGTTTTACATTATAGTTAGGTGCATGGCTTCCCCCCAGAATCAACCCTTTTCCCGAAAAGAAACGGCTTTCCGGATTTTGCTGCAAATAGAGTGAAACGGCATCCACGCCTCCGGCATAGTGAGTATCATGAAGGCCTTCCCGGCTGACGGGGATAAATTTACTTTTATCATTAGTCGTTCCCGAAGATTTTGCAAACCATCTTACTTCACCTCGCCACAGGACATTACTTTCCCCATGGCGCATGCGTTCTACATAGGGTTTTATTTCTTCGTAGGTCTGTATAGGTACGCGCTGAAAATCTTGATAACTCTTTATGTCTTTATAGCTATATTTCAATCCCCACTCCGTATCAGCTGCATCCTTCATCAATCGGCAGAATACTTTATTTTGGAGCGCCTCAGCCTGAGTTGCATATAAGGCTGTAGCTTTTTGTCTGGGCTTGAATAGCGTACTGATTAGTCTGGTCGAATTCATTTGTCTTAATATACAATTCGTTATATCGTGCAAAAATAGCTTATTTCTATATTATAATGGCTGATAACATTATTTTTTTATAGTTTTCTGCATTACTTTTATTTTTTGTTATCTTTACGGGCACTTACCAACTTAATATCAGAGGCTATGAAAATAGGAATATTGACATCAGGAGGAGACTGTCCCGGAATAAACGCCACAATTAGAGGAGTTTGCAAAACAGCGATTAACCATTACGGCATGGAAGTTTTTGGAATTCACAGCGGGTTCCGGGGACTATTGGATAAGGATATAGAACCACTAACGGAGAAGTCGCTATCCGGCCTGCTGAACCTGGGAGGGACAATTCTGGGCACTTCAAGAGAAAAGCCTTTCAAGAAACGGCTATCGGCCGCTTCGGAAGACAAACCTGCTTTGATGTTGAAGAATATTCATGAGTTGGGCTTGGACTGCATTGTATGTATAGGTGGAAACGGCACACAAAAAACTGCTGCCAAGCTGGCGCAAACAGGAGTAAATGTAGTTTCCGTGCCCAAGACGATAGACAATGATGTATGGGGAACAGATGTTTCATTCGGATTCGACTCAGCCGTAACCATTGCCACGGATGCTATTGACCGCCTGCATTCTACAGCCAGTTCGCACCAACGCGTCATGGTTATTGAAGTGATGGGACACAAAGCAGGCTGGATCGCTTTATATTCGGGCATGGCAGGAGGTGGCGACGTTATCCTTATCCCGGAACTTCCTTATAATATCCACAATATAGGCAATACAATCATTGAGCGTTTAAAAAAGGGAAAACCTTATTCCATCGTAGTAGTAGCAGAAGGCATCCAAACCATTGACGGTAAAAAAGCTGCCGAATATATAGCCCAGGAAATAGAATATGAAACCGGATTCGAGACTCGTGAAACCGTATTGGGATACATTCAGCGAGGAGGTTCTCCTACGCCTTACGACCGAAACTTGGCTACCCGCATGGGAGGACATGCCACCGAATTGATTGCAACCGGCCAATTCGGACGAATGGTATCCTTGCAAGGGGCCGAGATCGGTTCCATCTCATTGGAAGAAGTGGCCGGGAAGCTCAAATTGGTCAATGAAGACCATGACTTGATTGTTCAAGGCAAACGGATGGGAATTTGCTTCGGTTAAAACATGATTATTCTTTATCCATATATTTAGAGGGCGACACTCCGAACTGTTCGCTAAAGTGCTTTCGGAGTGTGCGCGTATCACTATACCCCACCATTTCGGCTATTTCCTGAATGGAATATCTGTTCTCCATAATCAGAGAGGCAGCTTTACTCATACGTACACTCCGGATTATTTCTATAGCGGCCAGTTCGCTATGTTGCTTTAGTTTACGATAGAGTGTAGGTTGGCTCATATTCAGTTGGTCTGCAAGCATTTTCACGTTAAAGCTTTCATTGGATATATTAGCCTCAATGATTTGAATAATTTGTTGGATAAAGTCATTTGATGCATTTCCATCTGTCAACTCTACATTTTCCTGTTGCTTCAGCATCAATGTTTTCGTGTAGATTCTCTTTAACCGTTCCCGTTGTACTATCAGACTCTGAACTTTTGATTTCAGAATCTCAGGATTAAACGGTTTCATCATATAATCGTCCACACCAATTTTGGAAGCATGCAAGACATCTGCATCTTCTGCCTTTGCTGTAAGCATCAAAATAGGAATATGTGCAGTTCTAGGCTGTTCACGCAACTCCCGGCAACAGGTAAACCCATCTTTCACAGGCATCATTATATCGGAAATAATCAAATTAGGAAGTTTGTCTGTAGCAATCCTGATCCCTTCTTCACCATCAGCTGCCTCATACACAGCGTAATCTTTACAGAACAATGTATAAACATAATGTCGTATTTCTTCATTGTCTTCAATGATCAAAAGACTATTTTTTCTATTCGAAGGCTTTTCTTCCCGATCTTCAACTTGTACTGTCAGAGGCGGAAGAGACTGTTCTTCCATTTCCGGAGTACCGATAATTTCATACCGATCCTCAGAAAAATGCGCATTGCCTTCAGGAATAAGAAGAGTAAAAGTACTACCTTTCCCGGGAATGCTGTCCAAAATCACCGCACCATGATGAAGATCCATTGTATTCTTCACTATGCGCAAGCCTATTCCTACCTTATTAGAGAACAACGGGGTATTTTCTCCCGTAATAAATGATTCAAAAATTCGCCCTTGCAGTTCCTCAGGTATACCTTTGCCGGTATCTGATACAATTATACTACAGAACGAGAAATCATCTATTTCAACACGGTCCATTTTTAAAGTCACATTTCCGTTTGGAGAAGTATATTTAAATGCATTAGATAACAAATTACGAATAGCCGAGCTCACTTTCTCAACATCTATCCATAACAAAAGTGGCTCTTTCAATAACTCAACTGTAAAATTGAATCCTTTAACGTCTGCCAATTCACCGAAAGAATCTGTTATTTGCTTTGCTAGTACTACTATATCAACTTTTGAAATTCGAAGTTTAATCATACCAGCCTCAATCTTCTGCACATAGAGCAAATGATCAACCAATGTCTGCAAAGACGTTCCATTGCGATACATAGTAGTAAGTTTGTTATAAATTGCATCTGAAGGTTGAACTGCACCTAACAACTCTTGTAAAGGAGATAAAATCAAGGTCAAGGGAGTGCGTAGTTCGTGAGCCGCATTTGTAAAAAAGTTCTCCCGTTCCATTCGTATCTGCTTTTCCTTATCACGCTCTACAGTAGCAGTGAATATTTCATGCTCCAACCGCAATTCATGTTCCAGCCTTTTTGTCGCAATTTAATGCGATGAATAACCATATAAATTGCCACAGCTGCCAACACAATCATACAAAAGCGAAAAAAGAAAGTTTCACTCCAATGAGGAAGGATTTCTACTTTTAAAGAGGTTATCTTACTTTCTCTTTCATCCGGATAGATATTTTTCACCTCAAATGTATATTCTCCGGCAGGAAGATTGGCATATGAAACTTTTTCTCCCCCATTTGCCACAAGCCAATCTGGCTGATAGGGACGAAGCCTATAGCTATACTTCTGCTGACCTTCGGAATAAGAAAGATTATTGAACGTAAGCGAAAAATCACGATTGGCATGATTCAATCTGACAAAGGATGTATAGGAAATACTTTGAGAAAGAATAGTCTGCCCATTAAATTCTTTCCCTATTTCTACAGGTTTATTATTAACCTCCATACCTGTGATAACTACTGTTTCGGAAGTGGCAAATGCCTTAATATCATTGGGATTGAAATAAGTGAGATTCTTATTATTACCCCAAAACAAAACATTCCCCAAATGCAGGGCAGAACGATTGCTGCCTGTTATATAGTAATTATAAAATAAATGTTGGTGGCGGCTATAGCGGGAAATCCCCGAATTAGAACCCAGCCATATCTGTCCTCTTTCATCCTCGGTCATACAACCGATAAAGTTGCTACAGAGTCCATCCCGGGTGGTATACACACGAATAATTGCATTTTGAGCAGGAGAGAAAAGAGCAAAACCAGTCATATATCCAACATACAAATTACCATCGGATGAAGCCAATAATGAACGTACTGAATTTTCAGTCATACCATACTCTTTCTCATAGCCAGTCTGAAGTTCTTTTCCTTCCATCACTTTACATATACCATAGTTGGCAGTCCCCAACCAAAGCGTATGGTCATTAGTTTCAGTTATTGCACGGATATAAAGAGGAGACATCTCTCTTAATTGAGGTGCTTTGAACTGCATCTTCTTACATCTGTTATTCTCACGGTCAAATAATAAAAGCCCCTGTTGTGTTCCAATCCAGAAATGACCTTTACTATCAAGGAATAAAGCCCAGACAGATGCTCTGTTAGTAATGCCATCTTCTGTAATCAATTGTAATACACTGAATGAGTGATCTTCCTTATGATAACAAGTCAATGAGCCATCCAAATTTCCGAACCATAAATCTCCCTTTTCATCTTTCAAACCACACAAAACTGTTTGCTGTTGTTTTATGTCTTGACCACCTACTTGAAAGAAATCTATTTTCCCTGAGGCATCAAAAGCTTCCCGGCTCCGCATAATTCCTTTATGATAAGTTGCCAGCCAAATATAATGCTCATCATCAGCTATTATAGAACAAATTTCATTATGTCTGTCTTGATAAAAACGGTTATAAAACTGCATACGCAAATCAGACCAAATGACACCCCGCCATCTGTACCAATCCAAAGAATACCATGCGAATCATAATAAGCAGAAATCATTCGCGTTTCAAGATTACGATGCATCAATGAAGAAGTATTACTATAAACCTCCGTTGATATCTCATCTTGATTATTTCTATCTATTGTCAGTACCGTATATCCATTCCATGTTGCAGCCAAATATTTATTTTCGTTCAACCGGATTACACTGAAAACATCTGTATGAGAAAGCCTGTCAGATGCCGGATTCACTCCATAAGTTAGATTTTTGATCTTTCCGGTTCGCTCATTATAGTAAATAATGCCTTTAGAAGTTGTAGAAATCCATATCCGGCCATCATCATACAATACAGAGTTAACTAATATTTTTTCTGTATATCCAAGGTCGATAATCCGAGGAGACTTTAAATTTGTTGTATCCAATAATATAATCCTGCCTTTTTCATCAATTAAACAAATCTTCTTACCATCTGAAGAATACGTCATTGCAACTAAAGCGTCCTCATGATTACCCCAGCCCGAATAGCTTTCTTCCATTTGAAACCGAAGTTTCTTTTCTTTCGATACACACCGCTTCATCAAACGTAACTCATTTCCGGAGATAACCCATACTAAAGAATCATTCTTTTGCAATAGTCCCCGAGATGCAATAGCCTCACCCGACGAAGAAACCACCGGTAGAAACTGTTCTTCCTTCAGATCAAATGCAGAGAGTACCCCATCATTCACAAACGCCAGAATACCATCAAAAATCTCCTTTATATTCGATATGTCAGGATAGCCGTTTTTAAGCTCAAAATTTGTAATTTGTCTTCCATCATAACGACTCAGTCCATTTCTAGTCCCAAACCAAACGAACCCCTCTTTATCTTTATAAACGGCCGATATAGTGTTATCCGCTAATCCGTTTTGCATATTAAGCAGATGCACATCCTTTTCCAAAAAGGCATAACATGCGTCCGGCATCAATATACACAGTCCAACAATTATGAGCAGAAATAAGATTTTAAGGTTCATATTTAATTCATTATAGGGGGCAAAGGAATAAAATTAAAAAGAAATAACAACCAAAAATGACGAAAAATATGGAGTTGCATTAAACATGTATGCTGAATGAAATAAACATGCATTCACCTATTCCCCTGATTAACATACATTTGCAAAGCATTAACCTGATGTCTAATTAAAAAATAGAGAAACATGAAAAAAATCTCAATCTTATTTTTGATACTGCTCGGCAGTTGTACTTTTTTATACGCCCAGCAACTCAGTATCACAGGGGTAGTCACAGACAAGAAACCCAACGAGCCCATTATCGGCGCTAGTGTGGTTATCAAAGGTACCACTAACGGAACTGTTACTGACCTGGATGGGAAATTTACAGTCCAAGCTTCAAAGGGAAATATTCTGGTAGTTTCTTTTATCGGATACACTACCCAAGAAGTTGTTGTTAATGGTAATCAGACTTCTTATCAGATCTCATTAACAGAAGATACACAAACGCTGGACGAAGTTGTTGTTGTAGGTTTTGGTACACAAAAGAAAGTGAACTTAACCGGGGCAGTTGCTACTGTTGACAAAAAAAACGCTGGAATCACGTCCTGTTACTTCTGTATCACAAGCTCTTCAAGGAGTAATGCCCGGATTAAACATCGACATGAATGACAAAGGTGGACGACTAGATGAAAATCCAACCATGAACATTCGTGGCGTAGGCAACTTAAATACAGGCTCAAGTTCATCACCTTTGGTCTTAATTGATGGAGCCGAAGGTGATATTAACTCATTGAATCCGCAGGATATTGCTAATATTTCTGTATTGAAAGATGCTGCTGCATCCGCCATTTACGGTTCACGTGCTCCATTCGGTGTAATTTTGATCACCACCAAATCCGGAGAAGCAGGAAAAGCTACCATCCAATATTCAAACAACTTCAGATGGTCTCGCCCTACCAATATCCCCGACATGCTTGATTCTTATCGCTTTGCCAAATATTTTAATGCAGCGCAGAAGAATTCAGGGAGCGGTACTACCTTTATTTTCAGCGACGATACGATAGATCGTATCCAGAAATATATGGCAGGTGAATACCAATATACCTCGGACCCTAGCGGTTCACAAGGAAATAACTTTTTCCCTTTCAACGTTGCTTCCAACGACAATCAGAATTGGCCAAGAAATTTCATTGATAAGACATCTTTCGGACAAGAACATAATCTAAGCATTTCCGGAGGCGGGGAGAAAGTAAAATATTATCTATCAGGAGCTTTTCTATCTCAAGACGGGCTAATGAATTACTCTAATGAAAATAAGAAACGCTATAATATCAGCGGAAAAGTAGCAGGACAAGTTACCAAATGGTTAAGTCTGGACTTTAACGCCCGTTTTATCCGCTCAGATATAGGAATGCCTACTTTCATGAAACTTTATGGCGACCGTTTTTTTTGCAGAAACGACCAAATTATATCCTATGATGCCTCTTTATGACAATAATGGACACTACACGCGCAATCCGAAATTAATGCAATTAACTTCCGGAGGACGTTCCAATAGCAGTAAAGATACCTATTTCACTTCTGGAGGTTTCCATTTGACGCCATTGAAAGGTTTAGGCATTCACGGACAAGCTACCTTGCGCACAGAAAGCTATCGCCACCAGTATAACGTAAATAAGGTATATCTTTATACTCGTGACAATCAGCCTGTGGAAGAAGCATGGCTGGGTGGAGACCCTGACTTGGTAGCTGGAAAAACTTTCGTACAAAGTCAAACTCAACAAACTTCCATGATGACAACTTCATTGTACGCTGATTATGAGCATTCTTGGGGTAAGCATAATTTCAAGGTCACTGTTGGTATGAATACCGAATATTACTACATCAATGAATTAATCGGCAAACGCTATGACGTAATTAACGAAAATGTTCCCAGTATCAATACAGCTACCGGTACAAGTGACTTGAAAGGTTCATCGAAAGAATGGGCTACAATGGGATATTTTGCACGCTTGAATTATGACTACGAAGGACGATACTTGCTAGAAGGAAATATCCGTCGTGACGGTACTTCACGCTTTCGCGGTGACCAACGCTGGGGTACATTCCCCTCGGTATCTGTAGGCTGGAATATCGCTCGTGAAGCATTCTGGAGTTCAGCAGAAGAATATGTCAACTTATTGAAACTTCGTTTCTCTTATGGTAGCCTGGGTAACCAAAATACAGACAACTATTATCCTACCTATTCTATCCAAAATATCACAGTGGGTAGTGTAGATGCCGGCGGACGCTGGTTGCTTGACTTAGCCAACAAATCAAACATAGCATCTTCTCCCGGACTTGTCAGTTCATTACTGACATGGGAACGTGTCACCAGTTATAATGTCGGACTCGACTTCGGAGCATTTAACAATCGCCTGAATGGATATGTTGAGTACTACATCCGTGACACCAAAGACATGGTAGGGCCTGCCGAAGAAATAACTCCACTGGTAGGAGCCTCAGCACCCAAAATGAATAATACCTCTCTACGAACTAAAGGCTGGAAACTACAACTAACTTGGCAAGATAGAATCGGCAAAGTAGGATATCATGCTTCATTCAACCTGTCTGATGCACAGACAGAAGTAACCGAATATCCAAATCCGGATAAAACATTCTATACCAAAGATTCCGACGGAAACACTATTGAAAATTATTGGAAAGGTAAAAAGCTAGGTGAAATATGGGGCTTCAAAACAGTAGGCATGGCAAAAACCGACGAAGAAATGCAGTCATGGATTGCCCAGCACGATCAAAGCAAATTACCCAATGTAGGAAATAATATTTGGAAAGCAGGTGACATCATGTATGCTAACTTGGATGACAACCCTGCCATAGAAAAAGGTACATCTGCCACTGACCCAAAGGACCTGACCATTATTGGTAATTACACTCCGCGTTTCCGCTTTGGCTTCTCCTTAGGAGCCGATTACAAAGGATTTGATATTAGTCTGATGTTCCAAGGCGTAGCTAAACGTGATGTTTGGGTAGGAGGTGATGACAGAACAGCCTACTCTAAAGGTATGATTTTCTGGGGTGTAAACGGAGGGCAATGGGACTCTACCGGATATGAAGAACATATGGATTACTTCCGTCCTGAAGGTGATGAAATGGGTGCAAATCTCAACGCCTATTATCCGCGCCCCATTATTGGAAGTAAACAGAACCAACAGGTACAAAGCCGTTATTTGCAGAATGCAGCATACATCCGCCTAAAAAACTTACAAATAGGTTACACTTTGCCTAAAACATGGATACAAAAAGCTAATCTTGAAAAAGTACGCATATTCTTCTCTGGAGATAATTTATGGACCGGAATCAAGATGAGCAAGAACTTTGACCCGGAATTGATTTATCAAAACGGTATGAGTTATCCATTAAGCTATACTCTGTCATGTGGAGTCAACATTACATTATAAACCTTAAACAAATCATGATTATGAAACTAAAATACATCATATTACCCATAATAGCTGCTTCATTCAGCATAAGCTCATGCAGCGACTTCTTGGATAGAGAGCCATTGACGGACAACGTGAATGAAGGGTTCTTTACCGAACCAGGCCAATTGCAAGCTTATTGCAATAAGAAATATGAGTTATTGCCGGATTTCAAGGACAACAACCTTTTCACCGATGACCAAAAAAGTGACAACCAAGCAGGTACAGATCCGGAAGATTTCTTTCTGCCGCAACGTATCAAAGTCGCTGCCGATGGAAGTTATAACCGACAGGGGCATTTACGTGATTGTAACCGATTACTATATTACGCTTTAGACAATATTCAAAAAGGAGATTTGGAAGATACCCATGAAACCCAACAATATATTGGTGAAATATACTTCTTCCGGGCATATATCTATTTCGAATATCTGAGAAAATTCGGAGACTTCCCTATCATTAAATCAGAACTTAATGCAGATGACTATGCAGCCAACGTAGAAGCGAATAAACGCAAACCGCGTAATGAAGTAGCCCGTTTTATCTTGCAAGACCTGGATGAAGCTATTGCCCGGTTACTTCCCCGTAGCAATAATCTGACCAACCATCGTCTGAACAAAGAATGTGCTTATCTATTCAAATCACGCGTAGCTTTATACGAAGCGAGTTGGGAAACCTATCACCAGGGAACAGCACGAGTTCCAGGAGGACCAGGATGGCCAGGAGGTACATTCAACGGTAACCTTAATACGGAAATAGATTTTTTCCTGACTGAAGCAATGGCGTCCGCCAAAGAAGTAGCTGAAGCAGTACAAATATCAGATAAGATAGAAGATTATATGAATATGCTCAATCAATATGATCTTTCCTCAAACAAAGAGGTATTATTATGGCGTATGTATAGTGCAGATGCAAAAGTGAACAGCTTGGTAGAAGGAAACTATCACAGTATATATAATGAGAACAGTGAAGGTTGCGTCGGACTTGGCGGAGGCTATACACGCTCAATGGTAGAAACTTTCCTGACTACAAACGGCTTGCCCATCTATGCACCGGAAAACACACAATACAAAGGTGACAAGAATATCCCTGATGTAATGAAAAACCGTGATTTACGTCTCGTAGAATCGACATTCAAACCGGGTGATATGGTTTGGAGAGGCGGAAATATGGATCAAGACGGAAGAATGGTCTATGCCAACTTGTTGCAAGCCTATCGAAACCTAAGCAGGACAGCCACAGGATACCTGGTACGTAAAGGATGGAGAGACAGCAATGTAACCCCGGCAGATAACTCACCTTTGGCATATATGATATTCCGTGCCAGTGAAGCATACCTTAATTATATGGAAGCTGACTATATGAAAAACAAGAATCTGGATGATTATAGTAAAAAATACTGGAGAGCTTTGAGAAAGCGTGCCGGAGTGTTCGAAGACTTCCAAAAGACAATTGACGCTACAGATTTAAGCAAAGAAAACGATCTGGCAGTTTGGTCCGGAAGTCAGATGGTAGACAAAACGTTATACAATATCCGTCGTGAACGCCGCTGTGAATTTATAGCAGAAGGCATGCGTAAAGATGATTTGTTGCGCTGGCGTTCGCTGGATAAAATGAAAAACTATCAGACAGAAGGGTTTAACTGGCAGGAATATCAGAAAGAGCCTTATTATGTGAAACAGTTGACAGCAGGCTTGGTAGTAAGTGACTCCAAATACTTACGTCCACATTTCACTAGCGAACTGGTTATTACAAACGGCGGTTACAACTTTGAAGAAGCAAACTACCTGACTCCTATATCTTATGATGTATTCCGTCTTTCTACTCCAGAAAAAGGTGGAGATGTTTCTACTTCAGTCGTTTACCAAAATCCGGGCTGGCCTGTTGGAGCCAATCAATATGCCCTGCAATAGGTTTTAGATAAAATAACTCAAAAAGGGTGTGGTTTAAGCGGTTACAATACATTCTTATTGTACCTTTGAACACACCCTTTGCCAAAACTATATTCAAATGACATGAAACGACTCATAAAAAAGACACTTTTAGCCTTTCCTTTACTGGCTTCCACCTATCTACAAGCCCAGAATCCCCCTAATCTGGTTTTTATTATGGCCGACCAATGGAGGGGTGATGCTTTGGGATGTATTGGAAAAGAACCTGTAAAAACACCTTATTTAGACCAATTAGCCAGTGAAGGTGTAAACTTCACCAATGCCGTCAGCAGCTATCCCGTATCCTCACCGGCACGAGGCATGTTGATGACAGGCATGTATCCGCATAAGAATAAGGTAATAGGAAACTGTAATTCTGCAAATGCCCCTTATGGAGTAGAGTTACCACAGGATGCACGATGCTGGAGTGATGTGCTTAAAGCCAACGGATATCAAACCGGATATATCGGCAAATGGCATCTGGACTCCCCATACAAACCATACGTGGATACCTACAATAACCGTGGAGCAATTGCCTGGAATGAATGGTGTCCCAAAGAACGTCGTCATGGTTTCGACTACTGGACCGCCTACGGCACTTATAATTACCATTTGAAACCGATGTACTGGAATACAGATGCTCCCAGAGATAGTTTTTATTATGTCAATCAATGGGGTCCCGAATACGAAGCCGGTAAAGCTATAGAATTTTTAAATGAACATATAGACAGAAAGGAACCATTTGCCCTGGTAGTTTCCATGAATCCCCCGCATACCGGTTATGAATTAGTACCCGACAAATATAAGGAAATATATAAAGATCTGGACGTAGAAAAATTATGTACCAACCGTCCCGATATCCCTGCCAAGGGTACCGAGATGGGTGACTATTTCCGAAACAATATCCGCAACTATTATGCCTGCATGACCGGAGTAGATGAAAATGTAGGCCGTATAGTCAATGAATTGAAACGTTTGGGATTATTCGAAAATACAATTGTCGTATTCACTTCTGATCACGGCATTTGTATGGGTGCTCACAATCAAGCCGGAAAAGACATCTTCTATGAAGAATCCATGCGGATTCCCCTCATTGCTTCATGGCCTGAAGAAATAAAGCCGAAAACAGATACTAGCACCATGATGGCTTTTGCAGACCTATATCCAACCTTACTTTCTTTAATGGGATTCCAAAAACAAACACCGGAAGAGGTGCAGACATTCAATCTTTCTTCTGTCCTTCTATCCGGAAAGGAGAACCCCAATATAGTTCAACCCTATTATTACATCCAGCCTTCCAACCAAACAACAGGCTACAGAGGGCTACGTACCGCCACACATACGTTTGCTATTCACGCAACCGATGGAAAGGTAGATAATATTATTCTATTCGACAGGAAATCAGATCCCTATCAAATAGACAATATTGCTACACAGCAACCCAAACTGGTAAATTAATTAAAAAGCCAACTAAAAGTATGGCTGAAAAAAACAGAAGATCCATTCTTTAATTATTTATAACCCATGAAGACATTATATATATCCATAATCCTCCTGATGAGTAGTGTGCTGAGTTTTGCACAACAAGAAATCATTGTACCGAAACCGCATCAACTGAAATGGCATGAAGCAGAAATGGGAGCCGTATTCCATTATGACCTTCATGTATTCGACGGTATCCGCTACGGGCAAGGCAATAATCGCATCAACCCTATTGAAGATTATAACATCTTCAACCCCACAAAACTGAATACAGACCAATGGATATTGGCAGCCAAGGTAGCAGGCTGCAAATTCGCCGTACTTACAGCTACCCATGAAACCGGTTTCGGATTATGGCAAAGTGATGTGAACCCATACTGCCTGAAAGCCGTAAAATGGCGTGACGGCAAAGGAGATATTGTTCGCGATTTCGTCAATTCCTGCCGTAAATATGGCATCCAACCGGGTATCTATGTAGGAATTCGATGGAATTCCCTTTTAGGTATCCATAACTTCAAGGTAGCCGGTGACGGAGAATTTGCAGCCAACAGACAAGCATGGTACAAACGTTTTTGCGAAAAAATGGTAGAAGAACTTTGTACCCGATATGGGGATTTATATATGATTTGGTTTGATGGTGGAGCAGATGATCCTCGGGGGGATGGTCCTAATGTAGAACCTATTGTCAACAAGTACCAACCCAACTGCCTGTTCTATCACAATATAGACCGTGCGGATTTCCGTTGGGGAGGTTCGGAATCGGGAACAGTAGGCTATCCCTGCTGGTCTACTTTCCCCGCTCCCTGTTCACACCATAAACGCATTGAAGGACAAAAAGATCAGATAGAATTATTAAAACATGGTGATCCTGAAGGAAAATACTGGGTACCGGCTATGGCAGACAGCCCGCTGCGTGGTGCCAATGGCCGCCATGAGTGGTTCTGGGAACCAGATGATGAAAACAATATATATCCTTTGGAAACGCTGATGGATATGTATGAAAAATCTGTAGGACGCAATGCCACACTAATTATGGGCCTTACTCCCGATCCCGACGGATTACTCCCAAGTGGCGACGAACAACGTCTGAAAGAATGGGGAGAAGAAATCAACCGCCGTTTTGGTACTCCATTGGCAGAAACTAAAGGTCAAAAGAAAAGTCTTACTTTGAATCTAGGTAAGAAGCAACCGGTGAACTACTGCATCATTCAGGAAGACATAACCAAAGGAGAAAGAATCCGTCAATATCAAATTGAAGCAAAAATCAATGGAAAATGGCAAACTGTATGTTCCGGCGAATCCGTAGGACATAAGCGCATTGAGAAGTTCGAGCCGGTAGAAACTACTGCATTGCGCCTGACCATAGCAAAATCCATTGCTTTACCAGAAGTTATCAACTTCAGTGCCTATAACGCAACCATCAAATAAAGAAACATGAAAAATAGAGCCCTACCCATCTGTATCCTGATTTGTTGTACCACTATCTGTCCGAAACTTTTCGGACAGATAGACTATACGTATGAAAAAGGAAAATCATTCAAGGACACAAATGCCCTGCTAATGGCAGATACGGTTGATCTAACTTCTATTTCTTCTCCCATACCATACGAAAAGTCTGTACCCGAACAGAATCAAACCATTGCTTATCCGATACGGTTACCCGGATATGTCCGTGGTATCTTCTTCAGCCGGGATTCCCGTCCGGGAGACTTTGAATGGCCTAATAATACAAACCGGCTTCTTCCCTGGTGTTTCAATGATTTAAAAGAACTAACCGATGTCCATTACCCGGGAATACCTTCCAATGCAGCCCCATCCACTTTGGGAGATGCCTTGTTGCTGGAATTATCAAACGGAGAATATCTGTTTGCTAAAGCAGTAACAGGCAGCAATAGCTTGAGTTGGCTGCAAGTGAATGCCAATGGCTCCATTACACTCTATGTATCCACCTTGGGAAAGGATTATCTGAAATCCCGGGTCCCCCTTTTACTAATCCATCAGGATAAGAGCATTTATTCAACCATCCGACAGGCGTATAAGGCACTGATGAAAAATACAGAGGTTTCCGATTTGAAGAGTCGTACAACTAAAGAATACTTTGAAGCTTTCCGCTATTTAGGTTGGTGCACATGGGAACACTATCATTATGATATAGACGAATCTAAAATAGTAAGTGATATGGAAGCTATAGAGTCATCCGGCATTCCTATCAGATATGTACTGATTGATGATGGACATCTTGCCAACAAGGACAGACAACTGACTAGCTTTACACCGGACGGACAGCGTTTCCCAGCAGGGTGGAAGAATATTATGTCACGCAAAAAGGATAATAAAATCAAGTGGATAGGACTTTGGTACAGTCTTTCGGGGTACTGGATGGGACTATCGCCCGAAAATGAATTTCCACAGACTATCCGGCAAACATTATACAGACATAATACCTGCCTTCTGCCAGGCAAAGACAGTGTGCATATCCGCACCTTCTATCACTACTATGTCAGTACCTTAAAAGAATATGGGTTCGATTTTCTGAAAGTAGATAATCAAGCTTTTACATTACCACTCTATATGGGGAGCAATGAAAGTATCCGTCAGGCAACCGATTACAACCGGAGTCTGGAAGCGGAAACACACCAACAAAATATGGGGTTAATGAACTGCATGGCACAAAACGTAGTAAATACTGATCATACTTTATATAGTAACAGTACCCGCGTCAGCATAGACTATAAAAAGTACGATGAGAATATGGCAAAATCACACTTGTTCCAATCCTATACCAACACCTTATTACTGGGACAGACTGTATGGCCTGACCATGATATGTTTCATTCCAGTGATACCATTTGTGGAGCTTTAATGGCACGTTCCAAAGCCATTTCCGGAGGACCGGTTTACTTGTCCGATTCACCTGAAGACTTTATCAAAGCAAACATCTTCCCTCTAATTGATGAACAAGGAAAACTATTCCGTCCCGAAGCCCCCGCTGTTCCTATGCCGGAATCTATCCTGACCAATCCTTTATGGAGTGGAAAAGCATACCGTGTAGCAGCTCCCGTAGGCAATGATGCAATGGCATTAATTTGTTATAACCTGAATGTTTCACCACATTATCAATGTGTCAAAACTATCATCAGAAAAGAAGATTATACTCTTCGAAACAGCTTCGAACAAGCATCTCCCAACCACAAAGAACGTGTATTGCTTTATAACTGGGAATCACAAGATGCAAAAGAGCTATCAGACAGTAGCACCTTCGAATCAACCGGATTCACTGATCGACTGTTTCATCTCTGCCCTATACGAAAAGGCTGGGCTGTCATTGGTATACAGGAGAAGTATCTATCTCCTGCTACAGTACAAATCAGATCTTTAACGGATAACCGTCTGGAACTAAATGTACTATGTACAGGCACACTGAAAGTATGGATAGAGAAAGCCGGAAAACAAGAACTGAGAAATATTTCCATTGACAGACCTAAAAAGATTGTAATTGAAAAATAACTTATAAAACAAAAACCATATGAATAAAAACCTATTATTATCCCTGGCTCTAGCCTCCGTAGCAGGAGCCTCCATCCAAGCTCGGGAAAAAACAATCCCGGAACAGACCAAGCAACGCCCCAATATTATCCTATTCATGGTGGATGATATGGGATGGCAAGATACCTCATTACCGTTCTGGACACAGAAAACACATTATAACGAAGCCTACGAAATCCCCAACATGGAACGTCTGGCAAAGAAAGGCATGATGTCTACACAAGCCTATGCCTGTAACATCAGTTCCGCCACTCGTTGCAGCCTGATAACCGGAGCTAATAATGCCCGTCATCGGGTAACCAACTGGACTTTGGAAAGAGATAAACCTACTGATCGTACCAGCCCTACCGTTCAGTTGCCGGACTGGAACTACAACGGTGTAAGTCAGGTAAAAGGCACTCCCCATACATTCGTGGGCACTTCTTTCGTAGAGTTATTAAAAGAAAGCGGTTATCATACCATCCATTGCGGCAAAGCACACTTTGGTTCTATTGACACTCCGGGAGAGAATCCCACCCATTGGGGATTTGAAGTAAATATTGCCGGACATGCCGCCGGCGGTCTCGCCACCTATCTGAGTGAGAAGAATTACGGCCACACCCGTGATGGAAAGGCTTACTCACTAATGGCTATCCCCGGATTAGATAATTACTGGGGAACCGGCATCTTTGCAACCGAAGCATTGACGCAGGAGGCTATCAAAGCACTGGATAAGGCTAAGAAATACAATCAGCCTTTCTATTTATATATGGCGCATTATGCCATCCATGTACCTGTAGACAAAGATATGCGCTTCTTCCCCAAATATGTACGAAAAGGATTAAGTGACAAAGAAGCCGCCTATGCCTCCCTCATCGAAGGAATGGATAAAAGTTTGGGAGACTTGATGGACTGGGTAGAAAAGAATGGCGAAGCCGATAACACAATCATCATTTTTATGAGTGACAACGGCGGACTGGCTGCCGAACCGGGATGGAGAGACGGAGAAATCCATACCCAGAATTATCCTTTGAACAGTGGAAAAGTCTCTTTATATGAAGGCGGTATCCGCGAACCGATGATTGTAAGCTGGCCCGGAGTAGTGAAACCGGATACACGCTGCGACAAATATTTGATGATTGAAGACTTCTATCCCACCATTCTTGAAATGGCAGGAGTGAAGGATTACAAGACCTCAAGCCCGATGGACGGCATTAGCTTTATGCCCCTGCTGAAAGAAACAGGAGACCCCTCCAAAGGACGTGCCTTGGTATGGAACTTCCCCAATATCTGGGGAAATGACGGTCCCGGTATCAATCTGGATTGCTCCATCCGCAAAGATGACTGGAAACTGGTATATTACTATGAAACAGGGAAAAAAGAATTATTCAATACTCCGGAAGACATTAGTGAAAAGAATGATGTAGCTGGTCAGCATCCGGATATTGTAAAACGCCTTTCAAAAGAATTAGGAGAATACCTGCGTAAAGTAGATGGGCAACGTCCCAGTTTCAAAGCCACAGGAAAGCCTTGCCCTTGGCCGGATGAGATTTAAACAAATTACATAACGCCGTACAAGACTGTATCAAAAGTAATTTATACTATCCATTTGCTGTAGGGCAGATTGAATCTGCCCGATAACAATTTACGTTGTGTATCCGGGCGGATTCAATCCGCCCCTACGGAAAATGATGCTCCTATTCACCCTCTTATTTTATGAGAAGACCTTCTTGCACGCAGTTTTTTTCCGACAAAGGATAGGTAAACCAAAACCGTGAACCCTTACCCGGTTCCGACTGGACTCCTATTCTACCCCCCCCCCCCCAATTGCTGCACTATACTTTGGCAGATGGAAAGTCCTAATCCTGTGCCATGCACAAAACTATTTAGTTTCACAAAACGCCCGAATATCTCAGTCTGCATTTCCGGATCAATTCCTATACCTGTATCTTGTACATAAAATTCTATCTCATCCGGTCGCAATACATACCCTACCGCAATAAAACCTTCAGAAGTAAACTTTATGGCATTGTTGACAAAATTAGATATAACCTGATGTATTCTATTCTTCGCACTGATAAAGTGGAAATCATCTGCTCCCGGCTCGAAGCGCAGTTCCACCCCTTGCGGAGCCTTCATCTGCATAGCTTGAACAATATCCATGCATAGCTGGTTAGTATCCACATCCCCATCTACCATTTCAAAAGTGCCCGCTTCTACCTTTGCCAGATCCAGAATGTCAGAGATAAGTTGTAACAACAAGTTATTATTTTCTTCTACAATAGCCATATATTGCTTCTTTTCATCCAAGTCAGCCGTATCTACCAATAAACCGGAAAATCCCACAATAGCATTCAGCGGAGTACGAATTTCATGTCTCATATTAGCAAGGAATGCAGACTTCAACCTATCAGATTCTTCCGCCTTCTCCTTCGCCTTTATCAATTTGTCCTCTACCTCTTTTAATTCCGTTATATTAAAATTGACACCGACAATATCAATAATATCCTCTTCCGGCTCATACCTCCTGACAATCATCGTACTACGCAGCCATTTAAAGCTCCCGTCAGGATTTAGGACTCTTAACTCAGACGAATATCTTGATAACTTACCACTGCATAACGACTGTATGACATCGAGCATCATCTTCCTGTCTTCCGGATGAAGGGTAGAATAAATACCAATAACATTACTCACCCTGCCTGAGTCAACATTGTAATTCTTAAACCATTGATCTATAGCAAAACCATCTTCTTTCAAAGGATTCCAAAATACAAACCCCACCTCTGCAAAATCGGCAATCACAGAGAACATATTCTGGAACTCCTGAATCTTGGAAAAAGCATTTGAAGTCTCTGTATTATCTATATTGATAAACAGATAATTCAATAACTCTCCTTTCGAATCATACAATGTAGTAGCACGGGTAATCAAATCAATAGTCCCTTGATTATCGGTCTCATAATATCCTTTCATTTTTTTTAAAGGCATAATTCAAATGAAAGTCAACAGACTCCCGCCGCTTCAGTGCATCAAAAACCCGGGAAGGAATGACCGGATTGTCAAATACATTCAGCCCTAAAGCATATTTCCGGTCCTTTATACCCAATATTTCAATATCCTTATTATTGATATCAACCATATAACCCTCTTTGTCATATAACTCTATACCAACAGGAATATTCATATAAATATTACGCAGAATCTTTTCATTGCGATCCAGAATCTCACGAGACATGATCGATTCAGTCATATCCGCAAAGAGTGTAACTACCACATCGGGCAAAGGAGTATATACAATATTATGCACATATCGTCCGTTGCTCAACTGGAAATCTATTTCCATACTTTTCCCTGAAGTATGGAGCAGATTCAAATCATCCAACTTCTTTTGCGTTAAAAGGCCGAGCTCACTGGCCAGTTGACCTAATAAAGAACTCCTGGACCAACCGGTAATCCTTTCAAAAGCTTCGTTGGTATCTTCAAACAAGAAATCTATTACCTTTCCGGTAGAGCCATACAAAAGCCTCATCCGCGCATATCCCATTGGCATATGCTGGTACAGATTACCCATCTCCTGCTTATCAGTACGTGCCTTCTCACGGCTTTGGTATAACTCAATACAGATGGAAATGATATTGGATAACGAAGAAAACCATTGATAATCATCATTCGTCCATTTGCGGTAATCCCGAACCATATCCACGCCTACATATCCCCATATCCGGTCACTGCCTATCAGAGGGACAGCCATTATGGACTTTATATCCTGCACCGAAAGCGCTTCATAGTCAAAACTCGCTTCCGGAAGCATTTCTTCCAGAGAAGACAAAATAATAGGATTGCCGGAAAGTAGCTGCAATGTCCACCAAGAATCCTCAACTATAGGTATGGATTGCAGGTTTTGCTGTTCTATGTAGTGCGGATCACTCACCACTTCATAAGTACAGGACTGAACACCTTCCTTAAAGTCAAACTCGAAGATATACACCCGGTCACCATTAAACTGAATCAAAACATCCTTCAGGATTTCATTAACCACTTCGTCCATATTCTCTGTCTTGGCCAGAGACAGCAAAGAACGTGAGATAGCATTCTGCTGATAAAGTAAATTATTCATTTTCTGACGCGATTGCTCCGCTATCCGATTTTCGTCTTCCGGAAGCAATTGCTTTAAATACCCCCAAAGCATGGAGTGCCCGTTTTCATCGGTGTATTTGCCTGCAATGCAGCACACCATCCACTGCGCACCATAACAGGTATGCATCAGCAATGTATGCTTGTATATCTCTATATCCGTAGCCAGCAGGGCGGTCTGTAGCGCCCCACGACAGTCTTCGTGGATGTTCTTCTGAAAATCTTCAAAGGGAATTTTATTAGAACTCAGTCCGAATAATTGGACTATAAAGTCTGAACATATATATGTCTGGTTCGTGCTATCCAGCTTCCACCAACCCATATTGGCCATCTCCAGCAACTGCAAAAGATGGTTACTATCAATTTGATCCTGCTCTCCCACTTCTTTTAATTTATCCTAGATGCTTGTACGAGTACAAATATAAGGAAAGATATGTAACAAAGAGCTTTTTTAATGGCAAAAGTGGAAAAAACCGATACAAATTATCAAACTGTCTCTTTAAAAGCAGCTTCTTCGGCCTCGCTGATAATCTGTTCTACTTCTTCTGACTTTTCAATTTCTTCTGTAACAGGGGTGGAAGTAAAGACTGATTCTTCCGTCTGAGCAACTATTTCCTGAGGGTTCACTTCTTCTTGGGAAACTACTTCGTTTTGAGGCACTATCTCTTGAGGTACCTCACGGGCAGCCTTAGTCGCAAAAATAAATTCTATGAATGTGGCATCGTTCTTAATCTTGCCCAAAGCTATGCGGGCTGCCATTTGTTGGGATTCTTTTTTAGAATAACCGGTTCCCCGTCCGCCCGAAATACCTTCTATCAGCACTTCACTCTCAAAGGTAGGACTGTATTCCCGGTCATGCGACTGGGTAACCAATTCAAAAGCAACTTCAAAACGGTTCTTCTGGCTCCACTCTATCAATTTAGATTTGAAATTGACCTCCTTGCGGGAGATCTTCTCCAAATTTATATACGGACCAATAATGCGATGCTCCATGAAATGCTTGCAGGCACGATACCCCCTATCCAAATAGATGGCACCCACCAACGCTTCAAAAGCATTGCCACACATATAACTGTTGTGGGAAGACTGACGGGCAGTGTACTTTATCAGTTTATCCAAACCTATTTCTATAGCCAAGCGATTCAAGGTTTCGCGCTGCACTATCTTAGAACGGGTATTGGTAAGGAAACCTTCGCGTTTTCCTTCAAACTTCTTATATACGATATCCGCCACTACCGCATCCAATATCGCATCTCCCAAGAATTCCAGACGTTCATTATTGAGCAAACGTCCCTTATCAGACTTCACTGACGATGATTTGTGAAGCAAAGCCTGTTCATAGATACTGATATCCTTGGGATAAAAACCCAGTATCTTATAAAAACGAAGATAAGACTCCTTATCCTTTCGAAAAAGAAGTCTTATCCTATTTGTTATATTGCTAAACACGATTATTCAGCATACTTTTTTACGATTATACATACATTGTGTCCACCAAAACCGAAGGTATTGCTCAATGCAGCGTTTACAGGACGCTTCTGAGCTTCGTTGAACGTGAAGTTCAAGTCATAATCAATGTTTTCATCGTTATCACCTTCTTCATGGTTAATGGTAGGAGGAACAATGTCGTTCTTCACAGCCAATATACTGGCAATCGCTTCTACAGCACCGGCAGCACCCAGCAGGTGACCTGTCATTGATTTAGTAGAACTGATATTCAGTTTATAAGCGTGGTCTCCAAATACATCCTTTATAGCCTTCACTTCGGACACGTCTCCTACAGGAGTTGAAGTACCGTGTACATTGATATAATCAATATCTTCCGGTTTCAATTCTGCATCTTCCAGTGCATTTGTCATCACCAACTTAGCTCCCAAACCTTCGGGATGAGAAGCCGTCAAGTGATAAGCATCGGCAGAAGCGCCTACACCGGCAACTTCAGCATAAATCTTGGCACCGCGTGCTTTAGCGTGTTCCAGCTCTTCCAGAATCAAGCAACCTGCGCCTTCACCCATCACAAAACCATCACGGCTTGCACTGAACGGGCGAGATGCGTGCTCAGGATCATCATTACGGGTAGACAAAGCATGCATAGCATTAAACCCACCTAAACCGGCTTCAAATATGGCAGCCTCAGCACCACCTGCTACGATGATGTTCGCCTTACCCAAACGGATATAGTTGAATGCATCGGCAATGGCATTTGTTGAAGATGCACAAGCAGAAGTTGTTGTGAAGTTAGGTCCATGGAAACCATACATGATAGAAATCTGTCCCGATGCAATGTCGGCTATCATCTTGGGGATGAAGAATGGGTTGAATTTCGGTCCGATAGTATCTTTATTCAGAGTATAGTTAGCTACTTCTTCTTCAAAAGTATGAATACCTCCGATACCTACACCGTAAATTACGCCTATTCTATTCAAGTCTTCTTTTTCGAGGTCCATTCCGGAATCTTCTACAGCTTCTTTAGCGGCTACGATGGCATACTGTGTATACAGGTCCATCTTGCGAACTTCCTTGCGGTCAATATGATCGGCCCCATTGAAATTCTTTACTTCGCATGCAAAATGAGTCTTGAATTTAGACGCATCGAAATGAGTAATAGGTCCTGCCCCGCTTACACCCTTCAGCAGGTTGCTCCATGTTTCTTCAACATTGTTACCTACAGGAGTAAGAGCACCAAGACCTGTTACTACTACTCTTTTTAATTCCATATTATAAAATAGGGATAATTACTTAGCGTTAGCTTCGATGTAAGAAACAGCGTCGCCCACTGTACCAATTTTCTCAGCCTGATCATCAGGAATAGAGATACCGAATTCTTTTTCGAATTCCATAATCAGTTCTACAGTATCCAATGAATCTGCGCCCAGATCGTTAGTGAAGCTTGCTTCGTTAGTAACTTCTGATTCTTCTACACCTAATTTATCAACGATAATAGCTTTTACTCTTGATGCAATTTCAGACATAACTTTAATTTTTTAGTTAATAAATTGAATTATTTTATTTTCTTTGCGGTTGCAAAGGAATAAATATTTCTTGGGCTGAGCAAATATTCAGGCAAATAAATGCAGAATTTTGCACATTTTTTTGTTTTATGTGCACCAAAACAGATGAAATAATGAAGAAAATCGCAATTCTGGCCTCAGGGGAAGGTACAAATGCCGAAAGGATTATTCGGTATTTTTTAGAGAAAAAGACAGTGGAAGTAGCCTTGGTTATTACCAACAAGCCACAGGCAGGCGTACTGAAGCGGGCTGATAGACTGAGTGTTCCCTCACTTGTCATCACAGCCCAGGGATTTGCCGATGGGGAAGCGCTCAAGGTTCTCCACCGCCATCATATTGACTTTATCGTGCTGGCAGGCTTCCTTCTGAAAGTGCCCGATGCCATTTTGCATGATTATCCAAACAAGATAGTAAATATTCATCCCGCCCTGCTTCCCAAATTCGGTGGAAAAGGAATGTATGGCGCGCGCGTGCACGAGACGGTGATTGCTGCCGGAGAAAAGGAAAGTGGAATCACCATACATTATATTAATGAACAGTATGATGAAGGAAACACCATCTTCCAGGCCACATGCCCGGTAATGCCCGATGATACCCCGGATGCACTGGCAGCACGCGTACACCAGTTGGAGTATGAGCATTTCCCCAGGGTGATTGAAGAAACTATTTTGGCATAAAGTATATATGATGACCGACTATATTAATCTCACAGCAGAAAACCTTGCCGATGAACACCTGTGCTGCATCATCCGCAGTAAAAAGTTCCATCCGGGCATAGATGCCAAACGGCAATGGCTTGCCGACCGGCTAAAGGAAGGCCATGTCTTTAGAAAGCTAAATGCAAAAGCTACCGTTTTCATTGAATACGCTCCTCTTAAAACCGCTTGGGTTCCCATCACGGGCAACAACTATTACTACATATATTGCTTATGGGTTTACGGCGACTGCAAAGGAAAAGGCTATGGCAAATCGCTGATGGAATACTGTCTGGCTGACGCCAAAGAGAAGGGCAAGTCCGGCATTTGTATGCTTGGAGCAAAGAAACAGAAATCGTGGCTCTCCGACCAATCTTTTGCTAAGAGGTTCGGCTTTGAAGTGGTCGATGCCACCGACAGTGGATACGAACTACTGGCACTGTCCTTGGATGGTACAAAACCCCAATTTGCCGAAAACGCGAAAAGAGAAAGCATTGAAAGCAAAGAGCTGACCATCTATTATGATATGCAATGCCCCTATATCCACCCATATATAGAAAGAGTAAAACTGTATTGTGACACGCATCAGGTTCCGGTGAGCTTAATAAAAGTAGATACATTGCAAAAAGCAAAAGAATTGCCTTGTGTTTTCAATAACTGGGGTGTATTCTATAAAGGGAAGTTCGAAACCGTAAACTTATTGTCTGCCGACTACTTGGAAAGAATACTGAAAAAGTGAAGCACAAAAAAGGAGAACAAAGACATAGAGAAAGTTTTTGCACAAGCGAAAGAAAAGCTGTAAGTTTGCCTTTTAAAAGAACAGGAATACAGGATGGAACTATCAGCCAAAGAATTTGAAGAGCACTTTCGCTGCCTCTACAGACCCTTGAACATGTACGCCTTGCGCTACACGGAAAATTTGGATGATGCAGAAGATATTGTCCAGCAGGCTTTTTCCGATGTTTGGGAGAAGCTTGCCGAAGGCATGCATATTCAAAATTTGAAAGCCTATATGTATCAGACCGTCCGCAACCGTTCCCTCAACCTGATAGCCAACCGGCAAGCGCCCTGTGAAAACGAAATGCCCGACATAGAAGACCAAACCGAAGAAGAACGCATCCTCCAGTCAGAGCGCGATGCCCGCCTGTGGACTGCCATCGACCGCCTCCCCACCGAGCAGCGGAAGATTCTCCTGCTTTCCAAACG
>Ga0192242_10110_pt1 | contig 40318 bp, 35 predicted proteins | sample Koala_Koa27_J3_FD_131235 | JGI IMG/M metagenome (GOLD analysis project Ga0192242, IMG submission 131235) | Enriched cells from koala feces incubated with labeled cellulose particles, San Francisco Zoo, California, United States - Koala_Koa2-7_J3 ...
TATGGTATCAATCTGTTTGTTTCAAACTCAGCTCTCTTGCAAAGCGGATGCAAAATTAATGGGTTTCCCTTCCTTCTCCAAATATATCTGTTACTTTTTTCCACACTTTCTGCAAGTTTTTTGCTAAACGACTGATTTACAATCAGATCTAAAGACATAATATTTAAACGTTGTTTCAAGAGCATGAAAAGGGTACACCATATAATATTCGCGCGCACGCGTTGCACTATAAAATGCTGTTTATGGGATTCACCCCATTCACCCACTCCGCATTCTCTTAATCCACGGGCCTTTACGGGTGAAGGGCAACCCCAATTCAGTTCTTCACCCCCTCACCTGCTCCAACATTACAATTCGATAACGATTTCCATACTTTGTATGCTTGCGTTCCACACCTGCGGCTATCAAGGCCTGTCCCAATTGCACCATATTCGCATCCCGCATAGCGGCGGCATTCTGCTTCTTCAATGTCTTGAATATATCTGCCAAAGACAATAAGTTGCACTCCTCCCCTTGTTTTGCCGCACGAAAAACAGAATAAAATACTTCTTCGGCAGAAGACTGGCGATAATATGCGGCATTATGCTGCTGAATTTCATGTTCTTCCTCCTCCGAAAACCAGTAAGGTTCGCCCTCAGCCAATTCAGTTTTTAATTGGGCAAAGATCTGGCTATGCTCTATCCCTTCACAATTAATCTTGTCTGCTACCTCAACACAGATAAAACGACGGCTTCCGGTTGGATCGGTCAGCAAGTCTTTTCGGTTGGACGTGCCCACAAAGGAGGCTATACGAGGCAAAACGCGATAATTCTTCTGATGCGCCTTACGCAAGTTTAAGGTAGCCATTTGCATCACGTTTTTCAATACGGGCATCTTATGGGCCGGAAACCTATCGAATTCATCCAGGTTAATAATCCCCATCTCCGCCATCTTCTGCTCCGCCTGTCCTTGCGAGGTCAATTCAAAACTATCCACATAATAATTCTCTAATGCTTCCGGCATTAATGATTTACAAAAGGTAGACTTCAATTTTCCTTGTTCACTACTGATCAGCATGGGTGCCACACTATTGACATGCACTCCGGTCATTCCGCTCCACTGTGCAGCAAGTGCCAGCATCCAGCGATGAAAAGATCTCACCCACAATTCATTAGAATCGACCCGGAGAGCCAGTTCCTTTAATCTATCCTGTCCGTCCCAGGCCGGCAACTCATTCAGATAGAGCATAAACGGATGGTATTCCGCTATCTTTGTAGAGTTCACATATCGTAACAAATCCTTATCCCAACAATCAATTCCCTGTGCACGCATATCAATACAAATACTATTTAATTCACGCTGGTTGGCAGGACGAAAACCCCTCTTTTTATCTTTCAATGAACGGAATTCCGTCACTTCCGCCAACACATTATACCGGAATTCATAACGGGAAAGTAGGAAACTTTGCAATCTCTCCATCAATAAAGCCGATCTCTCCCGCGCTTTGGCTTCCGCCTTTTTTTCTTCTCCGGAGATGCGGGGTTGATTATTCCCGACCATTCGGGGAGTTTCTTCCACATTTGCGGCATCTGCCACTTGCATTGTTTTCCACTTAGCCCACCATTGACAGGCAACACTCCACACCATTCTGATACTTTTCATTCGACTTTGTTTTAAATGTTACCTGCAAATATATAGTCATAAAATGGCGGATTCCAAATCTTTTTATCATAAATCTTTCAATTTTCTGATTTATGAAAACATATGGAAGTATTTTTGCTCACTCCGGTATTATTTTGTATTTTTGTGCGGAAAACAAAGTCGTCTTATGATCGTCAGACGAGCGTCTGATAATCGTAAGACGATCGCTTTATATACGTGAGACGAGCGTCTGATATAGGTCAGACGAAGTTATCAAACGTACAAGAACAAGAATATAAACCGAACAAAAGAAAAAACATGGCGGTAAAATTTGATTTCTATCCTACACCTGTGGCACCGGGTGCTAAAAAGAAGGTGCGTTATCATGCCCGGGTGGTAGGTAGCTATACGGTAAAGACAGCAGAAATCACCAGAAAAATTCAAAATGCATGCAGTTTGACGAGGGGAGATGTAAAAGGTGCACTGGGTGCATTAAGTGCTATTTTAGTAGAAAGCCTCAGCGTGGGAAACCGGGTGCACCTGGAGGGAATAGGCTATTTCCAGATAACGCTGGAATGTGCAGAGACAGATGATCCGTCAGCAACGCATGCCCAGAATGTGCATTTCAAAACGGTGAAGTTCCGTCCGGACCAGATATTAAGAAAAGAGCTTCGCAAAGAAATCAAGACCTCCCGTTCCGACAGGAAATCGCACTCCTTGCAATTATCGGAAATAGAGATTGACGGTCTGTTGATTGAGTATTTCCAAGAAAACCCATACCTTACGCGTATGCGGTTCCAGCAACTTTGCGGTTTTACCCGCACCATGACGCTGAAGCATATCAATAGGCTGATAAAGGAGAAGCGCTTGAAGAACACGAATACCCACAATCAACCTATTTATGTTCCCACACCGGGGAATTATGGTAAACCATATTCTGACACTACAGGTGAATAGGGTGAAGGATGAGTTTTAGTGTTGCCCTACACCCGCTATCGCCTTGGTGGTGCGGGTTGCAGGGATGGGTGAAGGAGGTGAAGGGCAGATGGGGGAACTTATAGGGATAGTACCACCGACCGACTATAAGTTCATTAAATAATGAAAATCAGATTCGTATTTTTCAACCTCTGAAGATACATACGGAACAAAACATCCGGAATAAAATAAACATTGTCTTCCTCGGTCAACAAGTCCAATTCTATCAGTTTACGGGCTGCTGCCTGAACAGCGCTACTGGAAACCAATGAATATTTGCGAATAAAACCGGCACTCATAATCTTCTCCGCCTTGACTTCCGTGGCTACAGCATATAATAACTCTTTCTGACGCTCAGGAATTCGGGACAATATCTGGCGGTAACCATCGCTTGCTTCTTCCAAGATTCCGTCAATTGTCCGTCTTAACGTATCCAATGTGCATGCTCCACCCACAGGGGTATTGATAAAAGCTTCATGAAAGGTTTTCTGCATGTAATAAGTATTTCCCTCAAACAAACGATATATTTCAAGCACATCTTTAGCATCAATATTCCGTTCATAAACATCAAACCAATGACAGACGAATGGTATATATTCTTCGGTAACAATGGGATGAAGTTCCAAAATGGATGTACTGTTATAAAATGGACGGGCAGAAGAAAGAAACATTTCTGTCACCAAATGATGCTCACTACCTGCGAAAATGAAATGCACGTTGGAGAGATACTGAATATGGGAACGCAATAGGGCTTCAATATTCTTTTCAGGATATTTGGTTATCTGCTGAAATTCATCAAAAGCCACTATACAGGGTTTATCCGCTTTTTCCAAACAATCGAAAATCTCAGTTAATGTAAACTCCGGGCGGATGATGTCACCAAGTTCCAAACTGAAAGTAGGAGCATTACTAATGGGATCAAAGCCAAACTTGGCATTAATGGATTTAAGCCCCTGCACAAAAGCAGTGAGCATCTTCCGGCTCTTTGCATGCAACGCTTCAAAGACTTTTTGACCGAAAGCATAGGTAAACTCCCGCAAACTGGATGTGTGCAGAATATCAATGTAGAAAGTATAATAATTGTCAGCACATTCGGGCTTGTCATAACAGAATCGAATTAACTTTGATTTCCCCATACGGCGGGGAGAAATCAGACATAGGTTTCCATCATTGGACAAGGTACGGATGACTTTTTTAGTTTCTTCACGCCTGTCACAGAAATATTCTTCAGGGATACTACCCGTAATGATAAAAGGGTTATTCATCATACATTTTATTGCTTCAGTATAGGTACAAAGATAATTATTCATTTTGAATTATACGATTTGCATAATTCAAAATGAATAATTTCTAGTCTTTTTTAATACTCTATCTGCTCTATCTTAGAAGACAATTTCTCAATCACCGCATTCAACTCTCCCTCCCAAGGAATGACATTGAACTCCCCCCAAAAGTCAGCATCATATTTAAAGTGAGTATCAGCAAATATATTCCGGGTAGGAATACGCTCTCTGCGCTGAAAACGGGTAACATTCCCGGTATCGACTTTACAAGTGACCATCTCAAACCAAGTGTGCAGTGTGGAACTACTGAACCATTGTCGTTTCTGCCTTACCTTGAAATAAAGATCGCCACGAACATGGTTCACATAATAAACTCCATTCCACGATTTATAAGATATAGTATAAACCACTTTTTGTGCGGCAATCTTCCATTTACGTGCAAGCCGTTCAACAAACATGCCGGTAGATTGCTTCACATACTCGGGATTGATCTCAAAACACGCTTGTAGCAGGGCATTATTCTCAGCATCTATATACAAGTCTCCCCTATACAGAGGCTCCCGGACTCCCTTGTTCTGTTCAAAAGAGATCACATTCGCCATGCGATTATCCACCACCGTCATATCGCTGGAAACATACGTGTACATATTATTTTCGGCATCGGGCAACAGGAACTCCGGCAAGTCCTTAATGATATCCAGTTGCAAGCAGGCATCAATGCCCGCGCTCATCTTCGCAATCAGCGTATCCTTTTCGCGGTCGTTAGTGATTTTACTCATTTTGAGCAACTTTACCTGATCCGAAGAACTGACCATCTGCGGAGATGATTTATAAACTTTGAAAACCGCCTCTGTCAGGCTGCGGAACTTCTGTTTGTACCGGATGCCTTCCCTATAAAAAGTAGTGAGATAGACGGGGGATTGCGCATAATTCACCTTCTTGTCCCTCAGCATATCACGCAACAGCCGTTTGGGGTTGACCGCACGAATCACCACCTCTTGAATAGGAACAACTCTGGGTTCCAAAGACCACACCGCATGCTGGGCTGCCAAAAGAGGAATATCCATTTCCTGCCCCACATAGCCTACATGAGACACACCGATGCGACTTTGCCTCAACGAATCGGGCAAGCGCAAGCGAAATTCCCCATCCTGATTGGTGATACTGCCGATAGAAGTACCGACCACCCCCACCGTACCATAAGCAATGGGGGCGCCGGACTGGTTATCCTGCAATTTACCTTCTATTGTGAAATAAGTCAATGTATCTGTGGGAATGGCAACAGCAGTGTGCTGCTCCTGCAACTGATTAATGAGAATATGATTCCCCACTACCCGAAGACTGATGTCCTGCCGCCCAATAATCTGGCAGACAGCTTGGCGTATGGTTCGTTGTCCGGCGCCAAGCTTTGCCATACGTTCATTATCCACCACTTTACTATCATATATGAAAAGAAAGCCGGACTGCTCCGAAACTTTCCCCAACAACGCATAGACAGTACCTTTACTTTTAGAAAGATAAATGACACGTTCCAAGACATCATTATCTGCCGCTTTCGCTGATGCCGCCACACAGGCAAGCAAACAGAGAAAGAAGGCATACAGATAATATGTACGGATACGTTTCATTTGGGTTTGATTCAAGTTTTATTCGGACAAAATGAAAGTATTGCCCTCACGCGTGCACTTCAAATTCATAGCCAGAGAGATCAGTTCCGCCATAGATTCCGCTGAATTTTCAGAGAATGCTACCGTAAGCCTGCGCTCTGCCAAAGCAGGAGAAGCCTGTATCTGCAAATCGGAAGAATGCAAATTGATTACCCGAAGGATATTTGAAAGAGGCTCATCCTTGAATCGTATATTCTCCAAATAGCGGGCGAATTGCCCATCGTCCCCGTTATTGGTGAGATGAAACTGTTGTGTTTTCAGTGTAACCGTTTCGCCTGCATTTACATAAACGTCTTGATTCTTTTTCTTCAAAGTAACCTTTACCCTGCCACGTTGCACGGACAGTTGGAAAGGAGTACCGAGGTCACTCCTTACATGAAAAGCTGTTCCCAACACCTCAATCCGTACTTCATCAGTCTCGATAAGGAAAGGACGGTTTCGGTTCCCCGTCACATCGAAAAGGGCATTGCCTTGCAGGGCCACTTCCCGTTTCTCTGCGGAGAAATGCTTAGGGTATTGCAAGGAAGTCTCTCCACCCAGATAAACAATGGAACCATCTTCCAAGGTGGTGACTAATGTAGATTGCTCCCTATTTTGCTGCATAATCAGAGTTTGTGCAACTACCGGAGCATCTGCCTTAAAGTATCCCATCACCCAATAGATGCAAACTCCGATAAAGACAGCAGCCACAACTCCCCACTTCCGTAATGCATACGAACGAGCATGCCTTTTCTCCCCTTCTGCCGACAGCAAAAGTCCATCGGCATCCAGTCGGCCATACAACTTGCTCCATGCCCGGTCTACCTTCTTGATATTTTTTTCTGTTTCACTCATGTCTTTTGAATATAGTTTTCAATTTCTGTTCTTAGTGTTTTAAGGGCTTTCGTCATCTCAGCCTCCACCGTTTTTACCGATACAGAGAGCTGTGAAGCAATTTCTGCATATTTCCGCCCTTCCATGCGATGCATCAGGAAGATTTGAAGCCTGCGTTCAGGGAAACGGGAAAGGGTGGTATTTATCAAACTCTGCAACTCACGATATTCCATCTGTTCCTGCGGAGTATCTTCCGGCGTATCTTCTGCCCTGGAAAGTACAAACTCCCGATAGCGGTTTCTCACCTCCTGGTGTTCACAATATTGCAGGGATTGATTGCGTACAGCAGCATAAAGATAACTTTTCATGGAACGGAAAACGGGTAATGTTTCCTTCTCTTTCCAGAATTGATAGAATAAATCTTCCACAATTTCCTCTGCTGCCTCCATGCTACCGGTGATACCGACGGCGTACCAGCAGAGAGGGGAATAATAACGGCGAAACACATCTTCAAACGCCTTTATATTTCCCTCTCTTATCTTTGCCAGTGTTAATAAGTCATTCAGCATCCCATCTTTATTAAAAGGTTGTCCTCCAAAGATATGAAAAGTATCCGAAAGTTTACCGGGATTGTTTCTTTAATTTATGGACTGCATTTTCCAATGATTCCGTAGGTTCAATAATATTGTAGGCACCCCAGAAGTCTTCACTCCAATATTCATCTACTTTATCATAGAAAGCATCCCGCTGCCCGAAAGCCCGCTTGCCGGGGATAGCCGTTACGTTATTTTCTTCACGGTCTGTCACCACCATTTCCGAAAGGACTGTGTAGCCGGTAGAGAAAAGTTTCCTTTTCCAATCACACTTAAAGCGGATGCAGTTACGGATATAACTCAGGTAAGTCTTTCCGTTCAGGTCTTTATAAGTAATAAGAAAGGATACTTCTTGTGGTTTAAAACGCAATCCATAGGGTTTCTTTTGAAGGATGGCCTGCACTGCCTTGGGTTTATTATCCATAGAGAAATTAAATTCGGCACGGGTAAAGGATAATTTCTCCCGGTCTATGTAGAGTTTGCCATAGTAAAGGGCATAAGGCAGTACCACACGGGGACGGAAGCCGATTACAAATTGTTGACGGTTATCTATCAGAACCGGTTCCTCCATGTAGAAGTCATAAAAGTGCAAGGTTTCCATATCCAGCAGTGCATCCTGATTTTTCACCACATCCAGATAAATGGATAATGTGGGGCCTCCCATCAGTTTTACTCCTAATGTATCGCTTGCTTTCTGACTCAACAGCCGACGGCCTTTCAATACTTCCGCACGATCCCGGTTTACAGTTCTGTCTTCATACGGTGTCTTGAATACATCAATCACCGCCTCGGAGATATTGATATAGCGACGGCCTTTTTGAACGGTTTCACGATAGAATCCGGTCAACATATTATTCTTGATGCTATAGTTAGCGGGGATTTTGCGAATGGCTTCTTCCACTATGAAGCGTGGATTGTTGGCATAGACCACGATTTCATGTAGCATATTAGCATGAGGGGTGAGATAAACCTTTAAATCGGAAAGATGCTCCTTATCCAAATGTATCCGGCTATTGCGATATCCTATATGAGAAATTTCCAATGCCGGAACATGTTCCACATCTTCTATTTTTAAAGAGAAAGCGCCGTCTGCATTGGTCACCGTACCGATGCTGCTGCCCGGAATAGAGACGTTGACATACTCCAATGTTTTCCTATTCTGCTTGTCCCTCACCACACCACTTACCGTGATATAGTTTTCTTCTTCAGCAACCGGAGCACTATCCTGACTCCATACCGGAATTACACCCAGCCAAAGGACGAGGGCCAGTGCCCATTCAAGGAGTTGTTTATTATGCGTTTTCGTATTCATAAGGTTTTAAAAAGGTGAATACTAATCCTGTTCTACATATAAGATCGCCCAGAATTGAAATACCCTATGAATTTATGAAAAATAATTCATTTTATTCGTTTGCTTCCTCCTCTTTTTTACTAACTTTCTTTTTCTTCATCCTGCCACTCTTGCGCAAGGCTTCTGCGATAATCCACTGAAGCTGCCCGTTGGTGGAACGAAATTCATCCGCCGCCCACTTTTCAATTGCTTCCATAGTTTCCGCATCCACCCTGAGCACAAAGTTTTTTATAGTTTCTTTCTTTGCCATTGACACATTAATGATTCAAAGTTCCGGAATTGATTACAGGCTGTGCAGGTTCATCCGCACAAAGCACTACCAGCAGATTACTGACCATAGCCGCTTTCTTATCATCGTCCAACTCTACGATTTCATCGGCTGCCAGTTTATCCAAAGCCATTTTAACCATAGACACAGCACCTTCCACTATCTTTTCACGGGCTGTGATAATGGCACTTGCCTGCTGACGGCGAAGCATGACCGCTGCAATTTCCGGTGCATAAGCCAGATAATTGATACGCGCCTCCACAATTTCCATACCCGCCATGGCAAGACGTTCATTCAGTTGGTGTTCCAGTTGATCATTGATTTCGTCACCACCACCCCGCAAGGTCAATTCATTGACATCACGTTCACTGTCATCATAGGCATACTGACCTGCTACCTGACGAAGCGCCGCATCACTCTGCACACGCACAAAATCCTCGAAAGCATTCATACGCCCCGCCACACTGACACTGGCAGAACCTGTTCCTTTGCTGTCCGCCATGGTTTGTGCATCAATCTCAAACATAGCCTTATAGGTATCTTTCAATTTCCAAACTAAAACCAAACCAATAAGGACAGGATTACCAATTTTATCATTTACCTTAATAGGCTCCACATCCAGATTACGGGCACGAAGTGAAAGTTTCTTCTTATTCATAAAAGGATTAACCCAATAGAAACCGGTATTCTTGAAAGTACCTTTATATTTTCCAAAGAAAACCATCACACGGGCTTCGTTAGGTTCCTGAGAGAAATACCCGGGCGCCATCAGCACAAATACCAGTACAAGCACAAACAAGACAGGGATAGACAACCATGGCATTTGCCCCAAGAGCAAAAAGTTCAGAAAAGCCAATGCAGGTACCATTACCAAATTGAAAAGTAGAGCAGTGAATCCATTGATTACCATGCCATTGTAAGTAGTTTCCTTTGTTTCCATAATGATTTATTTTTGATATTATTTTGATATCACAAATAAAGAAACAATTCGGGAGAAAAACAAAAGAAAGAATATGTTATGGAACAGAGAATAGGGGATTGCAGTAACCTGAATGAAATGAAAAGGAGTGTTTTTTGACTTAAATCAATAAAACAAGGGTTTCCTTTAAAAATATGCTATAAAACATACCATATAACAAACAAAGGCTCTATCTTTGTGTTGTAAAACATAAAAAGATAGTTTTTTAGTAGCTACTAAGGTAAAAAGAAAGATTGATTAAAGAAGGCCAACCGCGAGGCACGCCGGAGATTTATTAAGTTTTTAAGGTATTAATTTAAAAAGAAAGGGTAACATTATGAAAAAGGTAAAAAACATTTTTCACAAGATCGCTAATGCAGATCCTATGATTTGGGGTTATGTCATGTTAAGCGAATCTAAGTAATTTGAACTTGAAATACGGGGACTCCCCGTAGAAGTATAGAAAAAGGACGGTTTTTAACCGTCTTTTTTTATGTCCTTTTACAGGAATTCTGCTATCTTTGCCTATTCATTTTCAAATGTATGGACAAAATGCAGGTAGACACTAATAATAAAGAGTTTCAAGATGCCTTGAACCTGATTCAATATACACGCCAGTCGGTCTTTCTGACCGGAAAAGCGGGTACGGGAAAGTCTACCTTTCTGAAATATGTATGTGAAGTAACCAAGAAGAAACATATTGTACTGGCTCCCACCGGAATAGCGGCCATTAATGCAGGAGGAAGTACTCTGCACAGTTTCTTCAAACTACCATTTTATCCTTTATTGCCGGATGATCCTAATTTTAGTCTGAAAGGTGGAAAACTGCATAGTTTCCTGCGATACACGGCTGCACACCGCAAACTGATAAAAGAGGTGGAGTTGGTTATCATTGACGAAATTTCAATGGTCCGTGCAGATATCATCGACTTCATAGACAAGGTATTACGAGTGTATTCGCAGAATATGCGCGAACCGTTCGGAGGGAAGCAAATCCTGCTGGTAGGAGATGTTTTCCAATTAGAGCCCGTCATAAAGAATGATGAACGCGAAATTATCAACCGCTTCTATCCCACTCCCTACTTTTTCTCAGCGCGTGTATTTCAAGAAATGGAGCTGGTTTCCATTGAGCTGACCAAAGTGTACAGGCAATCCGACAAAGTGTTTGTGAATGTGCTGGATCATATCCGCGCCAATACTGCCGGAGCTGCCGACTTGCAGTTATTGAATACCCGATATAATACTAAAATAGAGGAAAAAGAGAGTGATATGTATATCACACTCGCCACCCGAAGGGATACGGTAGATTTTATCAATGAAAAGAAATTGGCGGAGCTGCCGGGAGAATCGACCATTCTGAAAGGTGAAATAAACGGGGGATTTCCGGAAAGCAGTCTTCCCACCTTGATGGAACTGGAAGTAAAACCGGGTGCGCAGATTATATTTATCAAAAATGACTATGACCGCCGTTGGGTGAATGGAACCATAGGCACCATTTCCGGAATAGATGAAGAAGATACCTTGTATGTCATAACAGAAGACGGACGCGAATTTGATGTTAAAAAAGACAGTTGGCGCAACATACGCTATAAATACAACGAACAGGAAAAGAAAATAGAGGAAGAAGAATTGGGAGTATTCACACAATATCCCATTCGTTTGGCATGGGTCATCACCATTCATAAAAGCCAGGGATTGACTTTCAGCCGGGTAGTGATTGATTTTACCGGTGGAGTATTTGCTGGCGGACAGGCTTATGTAGCATTAAGCCGCTGCACCTCACTGGATGGCATCCAACTGAAAAAGCAGATTACGCGCGGAGATATTTTTGTGCGTCCGGAGATAGTAACCTTTGCCCAAAGGTTCAATAACAGGCAATCTATTGAAAAAGCATTGAGGCAAGCACAAGCCGATGTGCAATATGTGGAAGCGGTAAAGCAATTCGACAAGGGGAATTTTGAAGGTTTTCTGGAGCAGTTCTTTCTTGCCATTCATTCCCGATATGATATTGAGAAACCGATTATCAAACGCTTTATACGTAAGAAACTGGGTATTATCAATAAATTAAAATCCGAAAACCAACAATTACGGGATCAACTGCACACGCAGCGCAAGAATATGGAAAAATATGCCCGGGAATATTACCTGATGGGGAATGAGTGTATTACCCAGGCACATGACTCCCGTGCTGCCATTGCCAATTACGACAAGGCGATTGAACTGAATCCTACTTTTACGGATGCATGGGTACGCAAAGGCATTACCTTATATAATAATAAAGACTATTATGAAGCCGAAGTCTGCCTGAATGAAGCGGTACGCCTCAGCCCTGCCCTGTTCAAAGCCGTTTATAACCGGGGAAAAAACAGGCTGGCACTGGATAATATAGAAGGAGCATTGGGAGATTTTGACCGTGCCGTTACCCTAAAACCGGAATATTCCAAAGCCCATGAATACTTTGGAGATGCACTGATGAGAGTGGGAAAAGAGGATGAAGCAGCCTTGCAATGGGCTATTGCAGAACGATTGCGTGAAAAAAAATCTAAAGAATAGAATATCATGCTACTTAAACTTTATGAAAAAAACAATAACCCCAAAGACCTGGAAGAAGTAATCAGGATATTGGAAGAAGGCGGGCTCATTATCTATCCCACCGACACGATGTATGCCATCGGTTGCCATGGGCTGAAAGAACGTGCCATAGAACGTATCTGCAAACTGAAAGACATTGACCCGCGTAAGAACAATTTGTCTATCATTTGCTATGACCTGAGTAATATCAGCGAGTATGCCAAGGTGGACAACGCTACCTTCAAACTAATGAAGCGCAACCTGCCCGGTCCATTCACTTTTATTCTGAATACAGGCAGCCGATTGCCCAAGATATTCAAGAATAGGAAGGAAGTGGGTATCCGTGTGCCGGACAATAACATTATACGAGAAATATGCCAACTGCTGGATGCCCCGATAATGACTACCACCCTTCCGTTGCAAGAAGGGGAAGATATAGAATATATCACTACACCGGAACTGATTGAAGAAAAGTTTGGGAATGAGGTGGAATTGGTTATTGACGGAGGAATAGGCGGAGTAGAACCTTCTACTATTGTAAACTGCACGGAAGGAGAAGCAGAAATATTGCGCCAAGGTAAAGGTATTCTGAACGATTTTTAATCTGGATTGTTTATATAGAAAGTCATATACTAACGTTTTAAAACAAAATTATTATGTCATTACTAGCAGCAGAAGCAAGTGTACAATTAACGAATGCACTTGAAAAATTGATTGATTCCGGTATTCAACTGGGAGAAAGAGTTTTAGGAGCCCTTATTATCTTCGTCATAGGTAAGTTCTTGGTGAACTGGCTGAATCGGCTATTTGCACGTATACTGGAAAAAAGAAAAGTAGACCCAAGTATCCAGACCTTCCTGAAAAGCATGGTGAATATCTTGCTTTTAATTATGCTGATTCTCGCCGTTATCGGTAAACTTGGTATTGAGTTGACAGGATTTGCCGCACTTCTGGCCTCTGCCGGTGTTGCCATTGGTATGGCATTATCGGGCAATTTACAGAACTTTGCCGGAGGCTTGATTATCTTATTATTCAGACCGTATAAGATCGGAGATTTTATTGATGCCTCTACCGGAGCATCGGGTACTGTGAAAGAGATCCAGATTTTCCACACAATTCTTATCACTCCTGACAATAAAATGATATATGTACCTAATGGTCCAATGAGTAGTGGAGTTATCACCAATTATAGCAAACTGGATACTCGCCGTATAGAATGGAACTTCGGAGTAGATTATGGGGAAGATTTTACTAAAGTAGAAAAGGTGCTTCGCACGATTATTGCAGACGAAAAACGTATCCTCAAGACTCCTGCACCATTTATTGAATTAGGCGAACTGGCTGCCAGCAGTGTAAATATAAAAGTCCGCGTATGAGTGAATAGTGCTGATTACTGGGATGTATTCTTCTATATAAACCAAGTGGTTTATGCTACATTTAATAAAGAAGGTATCAATTTCCCATTCCCACAACTTACAGTGCATCAGGCAAAAGACTGATAAAAACAATAAAAAAAGAGGGTGAATTCAATGAACTTCACCCTCTTTTTTTATTATCTGCAAATTATTATTTTCTATCCGCCTTCAAACGCTCCGCCATAGCAATAGCCAATTCCTTGCTCTGCGCATAAGTTTCCGACTTCATGCTATGTTTCATCTCAATAGGATTACCTACCGGCTCAAACTTCAGCTTATCATTAAATTCTGTAATCTTCTTCACAGCAGCACTAGCCCATGTGAATGAGCCAAAGACTCCCATATAGCGCCCCTTGATTTCCCGTGAAGCCAACTTGCTGAGCAAAGCCTCCATCTCGGGATACATCTGGGTATTATAAGTAGGACAGCCTACTATCAATCCTTTGTATCTGAATACATCGGCAATAATATAAGAATGATGTGTATGAGAAACATTGTGCATTACAATATTGCGAATGCCTTGCTTGCTCAATTCTTCTGCAATAGTCTCCGCCACCTCTGCCGTATTTCCATACATGGTACCATAAGCAATGACCACGCCTTCTTCTGCTTCATAACGGCTCAGGCGATCATAGATACGTACCACACGAGGAATTTCTTCTGTCCACACAGGACCATGAGTAGAACAAATGGCAGTGATCTTCAAGTTCTGTAATTTCTGCAATGCCTTTTGTACCGGAGCACCATATTTACCAACGATATTAGAATAGTAACGCACCATTTCATTCCAGTAAATATCCGTATTGATGTTGGTATCAACCACTCCACCATTCAATGCTCCGAAGCAACCAAACGCATCACCCGAGAATAAAATCCCTTCCGTTTCATCAAAAGTAACCATTGTTTCGGGCCAGTGAACCATCGGAATCAATGAGAAACGCAACTTGTGGCGTCCCAAAGCCAGAAAATCACCTTCGCCTACCACGTAGCGTTCTCCACCTATACCATAGGAGCCTTCAACCATCTCGAAAGTCTTCTTATTGCCGACAATCACAATGTTAGGATAATATTGCTTGATCAAGCTGATAGAGCCTGAATGATCAGGTTCCATGTGGTTTATAATCAAATAATTGATAGGTCTGTCACCAATAATACTACGGATTTTTTTCAGATATACTTCAAAATAGCATACGTCTACCGTGTCAATCAGAGCAACCATTTCATCATCAATCAAATAAGAGTTGTAAGACACTCCATAAGGTAACGGCCACAAATTTTCAAATAGCGGTTTGTTACGGTTATTCACTCCTACATAATGTACTTTACCTTTTATTTCCATATTTCTTTTTCTCTTTTTTAAGATGTATAGTATTTGCCTTGCCAGGCATTTCTTTCTCTCATTCTTTTTTTAACTTTATCCGTAAACTCATAATTCTTCAAGCCCCAATCGGGAGCTATCAACAATTCTTTAGGAGATTGGGACACAAAACGTTCCAACACCATATCCGGACGCAGATGCTCTATATAATCAATAACCAAATCAATATACTCGTCTGCCGTATAAAGATGGAAAGTTTCGGGGGCTTTCTCATATTCACCCGCCATACGCGTACCTTTTATCAGTTGCAACTGATGTAATTTCAAGGTGGTCAGTGGTAGGCCGGAAAGTATTCCCGCCTGTTTTATCAACATCTCCTTTTCTTCACCGGGTAGCCCTAATATAATATGTCCGCCCACCGGTATTCCCCGTTCCGCCGTCTTACGAATAGCCTCAACCGATTCTGCAAAAGTATGCCCCCGGTTGATGCGCTTCAAGGTTTCATCATTCGTACTTTCAATACCATATTCCACCAACAAAAATGTATGCTTACCTAGTTCTTCCAAATAATCCAGCAATGCATCCGGCATACAGTCGGGACGGGTTCCAATCACCAATCCTACTACATTTTCTACCGTCAACGCTTCTTCATACTTGCATTTCAGTTCTTCCAATTCTCCATAAGTATTGGTATAAGCCTGAAAGTAAGCTAAATATTTCATTTCCGGATATTTGCGTGCAAAGAACTGCTTTCCCTCCTCCAACTGCTGACTTACAGATTTCTCCGTATGGCAATAAGCGGGGTTGAATGTCTGATTATTGCAATAAGTACATCCCCCGTATCCTACCGATCCGTCACGGTTGGGACAAGTGAACCCGGCATTAATAGAAATCTTCTGCACCTTATAAGGAAAGTGCATAGCCAAAAAGCCGGATAGGTCGTTATAAAGCATCTCTCTTTCCATGAACTTATTTTGCGGGACAAAGATACGTATTTTCAAACAAAAGTCTTACCTTTGTCTTTGATTATCATTTAAAGAATTATTCTATTATGAAAAAATTAAGCATATTTATTATTTTATTCTTTTGCCTGCTCACTGCCGGTGCACAAAAAGTGACCTTGCAAGATGTAGCTAGCAGAACTTACCGTGCTGAAGGAATCAGAGGTATCAAGCCCATGCTGGACGGGGAACACTACACCCAAATGAGTGCCGATGGCAAGAAAATTGTACAGTATTCTTTCAAGACAGGTAAAGAGATAGGCACTATCTTTGATGTGAACACAGCGCGTGATTGTAACATAAAGTCATTTGATGATTATATCATGTCTCCGGATGAAAAGCTCATTCTGATACAAACAGATACCAAACCTATTTATCGCCGTTCTTTCACTGCTAATTATTATATTTTCAATGTGAAGAATAACAAGATGGAACCGCTTTCAGAGAATGGCCCTCAGCAAGTGCCTTTGTTCTCACCGGATGGTAATCAAATTGCATTTGTACGCGATAATAATATCTATCTGGTTAAACTACTGTTTGGTAACAGTGAATCACAGGTAACCAAAGATGGAAAATTCAATGAGGTATTGAATGGTATTCCTGACTGGGTATATGAAGAAGAATTCGGATTTAACCGTGCTTTTGATTTCAGTGCGGACAGCCAAATGCTTGCCTATATCCGTTTTGATGAGAGCGAGGTGCCGATGTATTCTTTCCCACTCTACAAAGGAATGTCTCCTGCACTCAATCAGTTCAACACTTATCCGGGAGAATATGAATATAAATACCCTATGCCGGGCATAGACAATTCTAAAGTATCCGTACATACTTTTGATATAAAGAGTAAAGTAACCCGCAAAATGGATTTGCCGTTGGACAAGGACGGATATATCCCCCGCATCAAGTTTACCAACGATGAGAATGCACTGGCTATCATGACGTTAAACCGCCATCAAAATCGTTTCGACCTTTATCTTGCCAATCCGCGCAGCACACTGTGTAAACTGATAGTACGCGATGAAGCTCCTCAATATATTAAGGAAGAAGCTTATTCGGATATTGCTTTCTATCCCAAGAACTTTGTTGTAATGAGTGAGAAGGATGGATATAATCATCTATACCTGTACACTAGCGGAGGCAACCTGGTGAAGCAAATTACCAAAGGAAACTTTGAAGTAAAAGATTTCTTAGGCTGGGACGAAGCTAATAATACGTTCTATTTTGAAAGCAACGAAGGAAACCCGTTGCGCACTGCTATCTATAAAATAGACGGGAAAGGAAAGAAGACCAAGTTATCCGGACAGGAAGGTACGAATAAAGCTATTTTCAGCAAGAACATGAAGTATTACATCAATACTTTCTCTAATATCAATACTCCTCCTGTTATTACCATTAATGACAACAGCGGCAAGGAACTGACTACATTGGTAGATAATAGCAAGTTAAAGCAACAGGTAGCCCGACTGAATATGCCCAGCAAAGAATTATTCAGTTTCAAGACCAGTGATGGAACAGAACTGAATGGCTGGATAATGAAACCTGCCCATTTTAACCCGAGCAAAAAATATCCTGTTGTTATGCATCAGTATAGCGGACCGGGATCACAGGAAGTTGCAGATAAATGGGGGATCGGCGCCCGCAGAGATGGGGGTATGTTTGAGGCATATATGGCGGATAACGGTTTTATCATGGTCTGTGTAGACGGACGCGGAACAGGCGGACGTGGTTCGGACTTTGAGAAATGCACTTATCTGAACTTGGGTGTGAAAGAATCGAAAGATCAGGTGGAAGCAGCCAAATATTTAAGTATATTGCCTTATGTGGATGGTAACCGTATCGGTATTTGGGGATGGAGCTATGGAGGCTATAACACATTGATGTCTATGAGCGAAGGAACTCCCATCTTTAAAGCAGGTGTAGCGGTTGCTGCCCCAACAGACTGGCGTTTCTACGATTCTGTATATACGGAACGCTTCATGCGTACCCCGAAAGAGAATATGGAAGGATATGATGCAGCATCCGCCATTAACCGTGCCAACAAACTGAACGGTGAATTATTACTGATTCACGGTACGGCTGATGACAATGTGCATTTGCGCAATAATGCAGAGTATAGTGAGGCATTGGTGCAGGCTGACAAACAATTTGATATGCAAATTTATACGAATCGCAATCATGGCATCAGTGGCGGTAATACTACCAAGCATTTGCTGACACGCGTTGCCAATTTCTTTATTGATCATTTAAAATAAAACCATAACCCTGTAGGGGCGGATTGAATCCGCCCGATAAGAATTAGCGTTGTGCATTCGGGCGAATTCAATCCGCCCCTACAGTAAAATCTAATCTAATCATGGAACACGTTAAAAAACCGGACTGGCTTAAAATAAATATAGGAGCAAATGCCCGATATGCAGAAACCAAGCATATAGTCGATTCTCACAAACTACACACCATTTGCAGCAGCGGACGTTGTCCCAATATGGGAGAATGCTGGGGAAAAGGTACTGCAACCTTTATGATAGGTGGAAATATCTGCACCCGTTCCTGCAAATTCTGTAACACACAAACCGGGCGTCCTATGCCTCTGGATCCAGAAGAACCGACCTATGTAGCAGAATCTATCCAACTCATGAAATTGTCTCATGCCGTTATCACTTCCGTAGACCGTGACGATCTGGCAGATTTGGGAGCCTCTCACTGGGCAAAGACCATACTCGAAATAAAGCGCTTGAATCCCGAAACGACTTCCGAAGTACTGATTCCCGATTTCCAGGGAAAGAGCGAACTGATACAGCAAGTAATTGATGCTAATCCCGACATCATTTCCCATAACATGGAAACAATACGTCGCATCAGCCCGTTAGTGCGCAGTGCCGCCGACTATGATACCAGCCTAAAAGTGATCAAACAGATAGCAGACAACGGAATTACTGCCAAATCCGGCATCATGGTAGGGTTGGGTGAACTCCCCGAAGAAGTGGAAGAACTGATGGATGACCTATTGGCACAAGGTTGCAAAATACTGACTATCGGTCAATATCTGCAACCCACTCACCGCCATTATCCGGTTGCAGAGTATGTCACCCCGGAACAATTCAAGCTATATCGGGAAATCGGTTTAAAGAAAGGATTCCGTGAAGTAGAAAGTGCCCCCCTGGTACGTTCTTCCTATCATGCAGAAAAACATATAAAATTTAAAGGGTAACGGGTAAACCAACTTTATATCTTATTTGTTATAAAGACATAAAAGAGATAGAGAGAATGAAATCGTTACTAGAATACAAGAATCTAATCATGGCTACCGGGTTAATTCCTGTTATTGTATGCATGATTTTTTGCATATTTTGTCCGGATGCCTCTGTTTTATATGTCTGTAGTTTGGCTAGCATTGTCTATATCCTATACAGACTTGTCAAACCGCCTGTTTATCAGCCCAATTTGGTGTTGCTACACGGAACTTTGGCATTAATCATTGCATCTGTAATGAAAGGTATAGGGGGAGATATGCTTATCCCGGACCGAACTGTGTCCATCACCTTGGAAATACTGATTCTCAGTCTTTCCTTGCTCTATCTCATGGTTCCCAGTCTATATAACAAAATATTCTCTTACTTTCATTATAAAATATCCATACTGAATTGTTGGGCTATACAGGTTATTGCCCTTTTATCCAGTATCCATCTGTTTATTTCATGCATCATCTATTTGTTTTTCAGGCCTTTATCATACAATACGCTTTATGCAATGACACATATTATACCGCCACTGGTATATATTGTCTGCATTTTGGTAAACTATGTCTTTGTCAAAACAGTTAGCTTGACTTATAAAAAGATGCCTTTCCTGCGTATCGCCCCTATTTGCAATGGAAAAATATATGTTGCCCCCGCAACCTTCAAGGAGAAGAACCAGGAAAACTGGATATCCCGATGGAAGATTATATCTATGCTTGCAAAACGGATACAGACAAATATGCCAAAGAGGTAGAAAAAAGATATAGTAATCATATTAACGGACAGCCGGAACCCCGTTTTAGCCTGAAACATCTAGTAAAAGCAGCTAGTGGAATGCAGAAAACAATCCTTCTCTATGTACTTCCACTAAATGACGAAGACCAGATACACTTCACCGGAGGAAAATTTGTAACTCCTGAGGAAATAGAGGCTAATTCAAAACAATACAGTTCCTTCCTTAGAGAAGAAGTAGATCATTTGAATGTGGTGGCACAAATGTGGGATGAATTTAAATAGATCCTGAGTTCACCTTGTTCGCTAAACAGGCAACGCTACTACTTATAAATTAAAAAGATACAAGGAATCTTAGATAAATCAGGCAGTTTTCCCTGCCATTCTTTGACTGTTTTAATCTTGATGAATTCTCCTTCACAAGTGATATTGGCAGCAATACACAATTTGGTTTGAGGACGGCAGTTCTTTAGAATATCTTCTGCCATCTTGTTGTTGCGATAAGGAGTTTCGATGAATAATTGAGTCTGATCTTCTGAATAGACCCGTTGCTCCAATACTTTGATACGCTTAGCACGTTCACCCGGTTCAATAGGCAGGTAACCGTGAAAAGCAAAACTCTGGCCATTGAATCCCGATCCCATCACAGAAAGAATAATAGAAGAAGGACCTACCAACGGAACCACTTTCAGATTTTTCCGCTGGGCAATAGCAACCACATCCGCACCCGGATCGGCTACAGCCGGACAACCGGCTTCTGAGATTACGCCCATCGACTGTCCTGCTATCAAAGGTTTCAGATAACCGGAAATATCATCAGGAGAAGTATGTTTGTTTAATGAATAGAAAGTCAATGCATCTATATCAATCTCACGATCCACCTTTTTCAGGAATCGGCGTGCCGAGCGCACATCTTCCACAATAAAATGCTTGATGCCGAGAATGATCTCCTTATTATATATAGGCAATACGTTTTCAACAGGAGTTTCGCCCAAAGTCACGGGCAACAGATATAATACAACTTCCATCATATTAATTATTCAAAATCAAGGTTTGAAATCCACCTCAGCCAACATCTGACGATAATCTGTTTTGTTCAGTAATTCATTGATTGTCACATCGGGATGTTTATCCATATATTCATCAATCAATAAAATACCCATCCACACCCCAATACTTGCAGGAGTCTGTTCACCCATAATAGAAATAAAAGGGTCTTTGCGGATATAAGTGCGTACAATCAACGAATCAGTAGCATACAAATGTCCATTCTCTACCATGTTCTTCCATAAAGCAGCTTTATTCTTCTTGCACCATTTGGCTTCCTTTTCATCATAACCCATCTCCTTTTCAAAAGATTCGTAGCCCAAAATATGCGCTACCACCCAGTTTATCTTTCCACGGTGCATAATCATATCCAGCAGAGTACGTCCGGGTTGCCAAGGCAAAGGATATTCACTCAACAAATAAAAAGTAAAACAATCTGGTACAATACGTTCCGGCTCCATGCTACGACATTGGTAGTCATAATAAAAACGTTTGTATAACGGGTAATCAGCACCCATGTATTTGTCAATGCTGAATCCCAAGATACTGTCTCCTACCACAACCGATTGGTTGAGTGCAGCTATTTGTGCATAGAAATGGGGAACAGGCAAGCCGGGAACCTCTTTTTTCAAACGTTTAAAGCCCTTGGTCAGTTTTTCTTCAACCCATCCCAAGTCCTTAAATTTTTCTTCGGCATCCTGCATCAATACCAATAAGGTAGAATCAGAATAATATTCGGACATACGATCATTTATCCTGTTATCGTTTACCTCACCGATTGCCAGCACATCTTCTATCAACAGTTTAGTGACCTGCGGATAATCCGTATTCGTCTTTTGCAATGCCGAGAGACTATTCATAGTCACATATTCGAATTGCAAGCGGTCATAACGGGCTACTCTTATGTCCAAATCAGTAGCATTGCTACTCTTTCCATCCCATTGACAGGAGGAAAGAGCAACAAGGCATACCAATATGAATATAATTTTGTGTATCATTCTTTATCCGTAAATGATATTTCCGTTTTCATCTTTATATTCGTCCAACCCTTTTTCGTAAGTAGCCATAGCACGCAAACTCATACCTACGCTGGAGAAACCGCCATCGTGGAACAAATTCTGCATAGTCACCTTACGGGTCAAGTCGGAGAACATCACAATACAATAATCAGCACATTCATCAGCCGAAGCATTACCCAATGGGGACATACGGTTAGCGAAGTCGAACAATTTATCCATACCTTTCACGCCCGATCCGGCCGTAGTCATGGTAGGCGACTGTGATATAGTATTCACGCGCACGTGATGTTCACGTCCATAAATGTAGCCAAAGCTACGTGCAATAGATTCCAATAATGCTTTTGCATCCGCCATATCGTTATATCCGTAGAATGTACGTTGCGCAGCAACATAACTCAATGCAAGGATAGAACCATATTCTGAAATGGCATCCAACTTCTTGGCTGCCTGGATCATTTTATGGAATGAAATAGCAGATATGTCTAAAGTCTTGTCCAGCATATCATAATCAAGATCATCATAAGTACGTTTTTTACGAACATTAGGAGACATACCGATAGAATGCAGAACAAAATCTATTTTTCCACCTAACACTTCCATAGAACGCTTGAATACATTCTCCAAATCTTCCACACTGGTAGCATCTGCTGCAATAACTTCGCAGTTCAACTTTTCGGCTAAAGCAGAAACTTCACCCATACGCACAGCTACCGGAGTATTTGATAATGTAATGGTTGCACCTTCTTCTACAGCCTTTTCAGCTACTTTCCAAGCAATAGACTGCTCATTCAATGCACCAAAAATAATACCTCTTTTTCCTTTCAGTAAATTGTAACTCATACCTTTTCTTAGTGTTAAATTAGTTTGCAAAGATACAAACAATAAAATTAATTGTAGCACTTTTTGCACATAAAAGCAAAAAGAATGCAGTTTTAAAACAGATTTTCACCTATGATTGTTTATAAGCGCTAATAAATCATCAAAAAATCCACTTAATCTATCAAATAGTGCACACTTAGGACATTTCTTTCAGCTATATTTGCCAATGAATTAAGAGGTTTTTTCATAATATTTATTTAAGGTTAGAATTAGGTTAACATGAAACATTATTACCGCTCCCGTAAATAGCCCGTGAGGGTCTTTTACGGGGGGGGGAGTAATAAGACTTCTTAAAACAATAAACAAGCTGAAAATTATTAATCTTAAAACATATATAATACCAATGATTAGTTTTATAAAAAAGATTTTATTGCTTCCTGCTGCATGTGTGTTACCTTTATTAACAGGATGCAATAATTGTCCGTCAACGATTGTCGTAGAAGATATTATAGATCCCGCGATCTATGCCCAACTCCCCTTCCAGATGGACAAGGTTGAACAACCCACTTTTCCCGATTATTCCGTAAACATCATAGATTTCGGTGCAAAACCGGATGGTATTACTCTAAATACAAAAGCTATCAATGAATGATGCAATCAGGAATGTAAACGAAAAAGGTGGTGGTAAAGTGATTATCCCCGCAGGTCTATGGCTATCAGGACCTATTGAAATATTAAGTAATGTGAACCTGCATACAGAAAAAATGCACTCGTATTATTTACGGCAGACCATTCACAATATCCTATTATTAATACATCTTTCGAAGGATTGGAAACCCGCCGTTGCCAGTCTCCTATCTCTGCCCGCAACGCCGAAAACATTGCGATTACCGGTCATGGCACATTTGATGGGAACGGTGATACATGGCGTCCTACCAAAAAGGATAAACTAACAGAAGGTCAATGGAAGAAGTTGGTCAGCAGTGGTGGTGTGGTAGATCCTGACGGAAGAATATGGTATCCCAGCGAAGGCGCATTGAAAGGTGCTATGCTGTCCAAAGACAATTTTAATGTACCTCGTGGAACTTTGACAGATGCCGATTGGGATTATATGCGTGACTGGTTACGCCCTGTATTGCTGAGCTTTATCAAATGTAATAAGGTATTATTAGAAGGAGCCACTTTCAAGAACTCACCAAGCTGGTGCTTGCACCCACTTTCATGCGAGAACATTACTATTAATAAGGTAACGGTATCTAATCCTTGGTATTCACAAAACGGCGATGCCTTAGATTTGGAATCTTGCAATAAAGCATTGATTATCAAAAATTCTTTTGATGCCGGCGATGATGGAATCTGCATTAAATCCGGTAAAGATGAACAAGGCCGCAAGCGTGGTGAACCTTGTCAAAACGTGATTGTAATGAATAATACCGTATTGCATGGAGACATGGAGGTTTTGTTGTAGGTAGTGAGATGTCCGGCGGCGTTAAGAACATCTATGTAGACAACTGTAACTTTCTGGGTACAGACGTTGGTTTGCGCTTCAAGAGTAACCGTGGTCGCGGTGGTGTAGTGGAAAATATCTATATCAGCAATATCAATATGATTAATATTCCGAATGAAGCCTTGATTTTCAACCTCTACTATGGCGGCAAAGCACGTGGAGAAGAAACAGACCAGGATGATAGGAAAGTAGAGGAAACAATTCCTGCTGTAACAGAAGAAACTCCGGTATTCCGTAATATCTTTATCAAAAACGTTACTTGCAAAGGAGCAGGCAGAGCTGCTTTCTTCAACGGTTTGCCGGAAATGAGAATCAAGAATATCAATATGGAAAACATTATCGTATCCAATACTAAAGAAGGTATCATTTTAAATGAAGCCGATGAAGTGAGCATGAAGAATATCAAGATAGAGCTGTTGAAAGACGGAGCTAATTTGAAGATGCAGAAAGTTTCCAATGTAACCATTAACGGAAAAAACTATTCTGAAATTGGAGCTAAAGGAGAAGAACTCAACTTTTAATCAATAGAAAAAATACACGCACTTGCTTCTTTTAAAGGGGCAAGGAGGATGTTCTCTTTGGGATGTTCAATACCGAAAAAGGTTCCATGACATTACCAAGGGGAACATTTCCCTTAAATTCCCCCTTTCAAGAGGGAGAAGCTGCGCAATCCTTGTTTGAATAGAATTAAATAGATAAATATACAGTTATGAAAAAACACTCAATGATTATCCTTGCACTATTAGCAGGATGCTTTACCAACTCTTTTGCACAAAAAGCAGAAAAGACACTGACAGTAGAAGTCAGCAACGAATGGACAAAAAACAAAGCAGATGAACCGATTGTAATCAACCTCAATAACCTGAAAACTGATTTCAACGTAAAATCGGCTACGGTATGGGAGGGAGATAAAGAGATCCCATCTCAATTGGATGATCTGAATGGTGACGCACGTGCAGATGAACTAGCCTTCTTAACCGATATGCCAGCAAAAAGTACCAAGAACTTCCGCATCGTACTTTCCTCTGAAAAAAGCAATAAAACTTATCCGGCACGTACTTACGCCCAGATGATGGCTTATGGTCACAACAAGAAGTTTGCCCAAATTACCGGGTTCTCTGCCGCCGGAACAGAAAATGTATATAGCTTTGTTTATCACCACGGACCGGCTATAGAAAGTGAACTGGTAGCATATCGCGTTTACTTCAACGAAAAACAAACGGTAGATCCTTATAGCAAGGTAAGCAAAAGGTTAGAAATAAAAGAGACTTGTTTCTACCCCACCAAAGAACAACGTGAAAACGGTTATGGAGATGATGCCTTACGTGTATATAACAGTGGTGGCGTAGGAGCATTGAAAGGTTGGAACGGCAAAGAAGCGACTCACATACAGCCTGTAGTAAACCGCACAGAACGAGTATTGGCATCAGGTCCCGTACGTGCTATCGTAGAAGCAGAAGTGACCGGCTGGGAATACCAGGGGAATGACCTGAATATGATTAACCGATATACAATCTATGGCGGACACCGCGATATACGCATAGATGTATTGTTCGACCGTCCATTGAAAGAAGAAATTTTTGCCGCAGGCGTACAGATATTAAAAGAAGGCGACCACATGAGTGACCACAAGGGACTGGCCGGAAGCTGGGGTACGGACTGGCCGGTTACAGACACCATAGGCTATGTAAAGGAAACAACGGGAATGGGAACCTTTATCCCTAAATATGTAGCACAAGAAGTCAAAGACGATTCTAATTATCTATATACCTTACAAGCTCACGGAAAACAGAGTTTTCACTATTACACTACTTTCACCTCAAAAAAAGAAAGTTTTGGATTTAAAGATATGAAAGCATGGTTCGATTATCTTCCCGAGTGGAGAAAAGAACTGGAACATCCGTGTAAAGTCACTATCAAATAGTAACTAACTTACATAAACATATAACTGATACCATGAAACGATTTATTACTCTCTGCCTGTTAGAAGTTTGTTTTTTATCCACTCCAGCACAGAATTATGTATCTCAAGTATGGGTAGCCGATCAAGGCAATGGAACCTATAAGAATCCCGTTCTTTATGCAGACTACTCCGACCCGGATGTTTGCCGTGTAGGAGACGACTACTATCTGACATCTTCCAGTTTCAATTGCCTGCCCGGTTTGCAGATTTTGCATTCCAAAGACTTGGTTAACTGGAGTATCATAGGTGCAGCCGTACCTTATGCCCTGCCTCCGGTTACTGATGTCCGTCCCGAACATGGAAACCGTGTATGGGCTCCAAGTATCCGCCATCATGATGGTGAATTTTACATATTTTGGGGGGATCCTGGCCAGGGAGCATTCATGGTAAAAGCCAAAGATCCGAAAGGGCCGTGGAGCGAGCCCGTCTTGGTTAAAGCCGGAAAAGGTATCATCGACACCACCCCTTTGTGGGATGATGACGGACGCGTATATCTGGTTCATGCATATGCGGGAAGCCGTGCAGGACTGAAAAGTGTTATTACTATCTGCGAACTGAGTGCTGATGCAAGCAAAGCAATTACCCAGTCACGCATTGTTTTTGATGGTCACGAAGCACATCAGACCTGTGAGGGTCCCAAATTCTATAAGCGCAACGGATATTATTACATTTTCCATCCGGCAGGAGGTGTACCTACAGGATGGCAGGTAGTTCTCCGTTCAAAGAACGTATATGGACCTTATGAATGGAAAACAGTACTTGCACAAGGAAAATCGCCCATAAACGGTCCTCACCAGGGAGCTTGGGTAGATACTCCCACCGGAGAAGACTGGTTCCTGCACTTTCAGGATGTAGGTGCATACGGCCGTCTGGTGCATCTGCAACCTGTTAAATGGGTCAATGACTGGCCTGTGATCGGCATTGATAAGGATGGTGACGGCTGCGGCGAACCTGTTTTGACCTACAAGAAACCGAATGTAGGTAAGACCTACCCCATTTGCACGCCGCAGGAAAGTGATGAATTTGATGGCTACACCTTGTCACCACAATGGCAATGGCAAGCCAACATCAATGAGAAATGGGCTTATTTTAATGGAAGCGATAGTTATGTACGCCTATACTCCTACCCTGTTCCGAAAGATTACAAGAGTCTTTGGGATGTTTCCAATCTGATGTTACAAAAGACACCGGCCCCTAACTTCACTGCAACTACCAAACTAACATTCAAACCCACAGATAAATATAAAGGTGAACGAACCGGATTGGTAGTGATGGGTATGGACTATGCCGGACTGATTGTTGAGAACACCGATAATGGATTGATTCTATCTCAAGTAGAATGTATAAAAGCCGACCGTGGCGGTACAGAAAAAGTCAATGCCTCTATTCCTTTAAAAGAGGGTACGGTTTATCTTCGCGCCAAATTCTCTGCAAAAGGAGAAAAGATAAAAGCCAGTGAAGGCGGTCACGACTTACTGGTGAAATGTAATCTCAGTTATAGCACAGACGGCAAGAAATTCCAGCCATTAGGAGAAACATTTCAAGTAAAGGAAGGTAAATGGATTGGTGCTAAAGTAGGTATCTTCTGCACTCGCCCAGCTATTGTGACTAATGACGGTGGATGGACGGATGCTGACTGGTTCAGAATCGAAAAATAAAGGAATTATTTATAATACATTGTTCTTTTTGTATTTTTAATCGGTATTTATCACTCATTATGCCAGTTAAATTCCTATTTTTGTGCCATAAAAGGCCTCCATGGATCATAATGCAAGAAAATACAATAAATATAATGAAGTAGACGAAAGGATATTAGCCCTCTTTGCCGAAGACAAAGAAAAAGCCTTTCGTCTACTTTACGATACTTATTATCTTCCCCTATGCCTTTACTCTGTGCAATTTACAGGTTCCACTGAAGTTTCAGAAGATATTGTCCAAAATTTATTCGTCAGCTTTTGGGACAAAGAGTCTCATACTACAATTTCTTACAATCTCCATGCCTGGCTATTCAATGCTGTACGCTTTTCCTCATTAACCAAAGTGCAGCGTGAACGTTATTTTTCTTTGGATGGATTAGAGAAAGAATCTTATTCTCCCATTGATGATTTTTATGATGAGGAAGAATTACTTCGAAAAAAAGTCAATTACTGGCTGAACTAAAAAAATTGCCGGAACAGGAATATAATGTTTTAGTCAAAATAGTTTTGGAGGATAAGAAATACAAAGAAGTAGCTGAAGAGCTTCATATTTCTATAAATACAGTAAAAACTCATCTATCAAGAGCACTGAAAATGTTGCGTCGTTTCAATATGATAGAAATACTAATCTTATTTAATTTATAATTTTATTCAGATTTCTGTCACCCATTTTGCGTTTTTGTGATACTTAGTGTTAAACAGTAGAACAATTATGCAAAAGAGTAAAACAGAAACATTAATTCAAAAATACCTGTCTCACCAACTCAATGAACAGGAATTTGAAGAATTAAAGCAATGGATTGAAGAAGATGCTTCGCACAGAGAAATATTTGTGAAGTTGCTCTCACTCCGCCATGTCAATAACCAACTTAACTTACTACGCCAATTCGATAAGGAAGTATCATGGGAAGCTATTCAAAAACGTTGCAAGCGTACCCGTTCCATCCGCCGTCGGATTGCGATTTATTCATCTGCCGCTGCTATAGCAATATTATTAGGTATTAGCACCATCTTATATTTCAATACACGGAGTATACAGCCGATTGTAGCTGAAATAGAGCAGCCACAACAAACATCCATATCTGGAAATACAGAAACTCCCAAAGCAACATGGATTCTGGCGAACTGTTCAGTAGTTCCTCTTTACCAAAATCAAAAAGAAATTAATGGCAGCCAGATCAACAATGGAGAAATCACCTTTCCACAAGAAAGCGAACACCCTGCCAACATAGAACCTGATACCCAATTATTGCAGAATAAAATCATTGTGCCCAAAGGATCAGAATATTCTATCATATTAGCCGACGGTACAAAAGTAAAGATGAATGCAGATTCACATATTGACTTTCCTGTTCAATTTGGAGATATACGAGAGGTTAATTTAGAGGGCGAAGCAATGTTCGATGTCACACATGATGAAACCCGACCTTTTATTATCAAAGCACATGACCATACCATTTATGTATTGGGGACAACTTTCAATGTCTCAGCATATCCTAATGAAGAAATATCAGTAACGCTGGTTGAAGGAAAGCTAAAAGTAGCCGCCCCATCAGGTGAATATTACTTATTACCCGGCGAACATTACTCTTCTGCACAATCCAAAGTTACCAAAGTAGAAACAGAATTATATACTTCATGGACCAGTGGAGCCATGGAATTTGATGCTATGCCATTCCCCTTACTGGTAGCTAAGCTATCCAGATGTTATGATGTGGATATACAGATTGCATCCAAAGAATTGGAAACGATGAAATTTACAGGAGTCATTTTCCGAAACAAGCCTTTGGACTTTGCACTGGATATCATCCATCGCGTTTCTGACGTGCAATTTGAAAAGAAAGGTAAAACTATATTGGTAAAGAAACAATAATCAATCCCTGTATAACAGGAATATTCTAAATTAAATGAGTTTTGAGTTTTATAAAAAAAAGATGAACTATGGGAGCGTCTGGCATCTAGACCTCCAAGAATGCGGTTATTAGTGGTGTTGATGTGCATATGTTGCGCCTTCAGCTCAGTATTTGCAAACACTTTGGCCGACAAAACAGTCACTATTAAAGGTGAAAATATCAGTGTGAAAGAAGCTCTTAACATGGTTAAGAAGCAGACAAGCATCAACATCATGTATGAAGATGCTACCCTGAACAATGTACCTCTGAAGCTCACATTAAACAAAGAGCCTTTAGAGCAAGCACTCTCTGTTATTTGCAGCCAGGCAGGCATGCGTTACGAATTAGTGGAAAACAATTATGTATTGATATTACCAATTGACAGGACTGCCAAACGCAGGACAATTACCGGTGTTATCAAAGATGAAACGGGGGAACCGGTTATCGGAGCTTCCATTGTCATTCAAGGTACCACCTTTGGTACAGTAGCCAATATGGATGGACAGTTCATGTTATCATATCCTGAAAACACCAAGAACGATGAATTGATGATCAGTTTCATCGGTATGCAGACTGTAAAAGAAAAGATTGGCAATAAACATGTATTCAATGTAAAGATGACGAGTGAAGTAACCAATCTGGATGAAGTTGTAGTAGTAGGTTATGGTACTTCTTCTGTAGAGGATTTGACAGGTTCTGTTGCTTCGGTAGGTTTAAAACAACTTAGCCAGTTGAATACTCCCAACGTGACTTCTATGCTTCAAAACTTGGCAGCAGGTGTGCAAGTATCACAAAACACCGGTGTTCCGGGCGAAACAGTACGTGTACGTGTACGTGGTGCTACGTCACTGACTGGTTCCAATGAACCTTTATATGTTATTGACGGTATACCTGTAGAAGATCCCAGCATGCTGGACGCTATCTCTCCTAATGATATTCAATCTATGGACGTACTGAAAGACGCTTCTGCAGCTGCTATCTATGGTTCTCGTGCTGCAAATGGTGTTGTCATTGTTACTACAAAGAAAGGTGTAGAAGGTTCAAAGCCAACTGTCAGTTTTAATTATAATGTAACTACAGATGCCCAGATCAAGAACTTCCGCATTCTGTATGGCGATGAATGGCGTGAAACTGTACGCCGATTTGCTAAAGAAACATTGGTATATGATCCATCTAATCAATATGCATTAGAAATACTTGAACCTAACTCTACAGCATTAGGCAGTGCCAATACTAATTGGTTTGACGAAGTGAAGCAGACTGCTATCCGTCACAATGCAGACCTAACAGTAAGTGGAGGTAGCAAAGTTTCCAAATACCTTATTTCATTATCTGTTTTTGACCAGCAAGGTATGGTGAAAGGAGGCGATTTAAGCCGATACAATGCGCGTGTATCTACTGAAATGAATGTGTTACCTATTCTTCGTTTCGGTATCAATGCCAATATGAGTTATACAGATCAGGATAAAGCAGGAACTTCATTATTTAATGCATAAGGATTCCGCCCGGACCTACCTATATATAATGATAATGGCGATTTCGATTTGTCTAGTGGTAGTGCCAATCCGGTTGCCAATACTTATAAAAAAGACCATGATAATATTTACCGCATCATGGGTACAGTTTATGGTGAAATTGATATTTGGAAGGGATTGCGATTCCGTTCCAGTTTATCAGGTAACTTACAGTTTACAGAGAATACCTCATTCAGTCCTAGTTTCTTAAGTACCAGAAACGAAGCCAGCGGATCTGAATTCCACTACAAATACTCCAAGACTGTATTCGACAATACATTGAATTACAACTATGAATTTAATAAGAACCATGCTATTGATGCTGTAGCCGGTGTTTCTTTTGAACGGGGTATCAACCGTACTACCAGAGTGTCAGGACAAACTTATCCGGATGATGATATTTATATCAATCTGGGAAGTGCTGCTAATATTTCAAGCTGGGGTAATAGTTATGGTGCAACCGGCCTGTTCTCATCATTTGCACGTATCAACTATAAGTTGATGGATCGTTACTTGTTCACTTTTACAGGTCGCTATGACGGTTCTTCCATGTTTGGTTCCAACAATCGCTATGGTTTCTTCCCTTCAGGAGCTATCGCTTGGCGTTTATCCAAAGAAAACTTCATGAAGGAGTTGACCTTCGTCAATGATTTGAAGTTACGTGCCAGCGTAGGTACTACCGGTACCCAAAACTTAAGCAGTTTCTCAAATCGAGATTTGTATGAATCAGGTAGTTACAACAATTTATCCGCCATTATCCATAAACAAGTAGGTAACCGCGATATTCGTTGGGAAAAATCAACTCAATATGATTTAGGTTTAGATTTTGCTTTGTTTGATTATCGACTGACTGGTTCTATTTCGGGATATATCAAAGATACCAAAGACTTGATTTGGGGATTTGACTTTCCACCAAGTGCCACTGGCGGTTCCATGCAAATGAATCGTAATATCGGCGCATTAACTAATCGTGGTATTGAAATTAACTTAGTAGGACGTGTATTGGCTACTAAAGATTGGAATTTGGATTTGACCTTGAATGTTTCGCACAATAAAAACAAAGTAACTACTCTGGTTGAAGAAGGCAGAGCACAATCGGCCATGGATGTGGTAGTTCAAGGCTCTTATACCGATCAGGTATTAGCAGTAGGCTACCCGATGGGAGCTTTCCATGGCTATGAATACACTGGTATCATACAAGATCAAGCAAGAATTGACGAACTGAATGCTTACGCCAAATCAAAAGGACAAAGCTATTATGACGGAAACTCGTTAAAGCCAGGACATTTGGAAATCAAGGACATAAATGGAGATGGTATCATCAACTACAACGACCGTGTTATTATCGGTAATCCGGATCCGGATTTATTCGGTGGCTTGACTGCAAACTTATCTTATAAACAATTTGGCCTATTCGCCAACTTCGGTTATCAAATTGGTGGTTTGAAGATTTATAATAAGACTTTGCAGAATCTACCGGGACAGTTGACCGGTTTGGTAGACTACGGATTGAATGACAGATGGTCTGACACCAATAAAGAAGCTAAATATCCGGCTTTATATATAGGTGATGGCGTACCCAGACTTACTGATCATGAATTGTTTGATGCTTCCTTCTTCCGTTTACAGGAAGTGCGTCTTACTTATAACCTGCCTTTGAATAAAGTAATAAAAGGACAGGTATTTATCTCAGCAACCAATTTGTTTACCATCACTTCCTATCCGGGAACAGATCCTGCTACCGTAAACAGTAACAGCAACTATGGTGGTAACTACGAAACCTCAACCTATCCGGGATTCCGTTCATTCTCGGCAGGTTTGAAAATTAACTTATAATCATTTTAATGTATAATCGAATGAAAAAATATATATTCTTAGCTTTACTTACAATGGGCATCTCTTCCTGCCAACTGGTAGATGTATTGGATCAGAAGCCCGAATTTGAAGCAGATTTGGATGGTGCCATCACTACACCTGCTGCTGTGGAACTTGCCTTGAATGGTATTTATTATTGTTTGCCGGGAGATCCATATAGCATAATCTATCCCACGGTCAGTGTCTCTTTTAAAGCCGGAACCATGTTACGGCAAGAAGTGGTAAGTGCCGGTAACGCCGTAATGTATACCGAAAGATATTTGCCTACTTTATCCTATTCGGATACATACGAATGGGATTCAGACTATGCCGTCATTAAAAACGCCAACTTTTTGGAGACAGCCTGCAACCGTATGAGTGATAACCAATTTTCCGGAAACCGTAGAGCAGAAGTTTTAGGTGAAATTGCTTATTTACGTGCATTCGCTTACTTCCGCATATTAGTCCGCTATGGTGAGTTTTGGAATATGAACAGCGAGTATGGAGTGATTTTACGTGATGAAGCACCTTCTGTTTCCAATGCACTAAAGGCACGTAGTTCGGTAAGAGACTCTTATCAATACATTTTGGATCAGTTAGAAACAGCCATTGCCAAAGCTCCCAACCGTAAAAAGCTATCACAGGCTTCAAAGCAGGCGGCACAAGCATTAAAAGCCAGAGTATTGTTATATGCAGAAAAATATACTGAAGCTGTTACTGCCGTCAATGAGGTGATAGATACCAACACATCATTGCCGGAATCACACTATGGTGATATTTTTGATAAATTCTCTACCACAGAAGAAATTCTATTCGCGCGAGTATTCGACCAAAAAGATGCAGCCAATACTTCAACCCGTCTGCGCTGCTATGGCAACAGTCCTGCTAAAAATCAAGGATATTGGGGACCTAGCAACGAGTATGTAGAGTTCGTAGGAAACGATCCGCGTAGCGAAGCTATCTTCTCTAAAGTAGATAGTCTGATGGATAGCCGGAGTACAAAAGTGGCCTATAATTTAAAGTCTATAAAGAAGTTATTAAATTCTGCCAATGATATGCCAATTATCTTCAGCCGTATATCCGAACTTTATCTGATCAAAGCCGAAGCGTTATATCGTTCAGGAGCTTCCATTGCCGAGGCTTATGCACCTATAAAAAAAACTACGTGAAAGAGCTGGTGCAGAAATTATCACTCCTACCAATCAGGAAGAACTGGAAACAGCCATCTTCAATGAATGGATTATTGAGATGTCTTTTGAGAACTGGCACGAATGGTTTGCCATGATACGCTTTGCCGGATACACCGAAAAACCGGACTTCACCCGTCTGCTTGCTTTGAATAAAACTTTAAGGGAAGCTCTTGAAAAAGAATATGAAAAGTCAGAAGCACAAGGTGACAATTATTATCAGCGCATTATAGATCGTCGTATTGATGCCATCCCATCGGGAGAAATCAGTTCGAACCGAGAATGCAAACAAAATCCCGGATATTAATAAATTAAAAACCATGAAGAAATATATTTTAATCATTTTCGCATTTATCTATGCGATCAACTTAAGTGCCCAAAATGCAGGAATCAATTTCCTGCATGGCACTACTTGGGCAGAAGCCGTAGCTAAAGCCAAAGCAGAAAACAAATTGATATTCATCGATTTCTACACCCAATGGTGCGGACCTTGCATGAATATGGCACAAACTGTATTCTCTTTACCTACAGTTGGGTATTACTACAACAATACATTCATCAATCTTAAAATTGATGCAGAAGAAGGAGAAGGAATCACTTTAGCCAAGAAATATGCTGTACGTAGCTATCCTACCTATGCATTCGTTGATCCTGCTACCGAAGAAATTGTTCACCGCAGCAGTAGCCGTCAAACTCCCGAACAGTTTATCCAGACAGGAAAGGATGCAATGATCCCCACAAAACGTTCTTTCTATCTGCAAGACCAATATACTAAAGGAAACAGAGATCGTGCATTTCTGATTGATTATATCAATTATCACTACTCTGTTTATGCACGCAACAATGTACAATCAGCCTTTAACGAACTGATTAAAGGTGGTGCCCAATTGACTGACCCGGATATATGGGAAATATATGTAAATACCATTACAGGCATGATTCCCTATCTGAAACAAGTTTCTGATAACTATGCCGATTTTTGCCAACATTTCGGTAAGAAAGCTGTTGATGCCAAATTAGCAAAAGAAACCACCTATGGTGAGTCAGCCGACATCGAAGCATTATGCGACTATGAAGGCAAAGGGTTCAACCTTAAAATGATTCGCATCAACAATGCCATCCGGGAACAAAACTATGATGCAGCAGCCACTCAGATTGATGCAATGATCGCAGATCCTACTGTCAATCAACAAGAATTAATTAGCAGGCTGAAATTCATTGCACGCCTAGGCTATAAAGCAGAGGAGCTGCCTGAAGCATGGTTCAATAAATGTGTAGGATACTTACAGTATATCGCTTATAACCAAACAGATAGAGATGATGCCTACATTCATCAGGAATATGCAGCAGCGCTAGAAACGGTGCTCCGCAAACTAAGTGGTAAAGCAGAAATTCCCGCCTGCCTCCAGACAGAACCTGCATACGGCAAGAAAGTGTATAATATGCGTCCCGATGCACTGAAAATGAAACCTACAAGAAAAAAATAAAATGCGTAATCTAAAATCAATCATGGTACTCAGCCTAGCACTGAGTACCTGCACTATTACAGAAGCTGCCAAGCTAACTTTTAAGGTAACCAATCCTAATGACAAAGTCAAAGTTGTATTGACTTTCAGTCAAAGCGGTGAACAAAAAGAAGTAGCTATTGATGCAGCAGGAAACGGCAGTATAGAAGTAACAGCATTCACTCCGCAGTATGTAACCATGCAATACACCCGCGGACGCCGCACTCTTTACTTAGATCCCAATCAGAATCTCACTCTATCTTTCGATAGCGATAATATGTGGAGAAATACCACTTTTGAGGGAGAAGGAGCAGCCATCAATACTTATTTGGGAGGCAAAGAACTCAAATCCCTTGGCATGCCTGATATGAAAATACAGGAAGCAGCCGTCATACATAGAGGCGACAGCCTGTTTACAGCTAACTGCCGGGTGCTGGAAGCCGCACAACTCCCTGCTGATTTCACAACACAGGAGAAGATACGCTTGCAGTACTACACTTATTACTATTTCGCCCATTATGCTATGTATCATCCACATTATGGAAAAGACGAGAACTATATTCCTTCAGAAGCATACTATAATAAGCTGAAAGAAATAACTTCGATTGATGCTAAATTATTAGCATTGAAAGAATACAAATCATTCTTGCCAAGCGCTATTGAAGCCTTCAGCAACAAAGGAAAAACAGTAGCGTCAAGTTCTACAGAACAATGTGTGAAATACATAGATGCGGAAATAAAGGATGCTAAAGTTGCAGAATTTCTAATAGATGAATTTGTCTACAACTATGTGGATAACAACGGCCTTGATGAAGCAGACGAGCTGATTACTATGTTTCGTAAACATGTAAAAAATACAAAGTCGATAGATAAATTCAACGCACTTTGTTCAAAATGGGAGAAACTGAGAGCAGGAAATCCTTCGGCGGCTACTTTCTCTTATCCGGATATTAACGGCAAAACCGTTTCAATGGCAGACCTGAAAGGAAAATACATATATATTGATGTATGGGCAACATGGTGCGGTCCTTGCCGTGGGGAACTTCCTTCCCTAAAGGAATTGGAAGAAAAATATGCAGGTAAAGATATTCACTTTGTCAGCATATCATGCGACAAAAATAAAAAGGCATGGGAAGATATGGTAAAGAAGGATGACTTGAAAGGGATTCAACTCTATATGGGTACTGATAAGACTTTTATGAATGCTTATCTCATCAACGGCATTCCCCGCTTTATCTTATTAGATCGTGATGGCAAAATCATCTCTGCTAATATGACCCGTCCATCGGATCCCAAGACAGCAGAGAAATTCAATGAATTACTAGGATTATAATAAACTCTCTCTTATAGTTAAACATTGATTAAGCAATAGGCTTTCTTCGTGAGAAGGGAGCCTATTTTTCTACTCTCTCACTATAAAATGTCAGTGCATAAAAAAGGTGAGAGCAATGCCCTCACCTTATAATTATCTATTTTATTATAGAATGTATTCTATAAAAGTATTATCTGCTAGCTTTTATCCCAAGAACGAGATCAGCACACCGGCAGCTACTGCCGAACCAATCACACCGGAGATATTACTTGCCATACAGTATTGAAGTACATGATTCTTAGAATCATACTTCAAAGCAATCTCATTTGCCACACGACTTGCCATAGGCACAGCACTCAATCCGGTAGCACCAATCAATGGATTGATCTTCTTCTTGGTGAACAGATTAACCAACTTCACAAAGAAAATACCACCGGTAATAGACAAAGCAAATGCCAGGAAACCACCAATTACAATACCGATAGTCGTCCAGTTCAAGAACGCCTCAGCAGTCATCGTAGCACCCACCGATAAGCCCAAGAAGATAGTAGCCGCATTCATAATGCTATTTGAAGCTGCATCAAACAAACGTGAAGTATCACTACCGATCTCCTTCACCAAGTTACCAAACATCAACATACCAATCAAAGGCACAGCACTAGGCACGAACAAAGCAACGACAGTGGTTACCACAATCGGGAATAAGATCTTCAATACACGCAGATTCTTGATCTCTGTTTTTGAAGGATATTTCTTTTCCTGTTCTTTCATATTGATGCTCAGTTCTTTCTTGCTGCACCACAATTTTACTACCAACGGTATGATAACCGGTACCAGAGACATGTAAGAATAAGCAGCAATAGCAATCGGACCCAGCAAATGGGGAGCCAGTTTGATAGTGGTAAAGATAGCTGTAGGACCATCAGCACCGCCAATAATACCCAGTGCAGCAGCCTCTTTAGGAGTAAATCCCATCAAGATAGCCACCAACAATACGGTAAAGATACCCAACTGTGCCGCAGCGCCAAAGATAGAAAGGCGCAGGTTGCGCAGCATCGGACCAAAGTCTGTCAAAGCACCTACACCCATAAAGATAATAGGCGGAAGGAAACCTGTCTTTATCAACATATAGTAGATGAAGTTCATCAGTCCCAAGTCGTGTGCAATCTCGTGCAACGGCATTTCCCAGATGTTCTTCAATACTCCGTTTACCATTACCATGCCGTTCTCGTCGGCCTGGATCACACCCATATCACCACCGGGAAAGTTGGCCAACAACACCCCGAAAGCAATCGGGATAAGCAACAACGGCTCATACTTTTTCTTGATACCCAAGTAAAGCAAGATGAACGCAATGGCATACATTATCAAGAACTGCGGTTCAGCAATAATATTGCTGAAGGCAGTCATATCATAAAGTCTTTCAAATATATCTTCCATTATACAATTTTCATTAATACGTCATCTTCTGAAACCGAGTCACCCGAATTGGCACAAATGGCAGTTATCGTTCCACCAAATTCTGCACGGATGGCATTATAGGTTTTCATTGCTTCGACGTAGCAGATCACGTCACCTTTATTTACCTTGTCGCCCACTTTCTTCGGAGTTTCCTGTGCATTCTTCACTAGGAAGAATTTACCTTCCAATGGAGAGAGGACATCTTTTCCCTCACCTACGGGTGCGGCAGCCTGAGCAGGAGCAGTACCTGCGGCGGCAGTCAGTGTAGCCGGATCTACTGCGCCATAAGCTACCGTGACGCGATAAGGTTGTCCGTTTACATCTACGGTCAATACTTTTGTCTTATTTTCTGCTTCGGCAGGAGCAGTAGCATTCGCTTTTTCTTCACGGCGTTTCTTCACATCTGCCAAGAATTCTTCTTTCGCTTTTCCACTCTTGTAGGCCTCATACTGAGCCGGATGCATGGCGTATTCAAAGAGTTCTTCATCATCCTGTCCTTTATCCCATTGCTTTTCAAGCATCATCTTGCGATACTTATCCAGTTGGTCGGGATAATTGTCTTGCGGATTTCCTTCAAAGAACTTACGGCCTTCGCGTTCCGCCTTTTCTATGATTTCGGGAGCCAGTTTGCCCGGCAGACGGCCTGCCTTGCCCAACAGCATATCCCAAATGTCATCGGCAATCATTCCCCAACGTTCCTTGCCTTTTTCCATTGCCATTACATTCGTCATGGCAAGGTTCTTTACGTACTGGCTAAACGGAGTAACCAAAGGAGGATAGCCCACACGCGGCCATACATATGCCACTTCATCAAACAGTTTAATCAGCAACTCGTCCTGAGTCATAAATGGCAAGTTACGTTTTGCCTTGAATTTATTGATAGATTCCAGATTTGTTTCCAGGTCTGCCATCAAACTTCCCATCATACCGCCCGGCAATCCCGGAGCAATCAGCAGGGAGTTCATCAAGCGGTTCTTCGGACTGATATACAGGCCGAGGAAGTCATCCATAAATTCCTGTACCAGAGAGCGCACCTTCATGTAGGCTTCCATATTGATTTCAGACACTTTGAAACCTGCATCCTTCAACATGGCTTGTACGCTGATAAGGTCGGCATGTCCCGTACCCCATGACAGCGGTTCCATACCTACGTCTATGTAGTCACAGCCTGCCTGGCATACTTCAAGAATAGAAGCCATATTGAAACCGGGACCTGCATGAGAGTGATACTGAACGGGAATATCTTTTATTTTCTTGATTCCGGCAACGATCTTGCCCAGTGAAACGGGACGTCCGATACCTGCCATATCTTTAATACAAATTTCATCGGCTCCGGCTTCAATCAGTTGTTTTGCCATATTCACATAATACTCTACGGTGTGTACCGGAGAGAAAGTGATGCAAAGCGAACATTGTGAAATCATACCTGCCTCGTGGGCATAACCGATAGAAGGGATAATATTGCGGACATCATTCAATCCGCAGAAAGTACGGGTTATATCAGTACCCTGAGCGTGTTTTACTTTATAAAACAATTTGCGGACATCCGCCGGAACGGGACTCATGCGAAGACCATTCAAGGCGCGGTCCAACATATGGGTCTGGATACCTGCTTCGTGGAACGGTTTTATCCACTCGCGCACCGCTTTATTCGGGTTCTCACCAAACAATAGATTTACCTGTTCAAAACCGCCACCATTCGTCTCCACTCGGGCGAAACAGCCCATTTCAATGATAGCC
>Ga0192242_10114_pt1 | contig 39859 bp, 23 predicted proteins | sample Koala_Koa27_J3_FD_131235 | JGI IMG/M metagenome (GOLD analysis project Ga0192242, IMG submission 131235) | Enriched cells from koala feces incubated with labeled cellulose particles, San Francisco Zoo, California, United States - Koala_Koa2-7_J3 ...
TAGAAAGCCAGCAATACTATTTTTTCGTATCTCTCTTTTTGCTGTGTACTTTCATAAGAAGGCTGACGCATGATTTTTTTTAATTCCGGAAAATAGGAAGAAGCTTCTGATAAAGGCAATTGATATTCTGAAGTATAGAGTATGTACAGCAAACGACTGAATGAGTCTATATCTATAGACATATTCAGAAGGGTATCTATAGGAGAGTAGGTTGGATAACCTAATATGGTAAAGATGGATATGTTAAGAGGAGATCGTAAGATCAGGTACTCTATACTATATGAACTATGGACTAATGCTTGTAAATGTATAGATAGAAATGCCTCAATCTCCTGAGACAGCGTATGGAGTAATGGATCAGATAACGGGTAGCTTAAAGAGTCTTTTAGTTTTGTATAGTCATTATCAACAATATATTTTTTGATGTTCAGGATAATCTCTTGTATATTATTCGGTAGATCAGCGTTTACAATGGGTGAGAACAAACTGTTTTGAAATACCTGAAAGGGAGGTATTCTTTGTTCGTATTGATGCTCTGAATAAAGTCTGACAGATAATTTATGTAGATCATTTTTTTGTTCCGGATAAAGTTCACAGAGTACATTCAGTGGAAGTTTTTTCTGCTTTTTCGGGTTTTCTTTGTATCTCAAATATTTATTTTTAAATGAAGGAGCCCTATATATATCCTCCCATAGGGTAGATTTAGACAGGAATAGTTCAATAATTTCCCAATAAAAACTATAAAACTCAATAGCATGGTTCATCAAACTGATCCAGGCACCTGGATTTTCTCCGTATCCCCATCCGATCAGACGTTTCTGGTAGATAGGTTCGAGTAAGAATAACAATTCCTGATAATGGTATACTTTATCTATGAATGCAGGTGTGGTCAGACGCTCACACATCCTCCATATTAACAGACTTCTGGAATGTTCCCGGAACGACTTAAGAGCTGTTACATCTTCCGGAAGAAGAACATACTTCTTTTTTTGCAACCATTTTATACAATCTTCTTTGTTGTATAGGTTGGTTTCTTTTAATAGGATCCGGATAAAAGGAATATCTGTGGGAATCCGTATCTCTTTCGTTTGTAACAGGAATGCAAGAAGTGGAGTTGTATGGAGTCTTTCTGACAGACTGAATATAATGTTTTGAATAGGATATTCATGCCTCAGGATGTGATTTAACTGTTCAACTTCTTCCTCATTCAACTGTTTGATCCAGGTTTTAAGGGTAGTTACAGTTTTTTCTTCATGGATTGTGTTTTCTTGTTTGTATAAGTAAATAATTTGTTCAATTACTTTTTGTACAAGATCCGGATTAGATTTCATAGAATGGGTTTTATTAAGATTGCGCAGGTTAAATAATATACAACTGGGAAAAGAACCTTTCTTGCCAAATCAAATACATAGAGAGCAGGTCAGGTTCTGAGGCTATGAAACGGAAAATAGAAGGATTATTTCATGGGTATCTTCTCTATCCGTTGCCGGTGTCGTCCGCCTTCGAATTCCGTAGAGAAGAAGATCTCTAAGATCCGGTTTGCCTCTTCTGAGGTGATAAAACGTCCGGGAAGCACAAGTACGTTGGCATCGTTGTGTTTTCTGGCCAATTGACAGATATCACTGCTCCAACAAAGGGCAGCCCGTATTCCCTGATGCTTGTTAAGGGTCATATTTATGCCGTTGCCACTGCCGCAAACAGCTATTCCCGGATAACATTTTCCGTTTTCCAACGCATACGCGAGCGGGTGAGCAACGTCTGCGTAATCGCAACTTTCAGTGGAGTGAGTACCAAAATCCATATAAGGCCAGCCCTGGGCTTCGAGCCATTGACAAATATAAGTTTTCATTTCATATCCGGCATGGTCGGAACAGATTGCTATTGTCTTCATTGTACGGTTGTAATTGTCGGGGTGGTTCCCGGTTTGTGTCATAATAGGAAAAACGGCCACAGTCCATGGGGAGTGTGGCCGTAAGTAGATTCTATGTTTAAGATAACATTTCTTTTACCTGATGGTACACATTCTCGGCGGTGAAGCCTAATTTCTCATCCAATACTTTATAAGGTGCTGAGAAACCGAATGATTCCAATCCGAATACTTTGCCGTGACAACCAACCAACCCCTGAAGGTTGACGGGAAGTCCGGCAGTCAGCCCGAACACTTTCGCGTCGGCCGGGATTACAGATGCCTGATATTCCTTGCTCTGGCTGCGGAAGAGTCCTTCGGAAGGAGCAGATACAATACGCAACTTGATGCCGTCTTTGCGAAGCAGTTCGGCTCCTGCTACTAAGGTCGCTACTTCAGAACCTGATGCTACCAGTATGACATCCGGATTTTCATCTGAACCGGCTACTATATAAGCTCCTTTGGCGGCCAGGCTGTAATCATTGCCGTCGGGAAGTTCTTTGATATCCTGGCGGGAGAAGATCAGACCGGTGGGGGTAGACGTATTTTCCATAGCCATTTTCCAGGCCTGAGTGGTTTCTTCCGCGTCTGCGGGACGCAGGACCAGCATCGAATTGTGTCCTTTGTGGTTTTTGAGTTTCTCCATCAGGCGGATCTGGGCCTCCTGTTCTACCGGTTCGTGGGTAGGACCATCTTCTCCTACGCGGAACGCGTCGTGTGTCCAGATGAATTTTACCGGTACCTCCATGAGCGCGGCCATACGTACGGCTGGCTTCATATAGTCTGAGAAAACAAAGAAAGTACCACAAGCAGGAATGACTCCGCCATGCAGGGCCATCCCGATGCAGATACAAGCCATGGTCAATTCGGATACACCCGCCTGCAGGAAAGCTCCGGTGAAGTCGCCCGGTTTGAAAGCATGGGTTTTCTTCAGGAAGCCATCTGTCTTGTCCGAGTTGGAAAGGTCGGCAGAAGCTACAATCATATTACCTACCTGTGTGGCCAGCACACCCAGTATGGTAGCAGAAGCGTTGCGGGTGGCCGCGCCCGGCTTTTGCACAACAGCACTCCAGTCGATTTCGGGAGCTTTTCCGGAGAAGAACTGCTCCATTTGGGCAGCCAGTTCCGGATGGGCTTTGCTCCACGATTCCTGGGTCTCTTTGCGGTCGGCCACGATCTTTTTCAGTTCTTCGGCACGTCTGGCGTACAATTCGGCCACTTCCGGAAAGATCACGAATGGGTTGTTGGGATCACCGTTCAGGTTCTTGATGGTATTTATATAAGCATCTCCACCCAGAGGTGCACCATGAGTAGCTGTATTGGCTTCGTAACTTGAACCGTCTGCTTTGCGGGCACCTTTTCCCATCACCGTTTTTCCGATGATCAGTACCGGCTGTTCTTGCACCGCTTTGGCTTTTACGAGTGCTTCACGGATGGCATCTGTATCATTTCCGTTGATGGTAAATACTTTCCATCCCCAGGCTTCGTATTTCTTGGCTACATCTTCCGTCATGACCTCTTCGGTGGGAGTAGAGAGCTGGATGTCATTGGAATCATAGAACATGATCAGGTTGTCCAGTGCAAGGTGTCCGGCTATGCGTCCGGAACCCTGAGAGATCTCTTCCTGGATACCACCGTCGGAAATGTAGGAATAGATGGTCTGATTCATCAGTTCGCCGAAACGGGCGTGCAGGAATTTGGCTGCGATAGCTGCTCCCACAGCATATGTATGTCCCTGTCCCAACGGACCGGATGTGTTCTCCACACCACGGGCTATGTCCCGTTCCGGATGACCCGGAGTGGGGCTACCCCATTGGCGGAATTCTTTTAATTCATCCAATGTATATTTTCCTGTCAATGCCAATACAGAGTATAGCATAGGTGACATATGACCTGGGTCAAGAAAGAAACGGTCACGACCTTCCCAGGCCGGATTTTCCGGATCATATACCAGAAACTCTGAAAAGAGCACGTTTACAAAGTCCGCGCCTCCCATAGCGCCTCCCGGATGTCCGGAATTGGCTTTTTCAACCATGGATGCAGCAAGGATTCTGATGTTATCCGCTGCGCGGTTCATAAGCTTAATATCGTTCATAAGAAATAATTAAGTTATATTATTATGCAAAGATAATTATTGAATTGAGAATTAAAATTGAAAATTGAGAATTAATTACCCTCTTTTTATCATATCTCAGACTAATGGTCTGCGATAACTGATGATTGTTTGATTAACCGTTTATTAATCAAAACTTTTGTAATAGACCAATTGTTCATACATTAACAACATCGTATGAATTCTCAATTTTCAATTCTTCATTCTTAATGTAATGAAAGTGTTACAATAGACTTCGCGGGAACTTTTACCTGTAGTGTTCCCTTGTTGAACTTAGCCCCTTTGAATTCATTGATATTTACGACATTTGGATTCTCAAAAGAGTTGTAATCGTCAATATTCCCGGAAGTAAGTATTTCTCCGGTAACGTTCTTTGCTTTCAACTCCGAGAGGTTGATTGTAATGTCCTGATCATGGGTCAGGTCAACATTTGACAAGGAGATGTGAACAACGCCGTTTTTATCTTTAGAAGCCGTAGCACTGATCATAGGAAGGGTGCGATTGTCGCGTACTGTCATTTCATCGCAAGTGATGTCAAGGGGTATGTGAGTGGCATCCTGATGTACGCTGTACAGTTTGAATACATGATACGTTGGAGTCAGTACCATTTGTCCTTTATTGTTGGTTAATATCATAGATTGCAATACATTGGCGATCTGTGCAATGTTTGCCATGGTTAGACGCTCCGTATATTTATGGAAGATGTCAAACGAAAGTGAAGCAACAAAAGCATCACGCATCGTATTTTGCTGATAAAGGTGACCACTGATTGTTCCCGGCTCTTCGTCCCACCAGGTACCCCATTCATCAAGCAACAAGTTCACACGCTTTTGGGGGTCGTGTTTGTCCATGATAGCGATGTGTTTTTTAAGTACATCTTCTACTTCACGGCACTTGCCTAATGTCCAATAGTAATCATCCGTATCAAATTGGGTCGCAGAACCTTTGCTTCCATCCCATCCCTTTACGGTGTAGTAGTGCAAAGAAAGTCCCTGCATTTGATTTTGGGCACGATCCATCAGTACTTCAGTCCAGTTATAATCGTAATCGCTGGCACCACTGGCTATTTTATACAAACGGTTGCCGTCGTAGTTGCGGCAGTATATAGCATAACGGCGGTATAGATCGGCATAATATTCAGGACGCATATCTCCACCGCATCCCCAGCTTTCGTTACCTACTCCGAGATATTTTACCTTCCATGCTTTATCACGGCCATTTTTACGGCGAAGGTTAGCCATAGGAGAGTCGCCGTCTGAAGTCATGTATTCAACCCACTTACCCAATTCTTCTACAGTACCACTGCCTACGTTACCGCTGATATAAGGTTCACATTCCAGAATTTCGCAAAGGTTTAGGAACTCGTGTGTACCGAAGCTATTATCTTCGATGGTTCCTCCCCAGTTGTTGTTCACCATTTTAGGGCGGTTCTCTCTGGGACCGATACCATCCATCCAGTGATATTCGTCAGCAAAGCAACCTCCCGGCCAGCGAAGCACAGGAATTTTAAGATCTTTCAATGCGTTTAATACATCGGTACGATAACCGTTAGTGTTAGGAATACCAGAGTTCTCGCCTACCCAAAGGCCACCATAGATACAAGTGCCAAGATGTTCGGCAAACTGACCATAGATTTCTTTAGGAATAATTTGATTGGCATCATTCACGTTGCCTTTGATTGTGGCGCTCTTCTGTGCGGAGAGTGACAAGGATGCCAATACCATTACGCCGAGTAAAAGTTTCTTTTTCATGATTAATTCTAAAAAGTGTGTATGTTTAAATGGGAATAATTCTATTATTGCGTATAGATTGTTACACCACCCAGAGGCTCCATGTCAATGACAAGTTGTCCTCTCTTGTTAACTGTGGCTGTTTTAAATCCGGCTGTACGGTCTTCTTTATCGTAAATTACAGAAACCTCCTGCCCGGTTAACCAGGGTAGGGACAGAGTAAGTTTCTTGGATTGTTCTTCGGCATTACTTCCGGCAATGTACCACCTGTTACCGTAACGACGGGCTACAACAAAGTATTTTCCCGGGTATCCGTCAATGAAGATGGTTTCATCCCAAACGGTAGGTACCATCCGGAGGAAATCAAGTACATAATCCGGTTGTTCGTCCAGGTTATTTGGGGTCACTCCGAGGTGTTGTGTGGCCGATTGATAGATTACCATTGTAGCCAGTTGGAATGCATCTGTTGTTTTACGGATGGTTCCCTCTTTCTGGTCTTTGGAAAGGATTTTGTTGAAGAATACGGGTCCGAAGTCCATACCACTCACGGCATTACGTGTGAAAGGAAGAATAGTACTGCTGTATGCTTCTCTGTCTGTCCAGTATTGACTAAATATCAGATTTTCTGATACAAGTGCAGCTTCGCTGGTCATGTGGTTAGGATACATACGCTCCCAACCACGCGGAAGGGTTGCTCCATGAAAGTTTACAGAGATTCCATATTCATTGGCATCAGTTAGAATATCTTCATATAATTTTATGGTGACCTGTTTATCTCCACCAAAGAAATCGACCTTTATACCCTTTACACCTACCGCCTTTAACCACGCCATTTCGCGGCGACGAGCTGGTGCGGTGTCCATACAATCCTGTGGGGTTTGCGGAGCGTCATTCCATGAACCGTTAGAGTTGTACCAAAGAATAACATCTACATTTTTAGAGCGGGCATAACGTACGAGTTCCGCCATGCGTTCACGACCAATTTTCTGGTCCCACCAATTGTCTATCAGTACATACTCAAAGTTCAGAGCAGCTGCTAAGTCGATAAATTTGATCTGATCGTCAAAGTTGATGCTATTATCTTGCCAAACCACCCAGCTCCACGTTGATTTTCCGGGTTTAAATACTTGGGATGGTTCATATAATGGCTTAACAACATCGTAAGCGGAAGTTGTTTCCACTATGGGTTTCAGTGTTTCGCCAACGGTGATTGTTTTCCATGAAGTGAGCAAAGGTAGTCCTGCTGTAACGGTAAAATCACCCACACCATGATTCTCTTCTTTTTCGGGGAATGCTATACTATAAGAGCCTTCAGGGCTGCTTTCACTAAGTTTAGTCCCGGCATAAAGACTGCTTACACCTGTTTCTGATAACAATACCCAACCGTCGTTACCTAAATGGAAAAGGGCAGGGAAGGTATACCCGATTCCATATTTGGATGGAGTTCTTATGGCTCCATCCAATGTATACTCTTCTTCGTAGCTTGGTTTGGTACGCATCCATCCTTCACCCCACGGAGCTTGCGGAGTGATGAAAGTTGTCGTATGTGCAGGAAAATCAAAACCGGTTAATTCTTTAAGGATGGTACAATGTGTCTTTTTAGCGGAATTGATGCGATAAGCCTGGGATATATCATTGTTCGCTACTCGGAAAATGATCTGTAACATATCGCCTTCCGCATTGCTATAACTACTAACCAGTTCATTGGCTACATAATGTATGCGGCTTGCTTTGGCATGAGGAAGTGTATAAGTTTCATCTATAAGACGAATCTCTTCTCCTATTTTTGTTAACCCCTGGGCAAAGCTACCTATGCTGGTTTCCAATCCCAGTGGAGAGGGTTCCAACATGGTCTTGTTGTTGTAGGTAACGCTATAACTGGGTTTGCCTTCATTCAGTGATAGGTTTACCTTAAGTAGACCATCCGGACTTTCAACTTCTTGTGCCGTAAGTGTCGCAGGAACAAGAAAGAAAATCGTCATCGCCCTGGTCATCCAGAGCAAAGCGGAGGATCTTCTTCGGAGAGGTAGTAAGGCGGATAACCGTACTACGTTTTGAGTTAGATTAATTCTTTCCATTCGGGGTGTATTTGATTCATTAATTCTTCTTTCTTTTTTCTACTCCAACCCTTCCATTCCTTTTCCCGGTTGATCGCATCTCCTATATCCATAAATTTTTCCGAATAAATGCAATATGCTGGATTGTATTCAGAGGTGAAGCTATTTCCGTATAGATGTTGTTTATGCTCCTTAACCCGTTTGTCTATATCGGATGTAACACCTATATAACGTGTTGTTCTGTTTGGTTTGTCAGTATGTAGACAGTTCCGGGGGTTGGTTTGTGCATATATTTATTCTTTTTGCATTCGTAATGAAAAGGCCTTGTTATTCGGGTTACCCCTGTCAACCTTCGCTACGCTCCGGATGACGGGGATATTGATCCTTATTTCAATAACCTTACTTCGTAAACACGGAATGTTTGTTCAGACTCTCCCGGCATAAACCTGAGGGTTTCTGTTCCCCTATTCAATTTTTCAGGAAGTTCGTATATCCATGTAATGAAGTTCTCATCTAAATCGGCGATAATCGGCGAGACGTCAATCTTTTTATCTCCAATATATATATTAGTCCTGGGTTTGGTATCCTCTTTATGTAGTACCAGCATAAGAGAATGAGCTTCTTCCTTTATCTTTAATTCGTAACTGAACCAGCCTCTGGCTAAACGGAAATGACGGTTATCCCGGGTTCCTGTATGCGAATCTTCATAGTTAATAAAGTGGTCGGACTCCGGCTGTTGTTCACCCGGATATATCAGATCGACAGTTCGCTCTATCCACTCTGCTTTTTGCTGTTCTTTGCGGGTGATGTCCTCCTTCAGAAGTTGTAAATTGTCTGGAGTAACCTGACGGAAATATACGGCATAGCGAGAGTTATGCAGACGGAAGAAAGGAATGAATTCCATGGACTTAAATTTCTCAGGATATATTTCTCCGGTATACCTGAAGCGTATGTCGTTCTCATTTTCCTTTTTGAAACAGGAGAGGAGTTGATTCGTTTCTCCTACCAGAATAGGCATATCCTGCAAGGGTATCTGATGTCCATGTGCAATATGTCCGCCACGGCTATCGTCGGCATATAATCCTTTCATATCCTCTGTTCCCGTTTTAGTTGCTAAAACGATAGGACCATACATGAAGGAATAATAATCGCTTTGATCCGGGAGTTGTTCCATCGTTAACTTCATAGGAAGTGTAAGCACTACTTCATCACCTTTCTTCCATTTACGATCAATAGTGATATAGTTGCCTGGTACTCCGTTAATTGGTTGAGGTTGTCCATTAACCGTTACAGTTAGCTTGCCTTCTTCCACCCATCCCGGATAACGTAGTTTAAGCGCAAATGCTTTTTTCTTGCTTTCCCTGATCATGAAGCGCACGTGTTCTTCTTTGGGGAAACGGGTTTCCTGAACCAGTGTTATTCCTTTGTCTTTCCATTCCAGCTGTGAAGGAATGAAGAGGTTGACGTATAATTCATTCTCCGTGTGACCATAAATAATCTCACCATATTTGGTATGATTCTCTAATCCGGAGCCCACACAACACCACATGCTGGTTTCCGGTTGGGAATATACCCGATAGTGTCCCGGACGCATAGGCGTAAAATATACAAATCCACCTTTATCAGGTTCCTGCGAAGAGAGAATGTGATTGTAAAGGCCGCGCTCATAGAAATCTATATAGCGGGCTTCTGCGGTTGTTTGGAAAAACATATTGCTCAAACGAAGCATGTTGTAAGTGTTACAGGTTTCCGGACCTTCTATATCGGTAACCATTGGCTCAAAGTTATCGGCGGGATGGAAGTGCTCGCGTACACTATTGCCACCCATGCTAACAGAACGGTTTTGGGTTACGATTTCCCAGAAAAATTGGGAAGCATCATCCCATTCTTTGTTTTTCTCCAGATCGGCAATACGCTTGTAACCGATAACTTTAGGGATTTGAGTATTCGCATGCAGTCCGGTGAGTTTATCCTCTTTGGCTAAAAGTGGATTCAAAATGGCCAGGTGCGAAAAACGTTTGGCAAGGGTGAGGTATTTACTATCACCGGTCATAGCATATACATCAGCAAAGGTTTCGTTGAGGCCTCCATGTTCACTACGAAGCATGTCCTGCATTTGTTCCTCACTCAAACCATGGGTAACATCGAGCATCCAGTCTGTTAGCTTAAAAAGCATATCACGGGCAGTCAGGTTACCCGTGAAGAGGTATGCGTCACGAAGGCCTGCATACGTTTTATGGATATTGTAGAGAGGTACCCATTTGCCATTGAGGTCAAAACCTCCGGCACGAATGTTTCCTGCTTTGATTTCGTTCCACATGGGGATACTACCGGGAGTGCCTCCGATAAATCCTGTTCCGACAGCATCCTGACAACGTTTAAGTTCATTGACCATATAGTCAAGGCGCTGTTTGATTTCTGTATTTCCGGTAGCGGCTGACATCATAGACAATGCGGAAATATAATGTCCTCCTATATGTCCATCCAATCCGGAATTTTCCCAGTTAGTATAGGGTTGAGCTTTAGGTGTAAGCCCGGCCTCTCGCAGATACGGAGCAAGTAATCTGTCCGGATCCATAGCGAGAATATAGTTCAGATCTGTTTGCTGAGCTTGTAGAAAGGGACTGTCAAGCAGTTTAACGTCCGATAAAGGGAACAGTCGTACTTGCTTTTGTGGCTGAGCCATCAGATTTAGTGTGATAAGTAAAGATAGAATAAGGATATAGATTTTCATAAGTGATTTTGCATATATAGATTAATTTGTTAGCATGTAAGAAAAGGTTTTGGTTGTAAGAGTGGAATGGCTCGACCATATCCTTAAATCCCGGACGGAGTGAGAGACCTGCTTCTTACCCACTATGTGGTTATGTCGCAGATCTTTCGCTACGCTCCGGATGATTAGAAAATTCAGTTTTTAGCGAGAGCCTCGCTGTGGCACGTTGCCGCTGAATTTTACAGCTGCTTCTTCGATAGGTAATGCTGCCTTGTAGTTTTCGATGTATGTGCTAAAGCCTTCCACATCTTCAACCGAAGGGGATATTTCAATACCTGCATCTCCGCCAAACGCATGTTCGTCCAGGAAATCGGCAAGTGACTGTTTCTTCTCCTTGTTCACCAGATAAGAACCTAACAGACCAATCCCCCAGGCCCCCCCTTCACCGGCAGTTTCCATCACAGAGATGGGTGAGTTTAATGCTGCCGCAAGTATTCTTTGACCTACGTTTTTAGTTTTAAACAGTCCTCCGTGTCCTGTGATTCGATCGACTTTGATCTTTTCTTCATTGAAGAGGATGTCATTACCGATCTTAAGGACACCGACCGAAGCATGCAGATGTGCCCGCATGAAATTCGCGAGGTTGAACTTATCATTAGCCGAACGTACAAACAAGGGTCTTCCATCAGCAAATCCTGTTATAGGTTCGCCCGACACATAATTGAATGAGAGAAGGCCTCCACAATCTTTATCGCCTGTCAGCGCATGGTTGTAGAGTCTTTCATATATTTCATTCATATCTACAGGTATGCCCAACAGCTCCTGGTATTCTTTGAAAATATTCACCCACGCGTTGAGATCGGAGGTGCAATTGTTGCAATGTACCATCGCTACAAGACTTCCGTCAGGAGTGGTAACCATATCAATCACTTCGTAGGGTTGGGACAGATCCTTCTCCAACACAATCATAGAAAAGGATGATGTTCCTGCCGATACATTACCTGTACGTTGCTTGACAGCGTTAGTTGCTACCATACCGGTTCCGGCATCTCCTTCGGGTGGGCAAAAAGGTATACCTGCTTTCAGGTGTCCCGAAACGTCGAGTCTGGTGGCTCCTCCTGCTGTGAGGAATCCGGCATTCTCACCTGCAAGTAATACTTCAGGTAGGATGTCGAGCAACTTCCAGCCATATCCTTTATGGGCAATCAGGTTGTCGAACTTATCCACCATGGGGGCGGAATAGTTTTTGGTAGTTGGGTCTATGGGGAGCATCCCTGACGCATCGCCTATGCCCAACACTTTTTTACCCGTCATCTGCCAATGGATATAGCCTGCAAGCGTGGTCAGATAATTAATATCTTTCACGTGTTCCTCATTATCCAGGATGACTTGATATAGGTGAGAAATGCTCCATCTCAAAGGGATATTATAAACAAACAGTTCAGACAGTTCTGCTGCCGCTTGTCCCGTGTTGGTATTTCTCCAAGTGCGGAAAGGCACGAGAATCTCTTCTTTTTCATTGAACGCCATGTAGCCATGCATCATGGCACTGACACCAATGGCTGCCAACGTCTCTATCTCTATGCCGTATGCCTCCTTTACATTTGAACGAAGATCGGCATAGCAATCCTGCAGCCCGCGCCAGATAGCATCCACGCTATATGTCCAGAGCCCGTCGACCCATTGGTTCTCCCAGGTGTGGCTCCCCTGGGCGATAGGCTTGTTCTCCTGATCAATCAAAACAGCCTTGATTCGTGTAGAACCGAGTTCTATACCAAGAATGGCTTTACCTGTTTCGATGGTTGATTTTGCATCTGATTTCATCCTCATCAAATACCTTTATTCAACATATAAAATACTTCGTTCATGCGAAGTTCTTTCTTAAATTCAGACAGTGTTGTATTTTCGTCGATAACAACCATTTCAATACCTGCGATTTCAGCATAATCTTCCATATATTCTACAGTAAGATCGTAAGAGAAGCTGGTATGATGTGTACCACCTGCCATAATCCATGCACCTGCACCTACTTCAAGGTTTGGACGTGGAATCCACAATGCGGAAGCAACCGGTAGTTGGGGAAGTGGTTTGCTCTTGATACAATCTACTTTGTTTACGATCATGCGGAAACGGTTACCCAGGTCGACGATAGTGGCAGCAATCCCTTCACCTTCTTTAGACGTAAATACCAGACGAGCTGTTTCGCTGTCGATACCGATGCTGAGGCGGTGTACTTCCAATTTAGGTTTCTCAGCAGCAATCAGCGGACAAATCTCAAGCATATGTGCCTGAAGGATAGCGCTCTTTTCTCCATCGAAATGCAATGTATAGTCTTCCAGGAAGGAGCAGCCCTTTGGCAAACCTTGGCCCATGAACCACATCGTACGATATAGAGCAGCTGTTTTCCAGTCACCTTCGCCTCCGAATCCGTAACCTTCGGCCATCAAACGCTGGCTGGCTAAACCCGGTATTTGATCCATCAAACCTAAGTCATTAAAGTTAGTTGTAAATCCTTTGGCTCCCATATCTTTCAATAGGCGACGAATAGCGATTTCTGCTTTCGCTGAATTCCATACTTTAGTATATGCTTCGGTGCCTTCTTTTTCCAGTTCAGGACTGTGGTCATAGTCTGCAAAATATGTCGCAACCAATGCTTTTACATCAGCGTCCGATACGGCTTTGTAATATTCCATCAGGTCATTCACAGGAACATAGTCCACATGGTAACCTAACTGCATTTCTGCTTCAACCTTGTCACCGTCTGTTACGGCTACGTTGTTCATTTGGTCGCCGAAACGAACGATCAACATATCCTGAGCATCTGCCCACGCAGCCGAAACGCGCATCCAAACAGCAAGTTTATCTTGTGTTGCAGGGTCTTGCCAGTGTCCTACTACCACTTTGCGGGGTTTACGCAAACGGGCAGTGATATGTCCGAATTCACGGTCCCCATGAGCCGATTGATTCAGGTTCATGAAGTCCATATTCATAGTATCCCAAGGAATTTCTTTATTGAACTGTGTGTGGAAGTGACACAAAGGTTTATTCAACGCCTGCAAACCATGAATCCACATTTTAGCAGGTGAGAAGGTATGCATCCAGGTAATAACACCAATACATTTTTCATCATTGTTGGCTGCTTTCATTACAGCGGTTACTTCTTTAGAAGAGTTGGCTGTGCCTTTATACACTACTTTTACAGGAAGTCTTCCTGAATCGTTCAGTCCTTTAACCATTTCATTAGAGTGTGCATCTACAGCAACTACCGCGTCACCTCCATACAGAAGCTGAGCTCCTGTTATGAACCATACTTCATAATTTTCAAACATAGTTTTAAGAATTGACAATTGACAATTGACAGTTGACAATTAAAAGAAAGTCTTGCTGCAAATGGTCAATTGGGTTATTATTAAATTAATTGTTTCTCGTTGTTTTTATTATTGATATTAAGATTTTATTAATTTCAATAGAATCACGATTGATGCTTTCGAACTGGCTTTGGTCAATATAATTTGTTTGAAATAATAATTCGAGCCAATATTCAGTCTCATTTGCCTCTTTTCATGCAATATTCATTTTATTAATAAAATCAGCACGACTTTGTGCGTGTTCCGCTTCTCGTACATTACTCCTATACTTGTTCCGGAACGAAGAATCTGTTTACTTAAAACAAACTCCTTTTTATCCGCACATAAAAACTTGTATAGATTCACTATACGTATTGCGAATGCCATCGTCTTTTCCTTAATCACATTGTTCTCTCTCATAATTGTCAATTGTCATTTGTCAATTGTCAATTATTTTTGCCCGTAATAGGCATTGGGGCCGTGTTTACGACTGAAATGCTTTTCGATCAACAATGGATTCATGGTCAGATTCGGATTAGCAGCATAAGCAATACTTGCCATTTTGGCTACTTGTTCCATTACAACGGCATTGTGGACCGCATCATGGGCGTCGGACCCCCAGGAGAAAGGGCCATGATTCTTAACTAATACGCCTGGCGTGTGAACCGGGTTCATTCTTTCGAAACGGGCAACGATTACATTGCCGGTTTCCAGCTCATATGCTCCTTCCACTTCTTCCTTGGTCATATCTTCTGTGCAGGGAATGGCATCGTGGAAGTAATCAGCGTGTGTGGTTCCTATATTAGGAATATCAAGACCCGCTTGTGCCCAAGCTGTGGCATACGTAGAGTGGGTATGTACTACACCTCCAATTTCGGGGAAAACTTTATAAAGTACAAGATGAGTGGCTGTGTCTGATGATGGTTTTAGTTTACCTTCAACTATATTACCATCCAGATCTACCACCACCATGTCATCTGCTTTCATATCTTCATAAGATACTCCACTGGGTTTGATAACTACTAATCCGGATTCACGATCAATAGCTGATACGTTTCCCCAGGTGAATATGACCAATCCATATTTAACCAGATCGAGGTTAGCCTTGAAAACTTCTTCTTTTAATGCTTCTAACATGTTATAACTTGAATTTCGGATCTTTGCGATAGGCTTTACTGTTGAACTGATACAGTACCGCTCCACGTTTAGATCCTTGTTTATCAATCTTTTCAGTTTTTTCAATGTAGTCCATCTCAGCTACACGTTTACGGAAATTCCGCTTATCCATATCCTCACCATAAATGGCTTCGTATAGACTTTGTAGCTGTGACAAGGTGAATAATTTAGGCAACAAATTAAAGCCGATGGGTTTAGTCGAAGCTTTCTGTTGCATTAACTTCCGCGCCTTTTCGACCATCATAGAATGGTCGAAAATAAGTGGCGAAAGTTCATTAACGTTAACCCAGAATGCATTGTGCTGTTGCACTAATTTGCGGTCGTACTCATCAATGTTGATCAGAGCATAGTAGGCAATGGATACTACCCGTTCTCCCGGATCACGATTGACCTCACCAAAAGCACCGACTTGCTCCATATACACATTATCCAACCCTGTAAGGTCGTGAAGAACGCGTTTGGCGGCATCGTCTGTACTCTCGTTTTCTTGAGTAAAACCTCCCATCAGAGACCATTCACCCATAGCCGGTTGAAAATTACGCTTGAGTAAAAGCAAGTTTAATTCCCCCTCGCTGAAACCGAAGATGATACAGTCGATACCAACGTAAAACTTGGGATGATGGCTATAATACTTGTTCATTTTACCAGAAGTAGATGTAAAATGCAGCTGTGATGCATAGGATGATTACGGTATGAATAATATCCCAATGGTTCCAGCTTGCACGGGTTTCACCTTTTTGTTCCGGGGTAGCAGTTCCGAATACCAATCCTTGTATTTTTGCTGCTGATGGAGCCTCTGTCGCAAGACTGACAACGATCACTACAATGATACAGAACAAGAACATCCAACCGCAGAAGAACAACCAGTTCAAGTCAAAGAATAGATATTTGAACAATGAATCTGCTGCTTCCACATTACTATAGTATACTTTTGCTCCCAAGCGTGTCAGACCAATGATCATGCCCGAAAGTAATCCCCACATACCTCCTTTGGCAGAAGTACGCTTCCAGCAAACACCCAATAAGAATGCGGCTGCGATACCCGGAGCAAGTACAGACTGTACGTCTTGTAGATAGGTATAAAGTACATCACCTATGCTACGCATGATTGGAATCCAAAGAATACCCAAAATAACGATTACTACTGTTGCTGCCTGACCGATACCTACCAGTTTCTTTTCAGGTGTTTCTGGTTTGAAACGTTTGTAGAAGTCAATCGTAAATAACATAGCTGATGAGTTAAATAGAGACGCTAATGAACTCATCAAAGCCGCAAGGATACCACACACAACCAGTCCTTTTACACCCGCAGGAAGCAATTTGGCTACCAAGGCTGGGAAAGCAGCATCGGCATTAGGCGTTGTACCATCTGCCAACACCGGGAGGAATCCTCCGGTTTCAAGGCCTTTTTGGTGTAATGCAAATGCGATCATACCAGGAATCAAGAATAAAAATACAGGAAGAAGTTTCAGGTAAGCACCGAAGATTGTACCGCGACGAGCTTGTGTCTGATCCTTCCCTGAGAGTACACGTTGAACAATAAATTGGTCAGTACACCAATACCAGAAACCGATAATAGCAGAGCCAATCAATGCACCTAACCAAGGAAAATCAGGGTCACTGTTACTACGAATCAGGTTATTCATCGAATCTCCATGTGCATTCACTGTAACGCCACCGCAGATACGTATCATTTCATCCCAACCACCGAGTTCTTTCAAACCAAGTACAAGAATGATGAGTGAACCTAATAATAGGATAGGAGTTTGTAGTACTGATGTATAAAGTACAGACTTCATACCACCGAAAATAGTGTAAACGGCCGTAATGAGAACTAATCCGATAGCTGCGATCCAGAAGAAGTCTATTCCCCAAAGTGAATCGATACCAAATACTTGTTGGAATACCAGGCCACCGGCATAAACTGTAACGGCCACTTTAGTCAAAACATAACTTACCAGTGAGATCACGGAAAGAATGGTTCTCGATTGTGGATTGTAACGACGTTCAAGAAATTCCGGCATTGTATATACCATACTTCGTGTATAGAACGGTACGAAAACCCAACCCAGAATCAGTATCATCCATCCTTGAATTTCCCAGTGTGCCATGGCCATACCGCTTGATGCACCCGCACCCGCCAATCCGATTAAGTGTTCTGAACCGATATTTGATGCGAAGATAGAAGCACCAATGGCAATCCATGTAGCGTCACGTCCGCCTAAGAAATAATCTGCCGAGTCGTTCTGCTTTTGCTTCACTACCCATATTATAATTCCAATAAGAACCAAACTAAAGACTCCGATGACAATCCAGTCAAGTGATTGCATAATTAATAAATTTAAGAGTTAATATTATTTTTCTACAGTAAACTTATAGATACATACGCTGTTGTATGTCTGTTCCGGTTCAAGAACTACCGATGGCCAATCAGGTTTGTTAGGACTGTCCGGATAGTGTTGAACTTCCAGGCAGATACCTGTGCGTTGGTTGTACACAATGCCTTTTTTTCCGGTAGCTGTTCCGTCCAGGAAGTTTCCTGTATATACTTGGATACCAGGTTCATTGGTGTAAACTTCTACAGATATTCCACTTTCGGGCGAGGTCACTTTGGCAGCAAGTAGTTTCACATCACCATTGGTATCCAGTACCCAGTTATGGTCGTATCCATTCCCATTTTTCAATTGATCATACTCATCATTGTTGATTTCAGAACCTACTGGTCTGGGTGTTGTGAAGTCCATGGGTGTACCTGCTACCGGAAGAATCTCTCCTGTAGTCATGTATGTATTATCTACCGGAGTGAAGGTGCTTGCATTGATATACAGAACATCGTCTGTAATTGGTTTTGTCGCGTCTCCTGAAAGGTTGAAATAAGAGTGATTGGTCATATTGATAATCGTTTTCTTATCTGTTGTTGCTTCATATCTGATATCAATTGCATTATCTTCAGTTAGCGTGTAGGTCACCGTGGCTACTAAATTACCCGGATAGTTTGCATCTCCATCAGGGGAGATACGTGTCATGGCGATGGATGCTTCATGGATGGGTTTGGCTTCATATACCTGATATTGCCATCCTTGGGGACCACCGTGCAGACTGTGCCCAAAGCTATTTTGTGGTAGTTGAATGGTTTCTCCATCCAATTCAAAACGGCCATCTTTTATGCGATTAGCGTAGCGACCAATGGCTGCCCCAAAATCACTGGGTACATTCATATAATCATTGATATTATCAAACCCAAGTACAACGTCTTTCATATCACCGTTTTTGTCGGGTACCATAATAGATACGATACGGGCACCGAAGTTTGTAATACACACTTCCATACCCGCTTTGTTTTTTAATGTATAAAGATCAACCGGTTGGTAGTTGACTTCGGTTTGAAAATCCGCAGGATTCAAACCGGATAGTGTAAGTTCTGTTGCTGGTTTTTCACCGCATGATGAGATCATCAGTGCCGCAAATCCGAGTGGTAATAACAGCTTTTTCATGTTTTTCTGGTAATTGATTAGTTAATGGAAATGAGATACTTAATTTGATTTAAGTGTAAAAGTAACACTTAATAGTGTAAGTTGTACACTTAATGCGTATGTTGTATAGCACATTCTATATGAAAAGTATCCTCAGTCAGGATGTAAAAAGAGCAGATAGTTGTGATCCTCAAACTTGATGAGGTCAAGTTTATGTATCACAGCTATCTGCTCTTACCTATATATACTTACTTACTTTTCTTTCCCCAGTATGTTTTGGCTGTGGTATAACCGGCATATACAATGGTATGCGTTCTTGGATCGGCTTCCCAATCAACTTCACGTTGTAGGTAAAGGTCAACGCCGTTGGCTGTCAGTATTTGTTTTTCTGCATCATAACTCCAGGTTCCTCCTTTCCAGGTGCCATCTGTAATGGTATGGTCGGCCGCGAGGGTCATGTTGCTCGATTCCTTCTGTTTTCCATAGGAATAAGACAGGTCGATGTGTTCCCAGTCGCCTACCAGTTCTTCTTCCGTAATGGCTACTTGAGGAACAGCTCCGTAGCGTTCGGGCATAACGAGTGGCCAGCCGTCTTCCGTCCAGCGGATGCTGCGCACATGTCCCATCATGATGGCGTTGCTGGCATTAATTCCACTAATGTCATTAGGCAGGCGCCCTTGCGATGCGTAGTACCAGTTGCCGGCGCCGTCATCGAAGATGGCGCAGTGCGCAATGCCTACCCAACCATAACTGTTGTTGAATTTGTAGGGATGGGTAACTACCGGAAGCACCTCTTCGCTGGTGGTGATATCGGTTCCGTCAATACCGTAATAAGGGCCGGTGATCTGTTGGGCACGGGCTACGCGGGTATTGTAAGGCACATCCAGTGCGTCATAGGCAAGGAATAGATAATAGTATCCGGTTTCCGGATTGTAGATGACTTCCGGAGCTTCCGAACCTTGCCAACGGCTAGTGGCTCCACGTTTATAGATGAGTTTTCCGTAAGTCGATTCTTCGGTAATGTCCCACGGTGCACCCAGTTCGCTAAGTGGTTTTCCGGTTGTGGCATCTAATTCCAGGGCAGCGATGCCACTATGCCATGAGCCGTAGATGAGCCAGTGTTCACCTTCGTTCGTAATGATATACGTTGGGTCGATGGCGTTCCATTTGAAGTATCCGCTCCAATCGCTTATTGAAGATCGGCTCCAATCGTTCATGCCTCTATCGGAAGAAGAGCATACGATGAAGCCTTTATCTTCCCAAACATTGCTTGCCGGATCGGCGGTTTCCATCATACCGATGAAAGCGCGTTCAGTCCATGAGTTGTCGAAATTTACATTGTTATCCAGAACTTCTGCACCTGTTTTGATATAGTTGTTAATGACGATAGAGTAATACATACGGTATTTGCCTGCACTGACTTTGTGGGCCACAGGTGCCCAGTAACCATAGCTAGGATTTTCTATCGCAGGAAGTCCTTGCGTTGCGCGATACTCGTTGAGTTTTGTTTTTACCCACGTTGGTGCTTCATCCATGGTTGATCCCAGGTATTCCCAGTTTACGAGGTCTTTCGAACGACGGCCGTGGAAATGTCCGTGTCCATCATGCGCGTTGCCGTAAGATGCATCGGTTTGGTACATATAGAAATAGCCGTCATCGGCTTTCATTACACTGGGGTCGTGTACGTTTGCCAGGTTCCATTCATAGCGTCGGTCCCAGCCGGCTATGTCTACGTAGTTGTCCGCATAGTCGGGTGCCACGTAGTTTTTGAGCTGTTCGTCAAGGCTTTGGTTTTCTGTGGTTGCCGTGAGTACATCCGAGTAGGTATAACGGCTGTTACCGTAGGCATAAGCACGGATATAGTAAGAGGTGTTGCCCATCAAGCCGGAGATAGTTGCACTGAAATTCTCGTCTGCTTCCACTACATTGTCTTTGATAGTAGGATTCTGGGCGTTTACACTATAGCAGAACCCCATCCATACTACGTTATTCAGATTGCCGGTAACGGATGAATTAACGGTCAGTGAGGTGCCTGTAGTTGCGGTTACTTGAGGAGTGACTACGGTTATATCGCTGTTTCTATTGTATTCGATATTGTCCAGCCCATCGGAGCAAGCCGTAAAAGCGAAGACCATCAGTAGGGATAGTAAGGAAAATGTTAGTTTTTTCATTATATGGGTAAGTTTTTATCATCCATGCCGTTCCTTTATCAGAGGACACAGCATGGATGATAAAGAATTAATAGTTATTTTTATTCATTGAATACGAGATGACACTCGTCAACGGTCAATGCGAAGTTCAGGTCATCGGGATCCACTGTGTTGATACCTAAATAGTATTGGGTGGAGGTTGTACCTGTAGTACTTTCCATCACTGCCTGAACATCGGCGGTGCTATTGCCACAGTTGGTTACGTAAACCGTGACTTTGGCTCCATTCATACCGGCAAGCCAGGTGGCCCAGTCGCCTTGTGTTCCGTTGTAAACGCAGGCATTGTATCCGTCGCCCCATCCATAGTTGTCGGCGCGAACCACTGCGTATTCGTCGTAATTGGTTTTGCGGAGAATCACAATGAAGTTGTTCCAGTTGCCAGCCAGACTGCTGTAGTTGGTGAAGGTGATGGACTTTGTTTCGCCCACAGGTACCTTGAAGTCGTCTGAGAAGGCTCCCCAGAAGGCCGTTGAGTTGTCTTCGGCTCCTACTATCTTGGCTGTGTTGGTCGCTATAGAAACTGTTGACTCGGATACGGTAACTCCTACCGTCGCGGTAACTCCTTCTTCGGTGGTAATGATAAAGGTCTGCTGACCAGTCTGCGCGGGAACGGTGGAGAAGTTGAGTTTCGCGTTGTCAATGGTTCTTGAGCTTCCATCAGCGTAAGTGGCTGTAACCACCATGCCTGTTGGATCGAAGGACATCGTTCGGCCTGTTAAAGTCTCGGTGGCAACCGAGGTATAATAATAGTATTGTGTGCGCGAGGGTGAGGTAGTCACCTCGATGGATACAATCTTTTCCACGACTTCAAAAGTAGCATTAGCCACAATCGGTTGTTCACAATTCTCACCCTTAAAGGTCTTGTTGTAGATGGCTACAAGAGTTTTCACGCCCAGTTGCTCCATATCTGGGATGGCAGAGAAATAGAGTTCGGAAGCCGATACGGTTTGGGTCACTCCCTCTTCGAAAGTAACGATGGCCGAGACATTGGTCATGGCTTCTTCAAGTGAAGTACCTATGTTGACCTGGTCGGGTACATCTTGCAGCACCATTGATATCGGATTTTTGTCTTCGGCAGAAGTCAGGTCGCCGATAGGAACGATGTTGGTTTGCTGAAAGTCAATGTAAGAACCTTCGGGAACCAGGAAGCAACGGATGTTGGTGTTGCTCGCATCTGCGTTCAGATTTTCTTCCTTGTAGGGTTGCGCGTAAGTCTTGGTGGCTTCGCTGTTTATCATCTTTACGTTAAAAGCACTTTCGCTGGTGCGGTCGACGGTGATTGTTATCTTGCCGCCCAATTTCTGTAAGTTAGAGTCTGCATTGTCAACAGGATCGAGCAGTAGGGTGCCCGAGATGTACTGGTAATCGATATAATCGCCCCACTGGGAATTGTAAGTTTCAGGGTCACCTGTGACGTCAAAGCGAATGGCTCCGTATTCGGCATATTCCCCTGTATCACGATCTGCATCGTTGGTGATGACAAGGGCAAAATTCTTGTAATACGTGTTGTCGGCCGGGTTGATGTGGAGGTTGATTACCGCATTCCACTTCTCGCCATCGGGTATTACATAATACTTTGAGAAGGCAGTCCACCAGGCGGAAGTATAATCCGTATTTCCGAAGGTGTACACATCTTCCAGCATGCCTTCAAGCTCTTCTTCGTCCTGTCCTTTATTCGAATCTTCAATTTCCTGTATTTTATCGGAAAGCCAGTCGGGAGCGTTTACGTCGTAAATTTCGCCACCCTCGCAGCTTGTCAATGCCAGCAACCCTAAGGTGAGGGCACAGCAAGCGTATGTTATTTTATTGAGTAATCTCATTGTCTTAAATTTAAAGAGTGTAATTGTTTCTTGTTTATCTGCTTAAATCTACAACCGGACGCACTTTCCAACCATTGCTGGTGAAATAAGAGGTGTTATCCGTGCTATAGTTAGCTGAATTACCTTGCAGATTGGGATTGTTGTTCATCAGCTGCTGCACAATGGGTAGGAATTCGTGTCCCGGCAAGTAGGTGTCATAAGTGCTCTTCAGTTCAGAATCGTTTTCTATATCGCTGTAGCTCACAGGATCCTTTACATCCTCTGTAGAGCGGCGTACCGTGCCGTGTTCCTTGAGTTGCTGCAAGCGGCCTTCGTCGTAGAAAAAGCCCCAGCGGATGAGATCGAAGCCTCGACCGAATTCGCAGCCGAACTCCTTAGGACGTTCCACGTTAGCTATCTGTTCGAAGAGTTTGTCGGCGTTGTTGAAGTCCTTGAGTTCTAAATCTGCCAGATCGGCGCGATTACGCACCTCGTTGATCCAGTCAATAGCCTGCTGTGTAGGGCCATTGACCTCGTTTTCGCATTCGGCGGCACATAGCAGTACATCGGAATAGCGCATCAGGCGCAGGTTAATACCACAGCGCAAGCCTGTAACGACGGAACTGTACAGACCGGTACGGAGGTTCGTGAATTTGGCAATTGGCAGACCGCCGTAAATGTTGTTCGTTACGATATTGTCGGAGGACGTAATTGTCTGCGTATAAGCTACATTACCATACTCGAAATCAGCCCAGTCGGATTCGTAGGTTCCGATGGTCCAATAAAGACGGGGGTCGAGTGTACCCTTCGTGGTGCGCTCTTCTTTAAACAGGTGGTAGAGCCAGGGCGAAGCTGAGAGGTCGGCCCAACCACCATAGTTGCCGGGAGCGAAATTGCTCTCAATGGCCGATCCTTGTGTGGCATTGGAGCTTGTGTTCACCGGAGTCCATTCTTCGTCGGTGCCTTGCGCCCCATAGTCGAGGTACTGTACTTCGAAGAGGCTTTCTTCATTGTTCTCGTAGGCCGAACCTTCGCGGAAATTATCTCCATAGTTGTCCATCAGTCTATACGTGCCATACTTTTTACCGATAATGTCTTTCAGCACCGGGAGTGCATCGCTGTATTTTTGGCGCATCATGAGGGCGTGGGCATAATAGCCTGCCGCAGCCCCGCAGGTGGCACGTCCGCCTGCCCACTCGCCGCCTTCGTCGCGGGAAGGAAGCAGTTCCATCGCCTCCTTGAAATCTTTTTCTACCTGGTCCAGTACTTCATCGTAGGTACTGTTGCCTTCATAAAGTCCTTCGAGCGTGGAGTAGGAGGCGTAGTCCGTAATGAGGGGCGGATTCTGATAATAACCCGCCAGGTTGTAATACGACAGTCCGCGCAGGAAGAGCACTTGTCCTTTGATGCGTTTCATATTTTCAGAAAGTTGGCTGTTATCTTCGTCGCAACGTGAAATGACAAAATTGCATACGTTGATGGTGTAGTACCATTCGCGCCAGGGCCACCACGTAATGTCTGAAGTGACTTCTGCATTCAGATCGTCGAAAGGCAGATACCACACTTGTGAAGAGTTCCAGACTTCATCTCCACGGCATACGTCAATGAGGTAACCTACACGGGCATAAGAACCCTCCATACGGATGTGGTTGTAGGCGGCAATCACCGATTCCCCCAAATCATCGGCATTAAATCCGAAAGCACTTGAGGTTTGCTGGTTGGGATTCAACAAATCCAACTTGTCACTGCAAGAAAACAGCGTGCTAAATCCCAGAATGAGCGCAAGTGAATATTTATATAGTTTCATAAAAATATGTTTTTAGGTAATAACAATTAGAATGTAAAATGAGCGCCACACATGAAAGTACGTGCGGTAGGATAAGAACAGAAGTTGTATCCCGGAGTGAAAGTTCCTCCTGCATAGTCAACATTATAACCGTGATAGCCGGTGAATGTATATATATTCTGTGCTGACACGTAAAAACGTACATTAGATACATAGTTGCCGAACCACTTGTCGGGGAAGTTGTATCCCAACTCTATGTTGGCAATCTTCCAGTAGGCCGCGTTCTGAATCTTGCGCGAACTGAAGAGGTCGTTCCAAGCCAGACTGGCACTGTTGGTAATATACGTGCGTGGCACGTTGGAGAGGTAAGTGCTACCGTCTTCGCTCCAACGGTTGGCATCGAGCATGCGCACATCTTTGTTTGCCCAGCCGTAGGCAGAGTTAAGCGAGTCGTAAATATCATCGCTGACGTGATACTTCAGCGCACCGAAAGTAGCGATGCTCAAGTCGAAACGCTTGTATTCAAAGCGGGCACTAAGTCCGAAATTAATTTTAGGCATACCGCTGCCCAACACCACCTGGTCGTAGGCGTCTATTTTACCATCGGGTACACCGTCCGGCCCGCTCACGTCCTTATAGAGTAGGTCGCCAACCTGAGCACCCTCTTGAGTGGCATGGCTGTCCAGGTCTGCCTGCGTACGGGCAATACCCTCATAGACCCAGCCATAGAACTGACCTATTTCCTGACCCACATTGGTTATGTAGGCTCCCGTGATGTAAGAGTCGGTACCAAAACCTAACGAAGTTACACGGTTGCGCAACGTGCTGAGATTGCCCGAAACTTCATATTTGAAGGCGCGGTCGCGGTTGCGGTAAGTAGCCGAGAACTCAAAACCGGAGTTGTTCATCGAGGCGGCATTCATCGTAACGGTGGTATTAGACACACCGGCTTGTTCCGGAACAGGAACATCATACAACAGGTCCTGGCTGGTATTCTTGTACCACTCGGCCGTAAACTCCAGGCGGTTGCGGAACAAAGCGAGGTCGATACCCACATTGTAGGTCTTCTTTTTCTCCCATGCAAGATTATTGTCCACGAAAGTGGAAATGGCAGAACCGGTCACTATGTTACCATTGAAATTGTAAGTCATATTGTTGCGCGACATAACAGCCTGATACATATATTCACCGATATTCTCGTTACCGAGTGCACCATAACTACCACGGACTTTGAACATATTCACCGTATTCGTATCGAAAGGGAAGAAGTTCTCTTTGTCGAAGCGCCAGCCCGCAGAGACGGAGGGGAAGGTGCCCCAACGGATACTTCTGGTTAGGCGGGAGCTACCATCTCGGCGCACTGTTGCCGAGAGCAGGTATCTGTCATTATAATTGTAGTTGATACGGCCGATGTAGGACAAGAGGGAGTGCTTGTATTCGTAACTTTCAGAATACGTGTCGGCAGCATTTTGGAGCTGTAAGAAGTAGGGCTCAGTGAAGTTGATGCCCCATCCGGTCAGCAGGTCGGTGTTTTCTTCTTCATAACTCTGCCCTGCCACTACGTTGATGTGGTGCTTGCCTATCGTACCGTCGTAAGTAATTATGTTCTCTATCAGCGCATCCGTATAATCGCGTGACGCCTTGGTAAGCCGTTCGTTGCTTTTGGCCAGGTACACACGGTTACTTTGTACCCATGCTGGAATCCAGGTAAAGTCCTTGGCGTGGGTTTCGCTGTAAGAGAGGTTGACTCTATAGTTAAGTTTATGATTTTTGCTATCAAAGCCAACCATCTTGAACAGGTCCACATCGGCCGAACCGGTTCCCACGAAGCGATCCACGCGGGTGTTGCGTTCCAGCAGGTTATTTATCAGCAACGGGTTGGAAGCGGAGATATCGCCATGCACGGTATCGTAGTAAACGCCATAGCCGTAAGCGTCATAATTGAAGTTGTTGGCTATACCTACCAGGTTATCAAGTACCCATGTTGAAGAGTCGTATGCCTTGATGGTGGGCTGCATTAACAAGGTGCCGCGCAGCACATTGGTTACGTCGCCGTACAAACCTTGAACGTATTCGGAAGCATTCGACAAGCCCATGTTGTCCTGGTTGGAGTGAGAGTAAACCAGGCTGGTCTGGAACTTGATGAATTTGGTTTCCATGGTGTTGTTTACACGCGCGGTATAACGTTCGTAATTAGGACCGGCACCTTCGAGTGTTCCTTTTTGGTTGAAATAATCTAATGATATATTATAGGTGTTGTTGGCGCCACCTCCGGCGAGGTTCACGTTGTGGTTCTGACGGGTGCCCGTCTTGAATACCTCGTTAAACCAGTTGGTGTCGGTGTCATCCTGGAAATAATATTTCCCGGTTTCGCTGTTAAACTGATATCCCGATGGCAACGGAGTGTTGGAGTTTGCGGCCGCCTGACCGAGGTGTTGGCTGTATTGGTCGGCATTCATTACATTATAAACGTTGCTGGGGATTTTATCTACACCGAAGTATCCATTGTAGTCTACCTTCAGCGGTTGGTCTTTCTGTCCGCGTTTGGTGGTGATGATAATCACACCATTGGCAGCGCGCGAACCGTAGATGGCGGCAGCCGAAGCATCTTTCAGCACCTGGATGGTTTCAATATCGTTTGAAGAGAAATCGCGTATGGTAGTTCCCATGGGAACACCGTCGATAACATACAGAGGAGCGGTGCTGCCGAAAGAACCGACCCCACGGATACGGACGGTAGGATCGGCACCGGGCTGTCCGTCAGAGGTGACTTGCACGCCGGGAACCTTACCTTCGAGCATGGTGGAGATGTTGGAGTTTGATGTCTGTTTCAAGGCTTCCGCATCTACTACGGAAACAGAACCGGTTAAGTCGGACTTCTTCTGCGTACCGTAGCCCACCACCACCACTTGGTCAAGTATCTGGCTGTCGGATTGTAACTGGATAGTTTCAATGATGGCACGATTACGAACAGCCACTTCGCGTTCCTTATATCCCACATAGCTTACCAAAAGGATAGCGTTTCCGGGAACTTCCAATTGGAAGTTCCCGTCCAGGTCGGTAATAGTTCCGCCTTGTCCGTCTTTAACTATGACGGTAGCACCTATCATGGGTTCACCTTGTTCATCGACTACTTGACCACGAACTAGGACAGTGGGAGATTGTGCCACGGTAGCCATTGCAGGGGTAGAATACACCGCCATTCCGCCAAAGGTACACAGGCTAAGCATTACGGAAAAAAATAAATGTTTCCTCATCTTATAAAAGTATTAAGGGTGTTAATTTAATAGATTAGATTTGTTATTGACTGGATTACGATGCCGGATTGACATACGACCCCGGGGTTGACTACCGGATGTAGTCGGGTTACAGATTTCATAATAGTGATGCCCATTTCTTGTTCTCATAATGTAGATTGTATTGGTTAATGAATGATATTAATAATATCTATTCAATAAAAGGACGTTTATTGAATAGACGGAAAACTTAGTGAAAACGAATGTATATTACACACCGCAAATATAAATACAACCGTATCTGCTGATGGTGGACGTTTGTATTTTGATAGTGGATATATAGACATATAGTTGTTTTTTTGATATACTTAAAAGTGAAATATGTTTATATATTAGCTTTCTAATCTTTACGCTTACACTTTTAAAATCATACAGCTTATGTCTAACAGATGTACATGTTGTATCATACTATATGTATATCTGGCAGGATACTACATATACATATAGTACATGGTTTGACGGCTTGATATATAAATAAAAAGGAATGGTACGATCATGCCTATACTTACTTATAGTTAAAAACTATGCTTCCTCCTGTAGATAATAAATGAAAAGTAGTTCACTAAAATAATTGAAAAGTATACCACCAGTTAAGTAAAATATGCAATTTGGCTACTATAAAGAGCTTTGTTTTACTAACAACTATTAACGTTATAAATTCCTTTATGTAAAAATCAACACAGCGGGTAAAATGATCACAATGGTGGAGAAACAAATAATTATACACATGTACCGGATCCGGGGCTACAGTAAACGTGCTATAGCCCGGGAACTGTCCTTTCATCCAATCACTGCTCCGGCGGGCACTATTACCTAAAGCGTATAAACCGATGATCCGATCAGCCACACCTTGGGCCAATATCGTTTCCCGCTTCCTCATAAACCAAAGGTTCAAAACCCGAAGTACGATCACCGGGAGTGGAAACGGTTACTTCACCCAAAGGGGTCTGGAACTGTTTACTCATCTTACCATTACGGCCATTGTCTAAACTACCTTCCTCAACGCTTAAGTGGGCATCCATCTCACCTTCCAAGGCAGAATGAAGGATACTCTCTAACAATGGAGCAAAGGCACCCTCTTTGCCAAGTAAAGGCTGACCAGACTTAAGCTGCTCCAGAGCCTTGTGTTTAATCTCTTCAAAATTGAATTCCTGTTCCATAAGAGAAACTGTGTTAGTAAAAATAATAACTTATTTCTTACTAACACAGTTTAAATTACAGTCTCGAAACTCAAAAAATGTTGCAATCAAATGAAGATTAAATATCTTTGAAACCTCTCAGCCGAGAGCACTTAGTGGTATACTTTTCAATTACTAAGTAGACTACTTTTCATTTATTATCTACACCTTCCTTCATTAAACTACTTGGGGAGGTATTGTAGCGTTTGGTAAAACAGCGGGTAAAATACTTTGGGTCGTTGAATCCTACTTTATAGGCTATCTCTGAGATATTCATGTTTTTAGTTGTTTTATTCTTTTCAATTAACTCACGGGCAATAGTTAGTCGGTAATTGCGGATGAACTGTCCGATAGATTGTCCGGTCAGATTTTGCATCTTCTTATTGAGTAGACTTTTGCTCATTCCCATAGCTTCAATAAAGTCGCCCAATTCGTATGAAGAATTCTTGTAGTTGTTTTTTATAGTCTCAAAGGCTTTATTCAGGAACTTCTTATCGCTGGATTCTTCCTCAATGTTCAAAGCTTCCACATCCATTTTCAGGGCAAACTGACGTTGATAGCGTTTGCGGTTATCTAAGATATTGGTGATGCGTGTTAGTAATAGTTCTTCATTGAAAGGTTTAAGGAGGTATTCATCTACTCCTATGCGATAACTCTCGATGCGTGCTTCTTGTGCTGTTTTAGCAGTAAGCATTAAGAAAGGTATATGCGAGATGGCAAAGGTTTCTTTTACTTTTCGGGATAGTTCTATACCATCCATTCTTGGCATCATTAGGTCGCTGATAATGAAATCGACATTGCATGTCGATAGGATAGTTAATGCTTCTGCACCGTTTTCTGCTTCCAGAACATTATATTGTTCAGATAAGATAGAGCGTATGTATCCACGCATATCCTTATTATCCTCCACAACAAGTATGGTCAGACGGTTGGGGGAGAAGTGCGAAGGTATAAAATCCGGAGCTTCCGGTAGCATAACAGGATGATGGGTTATGGTATCTGTTACTGCGACACCCTCTTCACGAGATAAAGGTAAGCTGATACAAAATGAGGCTCCGGCTTTGCGGTTATTCCGAACCTTAATGGTACCTCCATGCATTTGTACGATTCGTTTGGATAAATACAATCCGATACCTGTTCCGCTTTGCCCGTAAACAGGGAATTTAGTGTGATTGACCGACTGATAGAACCGATTGAATATTTTCGCCATATCTTCTTCAGCTATTCCGGTTCCGGTATCCTTTATACTTATATACAGCTTTTCTTTTTGGGTTTCCTTATCTATCAGTGAGGCTATATATATATTGACACTACCACCATTGGGGGTGAACTTGATGGCATTGGATAGTAGGTTGGTTATAACCTTTTGCATGGCATCCTGATCGTACAAAATTTCGGGCATATCGAGCCGATAGTATGTATTTATCGCAATATTCCGTTCGTTGGCAAAAACAGTGAATGGGATAACAATGGAGTCGATAAACTTTAGGAAATCGCTTTTCGTCTTATTGATTTTCAGTTTCCCTGATTCCACTTTACGAAAGTCCATGAGTTGATTTATCAATGAAAGCAGATACTTGGAATTTCTTTCCACAAAGTTTAACTGTTCAATAACCTGTGGGTTATAGCTCAATTTCAGCGCTCTTTCGATAGGGCCTATAATTAAGGTTATAGGTGTTCGAAACTCGTGAGTGATATTGGTAAAGAATGACAGTTTATCAATCGTAAGTTCTTGTACCTTTTTCGACATTTTGATGAGCTGCGTTTTCTGCTTTGTGATTTTAATGTTTTGAAGGGTGAGCATTTCGTTCTGGTGGGCCAGTTCCTTGGTACGTTCTTCCACAGTACGGTGGAGTAGTTCCTTTTGTTGTTGAAGCGTGTGGATACGTCTTTGATATATATAAAAGATACTGCCTATTATGAGTGCGATTATACATAAGATGAACCAGGAGCGTTTATAGAAAAACGGGCTAACTTTTATTGATAGTTCGGTGATGGGTATATCAGTTATTACACCTTCGGGGATGTACATCACCTGGAAAATGTATTTCCCGGGTTTCAGGTTGGTATAACTGACAAAACGGCGGTTGGCGGGTACCTCGATCCATTCGTCATCAAAACCCAGTAGCCGATATTTATATGTTGCTGCTTGTGAATTATAGTTTAATGCCGAGAATTCCAGAGAGAAGGCCTTATCGCGCTCATGCAAATATAAAGCGGTTGCTGAAGAAATGTTTGTATGGATATACTTTCCATCCAGATATACTTCTTCGTTCATAATACGAAGTTTGGTAAATCTGACTTTAGATGGGGAGCTTGGAATTTGTTGTTTACTTGCATCTATTGCGATTAATCCGTTTAAACCACCGAAATACAATAAGCTTGATTTCGAGGCGTAATGTGCATTCCAGTAGAATTGATTATTTGGTAATCCGTCTTCTTTTGTATAATTTATAAAACTACCGCTTGATAGATTGAAACAGGATAACCCATTGTCTGTACTTATCCATAATCTTCCACTTTCGTCTTCCAATATACCACGGACACTGTTGTTGATCAATCCTTGCTCCATTGTATATGAAACGAAATGATCATTATTTTCCTCTTCTATAAATTTGTACACGCCATATCCATTGCTGCCTATCCAGATGGTACCATCTTTAGTCTGATAGAAACAGCTGACTTTTTCTAATAGCCTCGACGCCGGATTGTCGAGTTTATATTTAAAATGTGTATACAAAAAACAGTTGTCTTTGCGTGAATGGAGATCTATAACATATATCCCTTCCATTGACCCCATCCAAAGACGTCCTTTGGTATCAATAAGCGAACCAATCGCTCCATAAGCATTTTCAGCTCCTTTGTCATTAAAAGGATAACATATTTTGTCTGTTTGTAAATCGTAGAAGTAGATTCCGGGATTGGTACCGATCCAAACTCCCTGATTGATGGGGTCATAACATAATGAACCCACGAAATCGATCGGAAATCCCGGGTAGGTCAATGAGGAGAGATATTTCATGGCCCCGTGTTCGGGATGGTTGATATCCAGGAGTGTAATTCCATCACCCCAACTTCCTACCCATAAGCGATTTCTATCATCGGAAGTGAGTGCGCATACCGAATTATGTGCAAGATATGAAGGGGCATCGGTGGTGTAGTGAGTAAATCGTTCTTGATTTTTTAGCTTTCGGTTTAGTCCACCTTCTACTGTTCCCACCCATAAGGTTTCGTTTTCATCTTCATAAACCGCGTTTACCGGATTCTGCGAAATGCTATACGGATTTTCTTTGTTATAGATATAATTACGTACCGATAACCTTTGTGGAGTCATTTTGTTTATACCACTGGTTTCGCTACCGATCCAAATGATATCTTTATCTATTAGGATGCAGTTCAAGAAATTGGAATTCAGGTTACTGTTCTTGTGCATTGAGGCTTGTTCATTAGCTGTTATCCGTTCGAAATCATCTGTTATCGGATTATAGACGTTCAGGCCTCTTAATGTACTTATCAGTAGTCGTTTGTCGTTCGTAATGGCTAGTTCGGTAATGTAGTCCTGGGATATGGAACGATGGTTGTTCCGGTCATGCAGATATCCTTTTAGCGCACTCTCGTTTCGGTTGTAACGAAATAAACCTTTGTTTGTTCCTATCCAAATCTCATTTTTCTTTGTGATAAGCGATAGGATCAACAGGTGGGGCTCAAGTATTAAATCCGGATCGACTGGTGTACTTTGTAATTTTCCATCTTCCGTATTATATAATTTAAGTACCGCGTTTCCCCATCCGATCCATATATTCCCATCTTCGTCAATATCATTCATCGCGATGAATTGTATGGGGGACGGAGGTATGGGTAAGGATAAGATGCGGTGTATATTTCCTTCGGTGCCAAATTCTATTTTATGAATCAAGCCGTTACTATAGACCCATATATTCCCTTTCGTATCTTTAGTTATTTGAAGTGTATTTCCGCACCTCAGTGTATCAAATACTCCTTTGTCATCCATTGGATGGGTCTGATTTAATGTTGAAAGATCCAGAATATCTATACCACCTTCTGATATAACCCATAGTCTTCCGAAATTATCCTCGCATACTTTCCGGATGAAATTACTTTTTAGTTTGATCCGTGTAGTATTTGTATTATAATGTATAAACTCGTAGCCATCATATCGGGATAGCCCCCCACCGGCAGTAGATATCCATAGAAAACCTTGTGAATCTTTGTATATATCATCAATAAAGTTGTTGAGCAATCCATCATCCATCGTTACATAGGTAGTGTTGTAATGTGTGGAAAATGATTCTTGTGCAAAAAGACATCCGCTCTGCGCAACATAATATAGTAGTAAAAGTAAACTGAAGGTTTTTTTTTGCATTGTATTGGATTGTGATTGCAAGCGAAATTATACCATAATTTATAGATTGCAAATAATCAATTTAAACTATTGAGTATATAGATGGTTTTGTCCACCATTAATGGTCTAAAGTCCACCCCCGACGTTAAATCGGAATGTAATTTTGCAAAAAATCACATCGGTTAATTTGAAAATTGAGCTATGAAACTAAAGCTGTTAGTAGGAATTTTATTGTTGAGTTGTTTTTTAGCTTGTAATACTTCCGTACCATTCTCTCCTATATCATCGTCCAATCCTTGGAAAGATGATTATCGTTCGGTATCCAAAATGGAGGATTATAAAAAGTGGGGGACTTATAATGTGCATGATCCTGCCTGCAAGAAATTTAGCGAGTATTATTATATGTATTCAACCGATGCGATATTCGCAGAGAACAGAAAACAGGCCAGAGAGAAAGAAGTTCCTTCGGGTTATATACAAGTACGACGCTCTAAAGATCTGGTGAACTGGGAATTTGTAGGTTGGGCACTCCCGGAAATACCTCAGGAGGCGGTAGAGTGGGTGAGGAGACATGCCGACGGACATGGAGCTACAAATATCTGGACACCTTATATAATTCAATATGAGGATATCTATAGATTGTATTATAGTGTGTCTGCTTTCGGACGTAAAACGTCTTATATCGGTTTAGCTGAGTCCTCTTCTCCCGAAGGGCCCTGGGAACTGAAAGGATGTGTAGTAAAAACCAATAATGAAAGTGTGATGAACGCCATAGATCCCAGTGTCATTGTTGATCCTGATAATGGCAAATGGTGGATGCACTACGGTTCTTTCTTTGGCGGATTATTTTGTCTGGAACTCAATCCGCAAACAGGTTTGGCTTTGACGGATGGAGATCAAGGGCATTTGGTTGCACGCCGCGCCAACTATCGAAAAGATAATCTGGAAGCACCGGAAATTATCTACAATCCTGAATTAAAGAAATACTATTTATTCTGTTCTTACGATCCATTGATGACAACGTATAATGTACGTGTTGGGCGTTCGGATACACCGGAAGGACCATTTACTGATTTCTTCGGGCAAGACTTGAAAGATACAGTGAACAACTTTCCGATATTGACAGCTCCTTATCGTTTTGATAACCATCCGGGATGGGCCGGAACAGCGCATTGTGCAGCACTGAGGATCGATGATGGAAGATATTTTATGTTTCATCAGGCAAGGCTTTCTCCGGAAAATATGCAGATGGTATTGCATGTGCGTGAAATGTTTTTCAACTCCGACGGATGGCCTGTAGTTTCTCCGGAAAGATATGCCGCGACTCCGACACGTAAGTTTACCGAAAAGGACTTAGTTGGCGAATGGGAGGTGATCCGTGTACGAGAACCTCAACATGAAAGAAATCTGGAAGCCGGACAAATCCTTTGGGGAGAAGGTGAATTGAAAAAAGAAGAGTGGAATGATTCTTTCTCTTTGACCCTATTAGAGGGCGGGAAAGTGGATTTGACTCAGAACAAGTGGTTTCTGACTGAAAAGCATACTTTAAAACTTACAATCGATGAGGAAGATATAAACGAACTTCTTATTTTTGCAGGACAGGATTGGGAGAACGAAAAGGAGACGATTCTTTTTACCGGATTGGATAACAGTGGACGCTCTGTTTGGGGGAAAAGAATTAGATAAATTATTCACCACAGAGTAACACAGAGTCTCACAGAGGAGATAATTTAGTCTGGAATATAACTATAAATTCTAAAAGGAAAATCTATTAATTAACATAATGAGTATCATGAAAATGCACAAAACATTATTTGCCGCATTGGCCTTGTCTACTGGGATGGTTTTAAGTGCGCAGACTAATGAAATGGTAATCCATACCAAAAAGCTGGGAGCACAAATACAACCAACGATGTATGGGTTGTTTTTTGAAGATATTAACTATGGAGCTGATGGCGGACTATATGCCGAGTTGGTGAAGAATCGCTCATTCGAGTTCCCACAAAACCTGATGGGATGGAATACTTTTGGTAAGGTAACATTGCAGAATGACGGACCATTTGAGCGCAATCCTCATTACGTTCGTTTAGCAGATCCCGGACATGAACATAAACGTACCGGCCTTGAAAATGAGGGATTTTTCGGTATGGGAATAAAAGAAGGTTCGGATTATCGCTTTTCTGTGTGGGCTCGTCTGCCGGAAGGTGGAACCTCTTCTAAAATACGTGTAGAATTAGTAAAACCCAACAGTATGGGCGAAACTCATACGTTGGCCCAACAAGACTTAGTGATTGACTCAAAAGACTGGAAGAAATATCAGATTATTCTAAAAGCCGGAGCAACTGAGCCTAAGGCTATGCTTCGTATCTTTCTGGATTCTTCAACAACAGTCGATCTGGAACATGTTTCGCTTTTCCCTGTTGATACCTGGAAAGGACACGAGAATGGACTTCGTAAGGATCTGGCACAAGACCTGGCCGATATCAAACCCGGTGTGTTCCGCTTCCCCGGAGGTTGTATCGTTGAAGGAACCGACCTGGAAACCCGCTACGACTGGAAGAAAACTGTAGGTCCGGTAGAGAACCGTCCATTGAACGAAAACCGTTGGCACTATACTTTTCCGCATCGTTTCTATCCCGATTATTTCCAAAGTTATGGAATGGGATTCTATGAATACTTCTTACTGTCCGAAGAGATTGGAGCAGAGCCACTTCCTGTAGTGAGCTGTGGATTATCCTGCCAATTTCAGAATGAAGATGCTTCAGCACATGTGGCTGTCTGCGATTTAGATAGTTATATACAAGATGCGCTCGATCTGATTGAATTTGCCAATGGAGACGTGAATACCACATGGGGTAAATTACGTGCTGATATGGGACACCCTGCTCCATTCAATCTTAAGTTTATCGGAATCGGTAACGAGCAATGGGGCCCGGAATACCCTGAGCATCTGGAACCTTTTATCAAAGCTATTCGCAAGGCTTATCCTACTATGAATATTATTGGTAGTTCAGGTCCGGACTCTGAAGGAGAACAATTCGATTACTTATGGCCGGAAATGAAACGACTGAAAGTCGATTTAGTAGACGAACATTTCTATCGTCCGGAAAGCTGGTTCCTGAGCCAGGGTGCACGTTATGACAATTATGATCGTAAAGGCCCGAAAGTCTTTGCTGGCGAATATGCTTGCCACGGTGAAGGAAAGAAATGGAACCACTTCAATGCTGCATTGCTGGAAGCCGCGTTTATGACAGGTTTGGAACGGAATGCCGATATCGTACACATGGCTACGTATGCTCCACTGTTTGCTCATGTAGAGGGTTGGCAATGGCGGCCGGATATGATCTGGTTTGATAATATGAGTAGCGTTCGTACCGTAAGCTATTATGTACAGCAACTTTATGCGCTGAATAAAGGAAGCCACACACTTACACTGACAATGGATAAGAAGAATGTGACCGGTGCTGAAGGACAAAATGGGCTATTTGCCAGTGCGGTTTGCGAGGAAAGTGATAACACCTTTATCGTAAAGGTAGTGAACACTTCAGGCACTGTTCAACCTGTTATATTGAACTTCGCAGGATTAAAGAAACAAGATACATTGACTGATGGTGTTTGTATCAAACTTCGTTCTTCGAATCCGGATCTTGACAATACCATTGAGAACCCTGAGGCCATTGTGCCACAGGAGTCAAAAGTGGATATCGAAGGCCATGTGTTGAACGTGGAGCTGGAACCACACACATTCGCAGTTTATAAGTTTAAGAAATCAAGCAAATGAATCGTATAAAAGGTATTAGATTAGGTTTGTTTTCAGTTGCGTTAATAGCCTCTGGGGGGCTATTAACGCAAAATGACACTACATTCGTTTATACAGGAAACCCCATTGTAAAGTATAAATATACAGCCGACCCGGCCGCGATGGTATACAATGATAAGGTATATCTCTATGCGGGACATGATGAATGTCCTCCCGGAAGTGAATATTACCAAATTAATGAGTGGTGTGTATTCTCCACTCCCGATTTGAAAACCTGGACAGAGCATCCCGTTCCATTAAAAGCTAAAGATTTTAGCTGGGCAAAAGGCGAGGCTTGGGCTAGCCAAGTAATTGAACGCAATGGCAAGTTCTACTGGTATGTAACCGTAGAGCATGGTACAATTCCCGGTAAGTCCATTGGAGTAGCTGTATCCGATTCTCCCATAGGCCCGTTTGTAGATGCCAGAGGTAGTGCGTTAATTACTAATGACATGACAACGGAATACACTCAAATCTTTTGGGACGACATTGACCCTACGGTATTTATTGACGATGATGGACAGGCTTATCTCTATTGGGGAAATACCCAATGTTATTATGCCAGGCTAAAAGAGAATATGATAGAATTGGATGGTCCTATTGTAGCAGTTGATCTTCCATGTTTTACGGAAGCTCCTTGGATACATAAGCGTGGTGAATGGTACTACCTGTCTTATGCTTCTGAATTTCCGGAAAAGATATGTTATGCCATGAGCCGTAACATTACAGGACCGTGGGAGTATAAAGGCATACTTAACGAATTGGCTGGCAACTCTAATACCAATCATCAGGCTATCATCGAATTTAAAGGCGATTGGTATTTTATTTATCACAATGGTAGTATCAATCCACACGGCGGGAGCTTCCGCCGCTCAACCTGTATTGATAGATTATATTATAATGAAGATGGCACAATGAAACGTATCCAAATGACTATAGAAGGGTGTCAGTAGTGAGGTGCTACACGCTGGTTTAGTTTTATCATAGTTAATTATTTGTGAAAGAGGGGCTGTCCAAAAAATATGGATAGCCCCTTTTTATTTTACATCTTGCCATTTGCTATGCTAATTTTCTGGAGCCATCTGAGATGACTACATCGTAAACTTTAGGGCTTCTGCCGAATTTAGCAGTAAACGCATCTTTCGCTTTGGCTATGAAGTCGTCATACAGTTCATCCTTTACGAGGTTAATGGTACATCCACCGAATCCACCACCCATTACGCGTGAACCGGTAACACCACATTCTTTGGCAATATCATTCAGGAAGTCAAGCTCTTCACAACTCACTTCATAAAACTTACTCATGCCGTAGTGAGTTTCGTACATCTTTTGACCCACAGTTTCGTAATCACCCACTTCAAGTGCGTCGCAAACGTCAAGTACGCGTTGGATCTCTTCAATAACATACTTTGAACGCATGTAGTCTTCAGCACACACATCGTTTTTTACCTCTTCAAGCATAGGCATAGTTACATCCCGAAGGAATTCTACATGCGGATGTTTCTTCTGTATCTCAGCTACTACATTTTCACACGACTGGCGACGCTTATTATATGCAGAAGAAGCCAACTCGTGCTTCACCACCGAATCAACCAATACTAAACGATAACCTTGCGGATCGAATGGGAAATATTGATATTCCAACGAACGGCAATCCAGGCGAATCAAGCTACCAGCTTTCCCGAATACAGAAGCAAACTGGTCCATAATGCCACAATTCACACCTACATAGTTGTGCTCTGTAGCCTGACCAACTTTCGCCAGTTCGAATTTGTCTATTTTGTTATCACCGAAAAGTTCGTTCAAAGCAAAAGCATACGTGCTTTCCAACGCAGCAGATGATGACATACCTGCCCCAAGAGGTACATCGCCGGCAAATGCTGTATCAAAACCTTGTACGTGTACTCCTCGTTTAATCATTTCGCGGCATACGCCAAAAATATATTTAGCCCAACTTGTACGTGGCTTGTCTTCTTCATTCAACCCAAATTCTATCTTATCTTTCAAATCGATAGAATACGCACGTACTTTGTTTGTTCCATTAGGCTTGATCTCTGCAATAATGCCTTTGTCTACTGCGCCTGGGAAAACAAATCCGCCGTTGTAGTCTGTATGTTCACCGATCAGATTGACGCGTCCCGGTGAAGCATATATATATCCTGTGGTGCCGTCGAAATGTTTGATGAAACGGCTTCTGACATGTTCTATTTCCATGAGTTTTCTGGTATTAAAAAGTTCGGTTATGGTATCTCTTTATTCAACAGGGATATCTTTGTTTACGTTCTTAGATCCGATAAGAGCATAGTAGAGCAAATAGGCTAATCCTGCGAAGATAACCCAGTAACTGGTCATATAGCCCAATGAGTCTGCTACACTATTCTGGACAAGGGGTAGAATACCTCCACCCACTACCATCATCATAAAGATACCGGAAGCGGCCGCTACGTATTTCCCTAATCCTTCTACTGCCAGATTGAAAATCCCTCCCCACATAATAGAAGTACATAATCCGCAGAGAACCAGGAGTAAAGCACTGAGAGGTACCTGAGTCATTTCAAAACCTGATCCTGTAAATACAGGCATGGATACCTTGGTGGCAACCGATGAAACAATGGCAGCTATTACTAACAACATTCCTATTCCGGAGGCGGCGGTCAACATGGTTTTGCTGGAAACCTTACCCGCGATGGCACCCCCTACAAAACGGCCTACTAACATCAGGAACCAGTAAGTACCTGCGACGAATCCGCCGATTGCTGCTGCGTTTGCAGGATCCAGACCTCCTCCTTTTGCTGTGGTGTCTGATAGAAAGAAGTTCAATGTTCCGGGAATACCGATTTCAATTCCTACGTATACGAATATACCCACTGTTCCTAAAACGAAATGACGGAAATTCCATGCGCTGTATTTGTC
>Ga0192242_10117_pt1 | contig 39568 bp, 23 predicted proteins | sample Koala_Koa27_J3_FD_131235 | JGI IMG/M metagenome (GOLD analysis project Ga0192242, IMG submission 131235) | Enriched cells from koala feces incubated with labeled cellulose particles, San Francisco Zoo, California, United States - Koala_Koa2-7_J3 ...
ATGTGCTGGTGGGCTGTTTGGACGACCTCATTAACTGGGGACGCAGCAATTCATTGTGGCCGCTTACATTTGCCACAAGTTGTTGCGGCATTGAATTCATGGCAGTGGGTGCTGCCCGGTATGATTTTGCCCGTTTCGGGTTTGAAGTAGCACGTGCCAGTCCGCGCCAGGCAGATATGATTATGGTGGCAGGAACCATTACCCATAAGATGGCTCCGGTACTGAAACGTCTGTATGACCAGATGGCCGATCCTAAATACGTTATCGCCGTAGGCGGATGCGCCATCAGCGGCGGACCGTTTAAGAAATCTTATCATGTACTGAACGGTGTGGACAAGATTCTGCCCGTCGATGTATATATCCCCGGATGCCCGCCACGCCCCGAAGCCCTGCTGTACGGCATGATACAATTGCAACGTAAAGTTAAACTGGAAAAATTCTTTGGCGGAGTAAACCGCAAGGAAGATAAACCGCAAACCTCTGAAGAAGCATGAGTGAGAGAATAGAAATACCTGCCGGAAAACTGCATGAGGAAATGCTCAACCTGCGGCAAGGCAAACATATGGACTTTCTGCGCAGCCTGACCGGAATGGACTGGGGCGAAGAAGGTCTGGGAGTAGTCTATCATCTGGAAAATACGAACACAGGAGAAAACATAGTGGTCAGCACCCGCACCACCGACCGTGAGAAACCGGAACTTCCCAGTGTTTCCGATATATGGAAAGGCGCCGAATTCAATGAGCGCGAAGTATATGATTATTATGGCATCCGCTTTGTGGGACATCCGGACATGCGTCGCCTGTTCCTGCGCGATGACTGGGTAGATTTCCCCCTGCGTAAAGACTTTGACGAAAGCCTCAACCCGCTACGCATGACCAACGAGGAACCCGTGGACACTACACAATATATGGAAATACAGCATGACGGTAGTGTCATCGAAAAACGTGAAACCATCTTTGAGGAAGATGAATACATTATTAATATAGGGCCTCAACACCCGGCAACCCACGGTGTACTCCGCTTCCGTGTTTCCCTGGAAGGTGAAATAATCAAGAAGTTGGATGTGCATTGCGGATACATCCACCGGGGCATTGAGAAAATGTGCGAAAGCCTCACCTATCCCCAAACCCTGGCATTGACCGACCGTTTGGATTACCTGGGCGCACATCAGAACCGCCATGCCCTGTGTATGTGCATTGAGCAAGCCATAGGAGTGGAAGTAAGTGAACGCGTGCAATATATCCGTACCATTATGGATGAGTTGCAACGTATTGATTCCCACCTGTTGTTCTCCTCTTGCCTTTGCATGGATATGGGGGCCCTGACCGCTTTCTTCTATGGTTTCCGCGACCGCGAAAGAATATTGGATATATTCGAAGCAACTACCGGCGGACGACTGATACAGAATTACAACACCATAGGCGGCGTGCAAGCGGATATTGCCCCGGACTTCGCACAGAAAGTAAAGGAGTTTATCGCTTACCTGCGTCCTATATTGAAGGAATACCATGAAGTATTTACCGGAAACGTCATTGCCCAGGAGCGCTTGAAGGGTGTAGGAGTTCTGTCCAAAGAGGATGCCATTTCATTCGGAGCAACCGGAGGTACAGGACGTGCCAGCGGTTGGGCTTGCGATGTGCGCAAACGCCATCCGTATGCCATGTATGGCAAAGTAGACTTTAAAGAGATTGTCTATACGGAAGGTGATTGCTTTGCCCGTTACATGGTGCGCATGGATGAGATTCTGGAAAGTATGAATATCATAGAACAATTGATAGATAACATTCCGGAAGGCAATTTCCAAGAGAAGATGAAACCGATTATCCGCGTGCCGGAAGGCAATTATTACACTGCCGTAGAGGGTAGTCGTGGAGAATTTGGCGTATATTTGGAGAGCCGGGGAGATAAATTCCCGTATCGTTTGAAGTTCCGTGCTACCGGTTTGCCGCTGGTATCGGCCATGGAGACGATGTGCCGCAACTCTAAGATTGCCGATTTGATTGCGATCGGTGGAACGGTGGATTATGTAGTACCGGATATTGACAGATAGATAATAACGGTTAGTGGTAAGTGGTTAATGCCTGCGGAACAATGGCGCCAACTCATTCACCACTTATCACTAACCACTAACCACTAATAATTATGTTCGATTTTAGTATAGTAACCCAATGGGTACACTCACTGCTCACCTCCTTTATGCCCGAGGGACTGGCAGTACTCATAGAATGCATAGCAATCGGCGTATGTATTATGTTGACATATGCAGTCATTGCTATCATCATGATTTTCATGGAACGTAAAGTGTGCGCCGCCTTCCAGTGCCGCCTGGGCCCGATGCGTGTAGGACCTTACGGAACCATACAGGTGTTTGCCGATGTATTCAAGATGTTGATTAAAGAAATCATCACCATCCGCCACGCCGATAAGTTCCTGTACAACCTGGCGCCCTACATTGTCATCCTCGCCTCCATCATGGCATTCAGTTGCCTTCCCATCAACAGAGGCATGGAAGTGCTCAACTTTAATGTAGGTGTTTTCTTCCTGATGGCAGCATCCAGCATCGGTGTAGTAGGTATTTTGCTGGCAGGTTGGAGCTCCAACAACAAATATTCATTGATTGGCGCCATGCGAAGCGATGCACAGATGATCAGTTATGAACTGTCCGTGGGACTGAGTATCCTTACGATCGTAGTCCTGACCGACACCATGCAACTCAGCGAAATTGTAGAGCGCCAGGCAGACGGCTGGTTCCTCTTTAAATGACATATCCCTGCATTTATCGCATTTGTTATCTATCTGATAGCCGGAAATGCAGAAGTGAACCGTGGTCCATTCGACTTGCCCGAAGCAGAAAGTGAATTGACCGCCGGATACCATACAGAATATTCAGGTATGCACTTCGGCCTGTTCTATGTGGCAGAGTTTGTGAACCTGTTTATCATCGCCGCCGTAGCCGCAACCATCTTCCTGGGAGGCTGGATGCCCTTGCATATCCCCGGACTGGATGGATTCAATACCGTAATGGATTATATCCCCGGTTTCATCTGGTTCTTTGGCAAGTCCTTCTTCGTGGTATGGCTGCTGATGTGGATCAAATGAACATTCCCCCGCCTGCGTATCGACCAGATACTGACACTGGAATGGAAATACCTGGTTCCGATAGGTTTGTGCAACCTGTTGCTGATGGTGATTATTGTTGTATTTAAATTGCATTTCTGATGAAAGAAGAAAAACGTTCATATATAGGAGGCTTAATGCACGGTATCGGAACATTGCTCACCGGAATGAAAGTGACAGGACGGGAGTTCTTCACTCCCAAGGTGACTGAGCAATATCCCGAAAACCGTGCGACATTGGAGATCTCTCCCCGCTTCCGCGGACGGCTGATTATACCGACAGACGAAAACGGTAATAATAAATGTATTTCCTGCGGACTCTGCCAGATGGCTTGCCCTAATGACACCATCCACATAACGAGTGAATCGGTGACAGACAAAGATACAGGTAAGAAGAAAAAAGTATTGGTGAAATATGAGTACGACCTGGGAGCCTGCATGTTCTGCCAGCTCTGTGTGAATGCTTGTCCGCACGACGCCATCCGGTTTAATACCGAGTTTGAGAATGCCGTGTTCGACCGTAGCAAACTGGTTCTCACCTTGAACAAAAAATAAAAAACAAACGATATTATGACACTACAACTTATTGTATTTATTGTACTAGCGTTGTTTATCGCTGTCTGTTCGGTACTGGCGGTTACTACCTCGCGCATCCTGCGTGCGGCTACTTACCTGCTATTTGTATTGTTCGGTACGGCAGGCATCTACTTTGAGCTGAACTACTCCTTTCTGGGAGCCGTGCAGCTGCTGATTTATGCCGGCGGTATTACAGTGCTTTATGTATTCAGCATCTTGCTGACTTCTTCACAGGGAGACAAGGCCGAGAAACTGAAAAACGGAAAGATGGTAGCCGGAGCAATCTCCACCATAGCTGGATTGGCTATCTGTCTGTTCGTCATGCTGAAGAATCAATTCCTGCCCTCACACTTTGTTCCCGGGGAACTGGATGTACGCACCATCGGCCATGCACTGATGGGGATGGAGAAATATCAATATATCCTGCCATTCGAGGTAATCAGCATTTTGTTGCTTGCCTGCATCGTAGGAGGAATCATGATTGCAAGAAAAAGATAACCAGCCCACGCGCTGGGCGAAAGTCCTGAAGCGTGATAATTTAAAAGAATAAGATTTATGGTACATATGGAGTATTACCTGGTGGTTTCCACCTTTATGATGTTTGCGGGCATCTATGGTTTCTTCACCCGCCGCAATCTGTTGGCCATGCTTATCAGCGTGGAACTGATACTGAATTCTGTTGATATAAACTTCGCAGTATTCAACCGTTATCTCTTTCCCGGCGAACTGGAAGGCTTCTTCTTTGCCTTGTTTGCCATCGGTGTGAGTGCGGCAGAGACAGCAGTAGCTATTGCGATTATTATCAATATCTATCGCAACATACGCAATATCCAAGTGAAGAACTTAAATGAAATAAAGAATTGATTATGGAATATACAATACTAATCCTCATTCTGCCTTTCCTCAGTTTCCTGATCCTGGGACTTGCGGGTATGCGCATGAAGAACGGGCTGGCAGGAGCCATCGGCACTGCCTCACTGGCAGGAGTGACATTGCTTTCCTACCTCACCGCCTTCCATTATTTCACAGGCGGACGTACGGCAGAAGGCATCTTCCCTACCCTCATACCCTATAATTTTGAGTGGTTGCCTTTTACCACCAACCTGCATATCAATATGAGTATCATGCTCGATCCCATATCCGTAATGATGCTGGTCGTTATTTCTACCGTCAGCCTGATGGTACATATCTACTCATTCGGATACATGAAGGGCGAAAAAGGTTTCCAACGTTACTATGCTTTCCTTAGTTTGTTCACCATGTCCATGCTGGGACTGGTGGTAGCGACTAACATCTTCCAGATGTATGTGTTCTGGGAGTTGGTGGGGGTAAGTTCTTATCTGCTTATCGGTTTCTATTATACAAAAAAGAAGCGATAGCAGCCAGCAAAAAAGCATTTATAGTAACCCGCTTTGCCGATTTGGGCTTTCTGATCGGTATTCTGATTTATGGTTATTATGCGGAAACATTCTCCTTTACTCCTGTTACTGGAGCTTTAGTTGCTGCCGGAGCTATGATTCCGCTGGCATTGGGGCTGATGTTTGTGGGTGGTGCCGGTAAGAGTGCCATGTTCCCGTTGCACATCTGGTTGCCGGATGCGATGGAAGGCCCTACTCCGGTCAGTGCATTGATCCATGCTGCAACCATGGTGGTAGCAGGTGTTTACTTGGTGGCACGTATGTTCCCGTTGTTTATAGGATATGCTCCCGAAGTACTTCACTGGATAGCATATATCGGTGCATTTACCGCCTTCTATGCAGCCAGTGTGGCTTGTGTACAAAGTGATATAAAACGTGTACTTGCTTTCTCCACCATCTCCCAAATCGGATTTATGATTGTGGCGTTGGGAGTTTGTACCTCTATGAATCCGCACGAAGGAGGATTGGGATATATGGCTTCTATGCTCCACCTGTTCACCCATGCCATGTTCAAGGCGTTGTTGTTCCTGGGAGCCGGATGCATTATCCATGCGGTACATAGTAATGAAATGAGCGCAATGGGCGGACTTCGCAAATATATGCCGATTACCCATTGGACCTTCCTGATTGCCTGTCTGGCTATTTCGGGCATCTGGCCGTTCTCCGGTTTCTTCTCTAAAGATGAGATTCTGACGGCTTGCTTCCAGTTCAGTCCGGCAATGGGATGGATTATGACAGGAATTGCTGCAATGACGGCATTCTATATGTTCCGATTGTATTATTGCATTTTTTGGAATGGCGAATGGAAAGGGCAGACACACGGGTCTGCCCCTACAGCAACCCATGCCACCGTAGGGGCGGACCCATGTGTCCGCCCGGATGCACATACTCCGCACGAAGCCCCTTTCGCCATGACCATCCCCTTGATAATCTTGGCAGCCGTGACTTGCGTAGCAGGTTTCATCCCTTTCGGCGAACTTGTCAGCAGTAACGGAGAGCCATACACCATCCATCTGGATATGCAGGTAGCCACAACGAGCATCATCATTGCCGTGCTGTCTATCGCCCTTGCCACCTGGATATACGCAGGCAAGAAACAGCCCATTGCCGACCGGTTGGCGCATACATTCCAAAACCTGCATACAGCAGCCTATCATCGTTTCTATATAGACGAAGCCTGGCTGTTCGTGACCAAGAAAATAATCTTCCGCTGCATCAGTACCCCGATAGCTTGGTGGGACCGCCACGTTATCGACCAGTTCTTTAACTTCACCGCATGGGGCACACATGCCACTGCCGATGAAATAAGAGATATGCAAAGCGGAAATGTACAGCAATACAGCATTTGGTTCCTAGCAGGAGCATTGATACTGACGCTGATATTACTGATTTAACATCATCCGTAGGGGCGGATTGAATCCGCCCGTATACAATAAAAGAAAATGTTATCGGGCGGATTCAATCCGCCCCTACAAGCAAAACGAATAATAAAGTATAAAGATGAACATACTAAGTTTTTTTCATTATAGTTCCTTTGTTGATGCTCGCGGGGCTTTGGGCTTCGCGCAGCGTCAATCAAGTCCGTGGGGTGATGGTAGCAGGCGCTTCTATGTTGCTGGCTCTGTCCGTCTACCTCACCATTGATTACATTGGGTTACGCCAGGCAGGTGCTACGGGAGAAATGCTTTTCACTGCCAGCACGTCTTGGTATGCCCCCCTCCATATATGCTACTCGGTAGGCGTAGACGGTATCTCGGTAGCCATGTTGCTGCTCAGTTCCATCATTGTTTTTACCGGCACTTTCGCCTCATGGAAGCTGCAACCGCTTACCAAAGAATATTTTATGTGGTTCACCTTATTAAGTTTGGGAGTGTTCAGCTTCTTTATTTCTACAGACTTATTCACCATGTTCATGTTCTATGAAGTAGCCTTGATCCCGATGTACCTGTTGATCGGCGTATGGGGGTAGCGGACGTAAAGAATACGCAGCCATGAAGCTGACCCTGATGCTGATGGGAGGTTCCGCCTTCCTGCTGATCGGTATCCTCGGCATCTTCTATGGTGCAGGCGGCGAAACCATGAACCTGCTGGAAATTGCCAAGCTGCATATTCCTCATGAAATGCAACGCATCTTCTTCCCGCTTATCTTCCTGGGCTTCGGAGTACTGGGCGCCTTGTTCCCCTTCCATACATGGAGTCCCGACGGTCATGCCTCCGCACCGACTGCCGTTTCCATGCTTCACGCCGGAGTATTGATGAAACTGGGAGGCTATGGATGTTTCCGTATCGCCATGTACCTGATGCCCGAAGGCGCTGCCATGTGGGGAGATGTATTCCTGATACTGACTACCTTTTCCGTAGTTTACGGTGCATTCAGCGCCGTGGCACAGACCGACTTGAAATATATCAATACCTATTCATCCGTATCCCATTGCGGACTGGTGCTGTTCGCCCTTCTGATGATGACGCGTACCTCATGCACAGGAGCCATTCTACAGATGTTGAGCCACGGCTTGATGACGGCTTTGTTCTTCGCCCTTATCGGTATGATCTACGGACGTACCCACACTCGTGACGTCCGCCTGATGGGAGGATTGATGAAGATAATGCCTTTCCTTGCCGTAGGCTATGTGATTGCCGGTCTTGCCAATCTGGGACTGCCGGGATTGAGTGGATTCGTTGCCGAGATGACCGTATTCGTTGTCTCATTCCAGAATGATGATACTTTCCACCGGGTATGTACGCTGGCGGCGACCACAAGTATTGTAATCACAGCGGTTTATATCCTTCGCGTGGTCGGCAAGATTCTTTATGGCAAAGTACTGAATCCCGAACATTTGAAGCTGACCGATGCCACATGGGATGAACGGGTAGCAGTAATCTGCCTCATCGCCTGTGTAGCAGGGCTGGGATTGGCACCGTTCTGGATGAGCGATATGATAAGCAACAGTGTAGAACCGATAATAAGTCAATTGGTTAATTAAAAATCGAGAATTAAAAATTAAAAGATAAAGATGATGGACATAACTGCAATATTCCATATGCAAGCAGAACTGAGCCTGACAGCCGTTTTTATTCTGATGTTCCTGTTAGACCTGTTTTTGCCCGCACAGCAACGCCACTGGCTACGTCCTATGGCATGCATCTTGTTGACTATCCAACTATTGGCAAACCTATGGCCGGAAGAAGTCACGCTGTTTGGCGGCATGTATCATTCCGGCCCTATGGCATCCGTACTGAAAAGTATCCTCACCATAGGCACGATATTGGTATTCCTCCAAGCCGACACCTGGCTGAAACGTGAAGACACCCGCCACAAACAAGGCGAATTCTATATTCTTACCCTCAGCACCTTGCTGGGTATGTATTTCATGATAAGTGCCGGACACTTCCTGCTGTTCTTCCTGGGACTGGAACTGGCAACGGTACCTATGGCATGCCTGGTGGCATTTGATAAATATAAAGGCCATAGCGCAGAAGCCGGAGCCAAGTTTATCCTTTCGGCACTGTTCTCCAGCGGCATCTTCCTGTATGGCATCTCTATGATTTACGGAACAGTAGGTACGCTGTACTTTACAGATATTCCTGCCGGAGTGACCGGAAGCCCGCTGCAAATTCTTGCATTGGTATTCTTCTTCTCGGGACTGGCATTCAAGTTGAGCCTCGTTCCTTTCCACTTGTGGACAGCCGATACCTATCAGGGTGCACCTACCTCTGTAGGCGCTTATCTGTCTGTTATCTCCAAAGGTGCGGCAGCTTTCGCACTGATGTCTATTCTGGTGAAAGTATTCGGCCCGATGGTGGAACAATGGAGCGAAATGTTGTGCATCGTGATTGTGATTACCATAACGGTTGCCAACCTGTTTGCCATCCGTCAAAGCAATCTGAAACGATTCATGGCATTCAGTAGTATTTCGCAAGCCGGATACATTATGCTGGCTGTCTTGGCAGGTACGCCGCAGGGAATGGCATCACTGGTATATTATATAGTAGTGTATATTGCCGCCAATCTGGCTGTGTTCGGAGTTATTAACACCATCGAACAACATACACACGGCATGGTGGAACGTGAAGACTATAACGGGCTTTACAAGAGCAATCCGAAACTGGCTATGGTGATGACTCTGGCTTTGTTCTCCTTGGCAGGTATTCCGCCGTTTGCAGGATTCTTCAGTAAGTTCTTTGTCTTTATGGCGGCATTCCATAGCGGTTATTATCTCATTGTATTTATTGCTTTGGTTAACACCATCATTTCCTTGTATTACTACCTGCTGATTGTAAAGGCCATGTTCATTACTCCTAATGACGAACCTATCGCACATTTCCGCACAGCTGCACCGATGCGCGCCAGTTTGCTGATTTGCGTAGCGGGTATATTTGTACTGGGGATAATAAGCGGTGTCTATCAGTTGCTGAGTGATACCGCGATGCTATAAAAATATAAGCCTGACAGCTATAGAAGAAACAGATCTTTACCCCTAATAAGTTCTCGAAGGGAGATTAAGTCCTTTTATACAGATAGCTAAGGCTTTCCAGGCGGATAACTAGTACGTTCCACTGTAGCAGGACGTACTAGCTATCTGTATAAAATGTCTTAATGATACGGAAGAAAACACTTAATATTACCATAGAAATGCATTAGCCCATCAATGGCCGGTATTCTATTTACTCCCTCGCGTATCTTTCCACCGCCCGTTGCAGCCTATCTTTCATAAACTGTACCAGACCGGGAGGAGACAGCACTTCGATGCCATCCGCATATCCGAAGAACTCCCGCCGCAATTCCTGATTGACCACCACCTCTACCTCGAACACCGCACTCCTATCGGGCAATTCCTCCACCAGCCGCTGGGTGCGATGGATGGGCTTTGTCATGACATACGGCACCTCTTCGGGAACTACCCGGAAGCATACTTTCTCCGCCTTATTCCCTATACCTTTGGTTACTCCCACCACATCATCGAAGAAAGTGGCAGGATCGAAGAGGGTATTCTTCACATACGCCTCATCCGGGAGGATTTCCAATTCGTGTATCCTGTCCAAAGCAAGATTGAGCAACATCCGGCTTCCTCTTTTCAGCCCATAGACAAACCAGCGGTTGCGGTACTCCTTCAATAAATAAGGATAGAAGACGAACCGGCTGGCCGAGCGCGCTTTGAAGGAGCGGTATTTCATCTGCAATGGATGCTCATCCACAATCGCCCTATAGATGGTATCGAGATGGTCCAAACCTTTCAACGACTCATTCTTCTCGAAATCAATCACGGGAGTGGTCTTCATCCGGGCGGAAGTGACATGATCTTCCAGACGGCTCACAATCTCGCCCATGTCTCTGAAGTAGGAGAAGCCCTGGAACTGGCGGAGCAACTCCACCGCTTCGGACACCTTCTTCAAGTCTTGTTCGTTGAGGGGAGTATGCGTAATGCTATATCCGGGGTCATCATATTTATAGTAGCGGTTATCGTATACCACGATGGGGGCGTTGTATCCCAACTTCTCACTGCGCATCATCTGGATATCCATTTGGACGGTGCGTTTGCTGATTCCTTTGTCTATCCCTTCGTACTCATAAAGAGCGTCCGAACAGGCATCTACCAAATCCTCCAGCGTCCAACGCCGATAAGGGTTGCGCAGGCAGGTATCTATCGTTTTATAACGGATTAAAGCGTTTCTATTGACCGGCATAAGCAGAAATATGAAAGATTTTCGCCAAAAATAGAAAAATAATTCGAGGTACGCAAAAAGACTGCGCACCCACGTATGTACCTTTGCCGTATCAAAACAAATAAAGCAGATGATTATGAAGTTCAATTTATTAAATAGAGGAAAGAACAGGGTGCAGAACCTGGCCGGAGCCAACGCTTACCGTCTGAGTCCCGAATGGGAATTGTACACCTCCGTAGTGACGACTTCATTGAACAACAGTTTCTACGAACAAGAGGAAGAACGGATAGCAAGAGTCCGCAATCTGATTGGGAGTTGTGACCCTTTATTTGTGGCACGCCTGGCAGTATATGCCCGCACCGCGATGAACTTGCGTTCCATACCGCTAGTAATGGCCGTGGAACTGGCACGTGTCCATAAAGGAGACGACCTGGTGCGCCGACTCACCGCACAGACCATACGCCGTGCCGATGAAATAACCGAACTGCTGGCTTATTACCAGCAGGCCAACCAACGTACAGGCACGAAAAAGCTGAACCGCCTGTCCAAACAGTTGCAGGCGGGATTGCAAGATGCGTTCAATGCATTCGATGCCTACCAATTCGCTAAATACAACCGGGATTCGGAAGTACGCTTGCGCGATGCCCTGTTCCTGGTTCACCCGAAAGCGAAGGACGGGCAGCAGCAGGAGGTATTCAATGAAATTGTCAGCAATTCGTTGCCCACCCCCTATACTTGGGAAACGGAGTTATCGGCTGTAGGACAAAACAGTTTTGCAACCTCCAAAGAAAAGGCTGCCGCTTTCCGTGCCAAATGGGAAGAGCTGATAGATAGTGAAAAACTGGGCTATATGGCATTGCTCCGCAACTTGCGCAACCTGCTGGAAGCGGAAGTATCGGGAGAGCATATCCTGAAAGTAGGAAACAAACTGGCATCCGAGAAGGCGGTGGAAAGCTCCAAGCAATTGCCTTTCCGTTTTCTGGCCGCTTACAGGGAATTGTCAAAGACGCCTTCGCTCTATGCCACGATGTTGATGACTGCCTTGGAACGTGCCGTACAGGTATCCGCCCGAAATATAACCGGATTCGACGATTCATCCCGCATCCTAATAGCCTGTGACGTATCGGGCTCGATGCAATATCCGATATCGCCCAAAAGCAAGATTATGCGCTATGACATCGGATTGATGCTGGGAATGCTGTTGAAATCCCGTTGCGCAAAGGTGATGACAGGCATCTTCGGCGACCGCTGGAAATTGATCAGCCTGCCGGACACGGGAATATTGTCCAATGTAGATGCCTTCTACAAAAGGGAGGACGAAGTGGGTTATTCCACCAACGGATATCTGGTTATCAAAGACTTGATAGAACGCCGGGCCGAGATAGATAAAGTGATGATGTTTACCGACTGCCAATTGTGGAACAACAACGGCAACTTCCAGTTGGAAGACCAGTGGAAAGAATACAAGAAAATCTGTCCCAAGGCCAAACTATATCTGTTTGACTTGGCAGGATATGGAAATACGCCATTGGATATCACCCGGGAGGATGTTTATCTGATAGCGGGATGGTCCGACAAGATATTCAATCTTCTTTCGGCGATAGACAATGGCAGCGATGCCTTGACCGAGATAAAGAGAATAGAGGTATGACCAAGAAACGAAACAAGTGCCGTAGATAAGAGTTACTTCGTTTGGGACGACCGTGTCGCGGGTTCGAACCCCGCCGCTCTGCTTGTTTACAAAGAAGAGTGTAGCTCAGTTGGATAGAGCAGGATATAGTCTCTTATCGCCTGTTGCCTTGTTTCAAAATATAAGATAAAGCAGAATGTCGTAGAAAAGGGTTACTTCAGTCTCCAATCAGGGGAGGAATAGTGAAGTTGTGAAACCAGCAAGACTATCCGGTTCGACTCCGGCTTGACGTGCCCCGGTACCTTTCTCGCCTGTTACTTCAGTTTATCTTATATCCAAGAGATGAAAAGAGATGCCGTAGTATAGAGTTACTTCGCTCCAACGATTATGGTAGAACGCTTGCGCCTCAACGGGATGCAAGAGCATGCAGGTTCAAATCCTGTCTTCAGTCCGATGGGCTGTTGTGGTTCAATAAAAAGCTCTATATGCCAGTTGCTCTCTTTTCATTTACCAAATTCTCATTATATCGAGCACTTTAAAACGGAAGCTAGAGGTAAAAAACAGCTATCAACAGAGTTAAATCGGCAAATTGACAACCAGCCGTGCTCCATCCGTATAACTTGGATCGACGAATATACTCCCGGACAAACGGGTAACGATCAACCGGCTGAGATACAGCCCCAGGCCATTCCCCTGAACATACTCATCCAGTTTGGAAAAGCGCTGGAACACGACATCATGTTTTCCGGAAGGAATGCCGCAACCCGTATCGGTAACAGTCAACTGTAACCTGCCTTGTGCCTTGTCCAGCCACACATCCAGTGATATAGTTCCTTTTTCAGTAAACTTATTGGCATTATTCAGCGGGTTTTCAATAACCAATGAAAGATATTGTTCATTGGTAGAGATAAAGATCTCTTCATCGGGCAAATCCAAACGATAAGTTATTTCCGGTTTTGCCTGTCTCTTTACTTTCTCCATCTCCTGCCTGCATATATTTTTTATATCCGTCCTTTCACAAGGGAGAAGTTCCTCGGAAGAATCCAGATTTGCCACTACAAGCAAATGATCTATCAACGATGTAAGTACCTGGGCATTGACTGTTATGAGATTATAATATTCCATTTTCATCGCTTCATCGTTTCCCAAAGTATCATCCGTTATGATGCCCGAAAAGCCGACTATGGCATTCAGCGGGGTACGAATCTCATGGCACATCGAATTGACAAAAGCAGTTTTCAGCTTCTCACTTTCGCCCGCTTTTTTATTCAGTTCACTCAGCTTCTTCTTCATGCGCCTTTCACGCTTCAAGTCGTAATACAAATAAACGCACACACCTATCACCAGAAACAATACGGAAGATAGTGCAATAAGCAAGATCCGCTTGTTCTTATTTGCCAATGTTGAGTTCTCATAATTCAATTTATCTATTTCATACTTCACTTGCAGTTCGCCCAACTGTTCCTTAAATTCAGAAGAAGTAAGTGAATCTTGTACCTGGGTATAATATTTATGGTGTCTGAAAGCATCTTTATAGTTTCCCATAGCCTCATATATCTGCGAACTGATCTCCAACAGCCCGGGAACATTAGACGGACTAATCATCCAAGCATATTTTATCAGGCTATCATTTGTAGCTAAAGCATTGGGATAATCTTTCTTATGAAGATAATAGTTATTCATAGCCAAAAAGCAATTGTATTTATCAACATCCTTCGTTATTCGGGGACGCATCTCATTGATTAAATCGAAATAATAGTTGATTTTATCTTCCGGCAGTTTATTTATAGCCATGAACAGGGCAGTATAACATTGTAGATACCTTACATCTATATTATAAAAAGGACGCTGGTGAACATAATATCGCTCATAATTATTCTTATACAACTGGCGAAGTTCCTCTATATATTTAATGAATTCCTCTCCCTTATTCTGGTAATTCAAAGAATTGGCATAATTCCATAAAACAAAGGTACGCAGTTCATACCCTCTTTCAAAAGACAGTTTGGTAGACAATTCGTAAGCTCGTTTCCAAAAGGGATAAACCTCTTGTGTTTTACCTTCATTATATAAAGCGCATCCGGTGGTATAGGCTTGTTCTATCTGTACATAAATATTATTCTTGTCTATATTCTTATCATTCATCACAGCCAGTTCTTCCGCTATAGCTTCGGTCGCCCGGTTATTCCTTGCTTTGACCTCAAAAGTCCTCATCCGCAGATAAGATAAGTAGGGGATTGTTTCTTCCATACTACCTGTCCTTTCCATCAGGTTCATATAATACGAAACGGAATCAAACCGAAGGGCTTTGACATAGGTATAGGACAAATCAGAGAGTCCATCCAGCATATTTCCCTTATCATGAGACTCCTTGGCAGCATGATACATTTTATGAAGATAGACCACTTCTTCGGGTTCTTCGAAATAAAGGTCTGCTAAATTCCGGTAAGCCATGATCCGCCGGGACACATCTGTCGAGTGTGCAGCTACATTCAAAAGGCTGTCCCTAGTGACAGAAATGCTAGCCAACGAAGCATAAATTCCCCATAAGGATAGCAGTATGTAACAAAAAAGATGTCTCATAGAGTATAGATAATTAATGCGCGAATATACAATAATATCAGATACAATTCACTTTTCTCTCTCTTTTTGTTAGAATTTCCACAAGAACGAATAATTAATCCACTTCTTTTCTGATTATATACATTAATATTGCAGTATTGAAAAAAAACGTTTTGAATTTGTTGACTTATTAATAATATGAGTATGATAAAGAAACTAGTGAGTGTACTTTGTATGTGTGCATGCGTTTCGCTGACCTACGCACAAATACCGCAAGAGATTTGGAAAGAAAGTGAGAAGATAGAGAAGCAGATCAAGAAGCCATCTTTTCCCGACCGTGTATATAATATCAAAGACTTCGGAGCCAAGGAGGGCGACAATGGAGAAATATTCTGCCACGAGGCCATCAATCTGGCTATCCTTACTTGCAGTCAGGCAGGTGGAGGAACAGTAATCATTCCGGCAGGCGAGTTCATCACCGGGCCCATCACTCTGAAAAGTAATGTGAATCTGCATCTGGAAGAAGGTGCTCATTTGAAGTTCTCTCCCGAAAAGTATCTGTACACTCCCACTGTATTGACCCGTTGGGAAGGTTTGGATTGCTATAATCTGCATCCATTGATCTATGCGTATGGCGAAAGTAATATAGCCATAACAGGTAAAGGCGTGATAGATGGTCAGGCAAGCAATGAGAACTGGTGGAGCATGTGCGGCAGTCCGCGTTACGGATGGAAAGAGGGAATGGTAGCCCAACGGAACGGAGGCAGGGATAAATTAATGATGTATGCCGAAACATTTACACCGATAGACAAACGACAAATGACCTTTGAGGACGGATTACGTCCGCAGCTTATCAATCTGTATCGTTGCCATACCATCCTGATAGAGAATGTGTCATTACGCAATTCACCGTTTTGGGTAATCCATCCCTTATTCTGCGAAAGTCTGACGGTACGTGGCGTCCAGGTATCCAGCCATGGACCTAACAGTGACGGCTGTGACCCGGAATCAAGCAAAAATGTACTGATAGAGAATTGCGTATTCGATACGGGAGATGACTGTATCGCCATCAAGAGCGGGCGCAATGCAGACGGTCGTAAGTGGAACACTCCAAGCGAAAACATCATTGTACGTAATTGCGAAATGAAAGACGGACATGGCGGCGTAGTGGTAGGTAGTGAGATTTCGGGCGGATACAAAAACCTGTTTGTAGAGAACTGCAAGATGGACAGCCCCAATCTGGAACGCGTAATCCGCATCAAGACTAATAATTGCCGTGGCGGTGTGATAGAAAATATCTATGTACGTAATGTGGAAGTAGGCGAATGCCGCGAAGCTGTTTTAAAGATCAATCTGCAATACGAAAACCGCGAGAAGTGCGACAGAAGTTTCCCGCCCGTAGTGCGCCATGTATATATGGATAATGTAACCAGTGAGAAAAGTAAATATGGTGTATTGATTACAGGATATGATGACAGTATCAACATAGAAGATATTCATGTGACTAACAGCCGTTTCAATAATGTAGAGAAGAAGGGTAATTTGATTACCGGAGCAAAGGATGTGGAGTTAAAAGAGCTGTATATTAATGGTAAGAAGGTGAAGAAATAGAAAGTAATACATGATGAGAGTCAAAACAAAAATTGGCTATCATTCTGCTGTAGGGGCAGATTGAATCTGCCCGATAATAGTTTGCTTTGTGCATTCGGGCGGATTCAATCCGCCCCTACGGTAAACAATTTGATAGTTATTTTAGAATTGTGACACATCCCCATTTTTTATTTCTTCGCTTGTTTCTTCGCAAATTCAGTAGAAGTCATTCCCCAAAAGGCCTTGAAACTCTTGCTGAAATAGTGGGGATCACTGAATCCTACCATATAGGCTATTTCTGCCATTGTATATTGATCTTCCTTTATCAATTCTGCCGCTTTGCGCATACGTACTTCTTTTATATACATAATGGGAGCCAAGCCGGTCAAAGACTTTAGTTTATGGAAGAAATTAGTGCGGCTCAAACTGAAATGGCTAACCACCTGATCAACACTCAAATCAGGATTACTCATGTGTTGTTCCATTATATCAGCCAATTTATTGAGGAAAGCAGCATCTTTTTCTGATAGCTGAGGCGAAGCCTTCTCTTCTTTCAGCTCCTCTTGTATTGCATATTGAGCATTGCAATAATAAGCCTGCAACATTTTTCTCCGGGTGAGCAAAGCTTCTACTTTTGCTTGCAGATAGCTGATACTAAAAGGTTTAGTGATATAATCATCTGCACCCGTATGAATGCCGATCAGTATACTGTCCATATCTGTTTTGGCTGTCAACACAATAGCAGGAATATGGGAAGTACGCTCATCGTTTCTTAGTTCTTGAAGCATTTGAATACCATCTTTTACCGGCATCATGATATCGGTAATGATTATATCAGGTAAATTCAAAAATGCTTTTTGAAGTCCATCCTCTCCATTGTCCGCTTCTATAAGGCGGAATTGGTCTTGAAATATTTGTCGGATAAATGTTCTCAGCTCATGATTATCTTCAACTATAAGCATGAGCAATTTATCCGTAGCGTCTATATCTTTTTGTTGATCATCGATAGTATATATTGTTGTAGTATTCTCACTTAAGTCCGATAATATATACTCCGTATCATCCGGATAATGCACTTTACCCTTCAACAATTTCACAGTAAATGTACTTCCGGCACCCGGCTCGCTTTCTACTGATATACTACCATGATGCATTTCTACAAATTCCTTTGCTACGGACAGTCCGATACCGGAACTCAATGTATTATGGATATTATTCTGTGCCAAAGTCTCAAAGCGTTGGAATATGGTTTCCTGCTTTTCTTTTTTTTTATTCCTGTACCTTCATCTTTGATATGTATAAAAATAGAATCAGCCTGTTCTTCAATATAAATTTGAATATTCTTTCCATCCGGAGTATATTTAAAGGCATTAGAAAGCAAATTGAAAATAGCTTTCTCAATATGGTCTGTATCAAACCAAAGATAGTATTCGGACAATTGACTTGTACAACTTAAATTTATATGTCTTTCCAACGCCAATGCATCAAAATAGCTCGCTATATTTTGAGTGAAATTGACAATATCCACATACTGGATTCTTAATTTCATCTTGCGATCCTGAATCTTACTAAAATCCAATATCTGACCAACAAGTCTCTGCATGCGGTCGCTGTTTTTCTTGATGATATTCAGTGTTCCTTTGATATTGTCCGGTAGGTTCTCCTCTCGCAAAACATACTCCAAGGGTCCTGTGATCAGTGTTAGTGGGGTTCTCAGCTCATGAGAAACATCAGTAAAGAAGCTCAATTTCAGTTGTGCTATCAACTCTTCATTCTTTGCTTTACTCTTGACCCTATAGAATACAGTGTATATATAAATAGCACAGATTACGAATAATAGTACCAAAACAACATAGAGCATTGTAGCATAGGGAGTCTCATAGAAAGTAGGCAGCACTTCAATAGAAAGCGTACGTTCATTATCACCCCATACCCCCTCATTGTTAGTTGACTTTACACGAAAAACATATTTCCCCGGCGGAAGATTGGTATAGTTAGCTTCGTACCCATTATCCGTCAAGCGATAGGCTTTGTCAAAACCTTCTAATTTATAGGCATATTGAATATATTCCGTATCAGTCATATCCAAAGCCGAAAAAACCAGTCTGAGAGTATGATTGTTGGGAGGCAACACAATATGATGGCTGTCATCCGGATTCATAGCAAGAATGGAAGGTGTTTTTCTAGGAGTTAATTCCTGGTTATTCATCCAAATAGAAGAGAAAAATATCTGTGGAACAAAATCCGTCTTATGAATATTCTCCGGAGTAAAATAGAATAGTCCGCGATTAGTCCCAAAGAAAACCTGTTTACCATCTGTTGCCCCCACTCCTTCACTAAAATGCATATTGAATGCAATGTGTTCGCTAGGATACTGGATTTGTTCTTGTGAAGCGATGAACTTTACAAGACCACCACCGGTAACCAACCATAAATTACCTTTCCCATCCTCGTGCATAGAATAAATAATATCAGATATCAAGCCATTTTTCTGCGTAAATGCTTTGCACTGATAAGAATTGGTTCCGACAGGCAACAGTTCATTTAATCCACCACCATAAGTAATGGCAAAAATCTTACCATTATCCATACACTTTATCATTTGCACATCATTATTACTAAGGCTGTTTACATTGCCTTGCTCACGACAAATAGAATGAAAAACAATATCCTCCGAATCCCCAAAAGCCTCATCAAAGAATAAAATACCGGCTGTTGTCGATACCCAAATACGCCCTTGGACATCTTCTGTGATATGCCTTACTTTGTAAAAACGATCTATGGGGTATTGCTTCAGCAAATTACGATGATTAATAAATCGCAAGGAACCATTAGGTAACGTTTCTATTAAATTCAGTCCTCCGCCATATGTTGCTACCCAAAGCCTCTTTTTACTATCTTGAAAGGTAAAATAAAGATTATCACTACTAAGTGTAAAAGGATCGTCTGCTTTATAAGTAAAGTGTTGGAACTCAAAGTTCCCTTGCGGATTTTCTACCGCTCTTATTAAACCTTCTCCCTTTGTTGATATCCAATAAGTTCCGTCAGCATCTTGCATTATAGCATATACTTTACCCAATCGCATACGCTTTAACAAGTTGAAATGTGTATCATAAACAGATACGTTCAGGTCCCTGCTTCCCATCCATATTCTTTGCTTCCGGTCTATGTAGAGCGCCCGGATTTCATTGTCAGGCAATTCGATATCCTTTGGAACAGGAGTATAGATATGGAATTTATCAGGGATAAAAGTTATTCGTTTCAGTCTATTAAGCTGGGTACTCATCCACAAATTTCCCTGTTTATCAGAAAAAGCCGCAAAACATCGGTCATTTGATTTCCATTTAACCGATTGGTCTGTAGTGTTAAAAGGAACCAGTTCTCTGTTCTGCGGATCAAAATAGGAAAAACCTCCCCCATTGGGATGTACCCACAAAACACCGTTTTTATCTTCGAGAGTAAAGAACTTACTTTCTGTATCAAGTGCACGTCCCAATTCATCTTTACCTTCAATAAAGGTCAGACGTTCTGTCTTCATATCAAACATGGTAGTTCCGGGAACAGGATGGGCGAACCATAACAAATCATTAGAGGTCAACTCTGCTGATTCAATGGTCTTATTTTTCAAGGACGGAAGCGAGGCAAGGCTAATGTGTTTTATTTCATGCAACGAAGTATGAATAAAAAATCCATCCGTATCAGTAACATAAATTAGTCGGGAAGAGGTCTTCAGAATAGATATTACCGAGGCAAGCGTAGGTAATTGGCAATGTTCAACCAGTTCGCCCGCCGAGGAGTACTTATAAATTTTTCCCTGATCAGCCCCAAAGTACAATTCTCCGTCCAATTCTGTTGCAAAATTAAAAGCGAATTGCTTGTTCTTCAAAGAAGAATTAGAAGAAATGCAAGAAAGTTCTGAGGAATTCAAGCTATAAAGCCCATTATCCGTAAGTATCCATTCCCTCTGCTTGGAATCCATAAATACAGATTGGATATTACCTGATAGTAATGTATTATCACGAACGGAATAGGATTGGTATGTCATAGACAAATTATCCGCAGAAGTCAAAATTCGTATAGCACTTCCGTCTTCTCTTAACAGCCATACAATACCATTGGAAAAAACCTTTATAGACTGAAAATGATTAGACGGTTCCTGGGATATGGGTTCGAATATCTCTTTATTCGGATTAAAACGATAGCAGGTAGAATCATAACATAATACCCAAATACAACCGTATATATCTTCCGCGATATTTAATAAACGGTCATTGGTTAAGCCTCCCTTATCCTCTGTATTCGACTTGTAGTTCTTGAAATTATAACCGTCAAAACGATAAAGTCCATTCCAAGTAGCAAACCACAGCAGGCCTTTATGATCTTGAATAATATCATTAACCAATCCATCCTCGACCCCATTCTGAGTAGAAAAATAGGTAACCGAATACTTTTGAGGTATATTGCTCCCCTTGGCCGGCATACTTATAATAAAAGCGCATAGTATGACTACATAGAGGAAGATATGAATATTAGCAAGATAGTTTTTCATATTAAAGGCAAGTATTGTGTTTCCCTTGCGAAATTAGTAGAAAATGCATTCTTATCAAAGGGCTTTGCTGTTTAAATAGCACTAAAAACATGTTCTACAACCATATCTGACAGATTTTCCAACTCTTTTATCAGTTTTTCCACTCACAGGAGCTGTAATCCCATCTATATTTGACTCCGAAACTAAAAATACCTCTAATACTAATTTTATGATGAAAGACATGAGAAAAAAAGGAAAATCAAGAATCCCGTTTTTTAAGAACGAGGATTGCTCTTCGAAAAGCTTTTGGTTCATTTGCGGACTATCTTTCGGATTAGTTACCCTACCATTATCTACATATGCAGATAATAAAGCAAACGAGCAGATGCTACTGGTTCAACAATCGCTTCAGCAAAACCGAACAATCACAGGTAGTATTATCGATGAAAGTGGAGAATCACTAATTGGAGTTTCTGTATTAGTAAAAGGAACAACAATCGGAACGGTTACCGACCTGGATGGTAACTTTACATTAGAAGTACCGGCTGATGCAACATTGGTAGTTTCATATGTGGGCTATAAAACTCAGGAAATAAAAATCGGCAACCAACAGAGACTGGCTATCACTATCCAATCGGATAATAAATTATTGGATGAAGTAGTAGTGGTAGGCTATGGGGTTGTGAAGAAGTCGGATTTGACCGGTTCGGTAGGTAGCGTAAACTCTGAAACTATTTCTTCCAGAGGTGCTACCTCTGTTGTGGAAAGTATGCAAGGACAAGTTGCAGGTGTGAATATCTCCCAATCCTCCAGCCGTGCCGGTGACGGTTTCAGTATTCAGATTCGTGGAAAGAGTTCACTAAAGGATGGTAATCCACTGTATGTTATTGACGGAGTTGTCTGTGAAAACATGGACTTCCTGAACCCTATGGATATTGATAAAGTAGATATTTTAAAAGATGCTTCTTCAACGGCTATCTATGGTTCACGTGCGACCAATGGTGTTGTAATGATTGCTACCAAAAAAGGAGATAAAGACGCAAGTAAAACAACAATCAGTTATGATGGTTATTATGGTATAAAGGCCAAAGCCAATATGCCCGACTTTATGAATGGGGATGAATTCCTAAAATTCCGCTTTTCCCGTTACTTGGTTTCATCTATGGATGCTTCCAACGGAATGACTAATTGGGAAATGACAGATGCCAATTTTCTAAATTTCTGGGGTGGCGGCAGTCAAGTAGTGAAGGATATGTATCTCAACAAAAATTACACCGACTGGGCAGATATTGTAACCCGTGACGGTTCACAGCAAAACCATTTCATCAACATTTCCGGAAATGCAAAGAACATCACCTATCGCGTAGGTTTAGGTTATCAAAACGAAGAAGGCATCATGTACGATGGTTATGAACGCTGGAACATAAAAGGAGCCGTAGACCATAAGATCTCGGATAAAGTTTCTGCCGGTTTCTCTACTAATATGGCCACAGCATTAAAAAAGAGTGGCAGCGATTACTCCATCCTGGAAGGTTTCCGCATGACACCGAATATGCCTTGTTATTATTGGGAAGGTGACAAAGCCGGACAACTGATTTCACAGCCGGGTAAGGATGAGGTAGTCTACCCCAACGGTGGTGGCCCGACTTCTTCCATTAATCCTGTAGTAGACCGTCTGAACTCTAAGAATGATACCCGCTCTTATGATGTCATGGCAAATATCTATTTGCAGTATAGCCCAATTAAAGAAGTGATACTTAAGACAACTTTCTCTCCTATGTACACCAAGACCCATCGGGGCACTTTTTACAATGGTGAAACCCAGCTTCGTTCCGGTAAGACCAATATGGCAGAAAACTACAATGATGAAATATTCTCTTACACATGGGATACTCAAGCAAACTTCACCAAAAACTTTGGTGAGCACAGTTTGAATGCTTTGGCACTGTTCAGCGTATATGAACAAAAATTGGAAGGCGACTATATGAATGTAGTAGATATGCCCTTTGATGTGGATTGGCATAATCTAGGTTCAGGGACTGTTCAGAGCCAATCCAGTTATTATAAAAAAATAGCCATACTCTCTTATGTAGCCCGCATCAATTATGCTTATAAAGGCAAATATATGTTGACCGTATCTTCACGTTGGGATGGCAGTTCAAAATTTCAAAAAGAAAATCGTTGGGGTATGTTCCCGTCAGCGGCATTAGCTTGGCGTATCTCTGATGAAAACTTCATGGGGTTCGCCAGTAAATGGTTGAGTAATTTAAAACTCCGTGCCAGTTTTGGTGTCACAGGAAACAATGCCGGAGTAGGCTCCTATGATACTCAAGCCTTGGCCAATGTGAAATATTATTATAATTTCGGGGGTTCTGTTGCCAATGGTTATGGCTACACTATGACAAATTCGGATCTGACTTGGGAGAAAACAACAGAGATAAACTTAGGTCTTGACTTCGGTTTCCTGAATAATAGAATCAATGGTTCTATCGACCTCTATAACAAAGACTCCAAAGATCTGTTGATGGAAATGGAAACCCCATTTGAACTAGGTTCATATACAGGTTCTATTGTGAGTAATGTAGGTAAAGTTAACAATAAAGGTATTGAGATTCAACTGAATACCATTAATGTAAAGACCAAAGATTGGAATTGGGAAACCTCTTTTTCTTTTGCACGCAATATCAACTCTATCAAAGAGTTGAACGGAACCAAAGAAGACCTCGTTGGTAACAAATGGTTCATTAACCATCCTATTGATTAGTTTATGGCTATAAATACACAGGGATTTGTACACGCGAAGAAGCACAAGCCTATGCAAAGAATCCTGATATGAAAACAAAGTTCTATGAAGGTGAAATGAAGATATATGATAAAGATGGGAATGGAACCATTGATGCTAACGACAAAATGATTCTTGGCCATTGCGCTCCTACCTGGACGGGAAGTTTTACCTCTAATCTTACCTATAAAAATATTGATCTCTCTGTTAGTGTATATACCAGTCAGGGCGGTATGGTTTACTCTCCGTTTATGGCTGAATTTGTAGACTACAGCCAACGTGGCATGAACCGTCTGAATATGGATTATTATATTCCGGAAGGAGCACCGGTGTTGGGATCTGACGGTTCTATCGCCTATCAGAATTCAACCCATTATGGCAATTATCCTTTCCCTACAAATGATGGGAATGGTAAAGGTGGAGGCGCTTACTGGCAAAGTGGCGCTAATGAAGATCGTGCACAAAACTTTGTTGATAACTCGTATGTCAGAATTAAAAATATCACTATTGGTTATACATTCCCGCAAAGATGGATTTCAAAACTGCACATGTCTAATCTAAGAATCTATGCCAATGTTTTAAATCCATTTACTTTCACAGATTATAAAGGTTTTGATCCTGAATGGGCTGATGCAGCAGTAGGAGATGGTACCGGTGGTGTCGGTTCGAGAACCTATCAGATTGGTGTAAACTTAAAATTCTAAAAATCAAAAGATTATGAAGAAATTATATTTCATTATAGCATTGGGATTGGCAACCCTTTCAAGTTGTTCGGATTTTCTAGATCAAGATAATAAATCCAATGTCCCATCAAGTGACTTTTATAAAACTTCCGCCGGATTTGCAAGTCTGACAAACAGTGCTTATTCCACATTGCGCGAACTTTACAATGCCCAGCCACAGTTATTTGTGGCAGGAACAGATTTATATGCAGATGGTAAATCGCAAGGAGTAGTAATGAGCCAATATACATTTACCGCCGACGAAGGGATTATAAAGAATTTCTATGTAAGCTGCTTTAAAGGCATCCAGCTGGCAAACAGTGTTATATCTTATGGAGATATTACAGAAGATTCCAACGTACGTTTGCAGTATGTGGACGAAGCTCGTTTCATCCGTGCATGGTACTACTTTCAGTTAGTACAGCAATTCGGACCTGTAGCATTGAATAAACAAATGTTCGACTTTGCAGAAATGAGCCACGAACGTGCAAGTCTGGCAGATGTTTATAAATTCATCATTGAAGAATTTGACTATTTGGCTTCCTCCGAATCACATTTACTGGAACGTGCCAATTCCGGTGTAAGTCGTGCCAATAAGCGTGCAGCCACCTTTTACCTGGCAAAAGCCTACCTGACCCGCGGATGGTTGGATGGAACCGGTTACGAGGCTCAGGAAGAGAAAGTAGCTCAAAGCTCCGACTTTGAGAATGCTGCCAAATATGCTCTGGAAGCCATTGACGGCGAAGTACCTTCTATCTCTATAGAAAAAGCCTTCGACGTGGAAAATGAAGAAAATGAAGAGATATTCTGGAGTGTACAGTTTAGTTCGGCCTCTGTAGAAGATCCGGTAAAAGACGGTTCTTATCAACAAACACAGTTTGGAGACTATTTAGGAGGTTCCGAGAAACCTAGAAATAAAGCGATTGACGGCTGTTTTGCCCCATCCCTCCGCTTACAGCAAATGTATGCCCGTGGTGATGCCCGTTTAGAACAAACATTTATGCTGGAATTTCATCAAAATTATTTTGACTATTATTCCACTCCGACAACTTCACCTATCATTTACTATTACGCTCCAGCATGGGCTACCGATGAAGACATTGCAGCTTGGAAAGCAGATGATCCGTATGGCATCAAAAAAGATGCATTGGTAAGTAAAACCATTGCAGAAGGAGGCATTGCCCCCTCAAACGGTGCACCTGCAACCTATAAGGATCGTCGTTCGCAAGACTATGGCAACGCCTGTATCAAGAAATTTGATGATTATTCAGAATCTTCTATTGCCAATCGTAACTCAACCTGCAGCATGCATGATGTAGTGGTTGCTCGCTTAGGCGAAGCCTATTTGATTGCAGCCGAAGCATATCTGAAGATAGGAAAGTCCGGAGAAGCTGCTCGGATGATTAACAAACTCCGGCAACGTCCCGGTACCATCCGTGAAGGTTATACCGCACAAATGACTGTTTCTGACAGCGATATAAATATTGATTTTATACTGGATGAGCGCGCACGCGAATTAGCTGGTGAATATGTCCGTTGGACAGACTTAAAGCGCACGCACACATTAGTGGAATATGCAACACAGTATAATGAAGATGGTATATTAGAATCAGCTATGAAAGGTCCTGACGGTAAATACAAGATACTTCGTCCGATACCACAGGCAGCCATTGATTTAAACCAAGCTCATGTTGCACAAAATCCAGGTTATTAAGTTGTAGAAAAATAAACTAATGAAGAAATTTTTGATAATCGTTCTCTGCTTCATAAGCAACATATTAGTCTCGTCTGCGCAAGGTGGCCCCGGGAAATGGGGTGACCAAGGCAACGGGACATACATCAACCCGATTCTAAATGCTGACTATTCTGACCCGGATATAATCCGGGTTGGAAATAAATATTATATGGTAGCATCAGATTTCCACTTTCTGGGAATGCAGGTACTGGAATCGGAAGACATGGTAAACTGGAAACTAATTTCGCAGATTTATCATCGTTTTGACTTTCCGGGATGGGATAATAACCAGCAGTATGCCGGTGGTTCATGGGCACCTTCCATACGTTATCATGACAATAAATTCTGGGTATTTTTCTGTACTCCGAAAGAAGGATTATTCATGTCCAATACTACTGACCCGGCCGGTCCGTGGAGTCCTTTACATCTAGTAGAGAAGGTGGAGAAATGGGAAGACCCTTGCCCCTTTTGGGATGAAGACGGTCAGGCATACTTAGGACGTAGCCGTCACGGAGCAGGTCCTATTATTATTCACAAAATGAGTGTCGATGGTACCTGTTTACTTGACGATGGGGTAACTGTATATACAGGACCGGTAGCAGAGGGGACTAAAATCTTTAAAAAAGACGGTTATTATTATATATCTATTCCCGAAGGAGGTGTAGGTACGGGATGGCAAACCATACTCCGTTCAAAAAACATTTATGGTCCATACGAGAAAAAAGTAGTTTTGGAACAAGGCAGTACACCTATCAACGGACCCCACCAAGGTGCGATTGTAGATACCTCCGATGGCAAATGGGCTTTCTTCCACTTCCAACATAATGGCGCTTTAGGCCGCGTTGTACATCTGCAACCCATGCATTGGGAAAACGAATGGCCGGTTATCGGTGTAGATATAGATGGAAACGGAATTGGTGAACCCGTTCATGTATGGCAGAAACCTATCCCAAGTACAAACCTGTTTGCACCTCAGACTGAAGATGATTTCTCTACATCCACTTTATCGTTGCAATGGCAGTTCAATCATAATCCTGTTGACAGGGCATGGTCCCTATCTTCCCATCCGGGAAACCTTACATTACAAGCATTACAATCCCCTTCTTTCCGGTTAGCACATAATACTTTGACGCAAAAAGTGATGGGGTATGTGAGCAAAGCTACTGTTGCAATGGATTTTTCGGAGATGGCCGAAGGACAGCGTTGTGGATTGGCGTGTATGGGTAAAGAAAATAAAATGCTCGGCATTAAAATGCAAGATGGACAAAAGAGTTTGTACATATCCAATGATACAACAGAAACCGAAGTTACTCCTATAAATGGAAATATAGTTTATCTGCATGTGTCTATTGATATGTCTAACAAACAATTCCAATTCTCATACAGTACCGATAATATAAACTTTTTTACCTGCGGAGACTCTTTCTTTATTCACTTCGGATACTGGAAGGGTGCACGCATTGCACTTTATTGTTATAATAAACAAAAAGAAGCGGGATCTACCGCTTTCAGATGGTTTACTTACCAACATGACGGACCGCAAAGGTCTCCAGACAACGAAGCAGAACAGATTATAGCCAATATAGCCCAAACTTCATTTCCAGACAGAGAAATCAATGTGCTTTGTCCTGATTCCGCTTCTAACCGTAACGGTTGTTCCCGCCAACTTATTCAACAAGCCATTGATTCTTGTTCCCTGGCAGGAGGCGGTCGTGTTATAATAGGTAAAGGAATTTATCATTTACATGGAAACCTACTATTAAAAAGCGATGTTAATCTGCATTTACAGGCGGATGCCTATCTCCTTTTTAGCGGCAAAGCCGATGATTTTTTACCCGAAGTATGGACGCGCTGGGAAGGAACAGAGCTATATGGACATTCTCCAATGCTTTATGCTTGCCATGCCAGCAATATCGCCATTACAGGAAAAGGCACAATAGATGCCCAGGGTGGACGTGAGTTTGCACCTTGGTCAAGCCGTGAAAGCCGGGACCGGGACCGTCTGCGTGAGATGGGTGAAGAACTGGTTCCCATCAATGAAAGAATATTCGGCAAAGGTACAATACTGCGGCCCTCTTGCGTACAATTTATGGGCTGTTCCAGAATTCTAGTGGAAGGCATTACCATAAGAAACTCTCCATTTTGGACAATTCACCCTGTATATTGTGATAATGTCATTGTACGCGGAGTCACCATCGATAGCCATTATCCTAACAACGACGGTTGCGATCCGGAATCAACCTCAAATGTACTGATTGAAGATTGCATTTTCCGTACCGGTGATGATGCTATAGCTATAAAGGCAGGACGTGATGCAGATGGACGCAAAATAGGACGTCCGTCTAAAAACATTGTAATTCGCAACTGCCTGTTCAATTCTGAATGTAATGGTTTGTGCATCGGTAGTGAAATGTCTGGTGGAGTAGAAAATGTATATATGGATAATATTCGAATCGGGACAGTGAAAAACGCACTCTACTTCAAGTCTAATCGGGACAGAGGAGGATACATCCGGAATGTACAAGTAAGCAACATCACCGTGGAACGTTCAAAGGGAGCTATTCTTCGTTTTGAAACAAACTATTTTGGTTTTCGTGGCGGTAAACATGCCTCTCAATATGAGAATTTCCGAATTAGAAATGTGGAAGCTGAATGTTCAGACAACTATGCTATCTTCATGGATGGCTATGAAGAGATGCCTATTAAAGATATAGAGATAAAACATTTCTATGTACAAAAGGCAACTTATCCTTATTATTTAAGATGTACGAAAAACATTCATTTAAAAAATGCTTCCGTCAATGGAAAAAGTCTTCCCGAATTCCCGGAAGAACATAAAGAACGTGTCATACTGGATGTGTATTAATAGGTTTGTAGAGGCTGTCTTCATTATGAGTTCAGCCTCTATAGGTTTTGAAGATCTTTACAAGATACAATTAATTTCTCTATCCACGCCTTAAAACGGGGGCATTTCTCCATTATTCTGAGAAAACCGACTTCTAAAGCTATCAGATTCCCTTCGATAACTTTGTCGTAATCCTCTTTAATAGCCAGCAGACGCTTCGAGGGTGCTCCTTCCGGAGTGGTATTGATATCTTCGGGATTATCATAAGAATTGATGATTTGCTGTGTCTTTCCGGCTTGTTCTTCCGAGAAGAAGCCTGCGAATCCATCATTGGACGCAAAGAGTAATGCTTCAAATTCATGCAATTGTATGTAAGGAATGAAACGCGTATCATTGATATCCTCCTGCACACACTTCTCCATTTCCTCCACTTGATTCAAATGATTCATTTTCCTATTCCATCTTTCGCTTTGGGGGATTTCAAGACATCGGAAAAAATCGACAAACATGGAAACGACGAAGTCGCTTTTCTGTGAACTCAGAAGTCGCTTAGCATCATTCTTCAAGTGTTGATAGTTAACGAATCCTCCCCGGCCATTTTTGCTGGTGTGTATCAGGATAGGCTTCACTTCGTATATTTCATATTGACGTAAATAAGAAGCGATCTGCTCGTTGACAAATTCTTGTTCTGTTTGCCCTTCTACAATAATGTAAAGTCGTTTCATGGCTGTCCTCCTATCACGTTTTTCTCCCAAATGTCGCCAATGTTGTACTCGTCTATCCAAGTGACCAGTTCATCCGTGTCTAATCGGTTAAAGGTTGTCTGCCGGTCTTTTCTATCCACCACAATAATGTCCTCAGGAGTAAAGCAATTAACCAAGTTGACAGACTGTGTAGCCAAAATAATTTACTTCTTCAACGATGCTTTGCGCACCAACGCAGCCAGTTTATTGATGGCCATGGGATGCAAACCCAATTCAGGTTCATCAATAATGATCGTTTCAGGCTGATCAGGTTGCAGGAGCAACGTAGTTAGGGCAATGAAACGTAAGGTTCCGTCAGAAAAGCTGTTTGCATCAAGATACATATCTGATTCTGTTTCCTCCTACTCCAACGTTATCTGGTCTAGCAATAAACGGTTGGGACTTAACTTAAATCCTTTGAAATAGGGAGCAATGGAGTGAACGACTCCTTCAATCAATTTGAAAGTTTGCGGTTCTGTTTGTTGCAGGCGATAGAGATAAGCGGCCAAATTAGAAGCATCATGCCTGAGGCTTTCGTTATCACTGATTTTACAAGCTTGCCTCATGGGTGAAGTAGAGCTTGTGTCATGAAAGTGATATACAGTGAAGCTTTTTAAAAACCTACGCAGATACCCGGCCCGCCATTTGACACAGCTGATAATATCCGATTCTTCTACAGCCTTGTCCCATGTTGTTTTATTCCATTTATTCTCGTAATCCTTGGAACTTCCCCCTGAGTTATTAAAATAGTCGCCGGTATATTCTATGAAGGCTTTTTCGCCCAGAGCGGGTTTGAGTTCAAAAAAGAAAGCGTTGGTGTTCTGAAAGTCTATCAGACTACGCAGACAACTTGAATGCTTCTTCCCTTGATATAATATGCGGTCTATGCCGCCCCGGCTCAGGATATAGCTGCCCAGACGTTGGTTGAGCAGGGCTTGCAACAGCTCGAAGAAAGAGATAAAGTTACTCTTTCCTACACCATTGGAACCTATCAACACATTGAGGTTGCGGAGTTCAATCTTCGCATCCCGGATGGACTTATAGTTTTCTATGAAAAGTTGTTCTATCATAATGCTGTTTTTTAATCAAACCATATTCTTTTTAGAAACACCTTCATCTAAAAAAGACCAACAAGAGAGATTATTACATCGCTCTTTGCCGGTCTTTTACTCTGTGGAGCTGGAGGGAGTCGAACCCTCGTCCAAACGAGGAAGCCATACGCTTTCTACATGCTTATCTTCGCCTAAATTTTCGAATATAAGCAGGACCGAAGCCACCAACTTATACCTTATCCTCTAAATTTTCGTAAGAGACACGAGGCGGATCTCCAACTATTCCCGATTTTACTGCACCACTTTGTCAAACGCTTCGGAACAAGAGCTTTTGAGTGATGTCTCGTTTCTACCACTGTGGCAGAAATAAAGCTAATCTACTATGATTCGATTAAGCAGCAAGAGCATAATTGTTGTTGCCAGATAAAATTTTAGTAACTGATATTAAAGTGCAAATCACTGACGCACTGCATGCTTACATACCACCTCTGCCCGCTGTCAAATCCAGTCAACCCCGAACTGGTATCTTATTGTAAGATGGTACAAAATTACGCACACTTCTGTTAATATCCAATTATTTATCATTTTATTTTCTGCTTTTTAAGGAGAACTGCGTATATTTGGAAATGTTTTATGTAATTCTAACAGATCTGATAGTATGAACAAAAGTTTAATAGCATTGTGCATGAGTAGTATAATACTGGGAGCTTGCACCTCCTCTCCCAAAAAACAAACAGAACTGATGACAGTTCCTGAAGAAGATAGTAATGTAATGTATATGCTGGTGGGCAGTTATGCCACCCCCGATGAAGAGGGAATCAAAGTATATAGCTTTAATGAGGAATCCGGCAATGCCGAATATATCAGCGGACTGAAAGGGATATCCAATCCTTCTTATCTCACACCTTCCATAGATGGTGAAAGAATATATGCCGTGGGCGAAGATAACGGAAAAACCTCAACTGCCAACGCCATTAAATTTGATAAAGAAACCGGAACAATGACCTTGCTGGGATCGCAATCGACTGGTGGGGGCGCTCCTTGTTACATCAACCTAAGTCCTGCGGGTAATTTTGTGATAACAGCCAACTATATGGGGGGTAGCATCACTGTCTTCCCCATTGATAAAGACGGCAGGTTGAAACCGGATACCCGGCTGATTTCTTTCAGTGGTGGCGGACCGGATAAGGACAGGCAATCACAACCCCATCTGCACTGTGTAGAGTTTACTCCGGATCATAAATACCTGCTGGCAGATGATTTAGGGACAGACCAGATACATGTGTTTCCTGTCAGCGAAGCGGTTACGGATGGCGTAGCCCATTCTTTGCTGGATGAATCAAAAGAGTATAATGTAAAGGTGGAACCCGGTTCCGGTCCACGCCATATTTGTTTCCATCCCAATCAGAAGTTTGCTTATCTTATCAATGAAATATCCGGCAAAGTGATTACTTTCTCTTATGATAAAGGAAAGCTGAATGCTTTGCAATATATAGAAGCGGATACAGTGGGAGCCAAAGGCAGTGGGGACATTCATATCTCACCCGATGGAAAGTTTGTGTATGCTTCCAATCGCCTGCAAGCAGATGGATTGGCTATCTTCTCAGTAGACCAGGAAGAAGGAACGTTGACAAAGGTAGGGTATCAGTTGACGGGAATTCATCCGCGTAATTTTATTATTTCACCCAATGGGCTTTATTTGCTGGTGGCTTGCAGAGATAGCAATAGCATTCAGGTATTTAAGAGGGATAAGACTACGGGATTACTAAAAGATACCGGGAAGACAATACAGACGAGTAAGCCTGTGTGCTTGAAATTCGTTTATTAGAGAATTATAATGAAAAGAAAAAATGGGGATGTGTCAAAACAAAAAATAGCTATCATTTTGCTGTAGGGGCAGATTGAATCTGCCCGATAATAATTTGCTTTGTCTATTTGGGCGGATTCAATCCGCCCCTACGGTGAACAATTTGATAGTTACTTTAGAGTTTTGACACACCCCCATTCCTATAAAAGAATGTAAATATTATACATAAGTTTCCAAGAACTTAGCATGACCATTCACCACCACTTTCACTTCTTTTGTAGTAGCAGGGAAAAGGATAGATTCACCGGCCTGCAATTCCAAAGCATTACCTTCTTCATCTGTCACAGTGCAAGAACCTTCCATACAGATATAGATTACAAATGAATCCAATTCACTATAATCCATTGTCATATCCTCAGTCAAATCATATACGGAAGTAGTGAAGTAAGGACAAGTAACCAACTCCACAGATTCATTCTGCTTTGGAGTATAGTGTGTACGATAATCTTCCTCTACTGAATAATCAATGGCATCCTTTGACAATTCCGTGTGCAATTCACGGGTATTGCCATTCTTATCTTTACGATTGAAATCATAAATACGATAAGTCACATTTGAAGTCTGCTGAATCTCAGCGATAAAGCATCCGGCACCGATACTGTGAATACGACCGGCAGGCAGGAAGAACACATCACCCGGTTCTACGGCATAGTCTGCCAATGCATCGCAAATAGTATTGTCGGCAATCATGGCAGCATATTCATCGGGAGTGATTTTCTTTTTCAAACCTGAACGCAGATGAGCCTTGCCACCGTCATTACCGATGACATACCACATTTCCGTCTTACCCATTGAGTTATGGCACTTCTTTGCCAGTTCGTCATCAGGATGTACCTGGATGGACAGGTCGTCGCAAGCATCAATGAATTTTATCAGCAGGGGAAAATTATCACCAAAACGTTGATAGTTGCTTTCGCCTACCAGCGCTCCTTTATATTCCTTTACCAGTTCACTCAGATTCTTGCCGGCATCAGTGCCATTGGCTACTACCGACTCGTCACCGGGAACATTAGAGATTTCCCAGCTTTCGCCAACCTGAGGCTGTTCAATATTGAGATGCTTGAACGGGATAATCTTCTCTCCACCCCAAATGGTGGATTTCAGAATGGGGTTAAATTTAAATGGATACATAGGTGTATTTATTAATAGTTTCTAGGTTTGGATACAAAAATAAGGGAATTCTATGACTTTACCGCATAGAATCCCCTTAAAAAATCAACAGCTGCGTGTGTGTATTCAAAAAGTGTATTAGTAATCTGTATTATTAGGATCGAAGTTGGTCCATCCTTCCAGCCAATTGTCGTCTGTACCGAATGCTCCGATATAATCAGTATGTTCAAAGTAAGAATCTGTCAATACATTCCATGCCGCAGCGCCCAGTACAGGGCTATCGGCATCAGGCATATAGTTGGCCCCCACCTTACGTCCGTCCTTCAGCTTCAGTTCAGAAGCGCTGTCAAAATTCTTATTGCCTTTCTGTGCCAGGAAGAATGTATGTGAATAAGACACTTGGTTAGCATCTATCACATTACCCTTTCCATCAGCCAATACATCTTCGTACTTCTTGTTTGCGTCCGTACCGATAACATCCATTCCTGCAAAGTAGATATTCTGCAATTTCAAATCACCGGCTTTCGCAAATTCCACGGTATTACCCTTTTCACCGTCCACAATCAGACCGATGGGATAACCGATAGCTACAGAGTTGAAACAAGCCAGATGGCTGGAACGACGTATCTGCATAGCTGCCTGGAACTTACCCAGTCGGGCGGTACTGTTGGGATTGAAGTAGTCGCCACCGTTGATGTAGTCAGTAGTATTCACAAAGTTATCGCGTCCGCTAAGACCTACAAAAGTAATGTTGCTGAAAGTAGCGGTAGTATAGGGAGCAGCCATAGAACCGTCTGCATTGTTATCAGATTCAAATCCGTTGGATTGTGACTGGTCGGCAATTTTCGGGTCGCGCACTGCAAGGCCGTATTGCACCCTTCCCGAAAAACCGTTGTCTGTATCGAAATCATCATCCCATCCTTTGTAGGCAACCAAATATTTGCAATCTACTGATCCGCCGAACCATTCATAAGAGTCATCACTAGAGTAAGATACCTGCAAGTGGTCTACCTTTGCACCCTTACCTACAGAACCGAAAGTGATACCATTGATTTCCTGGTCAGCCTTGAAGGGATAACCTGCAAACTCTACGCGTACATAACTATATACACCTGAGTTGTCGTTATCATCGTTACCACCATGTTTGGTACGGGGACCGCCTTCTATCTGCTGAGCCAGCACACCATTGTTGTTCTTGGCATTACCACAGATGATCAAACCTCCCCAGTCACCCGGTTTACGCTGTCCTTTGGGTTCACCGGAAGTCAGGACGATAGGTGCATCCTTTGTTCCCTGCATGATGGCTTTACCACCCGGTTCAATGATAAGAGCAGCCTGTGTAGCCCGGTCACCTTTGATTACAGTTCCGGCTTCGATGGTCAGTACAGAACCTTTTGCTACATAAATCCAACCTTTCAGAGTATAAGTACCTTTAGCCAAAGTCTGTGTACCTTTGAATACCAGATTCTGTTCGCCGTTACCTATCACTTTACCGTTAGCGTCTTCTTTTCCTGCTTCATTGAACAGCAGATGGTCTACACTTTTTGCAGAGAAAAAGTTACCGTCACCGTTATCTTCTCCCCATACATAGGGTTTGTCCTCGTTTCCGCCGCCACCGCCGTTACCGCCATTGTCCGGATCGTCATTGCTGTCACTGCAAGCAGCCAAGCTTCCCAGCATCATTGCCGAAAAAGCATAAATCATAAATCTGTTAGCTTTCATATTCTTTTCTAGTTTAAAAAAGTTTTGTTCATATATTGATTAGAAGTTATAACTGATATTCAGATTGAAACTGCGACCGGGTTTGTAGCTGCGGTTTATCTGCTCTATTTCCCCATTGTCCGTGTCTTGGAACTGGATATAAGATACCTTTTCTTCCAGTAAGTCACGCACGGCGAATTTCACTTCGAAGTGTTCACCGAATTTCTTGGAAACACTCAAGTCTATCGCATTGCGGGGCATCTCGTATGAATTGGGCACATTCACAGTCTGTTCCATTCCCATACTGCGTCCTACGCCTACAATACGCTTACCGATGCGGTTGTACATGGCAGCGGCATTCCAGCCTTTTTTAGGATTCTGATAAAAGACTCCGGTATTAATCAGATAAGGAGATTGTCCCTGCATGGGGCGTGATTGCTCCTGACCGCCTTCTGCTATTTTCACCTTACTCTTGATAAGCGCACCGTTGAAACTCCAACTGAAATCACGCAACCCTATGAAGTCAAGATTCTTACGGATATCCACTTCCACACCATAGTTATCGGCGCCTTTGGCATTGACGTTAGAGTAAATATAGTCTGTTCCTCCGGTCAGAGTGTAAGTCCACTCAATGGGATCTTTGAATTTCTTGTAGAACAAGGAAACGGAAAACAATTCTCCGGCACTGGGATAGAATTCATAACCAAGGTCGATATTATCGACATAAGCGGGTTTCAGGGAAGCATTTCCCTGTACGTCACTGGCAAGATCGAAGTCATAGAACACAGAGGTAGATACTTCGCGAAATTCCGGGCGGTTCACCGTACGACCGTATGACAAGCGAAACTGGTTTTTATCGTCCAGGCGGTAAGTGGCATTGGCCGATGGGAAGAAATCATCATAAGTATAATAGCGACTGGTCTTGCTTTCCTCATAAATCTTGGTGTTGCTTACCAACTCCATCTTGGAATGTTCATAGCGCACTCCGGCATAAATATTGAACTTGCCGAAGGGAAGGTTTACCCCTAAGTATCCTGCACCCAAAGTATTGTTAGCATCATAATTGTTCAGATAGTTAACTTCTTCTATCAAAGAGAGTTTGTCATCTCCATAATTTTCCGGCTTCATCAATTCTGTCGGTATATCCATCACGGCATACTGCGAAGGCAAGCGTCCGGCGTTCCATGTATAGATGAAATTACGTGTGGTATAGGTTCTTGTACGATATTCGGTATAGGCTCCGGCTTTCAGCACAGGCTTAAAACCATCGAAGTCAAAATCATGCTGATAGTTGATATTGCCGGACAGGATATGCTCATCCAAGCGTGAGAATTCACGGTTCACATCATTCAGGTTTTCAATCTCGAACAGGCCGGTTTCCCTGTCTTGCACAGTGGTAAAACGGTGACGGTCCGGCATATTGCGGTTGGCATAGGAATAGCCTGCGCTCCAATTCAATTTATCGTTGTCACTCAGGGTATGCTTCCCGGTAAATTGTCCGTTGTAAGTCGTGCGGCTTTGATAGTAATATTCCGCCTGGCGTTCCTTGTCGCTTTGGGCATCATAACCTTCGCGGTAGGTATAGCGGTCTTTACCCAATTGGTTAAGGATATTCTTAAACTCGTAGCGGCTGTTTCCACTGGCGGGAACATATGTAAAATTCAGCATGACACCCAGACGCACGTTGTGGTTGTACTGATCGTCCATGTATTGTTTCAAATAATTGGATCTGTCGTGAGTCACATCGTAGGCGCCAAACATATTGTTGGTCATATTTAGATAAGTCTTGTAATTGTTACTGTAATTCAGGGCACCCAGCATGGCAAATGTACGCCCTGTGTTGCTCACCCATCGGCGTGCAAAGTTCATAGCCAGGCTGAGGTCGGCTATCGGCTTGCGGTTTTTCAGCGTCCAGTCATTATTCAGTCCGTTATTCATCAGGCTATAATTGTTTTCGTAACCATTGCCACTCGGATTCAGTTTACCATTAATTCCTCCCGGCAGACCGCGGAAACCGCTGTCGAAACCAAGAAAATCCGTACCGCTTCCCTTACTGTACTTGAAATCTTTGAAATGTGTCTGGTCATTGATACTTCCTCCCACTGCTATATTGAATACATTGCTGTTCGGTACATCCTTGGTATTGACCAGAATAAAACCACCGCTGAAATCGGCGGGGTATTCCGGTGCAGGAGATTTTACTACCAACATATTATCCAGTTGCGACGATGGGATAATATCAAAAGAGAAGGCACGTGCATCGGCTTCCGAACTAGGCACGGCACTATTGTTAATCCATACATTATTATAACGCTGGGAGAGTCCGCGTACCATTACAAATTTCTCGTCAATAATACTGATCCCCGGCACACGGCGAATCACTTCGGATGCATCCTTATCCTGTGTTTTGGTGATTTGCTGTGCAGATACCCCCGTTTGCATCACCAAGCTGTTACGTTGCTGGGTAATAATGGCATTTTCCGTATTCCTTTTAGCTTCTGCCACTACCACGACTTCTTCCAACTGCTGATTATCGGGATCTAATTGCACCTTTATCTCGGACATACCGTTCACAGTTACTTCTAAAGTCTTCGTCCGATAGGATATATACGATACAATGAGTTTATAACTCCCATTGCGTAAACCTGCCAGTTCAAAATTTCCATCTATGTCTGTAATAGCTCCGGTGGTGGTACCGCTTATTTGCACAGTTGCACCAATTAATGGTTCTTGTGTTATCTTATCCGTTACAATACCCCGCAGAGCGGCAGCTTGTACTGTTGTCATTGCCAACAACCAGAAAATCATCATTAGGCCCATGCCTTTCATCTTCATTTTCATTCTATTTCTATCTTTATTTTTCTGTTGGCAAAGATCGGGCAACCATATTACACACATAAAACAGGAGTATGATACTTTCTTCTCATATTTATTTCAATCCTATTTCATTGCTTTTTGCAAGAAAGGCTCTACCTTTGCAATCAAATTGTAAAATCAAAAAAAGAATAAAGATGAGAAGTTTTGCATCTGATAACAACTCAAGCGTACATCCGCAAATCATGGAAACGCTGATGAAGGCAAACACCGGCCATGCCTTTGGCTATGGCGACGACCCTTGGACAGAGGAAGCCACCCGGAAAGTAAAAGAACAATTTGCACGCCCTTGCGAAGCATTATTTGTATTCAATGGAACAGGTAGTAATACGATGGCATTACAAATGATGACACGTCCTTACCACATTATTTTTTGTGCAGACACTGCCCATATTGCGGTAGACGAGTGTGGTGCTCCCAGCAAAGCAACCGGCTGCTTTATGCGAACCATTCCCACCCCTGATGGCAAACTGACTCCGGAACTATTAAAACCTTATATGATAAATTTCGGTGTGGAGCATCATTCACAACCGGGAGCTATCTATATCAGCCAATGTAGTGAGTTGGGTACTATTTATAAACCGGAAGAAGTACGTGCTTTAGCTAAGTTTGCCCATGCCCATGGACTAATGGTACATATGGATGGCGCACGCATTTCCAATGCCGCAGCAGCATTGGGCGTAAGTCTTGACGAAGTTTCGGGAGCTTGCGGAGTAGATACCTTAACTTTAGGAGGAACTAAAAACGGATTGATGGGAGCTGAGTGTGTGGTGGTCTTTAATGAAGCATTGATTAAAGAGGCACGCTATGCGCGCAAACAGGCTTGCCAGTTGGCTAGCAAGATGCGTTATATCTCTTGCCAGTTTACAGCATTCCTTACGAATGATTTATGGTTGAAGTGTGCACAGCATGCTAATGCCATGGCACAACGATTGTACAAGGAGCTTTCGGTAATGCCGGATGTGAAGTTCACGCAAACAGTAGAAAGTAACCAGTTGTTCTTCACCATACCCAAAGAGAAAGAAGATAAATTGCAAGAATACTATCATTTCT
>Ga0192242_10118_pt1 | contig 39397 bp, 41 predicted proteins | sample Koala_Koa27_J3_FD_131235 | JGI IMG/M metagenome (GOLD analysis project Ga0192242, IMG submission 131235) | Enriched cells from koala feces incubated with labeled cellulose particles, San Francisco Zoo, California, United States - Koala_Koa2-7_J3 ...
GACACGGAAACGGGTGTTACGTGGTTCGATCACATCATCAATATACCCATACTGAGCAGCGTTATACGGATTAGCAAATGCTTTTTTGTATTCAGCTTCTTTTTCCGCAGCACAAGCAGCCGGATCTTCCGCAGCAGCTACCTCTTTCGCAAAGATTACTTCCACAGCACCACTTGGTCCCATTACCGCGATTTCAGCTGTTGGCCATGCATAGTTCATGTCGCCACGCAGATGTTTAGAGCTCATCACACAGTAAGCACCACCGTAAGATTTACGCAGGGTTACAGTTACTTTAGGCACAGTTGCTTCGCCATATGCGTAAAGCAATTTCGCACCGTGAAGGATCACACCGTTGTATTCCTGTCCTGTTCCCGGAAGGAATCCCGGTACATCGACCAAAGTAACCAAAGGAATGTTGAACGCATCACAGAAACGAACGAAACGTCCGGCTTTACGTGAAGCATTGCTGTCCAGACATCCTGCCATAATTTTAGGCTGGTTGGCTACAATACCAACAGACTGGCCGTTGAAACGGGCAAAACCTACAATGATATTTTTAGCATAATCCGCATGAACTTCCAGGAATTCATTGTTGTCCACGATGGTTCCGATCACTTCATACATGTTATAAGCCTGGTTCGGATTGTCAGGAATGATCTCATTCAGGACGTCATCCAAACGGTCGATTGGATCATCGCAAACCAGTAGAGGAGTTTCCTCTAAGTTATTTTGTGGTAAGAAACTGATCAATTTACGGATTAACTGCAAACCTTCTTCTTCCGTATCAACGGCGAAGTGAGCAACACCGGATTTGGTTGAGTGTACGCTTGCACCTCCTAATTCTTCCTGAGTAACATCTTCACCTGTTACTGTTTTAACTACTTTAGGACCGGTCAGGAACATGTAGCTGGTTCCGCGGGTCATGATGTTAAAGTCAGTAAGAGCCGGAGAATAAACCGCACCACCTGCACAAGGACCAAAGATACCAGAGATCTGTGGAACTACCCCTGAAGCAAGAATGTTACGCTGGAAAATCTCTGCATACCCAGCCAACGCGTTTACACCTTCCTGAATACGAGCACCTCCTGAATCGTTCAGACCGATTACCGGAGCACCCATCTTCATCGCCTGATCCATTACTTTACAGATCTTCAGGGCTAACGTTTCAGACAGTGCACCACCAAATACTGTAAAGTCCTGTGCATAGATATACACCAGACGGCCTTCGATTGTTCCGTAACCTGTTACGATACCATCACCTAAGAATTTGGTTTTTTCAATACCGAAATTGGTAGAACGGTGTTGAACGAACATGTCGAACTCTTCGAAGCTGCCTTCGTCAAGTAACATTGCGATACGTTCACGAGCTGTGTATTTGCCTTTTTTGTGCTGAGATTCGATTCTCTTTTCTCCACCACCCAGGCGGGCTTTTTCGCGAAGGGCGATAAGCTCTTTAACTTTTTCAAGCTGGTTACTCATTGTAATATGATTTGTTGTTAGAAATGATTGTTGTAGTTAGTTTATTTATCACCTTCCATGCAAAGTTCTGTCAATACGCTGCAGGTTGATTTCGGATGAAGGAATGCGATATTCAAACCTTCAGCACCACCACGCGGAGCTTTGTCAATCAACTGAACGCCTTTGGATGCTGCCTCATCCAAAGCGTCCTGCACAGATGGAACTGCGAATGCAATGTGATGGATACCTTCTCCTTTTTTCTCGATGAATTTGGCAATGGTACTATCTTCACTGGTTGGTTCTAATAATTCGATTTTTGTCTGTCCGACTTTGAAGAATGCGGTCTTTACTTTTTGGTCTTCCACTACTTCAATGTTGTAGCACTTAAGACCCAGAACACCTTCATAATAAGGTAAACATGCGTCAATACTTTTTACAGCAATACCAAGATGTTCAATATGTGTAATTTCCATGTCAATTATGAATTAAAGATTATGTAAATGTTAATTTTTTTCTGTATGCAAAGGTACACATTCTTTTTATCCGGTGAAGAAATATTTCTTTAATTTTCAGAAAGAATACCAGAAACAAACTTTTTTTGCTTAATAGATTTAATCAGAGAAGAGTTAGCTGTTTTGCAAATGTCACTTTTTAGTATTTGTACGGGTTCATTTTCAGATCTTATTTTTGTTTTGGGTATCGGTTTCAAATGTCTTTAGAATGTTTTTAGAGTTTCATCGTGCACTCTTTTCTAAAAGTACACGATGATTCTGTATTTTTGTTTTTTAAACTTTATCCGTTTACTTTTTTGTAGTCAGCCAGAAAAGTTTCCAATCCGCTGTCGGTAAGCGGGTGTTTCAGTAAACCTTTAATGGCAGCTAATGGGCATGTAGCCACATCAGCACCTACTTCTGCACATTGAATAATATGTTGTGTGCTTCGGATGGAAGCTGCTAATACCTGTGTTTTATACCCATAGGTCAGGTACAGCTGAACGATTTTTCCTACTAATTCAATCCCATCACTGGATACATCATCCAAACGCCCCACAAATGGAGAGACATAGGTGGCTCCGGCTTTAGCTGCCAACAGTGCCTGGCCTTCTGAAAATACCAGTGTGCAATTCGTTTTAAACCCCTTGTCGCTGAGAAATTTGATACCTTTTATGCCAGCTTCGGTGCAGGGGAGTTTGGTAACGATCTGCGGATGAAGAGCCAGTAATTCCTGCGCCTCTTTGATCATCCCATCATAGTCTGTCGCAATTACTTCCGCACTGATATCTCCTCCTTTCACTAAGTTACAGATGTCTACATAAAGTTTGTGCTGGTTTTCCGTACCTTTTATTCCTTCTTTAGCCATCAGGGAAGGATTGGTAGTCACCCCATCCAGTACTCCCATCTCATTGGCCTCCCGGATCTGATCCAGGTTCGCCGTATCAATGAAAAACTTCATAGTTATATTGTTTTAGATTCATCCTAACGAAATAGAATGAGTTGTTTTTTTGTATAAAAACAACCACTCATCACACAAAGTTTATTATTCCCTGCTTATGCGGGAAATAAGATTTTTATGGGAGAGCTGATTCCGTCTGGCTGCCTTTGGCAAAATCAGAAATCAATCAGCAAACGAACATTTAGCTGGCGGCCGGTCAGGTAATTAGGGACTGCATATTGTTCATTGTAGGAGTTTGTGATCCAGTAATAAGAGGTGGTATTCCGGATATCAAAAAGATTAAATACATCCACACCGAGCCAGATACTTTTCAGATGGCGAAAGATCCCCCGGTCCATAATGACATCTCTTTGTCCGGCTAACTGATATGTAGCACCGATATCCACCCGGCGGTAGGGACTTGTCTGGTAATATCCCTGTTCATAACCTGTCCGGGGAGCAGTAACCGGAAGACGTCCGGAAAGAATGCCCCGCAGGTGAAGTTTTACCCGGTCATATCCCGGAAAATAATCCTGGAAGAATAAGGAAAAGTTATATCCGTGACTATTAGGCATAGGAACTTTGATCGTATTGCGGATCGTTTGTTCCGCTTTCATCAGGGAAAGGCTGACCCATGAATCTGTACCTGGTACAAATTCTCCGGTAAACTTCATATCTATTCCAACAGCATATCCGGTAGCACAATTCTCTCCGTAGTAGCGGATCTTTACGTTCTCAACAGTATAAGGATTAATATTGTCCAGCTTTTTATAGTAAAGCTCAGTAGTCAGTTTAAAATTCCGGTCCATCAGTTTGAATGCATAGTCTCCTCCCAGAATGAAGTGGAGAGAACGCTGGGATTTCAGGTTTTCATTTAATTCGACAATCCCATTCCCGTTTTCATCATATGTAGTGATCCTTAATTCTTTGTAGTAAGGAGCCTGATAGTAAAGTCCCGTAGCAAAACGGAAAGTCAGGTTCGGATCGAAATTGGGAATGAAACCTATGGATCCTCTGGGACTGAATATAAATTCTTTGTTATAGGACCAGTAGCTCCCCCGTACACCCGCAGTAAGGGTAAACATCCCCTGTTTGGTACGGAATTTAAAAATATCCTGCAAATAAGCCGATAAGCGGGTACTGGTCATTTCCTGATTAGAATATAAATTAGAATAAACAGACACCCCGTCTCCGGTTTGCGGCACTGAATATCCGGCAGAATCACGGCGTTCCCACTCATTGATCCGGTCATTGATTTTTTCAAACTGGACCGTTGCACCCCACTGGATCGTATTTGTTTTCATACGAACCGAACCGTAATGGCCCATATTAGAGATCTGCGAATGCAGCCGGTTCCGGGCATGCTCATGAAAACGTCCGACAGAAAGTGGATTATTCATTTCATCCTGATCACTTTGCAATTGATAAGAAGATGTAATATCATATCCCTCTGTTTCCCGGCTATCAAAAGTAGACGCCTGAATACCCAACTCCGTATTTTCATTCGGGTTATGCTTTAGCGTTAAAGCACCAAAAATGGTCTGGAATTTATCCTTTTCATTTCCTTTGAAACTTACATCAAAAGAGTGGATATTCTGAGTCGTCCCGAAAGAGGTAGATCGTTTTTTAGGTGTAAAGTTATAGTTGTTGACAGCTACATTTCCCAAAAAGTTTACTTCCCACTTCGGTGCCACCTGATAGGTCATAAATATTTGCAGGTCGATAAAATTAGGATCATATTCCGCATCCGTATCCATTGATTTCAATAACGTTCTTCCTGTTTTGTAACGGAATCCGGTAACCTGAGTGAATTTGCCCACAGAACTTCCTACAGAACAGATCCGTCTCCTGCCTGACCCTTCCTACATACGCATTCGCACCTAAAAAGCTACCGGATGCTGATCCCTCAAAAGTGCTTGGCTTTTTATAGGTAATGTCCAGCACAGAACTCATCTTATCCCCGTATCTGGCTTCAAATCCTCCGGCAGAAAATTTCACCTCTTCCGTCATATCCGGGTTGATAAAACTCAACCCTTCCTGCTGTCCGGAACGGATCAATTGCGGACGGAATACTTCCAGTCCGTTTACATAGACCATATTTTCATCGTAACTGCCTCCACGGACAGAATACTGGGAGCTTAATTCATTATTAGAAGAAACACCGGCAAAAGTAACAACCAGGCTTTCTATGCTTCCACCGGAAGGGTCAGGCAGGAGACGGATCTGTTCTGTATTGATCGTTTCCATGGTGTTGATCTGTTTCCGGCTGGCCGTAACAGATATATCTCCTAACGAGAAGGCACTATAATTCATCTGCACATTCAGATGCATATCATTTTCAGCAACAGGAATGATCCGTTCGGCTTTATTATAGCCCAGGCAGGAGTATACCAGCGTTAGTGAATCTTTAGGTGTTACGGAAACAGAATAATATCCCTTTTCATTGGTGACAGCTCCATTCATGGTGTTCTTTACCTGTACAACCACCAGTTCCAGCGGATTACCATCCCCGTCACGCACATATCCGGTGATCTTGATCCGGTTCTGTGCGTAGGTATTCAAAGAGATCAATATAAATAGCAGTGCAGCTACGGCACGAATTTTCATATGCAATGTTTAAAAGACTACACAACTGTTAACGTAAAAAAAAGAAAGAAGCGTATATCTGGCCCGGAAAAAATTATTTCCCCTATTTGGTAAGTTCCGGTTGTTGTCGCTATCTTTGGATTCTCATTCCCCTTTCAAGAGGTGAAATAAAACATGAAAAATTATGAACAGTTTTGCAGAGTTGATCACGAAAAGAAGAAGTACGCGTAAGTTTACGGATCAGTTGTTAACACCAGAACAGGTAGAGCTTATCCTGAAAGCAGCTCTGATGTCACCCTCTTCCAAGCGAAGTAATCCATGGCAATTCCTGGTAGTGGAAGATAAGGAAATGCTGAAAAAATTAGCTGCCTGTAAACCACATGGGGCTTCATTTCTGGAAGGTTGCGCGTTGGCTGTAGTTGTTATGGCTAATATCATGGAAGGAGAAGCCTGGGTGGAAGATACATCTATTGCTTCTATCATGATGCAGTTACAGGCAGAAGATCTGGGATTGGGTAGCTGCTGGTGCCAGGTCAGAGGACGGCAAACAGAGGATGATACCGATTCGGCTGAATATATCCGCCGGTTGTTTGATATTCCCTACCAGATAGAAGTACTGTCGGTAATTGGATTTGGTTATAAAGAAAAGGAAAATAAACCTTTTGATGAATCCAGACTGCAATGGGAGAAAATACATGTAGGTGAATACCGTGCCTCTCAGCCGAACAATCCGGAAGAATAAAATATGAAAGTAGTCTTTATTGGCGCAGGGAATCTGGCAACAGGAGTTGCACTGGAAATGCACCGGGTCGGGATCACGATCGGATAGGTTTATAGTCGTACTACAGAAAGTGCTTCCGGACTGGCTAAACGTTTGGGAACCTCCTGGACGAATGAGATCCCAAAGATCATAGAAGATGCAGACCTGTATGTTTTTTCCCTGAAAGATACAGCCTTGCCGGAGGTCATTTCGCAGATGAAACCCAACAACGGTTTATGGGTACATACTGCCGGCAGTGTTCCGATGGACATATTTAAAGGTCATGTGGAACGGTACGGAGTGTTCTATCCTCTACAAACTTTTTCCAAAGAACGGCCTGTTTCCCTGGACGGGACATGGATCTTTCTGGAATTAAGTTCACCGGAAGATGAGAAAATGTTGAAAAAAGTGGCGAAAGCACTGTCCGGAAAAGTACAGCTACTCTCTTCCGAAAAGCGGAAGTACCTGCATCTTTCGGCAGTATTCGTCTGTAATTTTACAAATCATATGTATCATCTGGCTTCTAAGATACTGGAAGAAGAAGATATTCCCCGTGAAGTATTACTCCCTTTGATAGATGAAACAGCAGCGAAGGTACATGATCTGTCACCTCAGGATGCTCAGACTGGCCCCGCCGTACGCTTTGATAAAACAATTATAGATAAACAATTATCCATGTTAAACGATCCGGCTATGAGAACTGTTTATCAGTTGCTTAGTCAGAATATTTATAAAGAAAAAGTAACTAAGGATATCAAATAGGTAAAAGAAGCATAAACAGATTTTTTTATCTGATAAAATGGTAAAGAAGTATGAGTAGTATCAACTATGATCTGAAAAAAATACGGGCATTTGTTTTTGATGTGGATGGTGTATTATCCCGGGAAGTAATCCCGCTACATCCGAACGGGGATCCGATGCGTACTGTAAGTACGAAAGATGGGTATGCCATCCAACTGGCTGTAAAAAAAGGATATGAAGTCGGTATTATTACCGGAGGATATACAGAAGCCGTACGACTACGGTTTTCCCGGTTGGGAGTCCGGCATATTTATCAAAAAAGTTCATTAAAGATCCATGATTTTCATGATTTTATGGAAAAAACGGGTCTTTTGCCTGAACAGGTGATGTATGTCGGGGATGATATTCCGGACCGTCCGGTGATGCAGGCGGTAGGATTGCCTGTAGCTCCGGCAGATGCCGTACCGGAGGTAAAAGCGATTGCCAGGTATATCTCTTCCAGAAAGGGAGGAGAAGGAGTGGCTCGTGATGTAATAGAACAAACTTTAAAAGCTCAGGGAGATTGGCTCTGTGATGAAGCTTTTGGATGGTAAAGAAACAGAAAACGTGTGCCGTATGTTATTAAATCTAAACAATTACCGGGTTATTTTAGGTTCCGCATCTCCCCGGAGGAAGGAACTGTTAGCAGGTCTGGGACTCTCTTTTGATGTAAAGCCTATGCCGGATCTGGACGAATCCTATCCTTCTACACTGGGAGTAAATACTATTCCTCAATATATTGCCCGTCAGAAGGCACAGGCATATATGGATGCCCTTACAGAGAATGATTTGCTGATCACGGCAGATACAATTGTCTGGGCAATGGGTCAGGTGATGGGTAAACCCTCCGATAGAAAGGAAGCCATGGAAATGCTCCGGATACTTTCTGCCAAGAGTCATGAAGTGATTACAGGAGTATGTATTACCACGAAAAAAAGATCACATGCGTTTTCCGTAACCTCAGTAGTCCGCTTTCATCATCTGGACGAAGAAGAAATAGAGTATTATGTGGATACTTATAGGCCTTATGATAAAGCGGGAGCGTATGGTATTCAGGAATGGATCGGCTATATTGGTGTGGAATCCATTGATGGAAGCTTTTTCAACGTAATGGGGTTACCGGTGCAAAGGCTTTATCAGGAATTGAAAAAATTCTGAGAATCAGAGACAAATCAAAAGTATCTATCAGAATATAGAAATTATCTGTTTGACATCAAATGTTTTAATGGTTAACTTTATATCAAAATTAAATGTGGAATTAATTAAAAAAGAGCCATTATGAAAACATTAAATTATCTTCATTTAGATACATCCAAAGTGGATAGTATAGTCGATGCTTTGCAACAATTATTAGCGGACTATCAGGTCTATTATACCAATCTGCGGGGATTCCACTGGAATATTACCGGCCATGGATTCTTTACTTTACACAGCAAATTTGAAGAAATGTACGATGATGTGTCAGAAAAGGTGGATGAAATTGCAGAACGGATATTGATGTTAGGCGGAACTCCGGCTAATAAGTTCAGTGATTATCTGCAACAGGCAAACGTTCAGGAGGTCTCCGGACTAACATGTGGCAAAGAAGCTGTAGAAAATGTATTGAATACGTTGGCATGTCTGATCAAACAGGAACGTGCACTTTTGTCGGTAGCGTCAGAAGCAAACGATGAAGGAACTGTTTCTCTGATGAGTGACTATTTGAAAGAACAGGAAAAACAGGTTTGGATGCTGGTTGCCTGGTCCCGGGCAGCATGTGAAAAGTAATTTTTAAAATCAGATATATTAAGTAAAAGGGTGGTCTATAGGATCACCCTTTTTTATGCCTGTCTGTTCCTTTTAAGAATAGAATCATAGGTTACTCTTATCTTATAGAATATAGTCTCCAAACTGTCTTTTCTTTTTTGTAGATAAATTTATTATCGAATATTAATTATTTTGTGTTTATGTATATTAATACTAAATTGATTTTAGTATTTTTAATTCGTATTTTATTTAATTATTTTCAATCTATTAACATTAAAGCAAGAAGAAAATGAAAAGAATCATGATGCTTTCGATGGCGTTTACTATCCAAATTTTTTTATTTACCGACTGCCAGGCCATTGATGAAGAGATTACTTCCGGGAATGTACTGACCCGTGCCGCTACAGTTACTGAAACTCCATTAGAGATAATCCGTCAGGCCTATCTGTTTGCAATGCCGGTTGTGTATATGGATGTGACCCGCGCCAGTTATTCCATTCCGGATAACTATTTTTATACAGCGGATAAATTGCCAGACTACAATTATAAAAATGTAGTGGCTGTGAATATTGATACCAACTATTCAATTGCCTTCCTGAAACTGGAAGATGGTCCGGTGATGTTTGAAATTCCCGATATAGGGGACCGTTACTACACCTATCCGATTATGGATGCATGGACAAATAATTTTGTGATCCCCGGTACACGGTTAACAGGGAACGGACCACAGAAATATTTTATTACGGGTCCGGACTGGACAGGAGAGATCCCTGCTGGATATACACTTATTACTTCACCTACGAATCTGGCATGGCTTGACGGACGGGTGCAGGTGAATAGTCCGGCAGATCTGGAGGAGACCGTGCTGCCTCTGCAGAATCAATTCACGCTGGTTTCCGTGAATCCTCCTTCGACTGCCGGCAGACCTTCGGATAAATACGTACCGGCAGATTTTGGAGGTAAAAGTGTGGTACAGGTGATCAAAGAAATGCCATTGGAAGACTACTTCAATTACTTTAATGAATTGCTGGAACTGAATGCTCCATTCGCAGAAGATAGTGTGATCCTGCAAAAAATGGCTACTGTAGGTATAGGAGCAGGAAAAATATTTGCTATAGCAGACTTTGATGTGGATACGCAGCAGGCCCTTTAATCTCTGACTGCAGATATATATACTGTATTGGATGGTGCGCATTCCGGTGATATTCTGTTTGGAGTAGATACTTCCAACCCAGAGGCGCAACTGGGAGATTATAAAACCGATTATAATCTGCGTGCGGTTATTACCTACAAAGGATTAGGTGCACTACCTCCCCAGGAAGCGACCTACTACACCTATTTCAATGATGCTGATGGAAATGTGCTGGATGGAAGCCAGGCCAACTACACTATCCATTTTCCAGCTGGCGGGTTTCCTCCTGCACAAGCCTTCTGGTCCTATACGATCTATAATGCCGAACGTTATCTGGTGCAAAATCCGATTGACCGGTATGCCATCGGTGACCGGAATGAACTGATATATAATGAAGACGGATCTCTGGATATTTATCTGAGTTACAAATCTCCGGAAGAGGCTCTGGTTCCCAACTGGTTACCCATACCAAATGGAAAATTTGATATCACTGCTCGTCTCTATATGCCGGATCCGGCTTTTCTGGCCAGTCCATCTTCCTGGAATGATCCGAAAGCTGTCCAAGTGGTAACCCGGAAATAAAAGTTGCGTCCGTGTGCCATTCTTTGTTCATGCTATAGTAGTTGTTTACGGATATGTTTCCTAATCCGTAAAGAAATCCGTAATTTTGCCTTTTCAATTGTAAAATAAAAAATAAACATATGCTTAAACATATTGTTATGTGGAAGTTAAAGGCAGAAGCGGAGGGAAAAACCAAAGTGGAAAATGCCCTATGGATGAAAGAGCAGCTGGAAGCTCTGGTAGGAGTGGTTCCGGAGATCCGTTCCCTGGAGGTCGGAATTAATATCAAAGACGGAGAAATGGCTTATGATGCTGTTTTAGTTTCTACTTTTGATGATGAAGCGGCTTTGGCGTCCTATAAAATGAATCCTGAACATGTGAAGATAAGTAACTATTGCAAAAAGATACGGGAAAGCCGTGTAGTTGTGGATTATTGGATTTAATATGAACGAGAAAATTATATTACTCCCTGAGTGGTATCCGCAAAGTGCGGTTCAGTTGACATGGCCTCATGAGGACACAGACTGGGCCTCTTTGGAGGAAGTAATCCCTTGTTTTGTAACTATTGCGAAAGAAGTGGTGAAAAGGCAGTTGCTTTTGATCGTCTGTCCGGACAGGGAAGAGGTCATCCGGCAATTGGGTGAGAAAGACCTGAACCGGATCATTTTCTGTGAAATGGAAACAAATGATACCTGGGCGCGGGATCACGGAGGGATTTCTGTGTTAGATAACGGAGTCCCCTCTGTCTATGATTTTGTCTTTAATGGCTGGGGTATGAAGTTCGCAGCTAACTGGGATAACCTGATCACCCGCCGGCTGTTTGCTGCCGGTGTTTTTGCAGAGGGTATCCTGCCTGTTAATATGCAACCTTTAGTGCTGGAAGGAGGGAGTATTGAATCGGATGGAAAAGGAACGCTGATGACTACGACGGAATGTCTTTCTTCCCTGAACCGAAATGAATACCTGAGCCGGGAACAGCTTGAATATCACCTGAAAGAGATCTTTGGGCTGGAACGAATCCTCTGGATTGAGAATGGGTATCTTGCCGGAGACGATACGGATAGCCATGTAGATACCCTGGCTCGCTTTTGTAGTGAGGATACGATCGCTTATGTCCAGTGTACAGATGAAACAGACGAACACTATGCTGAATTGCAAGCTATGGAGGAAGAGCTGAAAGGCTTTACACAGGCAAACGGAGAGCCCTATCGCCTAGTTGCTCTGCCAATGGCGGATGAGGTGGAATGGGAGGGAGAACGTCTACCCGCTACCTATGCTAATTTCCTCATCATCAATGGCGCAGTTTTGCTTCCGTTCTATGATTCTCCTAAAGATATGATCGCAAAAAAAACATTACAGCAGGTCTTCCCGGATCGGGAAATTGTTGGTATTAACTGCCTGCCGCTGATCAAACAACATGGTTCCCTTCACTGCGTTACCATGCAATATCCGGAAGGATTTATAAATACAGAGATATGAAAGTAGGACTGATTCAACAACAAAACAGCAGTGATATCGCTGCTAATATAGAGAAATTAAAAAAGAATATCCGCACCTGTGCGGAACAGGGAGCAGAGTTGATTGTTTTGCAGGAACTGCATAATGGGCTCTATTTCTGCCAGACGGAAGATACCGGATTATTTGACATGGCAGAGCCCATACCTGGTCCTTCCACAGAACAATTTGGACTTTTGGCAAAGGAACTCGGGATTGTGATCGTGCTTTCGCTGTTTGAAAAAAGGGCACCCGGACTCCATCACAATACGGCTGTCGTACTGGAAAAAGATGGAACGATTGCTGGGAAATACCGGAAAATGCATATACCTGATGATCCGGCTTATTATGAAAAGTTCTATTTTACACCTGGTGACTTGGGTTTTGAGCCAATTCAGACCTCAGTGGGTAAGTTAGGTGTGCTCGTTTGCTGGGACCAGTGGTATCCGGAAGCTGCCCGGCTAATGGCCATGCGTGGGGCGGAACTCCTGATCTACCCGACAGCGATTGGGTGGGAAAGTAGTGATACAGAAGAAGAGAAAAACCGTCAGCTAAATGCATGGATCACGGTTCAGCGGGGACATGCGGTTGCCAATGGCTTGCATGTCGTGACTGTAAACCGCACCGGACACGAATCTGATACGTCCGGACAGACAAACGGCATCCAGTTTTGGGGTAATAGCTTTGTGGCAGGTCCTCAGGGAGAACTGTTGACTGAGTTTTCAAATGACCGGGAAGAACTCCAGGTGATTGAGATCGACAAAACCCGCAGTGAAAATGTACGTCGCTGGTGGCCTTTCTTCCGGGATCGGAGAATTGATGCCTTCGAGGGATTAACAGAACGTTTTTTGATTTGAAATGAAATCATATGCTAAAGAAGAGGCTGTTTGGAAAATGAATACCTTTGGGGCATCCGGACAGCCCTTTGTTTTTATAATAGATTATCAACAGGAGAAGATCTTTCTTGAAAAAACGGAAGAGGTGGAGAACTGTGAAATCCTGTTTGATTTCAATGGTTATACCAATGTTTCCGGTTTGTTTCCGGCTGAAAGGCCCATGGAGTGGCGGGTTGCCGGAGAATCATTTGAAGCGTATGAGCTATCTTTCCGGAAAGTACTATCTCACCTACAGACTGGTAATTCTTATCTGGTTAATTTTACAAGGTCTACTCCTATACAGACCAACCTAACGCTTAAAGATATTTTTTACCGGGCGGTAGCCCCTTATAAATTGTGGATGAATGAACAGTTCGTCGTTTTTTCTCCGGAAATATTTGTACGGATGCAGGCTGGAAAGATCTCAGCCTATCCGATGAAAGGTACGATTGATGCCTCTTTGCCGGATGCCTTTCAGAGAATATCGAATGATCCGAAAGAAGTAGCAGAGCATGCAACGATCGTAGATCTACTCCGGAATGATCTGAGCATGGCGGCCGTCGATGTTAAAGTGGACCGTTACCGGTATATAGATGAAGTGAAGACAAACCGGGGAATGTTGTTGCAGGTTAGTTCGGAGATTTCCGGCTCTCTTCCTGCAGACTGGAGAACTGAAATCGGAACTCTATTATTCCGGCTTTTACCTGCAGGCTCCATTACCGGAGCTCCTAAGAAAAAGACGATAGAGATCATTGCGGAAACGGAAAATTATCACCGGGGCTTTTATACAGGGGTGATGGGCTACTTTGATGGGGAAAATCTGGATAGTGCAGTTATGATCCGTTTTATAGAGAAAGAGGATGGTAAACTATTCTATAAAAGTGGGGGAGGAATCACGGCACAGAGCGATGCGAAAAAAGAGTATAACGAAATGTTACAGAAAATATATGTGCCCTTTACTGGAAACCTTACGAATTGAAAAAGGAGAGATCCACCAATTGTCTTTTCATAATGAACGGATGAATCGATCCCGCCGGGATTGTTTCGGTAGTACGAAAGATCTGGATCTGAGAAATTTTATTCAACCGGAGATCTATGAAGAACGGACGAAATGCCGGGTGGTATATCGTGATCAGATTGAAAAGATCGAATATAGCTCGTATGCTCTCCCCTCTATTCGCTCCCTCCGTTTAGTAACGGATGATAAGGTAGATTATACTTATAAGAGTACAGATCGGGAAGCTTTGAAACAGTTATATCGATCACGGGAAAATTGTGATGATATAATAATCGTAAAAAATGATCTATTAACGGATACTTTCTTTTGTAATATTGCCTTATGGAACGGAAACCAATGGCAGACCCCTGCTCAACCTCTTTTAAAGGGAACCTGTCGCGCTTCTCTGTTAGAAGAAGGTAAAATAATAGAAAAGGATATTAGGATAGAAGATCTGGACTACTTTTCCCGCATCTGTCTTTTTAATGCTATGATCAGTTTCGGCGAAATAGACTTTTCTTTTATTAAAAGAGAGAAAGTCCTGATAGTAGCCAAATAAAAAGAGGTATGGATTTGGCCGGTCTTTGATACCAATTTCATGTTTACTGCTATTTCCTTAGAGGTAAGGTTTTGTAAATCCTTACCCGTAATAGAGAGTCTAATTGGAATAAAAGGTATCCCTTATACCCTCTTTAAAGGGGGAATTAACATCCCTTATTTCTCTTTAATGCTATAAAGCGTTTTCTTTTATAGATCACGTTTATATTTGCAAAATGCATAGTATGAATTTGATAAAATAGACCAGCATGAAAAAACTCCTTTTCCTCTGTTTTTTAGTTAGCTGTTTCGTGACTGTTTGGGCAGAACCGGGGTATCAAATCCGGGTACAGCTTCGCGGAGTAAAAGAGGGTACCCAGTTCTTTCTACGGGATTTTGAAACCCAGCGAATCATCAATTCGGCTCATCTGCAGAAGGGGGAGTTGCTGATGAGAGGTGAATTATTTGACACGCCCCGGCTTTTATGGCTGACTACAACCTTAAAGGATGAGTTCTATTATTGTGAACTGTTTATGGAAAATGATACTTTGCTGATTGATGGCGATTTTCGGAATTTCCCGTATGACCTGACTTATAAAGGAGCATCTACACATCTGGAATATGCCCGGTATCAGGAACAGATAAAAGAGATTCAACAAACTATAGACAGCCTTCAACATATTTCTATGTATTTGCAGGATCTGACCTCGTATGATTCTAAAGCAACCAGAAATAAACGCTATTCCAAACCGATGAAACGGGAACTGAAAAAGTTTGCCAATAAAGATAACAGGGCTAATTTTGAACTCGAGGTTGATTTGAAAACCGGCAGGGCAGTGGACCAGCGGAATGCTATCCGGATGGCTTTTATTGACCGCACATGGACACACCGGCAGGCCAATTCCTGCTGACACAGGTCATGAAAAGGCTTCCCATGGATTCATTGAGATACTATTACAGTCAGATCCCTCTGGATATGAGAAGAAGTAAATTTCCCCGTCTGATCAGTAACCACATCAACCCCTATGCAGACAAATGCATTAAAGAGGCAGACCGCCTGATCGCTCAACAGGGAGAAGACTGGGAAATGTGGGCATGGGCAGAGGAAGCCTGGAAATTATATGAGGAAGGGGTACATCTGAACCCGGAACGAACGGAGGTATATGTTTCCCTTGGAAGTATATATGAAAGACTTTTACCGGTGAAAGGTGTGGAAGCCTATGATATTTCCATCCGTAGCCTGGTAAAATTTATAGATAGTGACATGGCTGAAGAAGAAAAAGAGGTGGCCCGGAAACGTCTGCAGGATCTTCAATACAAAAAGAAACTGGCAACCAGCATATATCCGGAAATGGTAGAAGTGAAAGGAGGAACTTATGATATGGGATCTACCTATGAAGAGGATAATAATCCGGTTCACAAGGTAACAGTCGGAGATTTCTATATTAGCCGGTATGAGATTACCAATTATCAGTTTGCTTATTTCATACAAGTCTATGGGAGTCGGACCGTCAGGTCAGGGCCGGATGAAGGGGAACCGCTCTACTATGAATCGGAGTGGGGGATCCAGCAGGAAGAGGCGGCACAAGGTTATGAATCTCATCCGGCTCTTTATGTAACCTGGTATGGAGCCCGTGAATACAGCCAGTGGGCCGGAGGAAGACTCCCGACTGAAGAAGAATGGGAATATGCCGCCCGCGGAGGCCTTTATGGGAACCGCAACCATCTCTATAGCGGAGGGATGGAATTGGACAGTCTGGGATGGTATGCCGGAAATTCCGAAGGCAGAACTCATCCGGTGGGCATGAAAAAACCTAATGAATTAGGTCTTTATGATATGAGTGGAAACCTATGGGAATGGTGTGCAGAGTTGATTGAAGAAGAGGGTGAGATATATGCACCGGTGCGTGGAGGGACCTGGTTCAATGAACGTGCTATCTGTCGCCCCACTTGCCGCTACTATATTTTCCCCAACAGCAAACACTTCAACAATGGTTTCCGTATTGTAAAAGATAAAGTTTCTCTGTTGGAATCCTCTGACTCTAATTGAATAAAAAACTTGGACTAAATTGATTATCAATTTATAATCTCCGGTTGTGTTAGTAAACAGATAGAATAAGGTCTCCTGATTTAACGGCACAAACCTTCCTGGATATACAAAAACGGAAGGAATAAAAATGGAATGGCTTAAGAATAGCTTAAAATTAAAAGAGCCCCGTACGAAAAGGAATCGTACGGGGCATAGAAAAAGTGTGTTCTTCAGGCTTTGATTAAAGGATTTTTTTATTCCTCTATATAAAGCCCTTCGCGGGATAACTGTTTGTCCAGATTGGCGACCCCATAGGACACCACAGCCGTTACAGTGGCCGCATGCTCCTGGTATTCTGGGATACTCTTGTTATACAGATCCCGCTCTGTATGCCATATTTCCTGATATTGAAAATTATATCCTTTTACATCCTGCTCCACAAAACTGATGGCCGGAACACCCTGTACCATAAATACGGTCCCGTCATGGCTGCCAGTCACCTTCGGACGGGGACGGGGTTCTACCTCTTTCACCTCAAACGGATAATCCGGACGAATCTGTTTCACTGGTTCGCAAATTTTTACAAAATCCTTGTACATAGCTTTTGGTACATTCAATCCCACAGGAGCCAGCGGACCGCCATCCCGGTTAAAGATGTTGGATATCTTTGGTAGCTTTTCTTTATTATCCCTTACCCAGGCCTCGGCTCCGAGTAGTCCGAACTCTTCTCCCGCAAATGCGCAGAAGATCATGGTACGTTTCGGTTTGCCTCCTGCCTGCTTGATCATGCGGGCGGCCTCCATTGTAGGAGTGACTCCGGAACCACAATCCACACCTCCTGTTGCCACATCATAGGCATCAAGGTGACCACTAACCATTACATATTCATCCGGGAATTTACTTCCTTTAATGATACCATATACACTATAATATTTGACCGGACCCATCTTGAAGTGGTTACGGATATCAAATTCCAACTGGAAATACCGTTTCTCCTGTGCCATTTGGCGAATGATCTTGTACTGGTGTTCGTCCAGTTTGATATCCGGCACGGTTGGAAGATTCTCAAAAGTCGTGTTCGGATCATTTACTAAATTCCGGTCGTATAGCGCACGCATAGGAACAGCAGAAGACTGAATAAATCCCAATACTCCCGCTTCGATCATTTCATGGTAATAGAGTGCCGGCTCCTGATTGTAGGGCAACATCGGTTCATTGGTCCGGTTTGTCCAATTAGAACGCATGATCTCCCGGTTTTTAACTGCGATCTCTTCATTCTCCGCTTTCGCTATGGACCGTAGAGAATCTCCTTTGGCATATCGGTCTATGGGCCATCCGGCATTGATCCCATTGATGAGTACCCATGCACCTTTTAGAACACCTTTCATATTTTCAAATTCCTCCCGGGTAGCAGGTTCGATCAGTACATGGCCCCGCTGAACTCCTTTGGTTCCGGAAGTGAAAGAGGGAGTAACGAAGTGGAGATCCATTGCGTTTTCCCCCAGTAACTTACCAAACCAGGGACCCCGGTTAAAACCAACAGGCACACTACCCGCCTCATGGATCTCTACCTCGAGCCCCCACTGTTTAAACTTATAGGCTACCCATTCAGCAGCATTGGCATACGCATCCGAACCTACCAGACGTCCACCGAAACGGTTGGTCAATATGTCCAGGTGGTCCATTACCTGATTATCTGTTTGTCCGATCTCTATAATTTTTTTAGTCACCGAGTCCTGTGCGGAAACAGATATAGTGGTACACAGAAAAAACAAAGAGAATAGAAGTGTCAATTTTTTCATCTATACAAGTGGAATTTATTTCGGATACAAAGTAAATTAATATCTTTTTTATATCAAAAAAAATAGATTAAGAATAATTCGTAAGTTATTACTTTCATTTGATTAGATATTCGTTAAAAAAGAAATAATGTGCGATAGTGAATATTCTCCTAAGAAACGTGTTTCCTAATAAGGGAACATGTTTCCTGTAATAGACAGAAGTGGTTTATAATTCTGGTTAGTCAGAGGAAACCTGTTTCAGGATGAATTGGATCAACGCAATAAAAACCTTTCCGAATTTTTCCAGTTTGGCTTCTCCTACGCCCCGGACTTCCCGGAATTCGTCTAAGCTCCGGGGTTTCCGGGCGACCATATCTTCGAGGGCGGCATCGGAGAAGATAATATAAGCGGGCATTTTTTCTTTTTCCGCTAACTGTTTCCGGAGTTGTTTCAGGGCATCCATCAACTTCTCTTCTACAGAACCATGCACTATCGGGCGGATTGGTTGTGCTTTGAACTTCTCTTTCTTTTCCCGCTTTTTCTTTTCCGGTTTGACCATTTCTTCCGGTTCGAGGTAAGTAGCCAGTTGCACTTCTATTTCTCCGAAAAGTGCCTTGCGGCCTAAGGGGGTTACTTTTAGTACACTACCGTTTGCATAGTCAATTTCTATATATCCCAAATGGAGCATCTGGTACAGATATTCTTTCCAGACTTTATACGGCAGATCCCGTCCGGCTCCGTAGGTCTTCAATTTATCATAGCCCAACCGGAGGAGGTCAATTCTGCCGGAAGCCCGCAGAATATCGATCAGCATTTGTATCCCTACTTTTTCGTTGGTGCGCAGGATCCCGCTTAAAGCTTTTTGGACCAGGATGGTTCCGTCGAACCGTTGGGGAGGATTCTTACATACATCACAGTTGCCGCAGTCATGCTGCGCTTCTTCCCCAAAATAATTCAGCAGGATACGACGGCGGCAGATATCTGTTTCGCAATAGCGTTGCATCCGGTTCAGCTTTTCCAGATTGATCTCCATTTGTCCGCTTTCTTCGGCAAATCTGCGCAGTAGCACCAGATCCCCTAAGGAATAGAACAGGAGGGTGTCACTTTTCATTCCATCCCGTCCGGCACGTCCGATCTCCTGATAGTAGTTTTCTATGCTTCCGGGCATATTGTAATGGATCACCCAGCGAACATTGCTTTTATCAATTCCCATACCAAACGCTACTGTGGCACACACCACCTCTACCCGGTCATTAATAAAGTCATTCTGTGCCTGTTCCCGGGTGTTTGCATTCAGACCGGCGTGATAGGCTACGGCTTTGATATTGAATCTGGCGAGTTCTTCTGCAACTGCCACGGTGTCATTTCGTTTCATGCAGTAAATGATGCCGCTTTGCCCTCTTCGCGAACGAATAAAGTTGACGATAGAAGTGATTTTCTCCTTTTTCCCCAGTCCTTTCCGCACGGTAAGGGATAGATTGGGCCGGTCAAACGAGGAAATAAAGACTTCCGGATCTTTCAGGTTGAGTTGTTTGAGGATATCGGCCCGGGTTACTTTATCTGCGGTAGCTGTCAGGGCAATCATCGGAACGTCCGGAAACCGTTCTTTCAGAACAGCCAACTGAGTATATTCCGGCCGGAAATCATGTCCCCAGTGGGATACACAGTGTGCTTCGTCAATAGCAATCAGGGAGATCTCCATCCGGGGAAGCAGCCAGTCCAGTTCTCCGACCAGTCCTTCCGGGGAAATATAAAGTAGTTTGATCTTTCCCTGGATGCAATGTTGTTTGATCCGTTGTTTTTCCTCTTCCGGCAGCATGCTGTTCAGGGCTGCGGCGGGAATCCCGTTTGCCACCAATCCTTCCACCTGGTCTTTCATCAGTGCGATCAGGGGAGAGACAACGATTGTAGTACCTGGCAGGTAGATCGCCGGTAACTGGAAACAGATGGACTTACCTCCTCCGGTAGGCATTAAGACCAAGGCATCTTTCTTCTGTAAAATACGTTGAATGATCTCTGCCTGCAAAGGACGGAACGTGGAATATCCGAAAAACTTTTTGAGTAGTAACTGTATTTCTTTCATATGAATAGGTTTGGTAAAGATAGTCAAAAATAGCCAGACAAAGATAAAGCAATAACTTTTTATAAACAATAGAGAGCAGGGGAGATAAGTCTAAGGTTCAAACCTTAAACTATAAACCTTAAACTTTGAACTTTAAACCTTAAATTTTGTATATTTGCTTAGTCAAGGTCTAATGTATGCTGAAACTAAAGGAGGACGACATATTAATCCGCGTTAACCAGGGAGATATAAAATCATTTGAACGATTGTATAGTACTTTCTATGTCTATCTCTGCGCCGTAGCCACTAAATATATTTATGATGCGGAAACTGCCAAAGAGATTGTGAATGATGTGTTTGTCAGTATCTGGAATAACCATACTCTATTAACTGCTCCGGTAAATGCCTATCTGGTCAGGGCCGTAAAGAACCGGTGTCTTAATCATCTTCGGCAGAAACGTCTGGAAGAGGTACCTTTAACTGATATCCAGGAAAACCTGCTTCATTTCCGGGAGGGACTGGTCGGGCAGCCGGAAGAACCCTTGCAGCATCTGGAGCAGGAGGAATCGCAGGAGAAAGTACTGAAAGCGATCAATCTTCTTCCTAAAAAATGCAGGGATATATTTATTCAATATCTGTATCATAATAAATCGTCTGAAGAGATTGCGGCTGAGCAGTATATCAGTTCCAGTACCGTACGGGTACAAATCAAAATTGCCCTTACTAAACTGAAGCCACTTTTAAAGGATATAACCATTACTTCCCTGGCCTTTTTTCATTTTTTTAAAAATAATCCGGTTTCTTTTAAACGCTTCTTCTCTTTTGGGTGTATATAATAGAAATAGCACACGAAACAGATACCTTAAAAAGTATTATGGAAGAACAACATTTACAAACTCTTCTTTTTCATTATTTTTCCGGACAGGCGGCCCCGGAAGAGGAAAAAGAGATATGGGAATGGCTGGAAGCGGATGAGCAGAATAAAAAGATCTTTGCTGAAATGTCGGACTGGTGGGCTACCGTCCATGTCCTTTTATTCATATCAGACAGAAAAGCTGATTTTATAAAGCATTTCGGAACCGTCAGTTCTGCCGGAAGCTTCCGGAAAAAGCAATTCCATTTAAACAGGCTGGTAAAGATTGCTGCCTCTGTCCTGATCTTATTTGGGATCGGATCGTTGGGATATGAGGCCGGAAAAAATGCTTTCCCGGAACAGGAAAAGATCGTGTATCTGGAAACGGCAGTTCCTTTGGGAGCCAATAGCCGGATGATCTTACCGGATGAATCCAACGTATGGATTAATGCAGGTTCTACCTTGATCTATAAAGAAGATCCTGCTTCCGGACTCAGGGAGGTGGAATTAAAAGGAGAGGCCTACTTTGAAGTGGCTCCGGACCCTGCCCGGCCATTTGTCATAAAGACCGGTGGCATGGAGGTAAAAGTGTTAGGGACCAGTTTCAATGTAAAGGCGTATGAAGAGGAGGAAACAGTGGATGTGGTGTTGGTTTCCGGGAAAGTCCATGTCCGTGTGCCCCGTAAGGAAGAACAGGCAGAAATGGAAATGATCCCCAGTACATTATTGAGTTATCATAAAACAACAGCAGATGTTTCTGTGGAAAGGGTAGTCGCTTCGGATTTTTATCTCTGGAAAGAGGGGGTGATCCGGTTTCATAACAAAACTTTTCAACAGTTGATCCCTCAACTGGAACGGAAATTTAATGTGAAGATTGATCTGCAAAGTAGCCGTCTGGCTCAGGAGGTCTTTTCCGGTAGCTTTACGGCAGACTATACGCTTCAGGATATACTAGAGGAAGTGGATATAGAAAAGAAATATACTTGGAGCCGGCAGGATTCCGGAATGATTATACGCGATAAATCACCAAAATAGACATAGCTTATGGATAACAAATTACTTAAACCGAAAACTGAAATTTGAATTTGGGAATTGCTAAACATATTGAATAACAGTATTTATTAAATCTAATTACATGAAGAAGTATTTTTCAAACAAGACAACCAGATTGTTGGTTGCCGCCCTCCTTTGGGGCTCCGCGCCAATACTCCCGGGAGCCGTGCATGCATCGGAATTAGAGACATACACGATGTCTGTACAGTTGCAGAACACGACCCTGAAAGAACTTTTTTGAGTTAATCGAAGAAAAGTTTGATTGTTCCTTCCTTATCAGAAACAATGACATTGATCTGAATGAGCGTATCACGATTGATATGACAGACTGTTCGGTGGAAGAGATTCTGAAGAGTGCCCTGAAAAATCAGGAGGCTGAATTTGTAGTGAATGAGAATCGTATCATTGTTTACAAATCCTCTTCTGAATCTACGAACAAGCCCAAACCTGATATCACACAGGTAACACAACAGACCGTTAAGGTAACCGGTGTTGTTGTGGATGCGATGACCGGGGAACCGGTGATTGGTGCCAACCTGTTGGTCAAGGACAGTTCTACCGGGACCAGTACGGATTTTGATGGCAATTTTGCTATCGATGTTCCGGCAGGTACTACCCTGATCGTTTCCTACATTGGGTATAACAACCAGGAAGTTCTGGCACAGGCTAACCCGATGACCATCCGTTTAGTGGAGGATACGAAAGCACTGGATGAAGTGGTGGTAGTGGGGTATACCGTGCAGCGGAGAGAAAGTCTGACCGGCGCGATGCAGGTGGTGAGTGGGGAGACACTGACGACCAATACGACTCCATCGGTAGAAAATATGCTGGTGGGTAAATCGGCCGGGGTTTCCGTGACACCGGGTTCCGGACAACCGGGTGCGGCTGGTAAAGTGGTGATCCGTGGTAAATCGACCATCAACGGTAGTTCAGACCCGCTTTGGGTGATTGATGGTGTGATCGTGGGTACTAATTCCGGTGATCTGAATCCTGCGGATATTGCTTCCATGTCTATTTTGAAAGACGCTGCATCGACTGCTATTTATGGTTCCCAGGGTGCGAATGGGGTGATTGTGGTAACGACCAAAAAAGGCCGTGCAGGCAAATCCTCTGTGAATGCCTCTGTTAAGTTGGGTGTGAACCAGTTGACCCGGGGAAACCTGCAGATGATGAATGGGACTGAATTATATGATTATTTCAGGAGCTTCCCGAATCAGGACAAGATCACCTTCGGCCGTTATGATGAGGATTTGAGAAATGCGAATTATGACTGGTTTAAAGAAGGAACCAAATTAGGTTTCACACAGGATTATAATGTTTCTGTCAGTGGCGGGTCTGAAAAGATCAGGACCTACACGTCCATCGGATATTATAACGAAGAGGGAGCTGTAAAGGATTATGATTATTCCCGTTACAATTTCCGTTTCAATGTGGACTATGATGTGACAGACTGGTTAAAGATCAAACCCCAGATCAGCGCATCCCGCAGGGATATTATGGATCAGGCACCGGATATCAGTGTGTTTTATAGCCTTCTGCCCTGGGATTCTCCTTATAATAGTGAGGGTAATTTAGTGGGATACCGTCCGTCTGAATGGGTGAAAAGTACAGGTAATAACCATATGTATGACCTGCAATGGAATTTTGAAAAGACCCTGGCGTATGAAGTGATGGGGAATCTGGATTTTGATGTGAAACTGACTGACTGGTTGACCTTTGCTTCAGTTAACAGTTGCAGATACATCAGCCGGACCCGTAAAAACTATGAAGATCCCCGTTCCCGGGATGGTGCAGGTTACAACGGAAACCTGACAGATAAGATTGAACAATCTTACCGGGTGTATAGTAACCAGTTGTTACGTTTCAATAAACTATTGGATAAGCATAGTATCAGCGGAATTTTAGCGTATGAGTGGAATTCATATACATTTACCAAAAACGAATCTACGGTAAGCGGTTTCGGTGCCGGATTCACAGTTGCCGATGCGGCTGCAACTCCCCGTACGATTGTAGGGGCACAGGAAGAGTATGCCGTGCAGTCTTTCCTGGCCAATGTGAACTATGCCTACGACCATAAGTATCTGGCACAGGTCTCTTTCCGCCGGGATGGTGCTTCCAACTTCGGGGTGGATGCCAGGTATGATAATTTCTTTTCTTTGAGCGGTGGGTGGAATGTCCACCGGGAGGATTTCTTTACTTTAGATTTTGTCAACCAGTTGAAACTACGTGCCAGCTATGGTTCGGTCGGTAAACGTCCGGAAGAGTATTATCCTCAGTATTTCCTGTATGATACACAGAGTTATGATGAAGTGCCGGGTGGAATTATTACCCAGATCGAGAATAAGGATCTCACCTGGGAAAAGACCTACACAACCGGTATCGGTCTGGACCTGACCCTGTTTGAGCGTCTGGATATCAGCCTGGATTATTACAATAAGAATACGTCCAATTTATTATATGAAGTGCCTCTGCCTTCCGTAACCGGTCTGAACAAATCCTGGCAGAATGTAGGTTCTGTCCGTAACCGTGGATTTGAGGTGACGGTGTCTTATGATGTGCTCAGGGATCTGAAGGACTGGGACTGGAGTATCAGTGCAAATCTGGGTCTGAACCGGAACCAGGTCCGGGAGTTATATGGGGATCAGCCGGAGATTATTTTAACAACAAACTCCGGGGTATTGGATAATGCCAATATTCTGTTGAAACCCGGCATGGATATGGATACCTGGTATCTGACCGAGTGGGCAGGAGTAAATGCACAGACAGGCCAGCCCCAGTGGTATATGACCAATGATGCCGGTGAGCGGGTGATCACGAATGATTATGGGGAGGCTTCTTCCCATAAAGTGGCAGTAAGAACTTCCAGTCCGGATTTCTTCGGGGGATTCTCTACGGACCTGCGATATAAGAACTTTGATCTGTCCGCTTTCTTCAGCTATTCGGTGGGTGGAAAGATCTATAACTATAACCGGATTGAATATGATTCGGATGGGGCTTATAATGACAGGAACCAGATGAAACTACAGAAAGGTTGGAACCGTTGGGAAAAACCGGGGGATATAGCTACCCATCCGGCAGCTTCTTATGGGAATGATTCCGGATCCAATAAAGGTTCTTCCCGTCATCTGGAAAGTGCTACTTATCTGAAGATGAAATCACCAAGTATTGGGTATAATTTCAATCTGCCTAAACTGCACATTTCTAATATGAGAGTTTACTTCAGTGCCGAAAACCTCTTTACGATTACCGGCTTTTCCGGTATTGATCCGGAATTGCCACCCTCTTATATTGCCCGGGAAGATAAATATAAAATCTCAGGGGTAGCAACCAGTATTTATCCCCAGACACGTAAGTTTATGTTTGGTTTGAATCTTAATTTCTAAATTGACGGAAAATGAAAAAGATATTCATATTTATAATGGCTGTTTGTACGTTCACAGCATGTGATCTGGAACGGTTTCCTTATGACCAGTATACACAGGAACAGGTGGAGGATGATATTGAGATCCTGTTAACCGGATGCTATTCCCGTCTGAAAAGCTGGTCTAACAATATGCACTATGTCGGCGAGTTTGGCGGAGATAATGTGATGAAGCAGGCCACTTCTACGGATTCCTGGTTTGAATTCATTTCTTACAACCATACACCGACCAATGCCCGTATGAAAACTTTCTGGACAGATAGTTACAAAGTCATTTCCCAGGCCAGCGATATCATTAAGCTGGCAAATGAGGGTAATTACGGAGATGTGGACCAGCTCACTGGAGAGGCCTATTGCCTTCGTGGAATGATGTATTTCTATTTATGCCGTACGTTTGGAAGACCTTATTATCAGGACCCGGAAACCAACCTGGGGGTTCCGATTGTCAATGGACTTCCGGCGGATATGAACAACCTGGTGTTACCGGACAGGGCTACTGTAAAAGAAACCTATGAGCAGGCCATTGCGGACCTGGAAAAGGCGGAATCCCTGTTACCGGCCGGAAGGAGATCGATCTATGCTTCTAAAGAAGTGGCACAGGCACTACTTTCCCGTCTCTATCTGTATATGAGCGGAACCTATGAGAATCCGCAAACAGAATATGCGGATAAAGCAATCCATTATGCAGACCTGGTGATCAATTCCGGAAACTATGAGCTGTTGCCCCGGGAGAATTTCCTGAAATATAATGAACTGGAACCGGATGCTCCTTCCCAGACGGAAACGATCTTTGCGGTTAAAAGAGTTTTGTCTGAATTTACGAGCAGTGACCTGTTCGGAAGTATCGGAGGGATGTATTCCACGATTTACGGAGTAGGATGGGGAGAAGTGTATGCAAGTGGTGACTATCTGGACCTGTTGTATGAAGTAGAAAATAAAGGGGATGCCCGCTGGGCATTTATTGCGCCGGAATATACGTCGGAAGACCAGGAAGTTTTCCGGTATATCATTACACAACAAACGGATAAGGGGGAGATCACCGGCTATACGTATCGTCAGGATACCATTACCGGTAATCCCGGAAACTACTCTGTCAGAATAGACGGAGTCAACTATCCGCTGACACTGGTAAAAGAAGCGGACCGGACCTATTCTGTTAATTATAAAGGTATGGTCTATACCGGACATATCGATCAGCAAATGGCCGTTAGTAACGGTTATCCGCAGTTTTTCATTATTAAATGTTCGATGCAGGGTGGAGAGAGCCAGTTGCATTCTCCGATCGTGATTCGTTTGGCGGAACTGTATCTGAATAAAGCGGAGGCGTATGCGAAGAAAGGGGATTATGCCAGTGCGTTGCAGGCGTTGAACCGGGTCCGCGGAAGGGCGATCACGGGTGGTGAATATGAATCCTTAACAGCGGAGAATGCGGCTGAACGGATTATTAAAGAAAGACGTCTGGAATTAGCCTTTGAAGCGCACCGTACGGTCGATATCTACAGACTGGGGCAAACCCTGAAACGTCCGTATCCGGGAATTCATAGCCAATTGCTGGAAGTGCCGGCTACCAGTAACCGGGTGATCCAGTATATTCCTTTAGATGAGATCAATGCCTATCCGGGATCGTTAACTCAGAATCCGTGATCCGGAGAAATTATAGGGGAACAAAAAAAATAAAGAACTTTTCATAAACACGCAGGTAAGTAACAAAAGAGGGCCATTTTTTGAATAAAATACCCTACTTTTGTTTACTTACTTCAAAATACAGATTGAAATGGAAAACACTCGTCGTTCATTTATTAAGAAAGTTACCGCTGCCGGTATTGGAACGGCCGGATTAGCTATTGGTGGAAATGTGGCAGCAGCTACTACGTTGGATGCTGCAGAGCCTCAGACTAAAAAGAAAGCTGTTGGTAAGGATGACGGAAAATTGCGTTTCGGATTTATTGGAACCGGTTCCCGTTGCCAGGAACATATTAATAATGTCTTAGCCATACCGGGAAACAAGATTGTGGCTATTTGTGATATACAAAAAGGCCCGCTGGAAAGTACCCTTAAACATATTGCCAAATTTGGTGTAGCGGAACCGAAAGTCTACACGGGAAGTGAGCGGGCTTTTGAACAGATGCTGAATAACGAAGAATTTGATTGCGTAATCATCGCTACTCCCTGGGAATGGCATGTGCCGATGTCGGTGGCAGCTATGAAGGCCGGAGTTCCGTATGTAGGGGTGGAGGTCTCGGCAGCGAACACGGTAGAAGAATGCTGGGACCTGGTAAATGTGTCGGAAGCAACCGGAAGCCAGTTAAATATATTAGAGAATGTTTGTTACCGCCGGGACTGCATGGCAGCTCTGAATATGGTACGACAGGGATTGTTCGGAGAGATGATCCATGCTACCTGTGGTTACCAGCATGACCTGCGGGATGTGAAATTTAATGACGGTACCCAGTATTCCTATAAAAAAGGAGGTGAATTGCGTATGGGACCCACTGCTTTTGCTGAGGCGCAATGGCGTACGCAACATTCGATCCGCCGGAACGGGGATATTTATCCGACGCATGGGATCGGGCCGGTGGCCAATTGCCTGGATATTAACCGGGGAAACCGTTTTCTCTCTTTAACAGCGATGGCTACTCAGTCCCGCGGATTGCATAAATTTATTGTAGACAATGGCGGAGAGAACCATCCGTATGCAAAAATACAGTTTAACCTGGGAGATATCGTTACTTCTATGATCAAATGTGCCAACGGCCAGACTGTCATTGTAACACACGATACGAACCTGCCCCGCCCTTATTCTCTGGCGTTCCGTATCCAGGGGACGGAAGGTTTATGGATGAATGACGGAAATCATGTGTATGTAGAAGGCCAGTCCAAACCTCACCGTTGGGATGAATCGGATGAGTGGTTCAAAAAATATGATCACAAATTGTGGAGTTCTCTGGAAGAAAAAGCCAAAGAGGCCGGACATGGTGGGATGGATTTCATCATGATGTATGACTTTATTGATGCGATCCGGAATAAGAAACCGGCTCCGATGGATTGCTATGATGCAGCCGCCTGGAGTGCTATCTCCGGATTATCGGAAATGTCTATTGCGCGGGGTGGTGCAGTCGTCGATTTCCCGGATTTTACCCGCGGGCAGTGGATCCACCGGGAACCTCATTTTGCTCTTTGATCTTAACCGCAATCGGATGATATAAAAGGAAAGCTTCCTCTTTATGGGAGGCTTTTCTCTTGTTAAACAAATTCATTTTTTATTTTCTTAATTAACAGACATTTTGTGAGTCACTTTTCGGAGCTATATAAGAAATTAGAAAGTGGGCTTTTTACTCCTTCCGGCTTTAATCTATAAAACACTTATTTTACACTAATTGTAAAAATAAATTCTGAATGTGACGGATTATGTCATATCTTTTCCTCTTATATGATATTAATCGTCCCGAAAATGTAGTAAAAATCAATAGAGAACTCCTATATTTAACTCTAACTTAAATCTTACCAGTATGTTAGAAGTTCTTAATCAATTTGTTTGCGATGAATGCGGACAAATCATTAAAATACCGCAGGAAGGTATAGTAGAGTGGATTAAAAGGAGAGATGAAAATAAAAAAGAATATGTTGAGGGATTCAGAATTATACATACACAGGAAGCTTCTCCGTTGCGGAAGGGAGAAAAAGAGGGCTGTTGTCGATATAATAAACATCCGGGTTGCAGGAATATGCCTTTACCGAATGTTTTGTCCGTAGCGAATGCGTTTGTCCTGCATTTTTTGAATCCCGGTTATTTCCGTTGTTCTCAGGAGGAAAGTTTATGGAATGAGTGTAAGGTAACTGACTTCTATGAATACACAAATTTTGCCCGCCGGATCACTGTTCCTTATTATGAAGAAGCGCGGTTTCATTTCAACAGATGGATTGAGGATGAAAAGATTGATCTGAATACTCCTTATTATGATTATAAGGAAGAATTTCTGATTCATTTAATTGAGACTTATGGAGGATATGCTGAGACAAAAACAAAATGACTCTGACAAAATTTAGAGTAGAGGATAATAAATAAAAATCCCAATGGTTTTATTTTAACCATTGGGATTTTTAATAAGTGCGTAGGATGAGACTCGAACTCACACGCCGGAACCGGCACTACCCCCTCAAAGTAGCGTGTATACCAATTTCACCACCTACGCCTGAAAAGTGCCCAGAACAGGACTCGAACCTGCACGTCCGCAAAGACACTCGCACCTGAAACGAGCGCGTCTACCAATTCCGCCACCTGGGCTTTTTATCAATACATTCAATTCTACAGCCACCTGCTGCAATTGTGGGTGCAAATATAGGCTAAAAAATAAATTCCGCAAAAATACTTCTGAAAATAACGGATTCCGGCTTTCCGAAGCTTAATTAGAAGGTAAAAAATAATAGATATAAAATCAAATAATGAATCCGTGTTAGGGAAAATCAAACTATCCGTATCTCCGTAAAAATAGTATCTTTGTGCCCATAGATCTAAAATTCTCATTTAATAAAAGAATATGATCAAAGAATCGACCCGGATTATACGGTTTATGATTATCGGTACGCTAAATGCTTTAATTACAGCTTTAGTGATCGTTGGGATGATGAAAGGGCTTGGTTTTGACTATGTCATTGCCAACATTGTGGGTTATATAGCAGCACTTATCAATAACTTTTTCTGGAGTAAATACTGGATATTTTCCTCTAAAAAAGGAAAATTCCGTAGAGAAGTGCCTCTTTTTCTAATTGCTTTTGGTGCTGCTTACGGTGCTCAGTTTCTGACTCTTCTTGGTATGGTCGAAATTCTTAATTGGAACGAATATATCTCCCAGTTTATAGGTCTCTTTATCTATGGAACTGTCAATTTCCTGATGAACAGGAAAGTAACTTTCAGAAAGAAGGAAAAGCATAATTGTGATCAGTAAAAACCTTTTAAATACTTGTTTATTTCAAAAACTTTGGTTTACTTTGCACTCGCAAATCAGATATATCAAGTATCAAAATGGTTCCTTGGCCGAGTGGCTAGGCACCGGTCTGCAAAACCGTCTACGGCGGTTCGAATCCGCCAGGAACCTCTGCAATAGTTGAAGGAACAGAATTTAACATTCTGTTCCTTCTGTTTTTTAGGTACTTATGGCTATTTTTGTATTCTATTGGTGAAAGAAATAGAAGGCAAATTTCTAAGATTTTGGAAAAATGTTTACCCATTGTTTACCCAACAATAATCTTCCAAAACCTATGAAAGCGTCTTTTAAATTTGAATTAAGGAAGGACCGGGAAGACAAAGATGGCCGAAGAGTGCTTGGACTACGTTATACAGCTAAACGTAAAACGACCTTAATTAGTCTTAATTTATCTTTGCATCCTTCTGAATGGAATGAAAGGAAAAAATGTAGTGAAGTCTACTGTTCTGAATTCTGTTGCTATCAATAAAATAATCCATACAACATATAAGGCTGGATTGGATCTGATCTTAGAATATTATTTCTTTCCCTTGTCACCTAAAGAATTTAGAAAAAAACTTCTTGCTCCCTCCAAACAGAAATCCGAATCCAGTCAGGAAAGTTTTTATGAGTTTTGTCTGGCACAGTTAGAGTTGGAAAAATCCTTTAAAGGAGAGGGTACAATTGACAACTATAAAAAGCTAATCAATACCATGAAAGCCTGGAAGCCGGAACTTACTTTTGACGAAATAGATGAGGACTTCATAAAGAAATTTCATCAACATGAGAAAGAGGTGGGCAATATGGACTCTACCATTGCTAAGAAGCATTCCAATTTAAAATATTTGATCGGTTTAGCCATTGATAAGGAAAAAATAAAAAAATCTCCTTATAAGAAGATCAAAATAAAAAAGATGCATAAAGCAGAAAATCAGGATGTACTGACAGAAGAGGAATTAAAGATCTTACAACAGATCTATTGGAGTAAAAAGTATAAAGCAGGGAAACAGGAAGTTCTTCGTGAATTTTTATTTTCCTGTTATAGTGGTTTGTCTTACGGTGAATTTGAACAATTATCTTATTCGGATATAAAGCTGGTGAAAATGAAAGATGGAAGTTTAATTCCTCTTTTAACCAATGACCGTATAAAAACGGATGTAACTTACAAAATTCCTATAGTATCTTCTACTGTTCTGGAGTTAGTAGGAAATGGAGAAGAAGTAGAGAAAATATTTCATCCATTAACTAATCAACCCACGAATCGTTATTTAAAAGTAATTATGAAGGAGGTAGGAATAAAGAAAAAAATGACCTTTCACAGAGCCAGGCATACTTTTAGAACGATAGCAGCCCTAAGAGGGATCAATGATACCATGGCAGAACGAATCATGGGGTATTCAGAGGGTGATGCTATTAAAAATATATATACTCATTTAGCGGATGAAGATCTTATTCAGGAAATGCTCAATAAATGGATTGTAAAATAAGTCAGCGCATGAGTAGGTAACACAAATTATTAGAATTTTGTCTAATTCTTCGCATTCGTGAAATCCATATTCTTTAATGAAAAGCAAGTCTGCATGTATTGAAATCAGGAAAGCCAGATTTATATTTTCGGAGAAGTTTACCGGATTTTTTTATTTCATCCGGCATTTTCTTTTTCCATTATATACATCCTGATTTCTCCCATTTGTTGCTTATCTGTTACTTGGTACCCTATCTTCTGGTAAAGATGCAACGTGTTTTTTGTGGCTTCGCTTGTAAAGAGGAGGAACTTTTTGCAGGAAGGGAAATATTTTTCTATTTGATACATGAGTTTTTTACCGATTCCATGATTTTGGTAATCCGGAGAGACTATTAATTTACCCATATGACAGTTATTTTCTCCGTCCAGCATTCCCCTGACTGAGCCTATTATTTTTTATCTGCTGAGAGATATTTTAAAATGATACTCTATTCATGCTCTTTTTGAAGTTCCTCTATGGTTTGTTTAAGCGGTGGAAGTTCACATACTCCCATTAACTTTGCTACCTGGGTAAAGGCTTCCACCTGTAGTTTCAGGATAGGAATTAAATCCTCTTTTTCTGCCTGTTGAATAGTGCTCATTGTGATATGTTTCTTATTATAACTATCTTAGGTTTAAATACCGAGAATTTTTCTATTTTCTTCATTGTCAGAATAAATATGCCATAAACTTACTTTACCCTTGATAACTTCTGCCACCCAGATAGCACAAACATTGTTAAGACATTCGTCAGAACAGACAGAATACCCTTGCATAATAACTGTGGAGCCTCGAGTTATTATTTTCTGAAAGATATTCCTATAAACAGGAAATAAATCAAAAAAAGGTTTCCAGGTTTTATTTATATTGTTTATTTTCCCTTCAGTACGGTTCTTTGCCATATCTATAAAAGTATGGTTGTCGGTCATTAGTACTGATAATCCCTGAAGATCAGCTTTATTGATACAGTCATTAAAACGTAAAGCAATAGACTTTCTTAGGTCAAGTAGCATTAAATAATCCTCCTCATCTTCACTAATTATTTCAAATCCGACCTTTAGATATAGTTTTACTGCATAGTTTTCTTTTTTGACATTCAGGGAAGTTTGTCTATATCCCTTTTCTTGTAAATATAATATCATCGCATTCATCAGCCGGGTTCCAAGTCCCTGGTTCCTATATGCTTTAAATAAAGAAATGGCAAATTCCGGTGTTTCCTCGTCTATATATCCATAGCCTTTGACGGGATGTGATAGTATCCTGACCCACACGGCTCCGATAATCTCTCCGGCAGCATCAGCTACCAGACAATAATCGTCTTTTTGTTTTCCAAAGTTTTTAATGTAAGCGTTTACTTCCGGTATTTGTAAAACCTCTCTTGGTATTAAATTATTTTCGTCAGGCTGGTAGATCGTCTCGTAAAGCATATCTTCCAGTTTATATATTTCTTCGGGTTTTATCTCCCGGATTATGATGTTTGATTCCATTGTTTTATTTTTTTGTCAAACCATGCTGCCAGTTTATGTGCTAACATGAGGTTTAATGCGATTAATATAAATCCTGCAACTGACCACAAAAAAATCTCTGGCATTGTGAATATACTTCTCTCTATGAGATAATTGAATGTAAATATACAGTAAATCAACGAAATGAAAGTTGTATAGATAGCCGGAATATATCTCCTTATAATTATCCGCTGGACTATATGTATAAATAGATGGATGAAAAAACATGAAATATACCTTTTTCACACGAATAAACCTCAGAAGTATCATCCTGATTTTTTCATTAGTCATAGTTTGTCACTTCTTCTCATTATTTGTTATACATTTGGAATTTATCAATTTTGCTATTGTTATAGATCCCGGTCATATGATGTATGTTGTGTGCAAATATATGATATTGTTTGAGATATGGTAATAAATATTAACTCAAATGCACGATTGTACTATAAATATTATTTATCCTTTTACCTCTTTATATAGTGGCACACTTCTTTGGCTCTTAAAAGGATGCATACGTCTTTAAATATGGCTAAAAACGCTCAGATAAAATCTGTAATAATAGCAATATGGATACTTTTGTTGCTATTTTATTTGTAAATAATATCAATATTACTATCTTTGTGCATTCGGTAACGAATACAGATCTTTTACAAGTCTTATAAAAATACATTTTCCCAGAGAACGTATGTTAAGCTTTTGAAATGCCAGGTGAGTATAAAGGAAGCTTCTCTAAGGGTCTCTTTTTAGTAAAGTCATTTATTAAATCAAAATGTATATGAAAAACGTAAAAGTATCTGTTCTACTCAAAGCACTTGCTGATGACGGTTGGGAGATGGTTAAACAAAAGGGTAGCCACCGCCAGTTTAAGCATCCGGACAAACCAGGAAAAGTTACAGTAAATGGTGGACTATCAGATGATATCTGTGGAATTGTGCTAAGGAGTATTCAAAAACAATCAGGGCTAACTTTTTAGTCCTGGTTGTTTCCGGAAAACAGAAAGTAAATATCTGAAAAAAATAAGTATGGAAAAAGTTCTCATTACAGTCACAAAAACAGATAATGGATATGCAGCCATATGTGAATTACTGGAGGGATGGGTTGTTACTGTAACAGGTAACTTTACACAGCTACAGCAACAGATAAAACAAAGTATTGAACAGTATATCGATTGGGCAAAAGAGGATAGTGAGCCATATTCTCCTATTTTCGATTCATCTTATGAATTGATATATAAATTTGATATACAAAGCCTTTTATGCTTTTACGAGAAAATATTTACCAAAGCCGCGTTGGAACACATGACCGGTATTAATCAGAAACAACTTAGCCATTATGCCTGTGGACGATCTAAGCCCCGCAGGGCACAGGAGGAAAAGATAATCAATTCGCTTCACGAATTAGGACGTGAATTATTGGCGATCTCTATTTAAAATAGAACTCATGAATGAACAGGTCATACGTAATATAGCTCTTTTAGAAGAACTGGAAACTTCTGCTAAATTGATTAAATTAGGGTTTGGTGAATTACAAAACCTGGATACCGGAAATGATTTCTATTTTCTTCCTTTCCAATTATTATCACAGGGGTTTGAGCGCCTGATGAAAGCATATATTTGTCTGGGATATTTAAACAAGCATAATAAATATCCCATTTATGACTACATCCGTAAAAAGAGCCATGATCTGGAAAAATTATTGAATACCATCCTCGAAGAATATTATAATAATCATAATTTACCTTTATTAAAAGAAGATGAGGAGTTTCTAAAAAATAACCCACAATTGAAACGGCTTCTTTATATTTTATCCGAATTTGGAAAGTTTGCCCGTTACCATAACTTTGATATAATAACAGGGAAAAGCCAACCAGGAATGGATCCTAAAGAAGAGTGGGAGGCTTTCGAGAATGAATTATTAACAATAATTCCTAACGGCTTTGAGAGAATGGTTGATCTTAATACACAACATGAAGTATTTGGGGAAATATCCCGATCTATTATTATCCTTTTTGAACGATATATAGCAGCTCTTTCCAGACAATTTAATTTCCGGACATTAGGCTCGTTAGGGCATCAATATTCAGTTGTATTATACAATTTTTCCTTATTGGAAAAAAGTAAATATGGGCAAACCAACTATCGTCAACATACCACTTCCTATAATCAGATGCTGAAACCAGGGCATAAAAGAACCGAACAGGATGAATTAGAAAGAAAATATAATCCTCAATATAAATATAAAGAAATAAAGAAAACTGAATACAACGGAGATTGGCCTTTCTATGCAGATGAAGTGATCGTTGAGTGCCGTGAAAAACATTGGTGTATCATTACTATCAACGGATATGATTACGCATTAAATGGGAATGCAAAAGGGCGATATAAACTTGAAAATGTGCATGAAGCAGGTATGGCTATCTTAGGAAAAAGTATTAGCCATTTTATTGAGATTGCGCTCAAACTTTGATGGAATTGAAATTCTCCGGTTTATTTTGCAAAATAATCTTTGGTTAAGACGGATCCCTGCCTTTACCAACTTCAGCAATAAATTCTATAACGATAGGAGGTATCTTTTTAAGTCCTTTATTAGCTTCTTTACTTATAATGCATATATCATAAATCACTTTACAGATAGTAATGATGGCAAGGTGGATAGGCGCATCTTTGTGGATATCCGGAACTACTTTCCCCCTTATACGTTCTAACTCTTCAATCGCAGCATAATTCGAATGAACATGGACGGAAGAATATTTATAAAAATTCCTCATCATTTTTAATCCATATACATGAGAGATCAGTTCTGTAATCTGTAATAGCTTGATACGGTTGTCTTTTAAGGTAAAACGCCAAGCAACCTTTTGAGTATTCTCATTATATAATTTAAGCTGCTGGGAAGGTAAGAATTGTTTGAAGATAGGATTGTTTTTCAATTCTATCCCGGCATCCTGTAGCATCATTTCATTCTTTTCCAAAATAACAGAAGTGCCCTCCATGTCATTATCTGTTAATCCATATTTTTTCTTTTGGATCAAACTATCTATCTGCCATAATAAGAAGCGCATACGCTTCTCTTCTTGGCTGGGAGGTTCTACAAAAATATGGTTAAATGTGATATAAGTTTCAATAATAGACCGCATAACCGTATTGACACTAAACGGATCATATGCATTTAATCTATACTCTTCCCCCGAAAGATTATGTTCTATGATCCCATTAGCCATAAAATACAATGACGATGAATGAATCGCAAATTTATCTATTAGTAGATAAGCGTATTTATTCCAATCCTCTATTTCTATCTTTTTCCATTCTTCATATATGGCTGTTAAATAATCTCTTAAGAATAGATCATACAACTCCATTGGCGTTTCTCTGAACGCTTTTTCAAGAATATTCCCTTCCATTTATTATCTTTTAAACCAAAATATAAATATAAGGATTATAATTTTTCCTGGTTGCTTTTTCGGGATGCATTGAACATATTTTACTTTCAGATGGATGATTGTAAAAGTGAGCCGGATAAATTTTTGTACAAAAATGGCTGTATTTTATAAAATTATTATATTTGCAATTCATAATTTTATAAGAGAAGCTTCTTTTGAATTTCATAGTTTAAAAAGAATAATTCTCTTATAAGAGCAATGAGGGAGATCGGGGTGCCGATAAAATATAAGCATTATTTCGTAGTTACTGTGCAATGAACACTCCTTAACTCTGTAATCATAAAGTCCACCACCGGAGTCTAAAAAAGCCCTGTGTTCCATAACGGTTTGCTATGGGTCGAGAAATAAGCGTCTGAAAATATTCAAAATCATTTCCAGGAAGGGATAAACTTATCCTTTCCGGGGCAAATTGCGTACATCCCTTTTTCATTCATGAGAGAGAAGGCTGGTATACGGTTTATCTTATACCGACCTATATATTAACCCTATATAAATATAATTTAGTATGCGAAAAACACAAGATCAAAAAATGTACTGCTTCTGCTATGGAAGTAATGATGACCTATCTCTTTCCCGGGAAGATGAGACTTTCTTTAAGATGATGAAACTTTTAAGCCGCCAAAAGGAAAAAGGCTTTGAAGATGTTGTAACCATTTTACGCGATATGAGAGCTAAAAGAGAGACAAAAGCTGCCAGACGAAAACAGTTGTTATACCATCTGGCGGGTACTCAGCCAACCTATGAGGATGTATTAAACCATGTTTTTCAATTACCATCTTCTTTCAAACAACATGTCTGGCTATGGTGGGGAGACGGGATGGTGTACAGTTTGTCTATTAAAAGTATCCGGTTTTCACCCACAGGAAAGAAAAAGAAACTCAGGGATTTTAAAGACCTGCTTCTACAGGTAAAGAAGATCGGGAAACCCTATCGCCCGCTTTATACCTATGTCTGGATACGTACGGTACGGGGACTGGTTTTCGATATAATGGACAGTTATGAAAAACTACTGATCCCGGAAATTAAACATAGGCTGGAGCTTCGCTTAAAAGAAGTTCGTTATTACGACCTGCCTGTGAAAGAAAGAATGACAGGAGAAGAAATAGGTATGCTGAATGCTTTCCTGATGGATCTACGCTTGCCGGGTATTGCAAGCCGGCATTGCCTCCTTGATTTGTATAGATATCCTTGCCACAAATATACGAGGCAAATAAGGGAGAAAGAGAAGGAGACGGTTTATGAGGAAGAACTGCAAAAACTAACCGCTTTGGAAACCGTAAGTATCCGAAGGAAAGAGACCGAACAATTCATAAAGAAATATGAAGGAAAAATAGATGAAGCTTTTATGAAACAAGGATATAACCCGGGGATGTACAAAGACGCAAAACAAGAGGTATTAACCTATATATTTAACAATATCCATTTACAGAGCCGGCGGAAAACTTCTCCCGGTGGCTGGATATGGCGGATCGTAAAATATAGGACTTTTGGCCTGGCAACCAAAAAAGAGATACCCGTACCTTTTATCTCTAACCTGAATATAAAAGAACTACTGGTTAGCGACGAAATACATCCTGACTATCTCAACGATATTGAAGAGAACGTCGTAGACAATGGGTATACATTCGATGACCAGGTAACCTGTAAAAATGTATATAAAGCCCTTAGCCACTTAAAGCCTCTCCACCGTGAGCCCCTTATACTCCGGGCAGGAGGTTTTACTTACCGGCAGATCCGCGAAATATTACATCAGGAGGGCAAACTAAAAAATAAGAATACGAATACCGTCAGAAGCCGTGTATATCATGGAAGAAGAAAGATGGAACGGCTTATCGACAGGTGGGGAAATATTCTGGAAGAGCAACATCCACTTCCCTTATAAAAATCTACTATTTTTAAAAATTAAAACTAAACACCTATATGGACAACATACAATACACTTTACAGGGAGACTCTTTGGTTTTCCTGATTATTTCACTTCTTATTACGGGCATACTGGCAGGAAGTATGAAATACCTTTTTGAACATTTTCTTCCTGTACGTTCACAACGTAAACAGAACGCCCTCGACAACTTTGAGCGGTATAAAAATAAACTATTGAAAGCCTCCACTTCTCTGATCAGCAGTCTGAATCTGTATATGAGGTATTTAAAGGAAAATTCCCTGCCACTGGAAGAAGATGAATATTCCAGTATGACACTGTTGTATGCCTTCAGCAGTTTCTTCGGATGGAATCAGATTATGGAAGAAAATGTATTAGACGAACTGGACCTGACAGTCTACCATAAACAACGAAAATACAGGGATCTTTTTTACCGGAGTCATAAATCTCTCAGCAGCCCTTCCTACTTTCGACCTTTACGTAAAGCCGACCGGAAATATGAAGAAATAGTTGCCTGCTCTGCCATAAAAGCCTGCGACCTGAG
>Ga0192242_10124_pt1 | contig 38496 bp, 23 predicted proteins | sample Koala_Koa27_J3_FD_131235 | JGI IMG/M metagenome (GOLD analysis project Ga0192242, IMG submission 131235) | Enriched cells from koala feces incubated with labeled cellulose particles, San Francisco Zoo, California, United States - Koala_Koa2-7_J3 ...
CAGGAATCATATTATGTGGATTTCCAGATGAAGGATGCGTCTGATACTGTGCTGTATGCGTGGGAGTTCTGCGGAGCGGACGTCACGGCAGCGGAGGATATGATTTTTACAATTGAGAGCAGCACGGATGCCTTTGACGGCTGTTCTTACGGGTCTGCATCGGACAGCCTGTATCTTGCCTTTGATCAGGAGGGAGACTTTGTCGGAGACACTTCTGTCTATATGCAGGTGGATACATATTTTGGCGAGGATGATCTGCTGAATCTTTATCAGTATGATGCGGAGTCGGACGAGGTTTCTTTGTTGCAGGAAGGGCTGGAACTGGCCAGCGGCTATGTGACGATGGAACTTGCCGCAGATGAGGGCGGGCAGCTGATCCTGACGACTCAGACTTTGGAAAATATTGTGGCGGAAGACGTCGGCAGCGGGGAAGATGAGGATTTGTCAGTGGAGGAAGTGACGAATACGGAAAAGGCTTCTTCATCCCACAGAGGAGTAATCGCAGCAATCGTTATTATCATAGTAATTATTGTTATTCTGGTCTGCGTGTTAGTTCTGCGAAAGAGAAAAAAAGCCGGTTCGGACAGGTAATATATATGATACAGGTAGAACATGTTTCGAAAAAATTTGGAGATCTTTCGGTGCTGAACGATATCAGCTTTTGTGCTGATGAGGGCGGGATATACGGACTGATCGGTTACAACGGTGTCGGGAAGACGACATTGATGAAGATCATCAGCGGTATCTATCGGCCGGACAGCGGAACGGTAAAAATCAACGGCGAACCTGTATATGAGAATGCCTCCGTGAAAAAACAGTGTTTTTTCATGACGGAGGAGGCGACATTCTTCTCTCAGGCATCCCTGATGCAGATGCGCCGGTTTTACCGGGGGTATTATGAGCACTGGTCTGACCGTACTTTCAACGGACTGATCCGGTTATTCGGGGTGGATCCGAATATGAAGATCAGCCGGTTTTCCAAAGGCATGCAGCGGCAGGCGTCGCTGACGCTGGCTTTTTCCACCCGGGCGAAGTATCTGTTTCTGGATGAGGCTTTCGACGGGCTGGATTATACCATGCGCCGGATGATGCGTGAGATGCTGATCTACTACGCGCGGACATGTCAGGCGTTATTGCTGGTTTCTTCACATAATCTGCGTGAACTGGAGGGTCTGGCGGACCGGATCGGGATGATCAGTGACGGCGAGTTAATTTTTGATGATTCTACCGGACATATGAGAGAGCGGTTTTCTACCTGTTATTTTCGTATGGAGGAAGGCAGAGAGCCTTCCGTTCCGAACGCCAGACTGATCGAGAGAGAGAAAGACGGATATATGTGCATTGTGGAGGCGTCTGAGGAGGAATCGCGGCGATTCCTTGCGGAAGCCGGAGCAGCGGATATCCACGTCCGGCCGATTCAGCTGGAAGAGTTTTTCCTGCAGGAAAGAAAGGAAAAGTCGATTGACTGGGAAGAGATTTTTGCATAACAGGGAATCGAATACGGCGGACGGCAGGGAACCGGTCCGGGCGAATCGCGGGAAATCACGTACGGTAAATCCGGGGCTTCATGATCTGGCTTATGTTTTCGGTAAAAACTACTGGATTCTGCTGATTACTGCGGCTTATTTCCTGATTACGGTTCCTTTTCTCACCGCGGGGCTGCCGGGAGATTCTGTTTTTAATATAGAAGTAACGCATGATCAGCTGAAATTCAGGCTGATTCATGAAAGCTATCTGCCGGTTGTGCTGGCGGGAGCCGTGGTACTCGGGATGATCGGAGGAATTGTTTCTTTCCGGTTTCTGCAGGACAAAAAGGAAACTACGATTTTTTTCTCGCTGGGCTTGACCCGGATGAGATTGTTTGTGAATCGCTGTGTGTCGGGACTCGTGATGCTGTTTGCGGGAATCGCGGTTCCCATGCTGGTTTCCGTTGGATTGAATATCAAGGCACTGGGTGTATATGACGGTCTTGTACGGGATGGATTTTATCTCATGGCAGGACTGACAGTGACGGCGGCGGTCAGTTTTTTCGTGGCGGTGATCGCAAGCGCGCTGGCGGGTACGCTGGCGGAGACCATTGTTTACTGGTGCGGCGTCATGGCAGCGCCCTGCGCGGTATGTTTTTCCCTGAATCTACTGATGAAAAAACTGTTCTGGGGAAGTGCCTGGGGTGTTGTGACATATTCGGGTTCGGAAGCAATCCGGCCGGATCTGATGACAAAATTCGCGTGGCTTAATCCGCTTACTTTCTTTTATGAGGAGATGCAGACTCATGCGCAGTATTCACGTCCGCTGGCGGAACCGATCGTACCTTCTGTTGAGCCGGGGAAACTGATCGGATGGAGCATTGTTGCGGCGGCACTGCTGGTTCTGTCTGTCATACTGATGAGGAAACGAAAAGCTGAGGTGGCGGGCATTGCCGGAACGAACCGCGTCCTGTCCGAGTGGCTGATTGCGGTGACATCCTTTTTTGCATTTACGCTTATTTTTTCTTTTTTATATACATTCAGTCCGATGTTGGGAATTGTGCTCGGCATGGCCGGGTTTGCGGTGGTACACCTGTTCTGGAGGAAAGCACTTTTTTCCTGCGGGATCAGAATGCCGGGCAGGAGTTTGTCCCTGGCGGCGGGAGCGGCTGTGTCACTGATCATCTGCGGCGCTTTTTATACAGGCGGTTTTCAGAGCATCCAGAGGTATCTGGACAGCGGACAGACTGCGCAGGTTTCCGTCAGCTATGTGGGTTCGCCGTCGTACCTGTATGAAGGAGCATCGGGCAGCAGCACCGGCCGGGGGTATTATCTGACCGCGCAGCTGACATTGCAGGATAAGGATGCAATCGCTCTGGTCAAAGAGATACAGAGAAGCTTCATCGAGAGCGGCCGTATGGAACTGGCGACAGATGAAGATGAGTTTGAGCAGACCGTGATCCCCTATGATATAACTTTCGCGTACACGGATGCGGACGGGACAGAGCATATCTGGTATTATGACAGGGCTTCTTTCGCACAGTTGGAGCAGCTCCTGATGCTGGAGGATACTTCCGCCGTACAGACCGGCGTGAGTGAGCTGTTTGAGGGGACATATGAGTCAGAAACTACCGTGTGGGCCGGTGAGGCTTACCGGAATGGCGAGGTTTATCTGACAAACGCCTGGTGCAGTCAGACATATGCGCTTGATCTGTCAGACGGGCAGCGGCAGGAACTGCTGACCGCGATCAGGAAGGACCGCGCGGGGCAGACCGCAGAGGAGTTCAATTTTCCTGAGGAACAGGCGGTGACGGTACTCATGTTTTCTCAGAATGGAGAGTATGACTGCGAGTATTACGCGTTTCATCTGGACAATTCCTTCATTTATGTGACTGCAGAAGATGAGCATGTCATCGCTTGGCTGGAGCAATATGAGTTGTATGATCTGGTTGACGCTGATGTTGAGATCGAGAGCATTACACTGCAGGAGTTTGATCCTTATATCGGGATGGACGGCCTGAGCGACCCGTTCGGAGTTTACTTTATGTCATACCGGGCGGATTCTCTGGATGATTTTATGATACAGAAGGATTTCGGAAAGAAAAATACGATCACGGATGCGGAGCGGATCGCACAGATTGTGCCGGGTTTGAGAAATGGTTATTTCATGAGCGGCGGCGGATATCTGGCGGCGGTGAAGGTCGCAGGGATCGACGGCTATATCTATATGTTCCTGCCGGAAGAATACGCGGCGGATGACTGATATTAAGAAGTAGAATCAGGTGAAATGCATCTTTGAGAGAATGTAGCTATTCCTCGTGCCTGTGAAGGTATTGAACAGTTACAAAAGGATATATGGACGCAGGAGAGGTAAGATCATGGGGCGGCACGGAAAATTAAGAGGAATCATCGGGATACTGGTGCTGATCCTGTGTATTCTGTTCCTGATATCAGCGGCGCTGGGGCGTTATACCCTCAGTCCGGCGGAGATACTGGATCTAATAAAATGTAAGGTGACAGGGCAGCCGTTTTCCGATGCGTCGGCGGCGACGGTGCTGTTCGGATCACGGCTGCCGCGGATCTGCGTGGCGATGCTGGTCGGCTGCGCATTGTCCGTGTCGGGCGCTTCCTATCAGGGAATTTTCCGGAATCCGATGGTTTCACCGGACTTACTGGGAGCCTCGGCGGGCGCAGGATTCGGGGCGGCGCTGGGATTCCTGTTCGGATTCCCGACGATACAGACGCAGCTTCTGGCATTTTGCACCGGGCTGGCTGCTGTTCTGATCACGCTGACGATCAGTCGGTTTGTGGGAGGCGGGCTGGATGCTTCCCCGATTTTGCTGGTGCTTTCCGGTATCGTGGTGAGCGCGCTGTTTCAGGCGTTTATCTCCATCGTGAAATATGTGGCGGATCCGTTTGATACGATGCCGTCCATCGCGTTCTGGCTGATGGGAGGACTGACTTATGTGACTGACTCGGATGTGCTGTTTTTGCTGGTTCCGGTGCTGGCGGGATGCGTGATCCTGATGCTGCTCCGGTGGAAGATTAATATTTTATCCTTCGGGAGTGATGAAGCGGAGTCCCTGGGGGTTCCGGTGAGGCGTTACCGCGGGATCATCATTATATGTGCGACGTTTATGACGGCGGCCAGTGTCGCCGTGGGAGGGATGATCGGTTGGGTCGGACTGATCGTACCGCATTTCGCAAGGATACTGGCGGGACCGGATTACAGGCGGATGCTTCCGTGCACCGCGGTCATGGGAGCAGGGTTCCTGCTGATCGTGGACGATGCGGCGCGGTGCCCGTTTCCGCAGGATCTGCCGATCGGAATTCTGACGGCGATCATCGGGGCACCCGTGTTTGTCGCTTTACTCGCAAAGGGAAAGAAGGGATTTCTTGCATAGATGCAAATAAATGCAGGAAATGAGTCATACAGGCAGCTGTTCTGATGAAATAGTGGAGAAGGAAATGGAAATAAAGGAAAAAAGAAAGAGTTTCGGATTGAAAAAAATTCTGCCGGTTCTGGCGGCTCTGGTATTTTGCCTGTGTCTGGCCGGATGCGGAGAAAAATATCTCGAATATACGATCACGGTGGCCGGCGAGGCGACGGCTTCCGGTACGATTACTTTCCTGGACTACAGTATTAATGTTTATCAGGATCTGGCGAGCAATCCCTGCGGTGACTGTGAGGATCAGCCGGTGCATCTCTATGTTGGTGCGGATGCAGAGGAAACGGCGCAGGCCATATCGGACGCGATCGAGCGGGCGGATGATCTCTGGGAAGTGGAAAGCTGTGAGGACGGCGTCGTTGTACTACGTGAGAAAACGGCGGGGAGCATAGAGGAGATTCCCACGGTTACTGCGCCGGAGGGACTGACGCTGACTGCGAGTGTTTCCGGCAGAGAGGTGACACTGTTTGCCGGGGAAAGTGAGAGCAGCAGTGATGAGGACGCGGATGATGAAGTGGAATATCCGGAAGATCCGCAGCGGCTGGCAGCGGTCTACGGACCTTCCTATGAATTGCTCACGATGCTGGGCGTTGAGGATAAGATTGTGGTGCGCGCGGATGTGCAGACCGCGGATTTTCCGTGGGCGGAGCAGGTGTTTTCGCGAATCAGCGAGGTGCCCATGCTGAATAATGTCCATACATCGGTAAATTTTGAGGAATTGATGACCTACGATCCGGATATTGTATACACATTTCCGCGGGAGAATGAACTGACACAGCTCAAAAAAGCCGGTGTAGCGGCTTTGGCGGGAGAAACCAGCGAGACACTGGATGGCGTAAAGGAACAGGTGAGAAACTATGCCGCCACGCTGGGGGAAGACGCGGAGGTGCGGGCGGAAGAGTATTGTACCTATTTTGATGAAAAACTCGCCATGGTGCGGGAGATCACCGACGAGATACCGGAGGAGGAGAAACCGACAGTTTATTATGCCGGAGTGGATATATTGACGACTTACGGGAAATATTCCGACCTGATCGAGGTCATTGAGGCAGCAGGAGGTGTCGCGGTTTCCGCGGATCTTGAGGCTGGAAACCGTTCTCAGATCAACTATGAGCAGTTGATGACATGGAATCCGGATGTGATCTTTATCGATCATGGCGGCATGAATGACGGTGAGACGGTGGAGGAACTGAAAGAAGAGCTCATGTCGAATACCGTTTATGCTTCACTGACGGCAGTGCAGAACGGGGAGATTTATGTAAGTCCTTCCGGTGTATTCTACTGGGATATGGGTATCCAGAAGATTCTTCTGGTAATGTATATGGCGCAAACGCTTCATCCGGATGAATTTGCCGATCTGGATATGGAGCAGGAGGTTATGACCTTTTATGAGACATTTTTCGGATATGATCTCAGCAGGGATGAGGCGTATCGGATTCTGAATCGGCTGTCGCCGGAGTGAGTGATATATGCTGGAAATAAAGAATGCTGTTCTGGGCTACCGGGGAAAGCAGGAAAATAAAATTGTGTTAGACGGATTATCTTTCTCTCTTGCGCCGGGGGAGCTGTTGTGCATCCTGGGGGCGAATGGCGTCGGAAAGACGACGATGTACCGCACAGTGCTGGGATTCCTGCCGCTGCTTGGCGGAACAATCCTCATCGACGGGGAGGACAGCTCCGGTCTGACAAAAGAGCGGCTGGCGAAAAAGATCGCCTATGTGCCGCAATATCACTCACCGCCGTTTCCCTATACGGTGTTTGATGTGGTGCTGATGGGCAGGAGCGCGCACTTGCAGCAGTTTGCCACGCCCGGCAAGGCGGATGAGGCGATTACATATGAGATGCTGGAGCGTATGGGAATCCTTCATATAAAGGATGAGGTTTACACGGAGATCAGCGGCGGCGAACGGCAGCTTGTGTTGATTGCACGGGCGCTGGCGCAGCAGTCCTCCTATATCCTGATGGATGAACCGGCCTCGAATCTCGACTATGGGAATCAGATGCGGATGCTGCAGACGATCCGTGATCTGGCGGGACAGGGCATCGGCGTGTGTTTTACCTCACACTATCCGATGCACGCGTTTCTGACGGAAGCGTCGGTGCTCGCCATTGAGGGGCGCGGCCGGGTGAGAAAGGGCAGCGCGCGGGAGATCATTACGGAGTCTCTTTTGCGGGAGATGTACGGGCTGGACGCCGAGATTCGCCCGGTCGCTGACAGGGACGGGAGAGAGCATTCCTCGATTCTGATCCATATGGATGAATCGGGGAGATAAAGTCGTAAAGCGGATGGTTCGAAGATGTTGTATCCGATATAATTGAGCAGGAGGCGAAGAACATGAAAAATGAGGAGTTGTTTTCTATTTTAAAAGAAAAGTTCCGGGAGATAGCTCAGGAACATCAGTTGTTTGACAAGGAGATCACGGTTCGCTGCCGCGCCCTGTCGCCGGAGGAGGCGATCGGAAAGACGGAGCGGAAGGATTTCCCTATTCTGACCGGCAAGGACATCATGATACAGGCGGAGTTCGACGGCGGTATCGGACAGGCCTATACCTGCGCTCCGACCGAGTTTTCGGGAACGCTGCAGGAGATCCTGGAGTTTGATGTACTGAATAATATTCATGACAGAGGGATATTTATTGCCGCGCTGAACGCGGTGACGAGACGGTACGGTATCTGCGACCGATCGATCCACTGTAAGAACGACGGTCCGGAGAGTTGTGCAGAAAAAGCGATGGAGTATCTCGCGGAGACCTATGGGAAGGATCTGAATATCGCGCAGGTCGGTTATCAGCCGGCGATGCTGGAAGGACTTTCCAGAACATTTGAACACGTGAGGGTACTGGATCTTGACCCCGCGCATGTGGGCAAGACTCATTTCGGTATTTGTGTGCTCGACGGTGTGAAGGATTATGAGGAAACCATCCTTGACTGGGCGGATCTGGTTTTGTGTACCGGAAGCACACTGGCGAACGCTTCAATTGAGAATTTTCTGGACATCGGAAAGGATGTGCTGTTCTATGGCACGACCGGCGCTGGAGCTGCGGCATTGATGGGGTGGAAACGCCTCTGTTATGCAGATTGATTATTATGAATGCCGGCGCGCTGCAATGGCAGCGCATATCAGATTACGATATTAATAGTGGATGCTTATGTTTCCCGGCGGACTCTGAATGTGGTCGCAGGAGTCTGTACGGGAGGGGGCTTGCACAAGGAGAAGCTGTTGATATAAATATTTTTAGAAGGGAGGAAATTTTTATATGTTGAAGATTTCCAAAAAAGTCCTGGTATGGCTGCTTTCAGCGGCTATGCTGTTCAGTTGCACGGGTATGACGGCTCTGGCGGATGAATCGACAGATGCGGACACGACTGCGGCTGAGGACACCGTGGACAGGGAATCGACTGAAGACGAAGAAGAGACTGCTCTCCCCGAGAGCGATCACAACTACGCCAACAGCGAGGACACGACATGGAGTTACACGTTGGAGGGCGCGACAAATGGCGTTTATGTCACCTTTGATGCGCAGACAAAGACGGAGTCCGGATATGATTATATTTATATCTATGACGGTGATGACAATGAGGTTGGTAAGTACACCGGCACTGAGTTGGCTGGAGCTACCGTTTATGTGCCGACCGCGACGGTTCAGATTCGTCTGACATCGGATTCTTCTGCTAATTACTGGGGATTTGCGGTTACCTCCGTGACAGCGGCGGAAGAAGCGTTGGATCTTTCGCTGATTGGATCTGTGGACGCGATTTCTCCGGTGGCGATCGGCGCTGTTATTTCGCCTGTTGTTACAGCAGTCGGAGAGACATTGACGTCTGGCGTGGATTATTATTACTCTTATGATACCAGTTCAGTCGGTACATATGAGTTAACTGTTACCGGTATCGGCAGTTACACCGGTACGCTGACAGCTTCCTATACGGTATATGATCCGGATGATGAGGATACGCTGGAGGATGCGCCGGAGTTCTATGACAGCGGTTCGGCTACGGCATTCCATACGAATGTCCGTCAGACTTCTGAAACCGGCACGACATCTTTTACATTTGACAGCTTGTCAGATGAATATAAGGCGAGCGTCACATCTGTGAAGTTGACGCCGGTGGATGTGACGGAGACAGCGGATGGTACGGTGACCTACACGGCAACCGATACCGGCGACGCAGAGTATCCTAATGCACCGAAGGAGATGACGCTGACTGAAGACCAGTATTACTTCAGCGGCAATTCTCTGTACATCAATCGTACCGATGATGATCCGGTCATCTATGTGATGGAAGGCCATGAGCCATTCAGCTATACAGCTACAAAGTGGGGAACGACATACAATTATACGTACCCGCAGTCTCAGACCTATATGGTGACAATTGAGGCGGACGGTTATAAAACGTTTACCGGTACATGGACATGGTATACAGGTTCCGCTCCTGTATTTTCTATCATCATTGATGAGGATGGCAACAGTAAAACGACGGATGACCAGACCGTAGCATATTCCTGGACATCTGAGGAAATTGAAGCATTGTCAGAATTCGCGAACGGTTCGTCTCAGTGCGGTATGACCGGTTTCCGGACATTCAGCGGAGAGGGAGTTTCTCTGACTGACCTGCTTGATATTGCGGGTGTGGAGATTTCTGAGACGGATACTTATCTGCTGGATACGACAGATCAGTACGGCAATACTTTTACGTATGACGAACTGTTTGGGACGACACGTTATTTCCTGAGCGGTATCTATGATGATGATTTTTCTGAGTATTACAATGAACTGGTAAGCAGTGATGACGAGGCGGGCGCGACGATCGAGCTGCGCAAGTATCTGGCACAGACTGCGATGGAAAATGAGAGCACGGTAGAACCGCGTATCAATAGCAGCTATGTTGAAACTGTGATTTCCGGATCTGATCTGGATGGGATTGAGATGCCGACAGCGGAGAACACAGTGTATAACTCTCTGGTGAACTATGAGAATCAGTACCGTTTCTTCTACGGCATTGAGATTGTGCAGGAAGAGTGCGAGGTGACCTTCGATACAAACGGCGGATCCGAAGTGGAGTCCCAGACGGTTCTCTCTCATTATATGACATCTACCAGCAACACGACAATGAAGTCCAGCTACTGGGCGAATTCTCTGGTGATCTATCGTCACGCAGATACGGAGGAAACTGATTCTTCGGATACTGAAACAGTATCCACTGCGGCAGATACGATCACGCAGCCGGAGAACCCGACCCGCGACGGTTACGCGTTCGTTGGCTGGTACACGGACGAGGACTGCACCGACGGCAACGAGTTTGACTTTACGGCAAACGACGGCACGGTGGATCAGGATACCACGCTTTACGCGAAATGGGTTCCCGCTGTTGTGCAGAGCGACCACAATTATGCAGACAGCGAGGACAAGAATTATCTCTACAGCGTTGATGGCGCGACTAACGGTATTTATCTGACATTTACCGAGTATACCTACACGGAGTCCGGTTATGATTACATCTCGATTTATGACGCGGATGGCAATCTGGTCGGGGAATACTCCGGCGATGAACTGGCGGGCGCTACGGTGTACGTACCGACGGCAACCGTTCTGATTAATCTTACATCGGATTCCAGCAACAACTACTGGGGATTCGCGGTGACTGAGGCATGGGCTGCCGATGATACGATCGACCTTTCGCTGGTTGGTTCCGTGGAAGACATCGATCCGGTCCTGGTTGACAGCACGATTTCTCCGGTTGTGACGGTGGGAAGCACCACACTGACCGAGGGAACGGATTATACCGTGACCTATGATACCAGTGCGGCTGGCGAGACGACGGCGACGATTACAGGTAGCGGCGATTACAGCGGTTCGATCACGACAGACTTCTATGTATATGAGGAAGCGGTCACGATCACCGATTTTGCGATTTCGAATGCGGAGCATAATGATGCGGACGAGGAGCTGAACCAGACAATTATCGCAACGATCACCTTCAGCGATGATGTGGAACTGACAGCGGACAGCCTTGAGGGCGAGCCGCTGATCACGATCGCGGGCGGCGATGTATACGACACGGCGCGCAATATCAGTTATGAGATCGTTGACGGCAATCAGCTTGTGATCACGATGGTTTCCACCGACTGGGTAGCGATCTACGCCGGCGCTCTGCTGATTGCGGACGCGGGCGGCATTCCGGGCATCATTGATGGACTGGAGGCTGTGGATGAGAACCAGACTGTGATCTGGGAAACTCAGTCCGGACGTATCCCGACCGGTATTGTGGTGACTAACGATATGGTTGAGGGAACCGCAGACGCGGCTGCTTCTACTTATGTCAATGTAGCGCACAAGGCAAATATGCGCGGCATGTATTCCTATCAGCTTGTGAGCATCGTGGACGGTGAGGAGACCGTGATCGGCACCGGTACCAGCCATGCACACAACTTCTACACAACGATTGATGAGGCGGCTATCGCCAGCGCGATCGCTTCCACGGTCGATGGCTATGACGGCTATACGGTGGAATATGCATCCGGAGACACCTCCATGGTGATTACTGCGGATACAGCGACGAAGGGTGAGACCATCGCGGTACGCATGGTTGAGTACGGCGCGGAGATCAACGAGGCTCATTGCGATACGACCACAAGCGCGATTGAGAACGAGAAGGAAAAGACCGCGACCGCGGCAGGCTCTTACGAGGAAGTGGAATACTGCGCGTTCTGCGGTGAGGAAGTGAGCCGCACAACGGTATATGACTATCTCGTGGAGAGTGATCACAATTACGCGAACAGCGAGGATGTGACCTACACCTATACGCTGGACGGCGCGGACAGCGGTATCTATGTGACCTTTGATGAGCAGACAGAGACGGAATCCGGATATGATTATCTTTATATCTATGACGGCGACGGCAATCAGATCGGCTTCTATTCCGGCACGACGCTGGCGGGAACGACGATTTATGTGCCGACCGCGACGGTTCAGATCCGTCTGACATCAGACAGTTCCTACAACTACTGGGGCTTCGGCGTGATCGCCGTGGAAGCAGTAGACGGAGCGGTTGATCTTTCGGAATACGGCTCTGTGGATACCATCGGTTCCGTGGAGAAGGACAGTACGGTTTCGGTTGTTGCGAAGGCGGGCGGTCAGGTACTGACGGAGGGAACGGATTACACGCTTTCCGCAGATACTTCGACGGTTGGCACATACACGGCGACGATCACCGGCATTGGCAATTATACCGGTACATTGACGGCTTCCTATTATGTATATGACGAGGACAATCTTCTGGATGCACCGGAGTTCTATGACAGCGGTTCGGCTACGTCATTCCATACACTGGCCCGTCAGGCCGGTGACACCGGAACGACCTATGCGCGTTTCAGCAGTCTGTCGGATGAGTATAAGGCGAGCATCACATCGATCACGCTGACTCCGGTGGATGTGACAGAAGCAGAGGACGGCACGGTGACCTACACGGATACGGATACCGGTGATCTGGAATATCCTTATGCGCCGGAGAAGATTACGCTGACCGGGGATCAGTATTACTTCAGCGGCAATTACCTGTATCTGAACCGTACCGAGGATGATCCGGTCATCTATGTGATGGAAGGCCATGAGCCATTCAGCTATACAGCTACAAAGTGGGGAACGACATACAATTATACATACCTGCAGTCCCAAACCTATGTGGTGACGATTGAGGCGGACGGTTATGAGACCTTTTCCGACACATGGACCTGGTATACCGGTACCAGCAGAGATTTCTCCATCATTATTGATGAGGATGGTGACGACAGCACCACGGACGACCAGACGGTAGCAGCTTCCTGGACAGCAGAAGAACTGGATGAGATGGCTACCTTTGCGAATGGTTCTTCCCAGTGCGGCATGACCGGTTTCAGGACATTTACGACGATGGGCGTTTCCCTGGAGGATCTGCTGGAAGAGGCGGGAGTAACCCTCAATGAGGATGACCACTTCCTGCTGGATACAACCGACCAGTACGGCAACGATTTCACCTATGAGGATCTGTTCGGTACGACCCGCTATTTCATGGGCGCGATCTATGATGATGATTTTGCGGATTACTACAACGAGCTGGTAAGCAACGATGACAGTGCGGGAGCGACGATCGAGCTGCGCAGGTATCTGGCGGAGCAGGCTCTGGAAAATGAGACGACGATCATGCCGCGCATCAACACCAGCTATGTGGAGACGACGATCTCCGGCACAGATCTGGCGACGGCGGAGCTTCCGACCGAGGAGAATACGACATTCAATTCTCTCGTATCCTACGAGAACCAGTTCCGTTTTGTTTACGGCATTGCGATCGTTCAGGAGGATTGCGAGGTGACGTTTGAGAGCAACGGCGGATCCGATGTGGATTCCCAGACAGTTCTGTCGCATTACATGACATCCACCAGTAATACGACGTGGTCGTCCAGTTACTTTGTAAACTCTCTGGTGATTTACCGCCATGCGGATGCCGATGCTGAGGAAGAAGCTGAATCTACCGCGGCTGACACGATTACGCAGCCGGAGAATCCGACACGTGACGGTTATGCGTTCGTCGGCTGGTACACAGATGAGGATTGCACCGACGGCAATGAGTTCGATTTTACGGCAAACGACGGCACGGTGGATCAGGATACCACGCTCTATGCGAAATGGGTTCCTGCTGTTATTCAGAGTGATCACAACTATGCGAACAGCGAGGACGTAACTTACACTTATACACTGGATGGTGCGACTAACGGTATCTATGTGACATTCACCGAGTACACCTACACGGAGTCCGGTTATGACTACATCCTGATCTATGATGAGGATGACAATCTGATCGGAGAATATTCCGGCGACGAGCTGGCCGGCGCTACGGTCTATGTACCGACCGCGACCGTTCAGGTTCGCCTGACATCAGATTCCAGTGCGAACTACTGGGGATTTGCGGTTACGGATGTGACGGCAGCAGGTGATACCATTGACCTTTCACTGGTCGGTTCTGTAGATGATATTGATCCGGTCGTTGTCGGCGGTACCATCTCACCGGTAGTAACAGTCGGCAGCACCACACTGACCGAGGGAACGGATTATACCGTGACCTATGATACCAGTGCAGCTGGCGAGACGACGGCGACGATTACCGGCAAGGGTGATTACAGCGGTACGATCACGGCAGACTTCTATGTATATGCGGAAGCTGTTACCATTACAGATTTCGCAATCGCGAACGCGGAGCATGACGACGCAGATGAGGAGCTGAACCAGACGATTATTGCGACGATCACATTCAGCGAAGATGTGGTATTGACAGCGGATACTCTTGAGGGTGAGCTGCTGATCACGATCGCGGGCGGCGATGTATACGATACGGCGCGCGACATCAGCTATGAGATCGTTGACGGCAATCAGCTGGTGATCACCATGGTTTCCACCGACTGGGTAGCGATCTATGCCGGTGCACTGGTGATCGCGGACGCCGGCGGCATATCGGGCATCATCGACGGCCTGGAGGCGGCGGATTCTTCCAAGACAGTGATCTGGGAGACTCAGTCCGGACGTATTCCGACCGGTATCATGGTTGAGAACGATATGATCGAGGGAACTGCGGACGCGGCGGCTTCGACTTTTGTTGAAGTGACGCACAAGGCAAATATGCGCGGTATGTATTCATATCAGCTTGTAAGCATTGTGGACGGTGTGGAGACCGTAATCGGTACCGGCACCAGCCACGCACACAACTTCTATACAACGATCGATGAGGCGGCTATCGCCAGCGCGATCGCTTCCACGGTCGACGGCTATGACGGTTATACCGTGGAATACACATCCGGAGATACTTATTTTATTGTGACTGCGGATAAGGCGGTTGAAGGCGAGACTCTCGCGATTCGTATGGTAGAGTACGGAGCAACAATTAATGAGGCGCATCCTTCCACCACAACCGAGAAGGAAGACGGAACGGACGGCTCCTATGACATCGTTACCTTCTGCAGCTTCTGCGGAGAGCTGAGCCGGGTTACCATTACGGCGGAGCTGGCCGAGGAAGTGAAGAACAGCAGTTATTCAGCGGATAATTACACGGAGGAAAGCTACGCGGCATATGATGAGGCACTTGATGCCCTGCAGGATGCCTTGCACAACATCGGCAGAGATACGGCAGATGAGGTTGCGGCGCTGATCGACGCGCTGGACGAGGCGAGAACTGCTCTTGTTGAGCTGGATGCGGATTACACGGAAGTAGAAGCGGCGATTGCGGCAGCCAATGCTCTGAATTCTGAGGATTACGAAGACTTCAGCGCGGTGACGGCGGCAGTGGATGCAGTTGTTACAGGAAAAGGCATTACCGAGCAGGCCGAGGTTGACGCGATGGCTGAGGCTATCACAGCAGCGATTGAAGCACTGGTTGAGGTTACTGACGACAGTGGCGACAGCAGCGGAACGACGGTTGTTTCTTCGAACGGAGATACTCTGGTAGTGCGCAGAGGCAATACTTATTACTTCTCGTATTCGCTGAAGAGCGGCAGCGCGGATAAAGTTATTTCCTATGGTAAGTCGACGGATGAAGTGCTGGTCGGCGACTGGGATGGCGATGGTATTGATACGCTGGCGGTACGCCGCGGAAATACCTACTACATCAGCAACAGCCTGAAGAGCGGCGAGGCGGATGTCGTGATCGCGTACGGTAAAGCAACGGATGCGGTTGTGGTCGGCGACTGGGATGGCGACGGCAAGGACACGTTGGCGGTACGCCGCGGAAATACTTATTATATCAGCAATAGCTTAAAGAGCGGCGAGGCGGACAAGGTGATCGCATACGGCAAAGCTGCCGATGAGGTTCTGGTCGGCGACTGGAATGCGAACGGCTATGATACGCTGACAGTACGCCGCGGCAATCTGTATTATATCAGCAACAGCCTGAAGAGCGGCGAGGCCGATCAGGTAATTGCTTATGGAAAGACAACGGATGAAGTATACGCCGGAATGTGGACAAAATAGATGAATATCTATATATGTTTGTAATCTGACGGCTATTCCATCCTGACGGCGCCGGATCTTCTTTGAGAAGGTTCCGGGAAGATCCGGCAGCCGGCTGATGAAACGAATGAGCCTGGTTTGCTGCTTCCGGAAATTCTGGAAGCGCAAAACAGGCTTATTATACAAGGAGGAGCAATATGAAAAGGAAGTTTGGTAAAAAGTTGCTGCCTTTTCTCCTGGCTTTGGCGTTGGTTATTACATCCGGCGGCTTTGCCGCCTTTGCGAATGAGGCGGAGACTGACCCGGAGTATAATCACGGTCGGATTTCCGTGACGGCGGATGGAAGTCTGGAGATGGAGGTCGGGGATGAACTGGAGATCACGATTTCTCCCTATGTACATATGCAGTATATCGGCTGCCAGATGAACGGATGTCCCGCGATCTGCGGCGGATATGACTGTTTTATAACGGGTTATGGCTGTACCTGTGAGACAGAGCCTGTTGTGCGCTATGCCACGGTTACAGTGACTTCCGGTAATGAGAATGTCGTGACTTCGGACGGCACAGTGACACAGGCGGAGGGAACGATCGCGGAGGTCGGCGACATGGCGGACGGTACGGTAACCGTTACCGCTGTGGGAGGCGGAACAACCACGGTTAAAGTGACGGCGGCGCTCTGTGACTGGGAAAGCGCGTCAGTGACATTTACCGTCACGGTGAATGGCGACAGCATTGATGATACAGATTCCGGAAATGAGGATAACACAGGCTCCGGGACAGAGGATGAGGACAATACAGGCTCCGGGACAGAGGACGAGGACAATACAGGCTCTGGGACAGAGGATGAGGACAATACAGGTACCGGGACAGAGGACGAGGACAACACCGGTACCGGGACAGAGGACGAAGATAACACTGGTACCGGGACAGAGGACAAAGTCAACACCGGTACCGGGACAGAGGACGAGGATAACACAGGATCCGGAACAGGAGAATCAGATACGCTGGAAGCTCCCACATTGCAGACGACAAGCGCATCTCTCCGTTATACAGGAGCAACGACAGGCACGGCGCCGACTTTTGATCTGTATGTATCGGGAGGCAGCAGCGACTGGGCAGACAGTGTGACGTCGGTTTCCATTGTAGACCTGCGTGATGATTCCGTGCAGGTGCTGACAGAGGATCAGTTTACCGTGACTTCGAGCAAAATCAGCCTGTATCGTACGGATGAAGATCCAATCATGTCTGTCACAACGGCGGAGCGGACGGCGGATTTTGAGATTCTGGTGGCGGCGGAGGGCTATGAGGATCTGGATGAGACCTACACGGTGAACATGTACGGTGCACAGACCTTTCAGCTTCGTTATCTGGACGGTGATGGCAACATAATTACTTCAAAAACCTTTACCAAAGCGGAAATTATGGCCATGAGCCAGTCGGAAGAATTATATTACAACACGATCTGTTCGATGACGGGACTCCGTTCCTTCCGGGCGAAAGGCGCGTATCTGTCGGATCTGCTGGACGCTGCGGGAATTGATTTTTCGGAAGGTATGACAATGGTGCTCCGCACAAATGATATGGCGGAAACAGAAAATGATTCCACTACGGAAGACGCTTATTACAGTACCTACGGTACGTTTACCTATGAGGAAATGATGGGGACGGCCCGCTATGCGTTTACGGATATATATACAAATGAGACTTTGAAGGCGGATATTTTATCATGCGGTAAATTTGATGAAGATGTGAGGACATTGCTCGGATCAACAGCGCAGAAAACAGAGGTGGATCCGCTGATTGCGTACAATTATATTGAACTTCAATATCCTCAGACAGGCGGCGAAAGCATTTATAATTATGATTACAGCGATCTGACCGGATATGAAAACTCATTCCGATTTCTCTTCGGCATTGCCATGGATGAAGAGAACAGCAGTATGATTTCCGATACGACCACAACATGGTCCGCTTCCTACGGCGTGTTTGGTATAGATATCATAGATGAGAATTATGATGCGGACGCGAATAGCAGTGCAGACGATGACACGGACAGCAGTACAAACGGCAGCACGGGAAATACTTCGGGAACGGTTGTTTCCGAATCTGCGGACACGCTGGTGGTGCGCCGCGGAAATACCTATTATTTCTCTTATTCGATTAAGAGCGGGAATGCGGATAAAGTGATCGCTTACGGAAAAGCGACAGACGAGGTGCTGGTCGGCGACTGGGACGGCGACGGTCTGGACACACTGTGCGTACGTCGCGGAAACACCTACTATTTCAGCAACAGCCTGAAATCCGGAGAAGCGGATAAAGTGATCGCTTACGGAAAAGCGACGGACGAGGTGCTGGTCGGCGACTGGGACGGCGACGGCGCGGACACGCTGTGCGTGCGCCGCGGAAATACGTATTATTTCAGCAACAGTCTGAAATCCGGGAACGCAGACAGTGTGATTGCTTACGGAAAAACGGGTGACACAGTGCTGGTCGGCAAATGGGACGGCAACGCGTCCGGAACGGCGTCCGTGAAGGATACGCTGGCGGTACGCCGCGGAAATACGTATTATTTCAACTACAGCTTAAAGAGCGGAGATGCAGACAAGGTTGCTGCCTACGGAAAAGCGACGGATGAGGTGTTGGTCGGTGACTGGAACGGCAGCGGGAATGATACGCTGACGGTAAGGCGCGGCAATATCTATTATATCAGCAACAGCATCAGGAGCGGCAGCGCGGATATCGTGATCGCCTACGGGAAAGCGACGGATGAGGTATACGCGGGGTGCTGGGGTCTGTGATAAAGCGTGCGGAGCTGAAGAAATGCACTTTGTTGACGCCGCCGATTCGGTTGCAAAGCTTATGATTAAGGAGGATGCTATGAGGACAAAGAGAAAAAAACGGAAGGGAAAGCTGCTGGCGTGTCTGCTGGCTCTGTCCATGGTTTTTGTTTCCGGCGGTTCAGCTGTATTTGCCAGTGAAACGACCGTCTATGTGGAGGATGTGAATGCCTGGACAACGCACAGCGATCCTATGGTAGACGAGTCTACAGGGACGGATACGCAGGTGCTGCATGTGGAACTGACTTTCAGCGAGGCAGTCAGCATCACGGACAGAGACGCCCTGATGGCTGAGATGGCTCTGACCCTGGGGTCAGCGAGCCTTCCTGCACCGTCGGATGTATCTTTGAGTGCGGATGGCAGAACGCTTTCCATTACCGTGGAGGGCTGGTATGCCGCTTACAGCGGATATTTCGAAATTTCTGACACATGGGATAATCTTGTGTCAGTCAGCGGCGCTTCCGTGGATCCAGCAACAGGATTTTTTGTTTCCGGCGGTGTGACGACGTCTGTTGTTGAACAGGTAATCGCGGATGAAAATAAAAATGCCTCCGTGACGACACAGATCATTACCGATGAGAACTGTACGCGGAGCATGGTTCACCTGCTGCTTCTGGTAAACGGACAGCCGGTGCAGCTGACGGGTTACGGCGCGACCGCGACCGGACATTATCATAATTATCTGACGCTTACATCGGCGGAATTTGCCAGTTTGTCGGCGGGTTATCTGACGAAGATGATTGGCGGCGACAACGGAGATTACACGGTAACATATGAGGAGGGCAGCGATGAGGTCACAATCACGGCGAAATCATCGAATCCGGGGGATATCCTGGAGCTGCATGTCATGAGTTATCTGAACGACGGCACGAAAACAATCGATGCCTCTGCACTGAATGCTGAGATTGAGAAGGACAGCGATATTTCAGCGGCGGACTATTCCGAGGAAAAGTACACGGTTTACGCGGACGCACTGGCAAAAGCGAAGCTTGCGGCCTCCGATACGACCTGGTATGCGCAGACAGATATTGACGCGCTGGCAGAGCAGCTTGCGGCGGCAAGAGAAGCTTTGGATACAGATGACACAGACAATGTCAATGATATAGATACGGATCAGGGAAACCAGAACGGTTCCGCAGATACGCTTGTGGTGCGTCGGGGCAACATTTATTACTTCTCCTATTCACTGAAGAGCGGTGAGGCTGACAAGATGATCGCTTACGGTAAATCAACCGATGATGTTTTAGTCGGCGACTGGGACGGCGACGGTGTGGATACACTCTGTGTCCGGCGCGGAAATACGTATTATTTCAGCAACAGTCTGAAATCCGGAGAAGCGGATATTGTGATCTCGTACGGAAAAGCAGCGGATGAAGTGCTGGTCGGCGACTGGGACGGTGACGGTAAGGATACGCTTGCCGTGCGGCGCGGAAATACGTATTATTTCAGCAACAGCGTGAAATCCGGTGAAGCGGACAGCGTGATTGCTTACGGCAAAGCGTCTGACACCGTACTGGTCGGAAAATGGTACGGTAATACGTCCGGTACGGCATCCGTGAAAGATACGCTTGCCGTGCGCCACGGGAATACCTGTTATTTCAGTTACAGTTTAAAAGCCGGCAATGCGGATAAAGTTGTGGCTTACGGAAAAGCGACGGATGAGGTGCTGGTCGGCGACTGGAACGGCAGCGGACGAGACACGCTGACGGTACGGCGCGGAAATATGTATTATATCAGCAACAGTATAAAAGGCGGCGAGGCGGACAGTGTGATCGCCTACGGAAAAGCCGCGGACGAAGTATATGCAGGGACCTGGAAGTGATACACTGGTGCAGGAAACTGTCTTTCATGGAGTTAAGTCCTCGCTTTGCTGCAGGAACGGATGTTGTTATTCGCCGTACAATACTGATAATGCAGAAACAGAATAACAGCATGCCGCAGGCAGCATAACTTTATGCAGAAACAGCGATATACAAATGCCGATATGTGTTGTATAATGCAACTGTATAGTAATTATACAGTTGAGCAGAATGACACATCGTTTTATGCTCTCATTTTCTCCTATTATATATTTTTTCTCCCTGAGAAGGGACCTGTATGTTCCTGCCGGTTCGGTTCGGCTCTTCGCAGTTGCTGAAAGCGGTGATGGATTCCGGAACGGCGGGAACGCCGATACAGGAGAGGATGGAAGTGGATTTGCCTGGTTATACAGGATCTGTGATGCAGAAACAGCATAACTATATAACAGATCGGGAATAACTATATGCGAAAGCAGGTGCACCACGGCAGGTTGTTTCGGTGTATAATTCTAATTGGTATTTGAATATGAAAACAGGCTGCTGGTCCTGGATGAAGTAGAGGACAGACATGGATCAGGCGAGAGATACAGACGATTATTTCCCCGGAATGAGAAGGCGAAGGAGACCTTCCGTCCGGGGATAATCTGTTTACGGACTAAGGGGCTTTTTTTGTTGTTTCGTGAATTTTGCGTCTGATATATTCCGGTTATGCGGATTCTGAAATATGTTATATCAAATGTGGAATGACTAAATCCGAAAACGGCTTTGTGTTATGAGAAATCCGGATTACCGTTCCCGAAAAACTGTGATATAGTATTACTCGTAAAGCCCCATTTTTGACACTTGTTTCGAGTGTAAAGTGAAGTGCGCAGGTTTCCGCTAACAGAATCTGCGCACTTTTCTTTTGCGTCTTATTACTTTCAACTGAAAAATGTGTGATCTGCATGTTGAATGACAGGCATCGAAATGATGATGAATGGATGAAAATATTCTACTAATAAATACAGTTAAATACAGTAATGAGACTGTTATGCAGAATGTGGATAACTAAATGAATATGAGGAATAACAATATTCGGAAGTCGCATCGCGTTTTGCGCGGCTTACATTGCCGTTAAATGCGAAGATGTTGTATAATTTCTCTCATATGGGAACTTTGGTTCGTCAGGAGTCAGGTATTCAGGTATTCCGTGTATATGTGCGGATGGCAGAGTTTCCTATGAGTATCTTTTCAATGAGATGAGGTTGACAGAATGAAGCTTAAACTTACAAACGTGGACTGTGGATATCAGGGGTTTCCGCCTGTGCTCCGCGGCGTGGATTTTTCGGTGGAGTCCGGACAGATCTGCTGTCTGCTGGGACCGAACGGTGTTGGTAAGACGACGCTGTTTAAGACAATACTGGGGCTTTTAAAGCCGCAGAACGGACTGGTGGAGATGAACGGTGAGAATATGATCGGCTGGTCAGCGCGGAAGCTTGCGCAGAACATCGCCTATGTCTCGCAGTTTCACAACCCACCTTTCCCTTATAAGGTGAAGGATGTTGTACTCCTCGGGCGTGTCAGCAATACCGGTTACTTCGGCTCGCCGTCAGAGATGGATTACGAGATTGCCGAGGCGGCCATGGTGGATATGGGTATCACCCATCTGAGAGACACGGTTTATACGGATATTTCCGGCGGAGAACGGCAGCTTGTCATGATCGCTAGAGCGCTGGCGCAGGAGCCGCAGCTTCTGGTTATGGATGAGCCGACATCCAATCTTGACTATGGGAATATGGTGAGGGTCATGAGCAAGATCCGCTCCCTGAAGCGCAAGGGATTCGGCGTGATCATGACGACGCACTCACCGGATCAGGCTTTTATGTGTGAGTCTACGGTGTGTTTGCTGCAGCGGGCGGCGCCGATGGTGTTCGGATTTGCTCATGAGGTGATCACGGAGGAGAACATGCGCTCCGCGTATGGTGTCAACGTGAAGGTCATTGAGTTTTTTGATACATATAACCGTCTGGTACGAATGTGTTCTCCGCTGCTGGAGGAGGAGTAACGGACAGGAGATACCGAAGGACAGGACCCATCAGGAATGGGAGAAAGGAAGGTATCCGTACGGACTGCCGTTGGCAGTGAGTGACGGATCAGGTGTAGTTTTATGGGACATATCATAGCAATTATTGTGGTTGTAGCGATCATTGTGTTTTTGATCGTCATGGCGATTCGTATTGTGCCGCAGGCGCATACTTATGTGATTGAGCGCTTCGGCCGCTATAAGAGAACGATGGAGGCGGGCATCCATATCATGATTCCTTTTGTGGACCGTGTGGCCCGGAAGGTGTCATTGATGGAACAGGTGGTGGATTTCGCACCGCAGCCTGTGATTACGAAGGATAACGTTACGATGCGGATCGATACGGTGCTGTATTTCCGTGTGGTGGATTCCAAGCTGTACGCATACGGCGTCAATAATCCGATGCTGGCGATGGAGAATCTGACATCGACGACACTCCGTAATATCATCGGTGAGCTGGAGCTGGATGAGACGCTGACCAGCCGGGAGACAATCAATACGAACATGCGTACTTCCATGCAGGAGGCCACTGCGGTCTGGGGTATTGAGACGACGCGTGTGGAACTGAAGAATATCACGCCGCCGGCTGCTATTCAGGACGCGATGGAGAAGCAGATGAAGGCCGAGCGGGAACGAAGAGAAGCGATCCTGATTGCGGAAGGAGAGAAACAGTCAGCTATCCTTGTGGCTGAGGGCCGGAAGCAGTCCGCGATCCTGAACTCCGAGGGTGAGAAGGAATCCCAGATCCTGCACGCGGAGGCTGCGAAAGAGGCTGCGATCCTGCAGGCGGAGGCCGCGAAGGAGGCTTCTATCCGCGAGGCGGAAGGTCACGGAAAAGCTATTGTTATGCTGCAGGAGGCGAATGCCGAGGGTATCGAAGTGCTGAATCAGAAGAAACCCTGTCCGGAAGTGCTGCAGCTGAAAGGACTTGAGGCATTTGCGAAGGCGGCGGACGGCAAGGCGACGAAGATTATCGTTCCGTCCGAGATCCAGAGCCTGGCGGGGCTTCTGACGACCATGAAGGAGGTCGGAGCGACGCCTTCACCGGAGAATCCGGAACTGAAAGACGGGATTGCTTCCTGATAGTATAGGTGAAAAGAAAAAGTGAAGCAGACAATTTGTCTGCATAAAGGAGCGTGATTAATATGCCAGGAGGAATGGGCGGCATGGGCGGTATGATTGGCGGTATGCTCGGCGGCGGCGGTGGCGGCATGGGCGGCATGGGCGGTATGATGGGCGGCATGAACGGCCAGAATCAGAATGGCCAGAATAATCAGAACACGCAGAATACCCAGACCAATACCTCTGATGTTTACGATGTGGATCGCTGGAAGCGTTCGGACGGCATCGATCAGGGTACGGATACCTCCGCCGTGAAGATGGTTCGCGACGCATGGGAGCAGGAGGATGCCAAAAAGAAAGAAAAGGCTCTCCGCAGAAAATCAAACCGGAAGATGACCGGTATCTTTGCGAAAAAACGTAAAAAGGAAGAAACGGAGGCTGTCGAGAAGGCAATGGAACGCCCCGCCGGGGGTACGGTTCACACGCCGGAGATGAAGCTTGCCGAGCATAATATTAAAAGTGTGAAACAGCAGACTGCCGAGGAGGAGGCTGCGAGGGCAGCTGCGCTCGCGGCAGCGATGGAGGCGGAGCGTCTCCGTCAGGCATCGATCAAGCCGTTTAATTATCTCGGATTGACGACGCCATCCGCGATTGAGCCGTTTTTTACTTCGAATCCGGTGAATTCGCTGACACTGGCCGTGGATAATCTGGCTTTCGGGTCGCTGACGCTGAATCAGACGACGCGGACTGCGGTTGCGGGTATGCCGAGTTCTATGGCTGCGGTTCATATGGCGGGTCTGAGCACACCGAATGGAGCAGGAACCGCGGGCATGTACGGAGGTGCGGTCGGCGGAGCGGGAGCACCCGGTATGCCCGGAATGACGGCTTCTGCAACCGGTTCGACGGGCGGAGCGGGGACTGCAGGCACACCGGGAGCGGCTGCGGGCATACCGATGGCAGGAGCCGCGGGTATGCCGGCACAGGCGGGCGCATCCTATATGCCACAGGCGGCATTGGTCGGAGGTACGATTCAGACACCGGGCGCCATGCTCACGATGTCCGGAGCGCCGGAGCACGCGGCTAAGTCGCGGAATCTGATTTCAAGCCAGACGGGAACCGGTTACATGGATATGGTTTATGCCAACCGGCAGAAACAGAAATACGACGTGCGAATTACCTGATTTTGCAGCGTGATATAGTTACTGTACATTTAAAAATCCGATGGGAGGGAAAGAATGACCCATGGGTATAAGTAGTAAGGATAAAAATAATGTAAGCCAGACACGGAAGCAGGACATGGAGCAGAAGATCCAGCTTCGCATGGAAGAGGAGATGGGAACTCTTTACCAGAGCGATGAAAAGGCACGCCATACCATGTCAGCGGGAAGCCGGCGGATCGTGATGCTTGTGATTGCTCTTGCAGTGATTTTACTTCTGTCGCTTTGTCTGCTCCCGTATGGTATTATCTCGGGATTTTTTGACGGATGGACACAGGGCGTACATCTTCCCCAGTTTACTTATTCACTGGCGGAATACCGGGAGCTGGTGATTTACCGGATCAATGCCATGGTGGAATTTATCACGGCCGGCGGCAGTGCATCATTCGGGGCGATACTCTGTTCCGTTCTGGTCGCCGTCATCGCGGGTTACGCCATGTCGGTAACGGGAGCTGTTTATCAGGGGCTCTTCCAGAATCCGATGGCGTCGCCCACTACGATGGGCGTGAATGCGGGCGGTACGCTCGGAGGACTGGTTTACATATTGTTCATATACGATGCGACGGCAGTCGGGGCGACGTACACGAGCGGTACGACCGTGGTCTCTGCCGTGACGGGAAATGAAGTCATCGCATGATATTATTCTATGAATATCTTTCAGCGGTCTGCCCAGCAGCTCTGCATTCTGGCGGGTTGTTTTCTGGGCGTCGCTATCATACTGGCAATCTCCATGGCGGCGGGACGCGGCAGGATTTCTACTGTGGCGCTGCTGCTTGCGGGATCTGTTTTTTCAACGCTGATCAATGAACTGGGTCAGCTGGTTCAGTATTATGTCAGCACCTACGGGGATGAGACAACAGCCTCTGCTATCAATACGCTGATCGGCGGGAGTTATATTGGGGAGACCTTTGCCTGGTCTGAGCTTTTGCTTATGGCAGCGCCGATTCTGGTCTGCAGCATTGTTATTTTTGCTTTGGCCGGCAAGATTAATATTATCGTGTTCGGTGAAGCGGAGGCGAGAGCGATGGGCATCAATGTGACGCGATATCGGAACGCGCTGATCGTGTTGTGCACGATTTTATCAGCGGTAGTTCTGGCTTTTTGCGGAACGGTATCCATGGTGGGATTTTTAGTGCCTCACTTTGCGCGGTATCTGGTGGGACCGGATTTTAAAAAGCTGGTACCTGCTTCCGCGTTTCTGGGCGGCATTACAACGCTTCTGGTCTACGATGTGTGTTATATGACCGCGCAGCTGAGCCGGTTCAATATGTATACGGGCGTGGTCTGCAGCATCCTCTCCGCGTTTTTCATCATTTTTTACAGGAGGAACAGACATGCCGACTGGTCTTGAGCAGATTCGCGCCACGCGTGCTGCGGAGCGAAAAAAGAAAAGAAAATGGAAAATCATGATGGTTGTTATCTTTGCGGTGCTGGCTGTCGTGTATCTGTGTGTACGCGGCCGGGGGCTGGTTCCGTACAATCCGGTGTTTGTCGGGAAAAGTCTGTTGGCGTTTTTCCGTTACCGGTTTACGCTGCTGACAACCTCGGCCGATCTGAAATCGCAGATGGCGTCTCAGCTGCAGAATGAAATCATGGCGGAGCTCGGAAGCGGTTATGCCGCGGTGGTAAGTAAGCTATCCAATCTGCTGCTGATGTTTGTGGCAGGGGCGGTGCTGGCTCTTTCCGGTACCGTATACCAGACGGCCATGCGCAATCCGATGGCGGTTCCGACCATGTTGGGCGTATCCTCCGGGGTTCAGATGGCGCAGATGATCCTGATTCTTCTTTATGCGGAGGAAGCTTACAATATGGCGAAGGAACGCTACCTCCTGAGTTACGGTATATCCATTGGCGTTCTTCTTGTGATCATGGGTGCTTCTAAAATTGTGGGCGGCAAGCGCTTCAATGTGGCGGATCTGCTGATTGTCGGAACGATTGTGAACCACCTGTTTAATACGATCATGAATTATGTAAGGTCGAGCATGGATACGGATACCCTGACGCTGTATCAGGAATTTTCACAGAACAGCCAGGATTATTTTGACAGCTTTCAGGATCTGGGTATTCTGGTTCTGGTGTCGGTGATCGCGGTCGTCCCACTGCTGCTGATGCGTTTTTCCTATAATATGGTCAGTTTTGAGGATGATGATGCTTATTCGGTGGGTATAAAATCGAATTTCATGCGTTTTTACGGGATCTTCGCGGGCGGTGTCCTGACGGCGACGGCGATGATTCATGCCGGCAATGTCGGTATGCTGGCGACTGTGGTGCCCCTGATGTGCAGATATATTTACGGCGCGGATTTCCGCGATCTGCTCTGGACGTCCGCTGTCTGGGGAGGAATCATACTCATGTGTTCCAACCTCGTGCGCAGCTTTACTTATATTAATGAATACCAGATTCCGCTGGGAAATATCATCAGCCTGTTGGCGGTACCTCTGCTGATCTGGATTATTCGGAAGCAGAAATCCATCTTTACAACGATGGAACGTCAATCATAAACATAAATCAGTCATTATGATGACAAATGTCATTCATGACACAGGAGGATCATAACTACTATGGAGGAAAAAATCATCGAACAAAATCTGACAGCCGGTGAGGCGAAGGAGGCCGCTGCCAGCGTAAAGAAAATCGTGGACAATGTCGGTACAGTCATTCTCGGGAAACAGGAGGCTGTTGAACTGGTGGTTCTGGCGCTCCTGGCTGAGGGACATGTGCTGCTGGAGGATGTGCCGGGCGTGGGCAAGACCAGTCTGGTGTCCGCCGTGGCGAAAAGCGTGGACTGCGGTTTCTCCAGAATCCAGTTTACGCCGGACCTGATGCCGTCGGATGTGTGCGGTTTTTCCGTTTACAATCAGAAATCCGGCGAATTTGAGTTCCGTCCCGGCGGCGTGATGAGCAACCTTGTCCTGGCGGATGAAATCAACCGTGCCTCAGCGAAGACGCAGGCGGCGCTGCTGGAAGCGATGGAAGAGAAACAGGTGACCGTGGACAGCAAAACCTATCCGCTGGAGGAACCCTTTCTTGTTATGGCGACACAGAACCCGATCGAGTCCTTCGGTACCTATCCGCTGCCTGACGCGCAGCTGGATCGTTTCTTATTAAAAATGTCCGTGGGATACCTGGATCTGCAGGAAGAAGCGAAGGTCATTCTGATGTCGAAGGAACAGAAGAAAAATATTCAGCCCGTAGTCGGAAAGCAGGAGGTGAGAGACCTGACGGCTCTCGCACGGCGCGTGTATGTGGCGCCGATGCTGGCGACTTATATTGCCGAAATCGTGGCAGCGACCCGCACCAGCGCGGATACTGTGCTGGGATCTTCCCCGCGCGGCGGTATTTTCCTGGTAAACGCGTCGCGGGTTTACGCCATGATGCACGGCAGGGAATATGTGACGCCGGACGACATTCAGTATCTGGCACCGCATATTCTTGCGCACCGCATCACTTTGACACATGAGGCGACTGTGGCCGGAAAATCACAGAAGGACGTGGTGAATAGTGTTCTGCAGAGCGTGGCTGTGCCCACGGGAGAGACAAAGTGAAACGGGTAAAAAATGTTCTGAATAAAATCAAAGCGCCTGTGCTTTGGGTGATCGCATTGCTGTTCTGTCTGCTGCCGCCGTTGTTTCTGGCAAGTCCGGCCGGATATTTTCCGATTCTGATGTTCCTGTTTCTGACGCTGATCTCGGGATTGTATCTGGCGGCGCTGAGACGGAGTCTGGAGTGGGAGGAAGGCGGCAAAGCCGCCATCTGCAGACGCGGCGACCGGCAAAGCTTTGGCCTGGCCTTGCATAACAAAGGCCCGCTGGTATTCCCTTCGGTGAAGGTGACGCTGCGTCTCTCAGATCTGTTTGGCGGAACGGACAGTACGCTGGATACAGAGATGGCGCTGGTGCCTTTTGAGCGGCGTCAGCTGGATATGGATGTCCGGTTTACACATATCGGTACGTATACGGTATCTGTTCAGAAGCTGAAAATAGGTGATCTGATGGGGTTGTTTCAGAGAGACGGTGAAGGCGGTGCGGAGCATGAGGTGCAGGTGCTGCCGCATGTGTGGAAGCTGGTTCGTTTTCCGATGTCTCATCAGGTGAACAATGAGAACCCCATGTCGCGCCAGAGTTCGGAGCGGGACGGCATGGATTATACCGGCGTCCGTGAATACGAACAGGGAGATCCGATCAAGACCATCCACTGGAAGCTGTCCGCGCATACATCTGATTATATGACAAAACAGATGGTGACCATCGGCATGACGGGTCTGGCGGTGATTCTGGATCTGTACAGCAGCCGGGAGGACAGTGAGGTTCGGATGGATCTCTATGACGGACTGGTGGAAGGCGCGTGTGCACTTTGCGGTTATGCTTTGCGGCAGCATCTGGATCACGAGATTTTTTACTTTGACCGGGACGGCATGGCAAAATCCTGTACGTTTCGGAAAGAGGCGGAGATTGACCGGATGGCGACGGATCTGCCTAAAATAACATTTGACAAAGAACAGTATCCGGTGGAACAGCTGCTTCATCGGTCTTCTGTAGATTTATATGGGAAAAATAATGTGGCGCTTGTGACGTCGGAGGTTACCACGGAGATCATTGAACTTCTGATCCGCATTCATCTGCGGGGCAGATATCCGTCTCTGATGCTTGTGCTGCCGAAGGGGCTGAGCGAACTGGAGGAGGCTGAAGCGGTTGCTCCGCTTCGTAGCCTGGATGCTTACCGGATCCCCTGGTTTGCTTACACGGATCCGGAACAGCTGGAAGGAGGGGAACTGGCATGATCAAACGATATATCATCCATGCTGTTCCGGAGTTTATCCTCTGTCTTGTGGCGGCAGTGGCGCTGACGGTGAATGTGCTGCAGGGATTTAAGCTGACGGATCGGATGTATACCTCCTACGGGATGTTCATTGTTGTGACAGCGATTGTACTGGCCGCATTGTTTCTGGTCTGCTACAGCAGCCGGACGAAGCTGATCGGGATACCGGTTCTGATCGGAATCGCTGCCGTGCTGGTGGTGGTCTGTTACCAGTTGGGATATTCCCTTCTTGAAACAGATGTCATTGAGGATAACTGGGGTACGTGTGTGCTGGTCATGATCGTGATTGCGGTATTGGTATTTGCGGCGAGCCGCACGCGTCTGGGCAGCGGCATTTTTGCGATAGCAGGTGCGATTACACATGCCTGGATCTGTGTATGCCTGTATGATTTTTCCGTCTGGGCGCTGGCAGTGTTTCTGTTGGCGGCGGGGGTGCAGTTCCTCTATACCCGTTACCGGCATCAGATCATCCACGCGGATGCACGAAAACATGCCTTTCTTCCCCTGATGGGAACATCGGTCGTTGTGGTGGTTCTCGCGATCACGCTTTCCGCAGGCGTCTGGTTCGGCATCATCGCGCCGACGGAACCGCCGACGATGGACATTACGCTGGTGACCCGGGTTGTGTCCATTGAAGTGCTTGAAAGAGTCGGAATATCCAAGAAGACGGTTCTCCTGGATCGCAGCAATATGGCCGATACGCCGGATGATTATGAGACAGACAGCGATGAACTCAATGATGAACAGGAAGAAGAAGAGGAGGGAATGGAGAATTCCTCGCCGGAGGATGACGCTTCCCTGAACGATGATCTGCTGACCGGGCAGAATCAGAATATTTTTACCAATACGCTGGGCGGTTATTCCATCCGGGATTATCCGGTTTTGCTGATTCTTCTGATTGTTGTGATCGCGGCGGCAGTCGTCGGACTGATCACACGTTTTCAGATGCGGCACAAAATCCGCCTGAAAAAACTGTCGGAAAAGGACAGGGACGAGCAGGTGCGCCTGATGTACCATCTCTTCCGGTCGAAGATGAAACGGATGGGGATCAGCGGGGCGCTGTATGATTCTCCGGTCAGATCAGCGGAGCATCTGAAGGATAAGACAGTTCTTCTCGATGAGGGCGGACCGACATGGCTGGAGCTGAGTGAGATTTTTTCCCGTCTGGCTTACGGCGGTATTTCTCCCGGCGAGGAAGAGTATGACAGCTACGTAACGTTCTATCACAATTTCTGGAAAGCCTGCCGGAAAATCTGTGGTTTCAGATATCTATGGAAACAGTTTTGGCTGTGAGCGGAAAGAGGGGTGCGGATGATGAAAAAGCTGTTCAGTAAAAGAATGATCGCACTGGTCCTTTCGGCATTGATGCTGGTGAGCCTGACCGGCTGTAAGGAAAGCCTTGCTTTCCAGCAGATCGAGTACAGCCAGGATATGGATGAGGTCACGGACGACGATCAGCTGGTGGATAATGAGGAGGAGTACGAGGAAGAGGATGAGGATATTTTTTCTCAGGATGAGCGGGACGATGCGGAGACGGAACGGCATTATGATGAATCGGAGGCTGTGAGCGGTGATTCATCCGGTACAGGATCCGGCGCTTCCTACAGCAGTTCCGCTTCCGATTCGGGGGAAAGCGACGTCACCGAGGATGACGCCGATGACGGCTCAGACGGAAGCTCAACCAGTGAAGCGGATGATACCGGCTATGAGGGAGATGCCGATACAGATGCGAACCCGAATGAGGAAGGAAGCGGCAACGCGTCCGATGAAGGTGAAGCTGATGCGGGCTCTCAGGACGGAGAATCTCAGGATGAGAATAATGATGGAGTCAGTACAGAAGATAACGATGATGACAGCAGTCTGTATCTGGGAGATACCTCAGGCAGCGTTTATGAGGATTCAACCAGCACGAACACACAGGCCGCCAATCTGAGTCAGGATGATATCACGGCACAGGGAGCAGTGATCGCCACCGGAGAAGCCACTATTCTGGTTCAGATGCTGAGTGGGGGCGAAGCGGGATATCTCTATGCGACAGACGCGGCGACGCTTTCTGTCATGAGATCTTATTTCGGGGACAATTTAAGCGGAGTCGCTGAACTGTGGGACAGCTCCGGGAATCTCAACACCACGGTGCTCAGCCAGCTGCAGGCGACGGGCAACTGTCCTTCCGCATGCCTGATGGACGCGTCCACGGCGAGCGAGGAGGATGTAAATACGCTGACTGCCGCGGGTATTACCTGCTGGGGGCTTTCTTTTAGCAGTTATGATGACATGATTTCTTCTGCGGCAAAGGCCGCTGCAGCACTTGGTACGGATACGGCCGCGCAGATGCAGGCATCGTATACTTCTTTCTGCGAGAATATCGTATCAGCGGTGAGCGGTTACAGCTCATCAAAATATACGCTGTATGTATCCTCCTGGGACAGCGCGGCGCAGCTGACAATCAGTACCTCAGGCGGTACGTGGTCATCGCAGTACGGCATCGGTGTCGGAAGTAATCTGTCCTCCGCCGCGGCGCCAAGCATGTGGTCGCTGGCCGGCATTTATAATAATTACAGTACCAATAATTACCGCGGCGGCAGTTATATCCATAATACGCAGGTGTACCGTTACTCAAATTATTATCTCTGCCAGTTCTGGCTGGTACCTTACCTGTCAGGGACGACCCTGGCGAATGGCAGCTATTACATTGAAAAGGGCAGTAATGCGCTGGTTTACGGTCTCGGCAGTGATTCTTATCCCGCGCTGATCGCCTCCTCACAGTCCGTCAAGGCGTCGATCGAGGCGGACCGTGACTCCGGTAACGGCATGCTTTCCTTATACCCGCAGAGCGGCAGTAAATATAATCTGACGATCGGAACCAAACTGGTCAGCGCTTATGTGCAGGGCAATTTTGACGTTTATGTGAATCCTTCCGGTCTGGGGGACTGGGTGAACGGAAGCGCCGAGAGCATTCTCGAGGCGATCTGGGCTGCCTGGCAGATTCAGGGAACCTGCACACAGGATCAGGTGTATGCAGCCGTGAAGGAGTTTTATGAGACGTTCTACCGCTGCAGTCTGACGGACGCGCAGGTGAGTGCCATTCTGGCGGGGAGCTGATGATTGCGTATGCCCCCGGAATAACAGGAGGAGCAGTAAGCTCAGTCTTTCCGGGAGAATATAAATAACAGGTGTTTACGCCTTTGGCGTTTGCATAGGGGGGAATCTCTGTTTGTGAATGTATGACAGTTTCACAGATAGACAGAAGTTCCATAGAAAAATTGGGAGAAAGGAGGATGATGCCGGAAGAAAAACGGTAACTGTAATGGTTTTGAGCAGTTACATAAAATGAGAATGGGGCTGATACAAATACTGTCTGCGGACGGTAAACGAAACTTTACAGGCACTACAGAAAGAAAGGAATGTAAAACATGAAATTCAAACGTACATTCAAAACAGGCGTGGCGCTTGCGGCAGCGGCAGCTATGACGGTTACCGTTCTGCCGGTGAGCGCACTGGCGGCTGTAAGCTATGAGGCGCCGACATCTGGTATAGAAGCGGACGATGACACCTATCTGACCGGCGCGACCGCGGCGGCTAACACCGTAGTTCTCTCTCTGCTCGGCATTAACGTGACATCTTCGGATGGTGCGGGACTTTATCAGGCGAGCGGAAGCAGCAGCAGCTACGGTACCGATTCTTCTAACCTCGGTATTTTCGGATCGGATATCAATGATAATCCGGATCCCTACATTTATAATTTCTTCTATAACCTGAATTCTACACAGAGCGGAGGCAGTACCTACAGCGAAGACGATTATGCGCTCTGGACGGCAACTCCCTATTCTCTGATCTGGGGAAGCAATAAGTCCGGCCCGACCGGTGGCGCGAACGGTACGGTAACCATTACCGTAGGCGGTGTGACCAAGACGACAAACCCGGCCTTCTATTATGAACCGGATATCCTGCTGGGTGGCGGCACCAACGGTTATGCGACGGAGCTTGCCAACTATCAGGCGGAATACAATGAGGACTATGATCCGACCATTTTCCTCGGTTACGGCACCGGCAGCGGCAACTACGCGGCGAGCGGTACCCGCTCCGACGGACTGGGTCTGGAGTACAACCAGTTTGATATGACGAAGGGTGTTGTATATCTCGGTTCGGTAGTTCAGAACCTGATGAACGAGACCGGCAAGGTGAACCGTTACGATCAGGGTACCTATGAGATCGCGGTGGACTATGATAAGTATGACCGCGGCCTGTACTATTATGTGCTTTCCATGATCGACAGCGGCGATCTGACCCAGGTCCGCTACGCGTCCAGCCTGTCCTATGATTCGGATACCGGCTATTACGCAGTAACACAGGGTACCGGACGGAACGCGCAGTACGCTTCAGGTATCGGCGTAGATATCTTTGATTTGCTGGAGGATGGCTACACCTTCTCTGACGGAACAGTTGTGGAGGCTTCCGAAATCACCAGCAGCGGCGGCGGTATGGGAGGCCCCGGCGGCGGAAGCTCTACCTCTACCGGTTATTATCTGACATCTGATCAGCTGATTGAGATCCTGAACGCACCCACGGCTGAGAATGAGGATGCGACCGGCGTTGTGATCGGTTCATCCGCTTCTTCCGTGGATCCGAACGGCACGCTGACTGGCGCGGGTGTTCGCTTCCTGAGCAGTCTGCCGTCCTGCGTATACGGTATGACGATGCAGACCGTTGAGAACGGCATGGGTATCCCGTTCTATATCGGTTTCTTCTACTATGATCAGGATTCCAGCCTGAATCCGGTCAGCTACATCTATTACTGGATGGAGCATTTCTATCATGTATCGGACAATGAGGCGATGGATGAGGTTATCATCAACATGCTGGAGGATGCTGATCTTCCGGGCGGTCTGACCGCTGACTCCAGCCATGCGGATGCGTACAGCTCCTCCGAGATTGAGGATCAGATCATCGCGGGTATCGAGTATTATGAGAATGATCTTCTGCCGTACTACAATTATCAGGTGAGATATGGCCAGATCGACAGTGATTCCGCACTGTTCTGGACCACGCTGGATACCAGCGTTGGCATCGGCTCTGATGTTCGCGACACGAATGTGAATTATGAGTGCACCTCTGACGATTACTTTGAGGATGACTTCGGCAACCTGATCTACAGCTTCAGCTATACATCGACGGCAACGGATGATGACGCAGATACAGAGTCTGCAGCAGATTCTCTGGCGGTACGCCGCGGCAATATTATGTACTACAGCTACACCATCCATGCCGGAGATGCTGACTACAGCACCAGCTACGGCAAGTCTGATGACGTGATCCTGGTCGGCGACTGGGACGGCGACGGCGCGGACACGCTGTGCGTGCGCCGCGGAAAGCAGTAGATTTTCAGCAACAATATTGAAAACCCGAACAGCGGCACGACGACCATTTATTACGGCAAGGCCACGGATGAGGTCCTGGTCGGCGACTGGGACGGCGACGGAAAAGACACCCTGGCGGTACGCCGCGGAAATACGTATTACATCAGCTATACGATTCATGCCGGTGATGCGGACAAGGTTGTAGGCTACGGTAAAGCGACCGAGGAGGTAGTGGCCGGGGACTGGGACGGCGATGGAAAGGATACCCTGGCGGTACGCCGCGGAAATCAGTATTATGTTAAGAATTCGATTTCTTCCGGAAATGCGGATAAGGTTGTTGACTATGGTAAAGCGACCGATGAGGTTCTGGTCGGCGACTGGAACGGAAACGGTACGGATTCCCTGGCAGTGCGCCGCGGAAATACGTATTACATCAGCTATACGATTCATGCCGGTGATGCGGACAAGGTTGTTGCTTACGGTAAAGCGACCGATGATGTCTATGTGGGAACATGGCAGTAGAGCAGATATCTGAAGGTTATTTCAGATAAATTTGATTGGTGTTTACAGGACGGAACCATCCATGCGGATGGTTCCGTTTTTCGTTTCTTTGAATAAAAGTTTCCAAAACAGAAAAAATAAAATGCACTTATCTGTTTGATATATAACTATATGCACAAACAGATATACTGCTTTTACGTAGAATGTGTATAATAGAATCAGATGCTGTGGTGTTTTGTATGACAGAGACTGGTGTTATTTACATCATATGAGATTTAGCGTGTGTGGCCGGGATTCGGATATGCAGCAGCACGAAGGGATTCTCATATAAACAGAGGTGATGCTGATGCGGATTGAGTAAACAGGAAACCGATAGAACATTGTCTTCAGACGGGAAAAGCAGCTTTGCAGTCCCTGAAAAAAAGAAAGGAATGTAAAATATGAAATTGAAACGTACATTAAAAACAGGTGTTGCGTTTGCGGCAGCGGCAGCCCTGACTGTCACCGTTTTGCCTGTTAATTCCATGGCGGCCGTTAGTTACACGGCGCCGACCTCCGGCATGGAAGCGGATGATGATACTTATCTGAGCGGTGCAACGGCGCAGGCAAACACTGTGTTGCTGTCTTTGCTGGGTATTAATGTAGCATCTACGAATCTTAATGCTCTTACCGGTTCCGGTGATGGTACAGATTCATCTTACTCAGGTATCATGGGATCCGATATTAATGACAATCCGGATCCCTACCTCTATAATTTTTTCTATAACTTATACAATACCGGCAGCGGCGGCAGCAGTTATACCGAGGATGATTATGCTTTGTGGACGGCCACTCCGTATACGCTTCTCTGGAGCTCTAACAGTTCCGGCTGTACCGGGCAGGCGAGCGGCACGACGACGATCACGGTTGGCGGTGTGACCAAGACGACAAACCCTGCTTTCTTCTATGAGCCGGATGTTCTGCTGGGTGGCACCAGCAACGGTTATGCGGACGAGCTTGCCAACTATCAGGCGGATATCAATGCGGATTATGATCCGATCATTTTCCTTGGATACGGCACCAGTATGGGAAACTATGCGGCGAGCGGTACGCGTTCCGATGATCTTGGCCTGGAGTACAATCAGTTTGACATGACGACAGGAGTCGTATATCTCGGTTCTGTGCTTCAAAACCTGATGAACGAAACCGGCAAAGTGAACCGTTACGATCAGGGTACATATGAGATCGCTGTGAACTATGATAAATTTGACCGCGGCCTGTATTACTATGTGAACTCTCTGATTGATAGCGGCGACCTGATTGAGGTACGCTATGTTTCCGGCCTGTCTTATGACTCGGATACCGGCTTATATACCGTGACTCTGGGTACCGGACGGAATGCGCAGCATGCCTCCGGTCTCGGTGAGGATATCTTCAATCTGCTGGAGGACGGATATGAATTCTCTGACGGAACAGTTGTGGAAGCTTCTGAGATTACCAGTGTTGGTATGGGGAACAGAGTTACGACATCTACCGGCTTTTATCTGACACCGGAACAGTTGATAGAGATATTAAATGAGCCGGCCGCTGAGGATGAGGCAGCAACCGGCATCGTGATCGGATCCTCCACTTCCTCCGTGGATCCTGACGGTTCACTGGCCAACGCGGGTGTCCGTTTCCTGAACAGTCTGCCGACCTGTATTTACAGTATGACGGTGCAGACGGTTGAGAATGGTATGGGTATCCCGTATTATGCCGGTTTCTTCTATTATGAGCAGGATGAGAGTCTGAACCCTGTCAGCTACATTTATTATTGGATGGAGCATTTCTATCATGTATCGGACAATGAGGCGATGGATGAGGTAATCACCAATATGCTTGAGGATGCGGATCTTCCGGGTGATCTGACGGCGGAATCCAGCCATGCGGACGCGTACAGCTCTTCCGAGATTGAGGAGCAGATTGTTGCGGGTATTGAGTATTATGAGAACGATCTTCTGCCGTACTACAATTATCTGGTAAGATATGGCCAGATCGAAAGTGATTCCGCACTGTTCTGGACTACGCTGGACACCGGCGTCGGCATTGGCTCCGATGTTCGCGATACCAATGTGGATTATGAGTGCACATCCGAGGATTATTTTGAGGATGACTACGGCAACATGGTTTACAGCTTTACCTTTACATCAACAGCAGTGGATGATACGGACGATGCGGATGAGACGGATGAGACCTCTTCCTCTGCGGATTCTCTGGCGGTACGCCGCGGCAACATCATGTACTACAGCTACACCATTCATAGCGGAGATGCCGACTACAGCACCAGCTACGGCAAGTCTGATGACGTGATTCTGGTCGGCGACTGGGATGGCGACGGTGTGGATACGATCTGCGTGCGCCGCGGAAACCAGTACATTTTCAGCAACAATATTGAAAATCCGAACAGCGGCACGACAACCATTTATTACGGCAAGGCTACGGATGAGGTTCTGGTCGGCGACTGGGACGGCGACGGAAAAGACACCCTGGCAGTACGCCGCGGGAACACGTATTATTTTAAAAATACCATCGAAAGCGGCAACGCAGATCAGGTGATCGGCTACGGAAAAGCGACCGACAGCGTTCTGGCCGGTGACTGGGATGGCGATGGAAAGGATACCCTGGCGGTACGCCGCGGAAATCAGTATTATGTTAAGAATTCGATTTCTCCCGGAAATGCGGATAAGGTCGTTGGCTATGGCAAAGCGACCGATGAGGTTCTGGTCGGCGACTGGAACGGAAACGGAACGGACAGTCTGGCAGTGCGTCGCGGAAATACGTATTATCTCAGCTACACGATTCATGCCGGAGATGCAGACAAAGTCGTTGCTTACGGAAAAGCGACCGATGAGGTTTATGTCGGAACGTGGAAGTAGAACAGATGTCTGAAGATTATTTCAGGTATATCTGATTGTTGTTTTGCAGTACGGAACCGTT
>Ga0192242_10127_pt1 | contig 38066 bp, 31 predicted proteins | sample Koala_Koa27_J3_FD_131235 | JGI IMG/M metagenome (GOLD analysis project Ga0192242, IMG submission 131235) | Enriched cells from koala feces incubated with labeled cellulose particles, San Francisco Zoo, California, United States - Koala_Koa2-7_J3 ...
TGTGTCTTTTCGATCAGCGTCGGTTCTTGCTTGCCCGGTTCCTGCGTCGCGCATGAGGCCAGTGTCAGGGTTGCTGTCATCATCATCCATTTTACTGATTTCGTCATCATGTGAATACTTGATTGAAGGTTTTTGCCTGTTTTACTATTTCTGTCTGCAAAGATAAAGAAATTTACGATTGGACGATTTACGATTTACGATTGAGATTACTCTTTATGGGGTTGGACAGGTTTTCTTTTTATCAGGCAGAAGAACAGATAAGAGTTTTAAGTTCTAAGTTCTAAGTAATAAGTTCTAAGTTCTAAATAATAAGTTTTAAGTGATAAGTTTTAAGTGATAAGATATGGCTCATTACTTATAAATACATGTGGTTCTACACATATCTTCTCTTTCTGCATCTGTTCTTTTGTTCTTCTGTTTAAAAAATATGTACACCGCGGAGACGCACGCCGTGCGTCTCTACAAGTGAATGACAAGTCTATCTTTCCAATCGTACATCGTACATCTGTCAATCGTACATCTCTTGTCTTTCCAATCGTAAATCGTCAAATCGTAAATCGATTAGGGGTGTATATCCAGGATGATCTTTCCGTGTGTGAATGTCCGGGATTCCGGGGTCTGATGCAGGAAGGTGGCCCAGGCCTGTTTGGTTTGCTCTAAAGAATAGACCTGAGCGATGTCGCAGATCACTTTTCTCTGTTCGATCCGTGTGGCGATGGCGCGCAACGCGTTTCCGTCGGGATGCACTACCATCGGGATAAAGGTGATATGGGCCGGTTTGTCTCCTCCTTTGGCCGGTCCGGTGGTAGTGACTAATCTGCCATTCTCTTTGAGTACGTGGTAAGACTGTAGTTGGGTCTCTCCTCCGACTAAGTCGATGACCAGGTCCGCGTCTCTGACAATGGTAGTAAAGTCTTCGTTTTTGTAATCGATAAATTCATCGGCATGCAGATGGCTCAGGAAACTCCGGTCGCGGGCGCTGGCTGTTGCATATACAAATGCTCCACTGTTCTTGGCAAACTGTACGGCAAAGCTACCTACGCCACCTGCTGCTCCGTGGATCAGGACTTTCTGTCCGCTCCGTAGCTGTCCGTGTTCGTAGAGAGCCTGCCAGGCCGTCAGGCCGACATGGGGCACGGAAGCCGATTCGACAAAGGAGAGGGTAGAGGGTCTGGGAGCCAGATCGGAGGGAGACAACGCGATGTACTCTGTATAGGTGCCTCCTGTGGTTTTGGCGTATACCTCCTGACCGGGAGTGAAGTCCCTGACATTCTCTCCGGTTTTTTCTACGACACCAGCCAGGTCGAAACCGGGGATCCAGGGCAATGTGACCGGCATGGATCCCTGCATCTTATCCTGGGCGATGGCTACTTCAAGATGATTGACGGAGGTGGCGTAGATACGCACCAGAACCTGATCCGGGTTGATGACGGGAGTAGGAGCTTCTTCGTAGGATAAGCCTTCCGGCACGTGGTAGCTGTGCAATCTGATTGCTTTCATATAGTTAGGTTTAGGTAATGAATACAGAGCTGGCTCTTTGTCCCAGTTACAGACAGGTCGTGTGCCGGGCCTGTTGTTCCGGTAAAGGAGAGCGGATCGGTTTCAAAATCATTATATAAACCGTGGAAAGCAAAATATGTTTACGAAAGGCAGAAAATAAAAAGGATGTATGATTTACTGATTTACGATTTACTGATTTACGATGTATGATTGAAATTACAATGTACTCTCGAAAAATAATTTATCTGTAAAGACGCTTTGCTATTTACGATTGGACGATTGACGATGTACGATTGAAATTACATCTCCTTTCCTGTGTACATCCACTTGCTTGTAAAAACACGGAGAGATTTACGATTGGACGATTGACGATGTAAGATTAATCCATGTAGTCATGACCCTTATCTGATACATAACACTGAGGAACGTTGAAAAGGCAGCCAGATTCACGTTATCATCCACTTGTAGAGACGCACGGCGTGCGTCTCCGTGGTGTACGTCCAATCCAGAAGTGTGTGTCTCCGTGGTGTACGTCCAATCCAGAAGGGTGCGTCTCCGTGGTGCACGTCCAATCCAGGAGGGCGCGTCTCCGCGATGCACGTCCAACGAAAAATGAATTCCGCCTGGTATATGCATTCCCATTCGGTGTGCTGAGACGCACGCCGTGCGTCTCTACAAGTTATCAAGTTATCGGCGTAGTAGACATACAATGAATGATAAACAGCTACAAAGTCATAACCTGTAGATATATGTCATTCTACACATATATTCTCTTTTTTCTTATGTTCTTCTGTCTAAAAAGAAAACCTGTCCAACCCCATAAAGAGTAATCTCAATCGTAAATCGTCAATCGTCCAATCGTCAATCTTTTTATTGTTTCATTTTTTCCCCTGCTGTTTGTTGCGTTCCTCCATCAGGCGTTCCTGTTCTTTCTGCATAGCTTCCAGGCGGGCAGCGAAACCGGATTTTTTCTTTTGCGGACGCGCGGCGCGGCGCGCTTCCATGTCCGCCAGGAGTTTATGTTCATCTGTCGTCTTGCGCAATACGATCATAGTGATCACACTGATCAGGGTAGAGATGAAATAATAGTAATTCAGTCCGGAAGGGAACTCGTTCAGGATAAACAGGAACATGACCGGCATGAAATACATCATCCATTTCATGGCTGCCATCTGGGGCTGGGCACCGTTGTCCTGCTGTGCCATCGTATAGCGTGTGTTGAGGATGTTGGTCACGGTCATCAACACGCAGAAGAGGCTCAGGTGGCTTCCCAGGAACGGAATGTGGAACGGGAAAGTGATAAACGCGTCGTAGGTAGACAGGTCGTCTGCCCACAGGAAACTTTGCTGACGCAGCTCGATGGCGCTGGGCACGAACATAAAGAGTGCCATCAGGATCGGGAATTGCAAGAGCATCGGCAGACAGCCACCCATCGGACTTACCCCGTACTGGCTGTAGAGTCCCATGACCTCCTGTTGCTTCTTCATCGCGTCTTCCTGCTTGGGGTACTTCTGATTGATCTCGTCTATCTGGGGTTTCAGCACCCGCATCCTGGCAGAAGACATATAGGTTTTCCAGGTAGTGGGGAATACGGCGATCTTGACCAGGATGGTCAGAATAAGCAGTACAAGACCCATGTGCAATCCCCAGCTGCTGAGCCAGTCAAATACATTGATGGTGATGATCTTGTTGATCCAGCGTACGCCGGGCCATCCGAGATAGATCAGATTGTCTAATTCCCACCTGTCTGCGCGGGCTTTGCCTTTATCGAATGATTTCAGTGTCTTGTAGTGGTTGGGGCCGAAGTAGAAGTGCATGGAAGTAGCCTGCTCCCCGGTGGGATCGAAGAAGGTGTTCATCTCCGCCGCGTAGAACTTGATGTACCCGCTTTCCCGTTGTTGCGGCAGCGAGGTAACCGTTGCCTTGCGGAAATCCTGATCGGCGATGAATACGGAAGAGAAGAACTGGTTTTTGAAACCGATCCAGTCCAGGTCCTGCGCCAGGGATTTCTCTTCGGCCTTTCCTTCCGAAAGGTTGTCTGTACTGTTGCCCGCGTTTTTGTAATACAGCTTGGACAGCCGATTCTCGTAGGTGAATCCTTTTTCCTGCTGGCGTGCCTGCTGCGACCATTCGATCTCTACATGGCGTGTGTTGGCCAATAGCTTGTCTGCCATCCCTGTGGCCCGGATGGTAAAGTCTACTAAGTAGCTTTCCGGTTGCAGGGCGTAATGGAAGTCGATGTGACTGGCGCTATCGGCCACCAGACGTAGGGTGACGCTTGTAGGGGTGGGATCGACTATCTCGAAGTAGTAATTCTCTGTTCCGAAGATCCCTTGTCTGTTGTAGAAATTGAAGTTGAACCCTGTTTCCTGCTGATTGAACAGCTCCAGCGGATTGCCCTGCTGGTCGTTGTAATCTTTCAGGATCACAGAAGAGGGTCGTCCGCCTAAGGTGGTCAGTTTCAGCTCTAGGACACTGTTGCCTAAGGTAACGATCTGTTCGGTACCTGTGGAGGCCGCGAAGAACAGAGCGGTGGAGTCGCTGCTTCCCTGCGGTTTTTCATTGGCCAACGCGGCAGTCAGCTTCTCACGTGTGGCCTCTTCCTGTTGATACACAGCGGCGATGGAGTCGTTGTAGTGCTGCATGGCAGCGATTTGTTCAGCATTCGGACGGCTGAAATAGCTAAAGCCGATCAGCAACAGGGCGATGAGTACAAATGCGGTAATGGTATTTTTATCCATATCAGATGATTTACGGAACGCGGGTTACTGACTTCGGAGGTTCTGAGACAGAAGCCACTGGCTGGTGTCGGAGCAAAGCAGTCGGGCCGCTTTTACGTTTTAAATTTATATTCTTGTTTACTTGGGTTGTATGGCTGCTTTGATGAATGAGATAAACAGCGGATGGGGGTTGAGTACCGTACTGTTGTATTCCGGATGGAACTGGGTACCGATGTACCACTTCAGTCCGGGTATCTCCACAATCTCTACCAGGTCCGATTCCGGATTCACCCCTACACATTTCATACCGGCCTGCTCAAACGCGTCGCGGTAGGCGTTGTTGAATTCGTAGCGGTGGCGGTGGCGTTCCTGGATATGCTCCTGGCCGTATGCTTCGCCGGCTCTGGACCCTGCGCGGAGTACGCATTCGTAGGCCCCCAGACGCATGGTACCGCCCATATCGGTCACGGCCTTCTGCTCTTCCATCAGGTCGATCACGTTGTTCTTTGTTTTTTCGTTCATCTCTACCGAGTGAGCGTCTTCGAGTCCCAGTACGTTGCGTGCGAACTCGATGGCCATGCACTGCATCCCCAGACAGATACCGAATGTGGGAATGTTGTTCTCCCGTGTATAACGGGCGGCGACGAATTTCCCTTCTACACCGCGGGAACCAAATCCCGGGCAGATCACCACCCCGTCCGCGTGTCCCAGGCACTGTGCCACATTGTCCGGCGTGAGCTCTTCAGACTGTATGTATTCGATCTTCAGCTTGCGGTCGTTGTAGGTCGCGGCCTGTGAAAGGGATTCCAGAATGGACTTATAAGCATCCTGTAGTTCTACGTATTTACCTACTAAAGCAATCTTCACCTCTTCGGTGGCATTGGCCCTGCGGTTGAGGAACTCTTTCCAGGGTCCCAGCGCCGGACGTTCGCCAACGGGCAGTCCCATCTTTTCGAGGATGGTCTCGTCCAGTCCCTGTTCCTGCATCAATAGAGGTACTTCGTATATGGTGGAGGCATCGATAGACTGTACGACCGCTTTCTCGGCCACGTTACAGAACAGAGCCACTTTTTTGCGCAGGTTGGCATTCAGGTCGTGTTCCGTACGCAACACCAGGATGTCGGGTTGTACGCCCAGCGATTGCAGTTCTTTTACGGAGTGCTGGGTGGGTTTGGTCTTCAGCTCTTTGGCCGCTGCTAAGAAAGGCACGTAGGTCAGGTGTACACACAACGCGTTTTGTCCGAGTTCCCATTTGAGCTGCCGGATGCTTTCGAGGTAGGGAAGGGATTCGATGTCCCCTACGGTACCACCGATCTCTGTGATCACAAAGTCGAATTTGTATTTGCTTCCCAGTAGTTTCACGTTCCGTTTGATCTCGTCGGTGATGTGCGGGATTACCTGGATGGTCTTGCCCAGAAAATCTCCGCGGCGCTCTTTGTCGATCACACTCTTATAGATCCGCCCGGTAGTGATGTTGTTGGATTTGGTCGTCTGGATGCTCAGAAAACGTTCGTAATGTCCCAGGTCCAGGTCGGCCTCGTGTCCGTCTACGGTCACGTAACATTCTCCGTGTTCGTACGGATTGAGGGTTCCCGGGTCGATATTGATGTAGGGGTCGAATTTCTGGATAGTGACTTTGTAACCTCTTGCCTGTAGCAACTTACCGATGGAGGATGAGATGATGCCTTTTCCCAGAGAAGAGGCTACACCACCGGTGACGAAAATATACTTTGTTTCTCCCACAGCTGATACTGTTTTATTGTTTACGTAATGACTTGTCGCATGATAGACCGGGAAAGGATCGGCTAAGAGCCTGTACCGGACAGCTTCCTCCGTTTCCCTCTCAAAAGGCGCAAAATTACAAAAAAAATGAGCAAGAAAGGTGAGGTCGGGATGAATTTTTCCTAAAAACATGTGAAAAAGGGACCTGGCTCTTTCGGAAGACGGCATAATAGGATGGAACTGTGAGTAAGGAGTGGCTATGTGGTTGGGAAATAAAAGATTAAGGGATTTACGATGTACGGATTTACGATGTACGATTGAAATTACTTTTAGTTCATTGGACAGGTTTTCTATTTTTCAGACAGAAGAACAAAAGAACATAAAACGAAAGAGAATATATGTGTGGAATGACAGGGGTTTACGGGTTATGACTTAGTGGCTGTTTTTCATTCATTGGATGTCTATTACGCCGATAACTTGATAACCTGTAGAGACGCACGGCGTGCGTCTCAGCACACCGAATGGGAATGCATGTACCAGGCGGAATTCATTGTTTGTCGGACCTGTACCGCGGAGACGCACCCTCCTGGATTGGACGTGCACCGCGGAGACGCACCTTCCTGGATTGGACGTGTACCGCGGAGACGCATTCTCCTGGATTGGACGTGTACCGCGGAGACGCATTCTCCTGGATTGGACGTGTACCGCGGAGACGCACCCTCCTGGATTGGACCTGCACCGCGGAGACGCACCCTCCTGGATTGGACGTGTACCGCGGAGACGCATTCTCCTGGATTGGACCTGTACCGCGGAGACGCACGCCGTGCGTCTCTACAAGTGGAGGATAATGTGAATCTGTTTGTTTTTTCAACGTTCTTTCGTGTGACTTAGCAGAGAATGGTCAGCACCGCAGAGGGTAGTCATATCGTGTAAGTCCGTACATCGTAAATCCTTTTTTCCTTACCTTTTCTTTTTGTCAAAAAGGAACAGATCTGTTTTCATCTTCTGTATACTGACTGTAAATTCATTGTCTGGTATAAAAAACGCAGATTGTAAAGGTGGCTGAATGCCTTCCTGTTCTTTTTACGATAAAAGCTATGAGTTTTAAACAAATTGGGCTATTTTTGTACTAAAAATCTTTAAGTGGAAATGAAAAACAGTTACATTTTAGCGCTTATATTTGCAATTGTTTTTAATTTGTCTGCACAGGCACAACCCATGGCCCTTCCTCAGGAACTCTCTTCGGTAAAGGCCAGAGTAAAAGCCGATACGCTATCAACCACCTTACAGCCGTATCTGATGCTGAAACTCAATCCTGTGACCGGTCAGGTAGACACAGTCTCTTATCTGTATAATAAGTATGTGGCGGAGCTGGATTATCTGAATGATCCGTCTGTACCGGAACGGTATATCGTTCCGGATGCTTCTTATTATAAGTTGTTTGTGCCTATAGCCTATTTTTATTCGCCGATTGCCCGGGTGTCTCAGACGAACTGGAAGCCTGAACAGCCCGCTACGGTTTCTGCCTGGAACGATACGTTCCTGCCTTTTGATAAAGCCAAATTCACCCGGTTAGAGCGGGTCGGACCTGTGGTAGACCGGGCGTTGATGGCTGTTTATCTGAATCAGCCACAGTGTGTGGTGACTACGGAAAAGAAGATCCGCAGCAGACGTGCTTTCCGGAGAGATCTGGAGTTGAGTATGAAGCCGCGGAAATCCCTGCTCGATCTGGTAGAAGTAGAGGAAAAACCCGCGGAGGATGTGTTGGAGACCGAACTGGTGATCCACAAACCCAACTGGTGGGTAACGGGCGGGAGTAGTTCGTTGCAGCTGACCCAGAGCTATATTTCCAGCAACTGGTATAAAGGAGGACAAAGTTCCAACAGTATGCTGGGCAATCTGCAGGTATATGCCAATTACAACGATAAGAAGAAAGTGCAGTGGGAAAATCTGTTCGAAGCCCGTCTGGGGTTCCAGACCCTGCCTTCGGACGAACAACGCAATTATCTGATCAACACGGACCTGCTGCGTTTGTATAGTAAACTGGGTATACAGGCCGCTTCCAACTGGTACTACACCGTTTCGGGAGAGTTCAATACGCAGTTTGCCAAGAATTATAAAAAGGACGATGATGAATATATACTGGTTTCTTCTTTCATGTCTCCCGCCAATCTTATATTCAGTGTCGGTATGGACTATAAGCTGAATAAGAAGAAATTCAATCTTTCTGTTTTTATCTCACCTCTGGCCTATAACCTCCGGTATGTAAGTAACGGGAATATTGATGTGACCAACTACGGTATCGATGAGGGAAAGAAGACGCTGCACGATGTAGGTTCGAAATTACAGACTACTCTTTCCTGGACGATCACCTCTGCTATTACCTACGATACCCGTTTCTATTATTTCACCAGTTACAGGAAGGTGGAGGCCGAATGGGAAAATACGTTCAACTTTGTGCTGAACCGTTACCTTTCTACCAAGTTGTTTGTACATGCCCGATACGATGATGGCATCGCGCGTGTAGACAATAAAAGCTATTTCCAGTTGAAGGAGTTGCTCAGCTTTGGTCTCAATTACAAATGGTGAAGGGATTTACGATTTGACGATTTACGATTTGACAATTTACGATGTATGATTGAAGGTACATCAAATGACGATGTATGATGGATAGGGCATAAGACAAGGGAGAGTGGTCCCGGCAGTGGATCCTATTCATCTTCCGGGACAGCTGGTTCGGGAATATCTGGCTGTTATCAAACAGATGTCTCTCTATCAAAAGACCGGACCATCTTATCTTTTCGGGGGTATGTCTAAATCGTGCAGATCGTACAGTGTGTTTTTTAGAGAGGAGGCTTTACTCTGTGAATAGGATCCACAGTCTGGGGTGGCTGTAACTCCACAGAGAAGATCCCGCTGCTTTGCTGGATGTTGCTTCGCGACCCCGTTTTCCCGTCGAAAGAGGAAAAACTATCAAATCGTTATTCTTTTCTGCTTCATCCTGTTAAAAATAAGGAAAGATAGGATGTATGTCAGCAATTTATAATGAAAGGCAAGTTCTTGCTGAACTTTGTTCCGGATACCCCTGTACCGCTTGCTGAGGGTTGATCATTTATTCTCCGTTGTATCTGTAAAAAAGGTCAATTTCTCCCATAGAAAAAACACCTGAACGCTTCGTAGTTCACAAATAATGTTTAAATTTGCCGCGATTTGTAATGTTCAGTTTGCAAAATGGCGAATAAAACGATACAGCATCAAGGTATTGTGGAAAACATACATGGCACACAGATACGGGTACGTATTGTACAGACCTCTGCCTGTTCGGGGTGTAGTGCCAAAGCCCACTGTTCTTCTGCTGAGAGTAAAGAGAAAATCATAGAGATTGAGGATCCTTCCGGTATGTATCGTATCGGTGAGGAGGTAATGATCACAGGTAAGATGTCTGTCGGCAGGCAGGCAGTCTGGTTGGCTTTCGTATTGCCTTTTCTGGTACTTGTGATCTCTCTGTTTATCTGTATGTCTGTGTGGAACGATGAATTACTTGCTTCTCTGGGTTCGCTGACCGTGCTGGCAGTCTATTATCTGATCGTATGGATGAACAGAGCGCGGCTGAAACGGAAATTATCATTTACAATTAAATCTATAAAAAATAACTAACTTATGAATTTGATTCTGATTGCGGTCATTTCATTGGGTGCCATCGCGCTGGTACTGGCTCTGGTGCTCTACGGAACTTCCCGGAAATTCGCCGTGTACGAAGATCCTCGCATCGCTCTGGTGAATGAGGTACTTCCTCAGGCCAACTGCGGGGGATGTGGCTATCCCGGATGCGGCGGTTTTGCCGAAGCCTGTGTCAACGCGCCTTCTCTGGATGGTAAGTTCTGTCCGGTAGGAGGTCAGGAGACGATGGATCAGGTGGCTTCTATTCTGGGGTTGGTAGCCGGTACGGCAGATCCCATGGTGGCAGTAGTGAGGTGCAACGGGAGTTGTGCCAACCGTCCGCGTACCAATCTGTACGACGGAGCGCGCAGCTGTGCGATAGAGCACGCGTTGTATGGCGGAGAGACAGCCTGTAGCTACGGCTGTCTGGGATGTGGAGACTGTGTATTGGCCTGTAATTTCGATGCCATCCACATGAATCCCGGAACCGGATTGCCGGAAGTGACGGAAGACAAATGTACGGCCTGCGGAGCCTGTGTGACCGCTTGTCCGAGAGACATCAATCAACTGCGTCCGAAAGGTAAAAAATCGCGCAGGGTCTATATCTCGTGTGTCAATAAAGACAAAGGCGCGGTAACGCGCAAAGCGTGTTCGGTAGGTTGTATCGGTTGCGGTAAGTGTGTGAAGACCTGCCCGTTCGAAGCGATCACCTTAGCGAATAACCTGGCATACATCGACTACGACAAATGCAAGTTGTGCCGCAAATGTGTGGAGGTATGTCCGCAGCATACCATTATCGAGGTGAATTTTCCTCCCCGCAAGCCGAAAGAAGAGGTCGGCACACCCGCGGCCGCGAACGCGTAAATGAATGAATCATAAACAACTAAATACAAAATTTGTATGTTGAAGACATTTTCACTCGGCGGAGTCCATCCGCATGAAAATAAATTGTCGGCACATCAACCTATCCTCCAGGCTGCTGTTCCCGCTAAGGCCGTGATCCTGCTCGGACAGCACATCGGAGCACCTGCCCAGGCCATTGTGGCCAAAGGAGATCAGGTGAAGGTGGGTACCCGGATCGCCGATCCGAATGGATTTGTATCGGCTCCCGTTCACTCTTCCGTCAGTGGCAAGGTGACTAAGATCGATTCGGTGGTAGACGCGAGCGGCTACGCCCGTCCGGCGGTCTTTATCGATGTGGAAGGCGATGAATGGGAAGAAGGTATAGACCGTAGCGACAAATTAGTGAGAGAGTGTAACCTGACCCCCGAACAGATCATCAAAAAGATCTCGGATGCCGGTATCGTAGGACTGGGAGGAGCCTGCTTCCCGACCCATGTCAAACTGACCCCGCCCCCTTCCTTCAAAGCGGAATGTGTGATCATCAACGCGGTAGAGTGTGAGCCTTATCTGACTGCCGACCATCAGCTGATGCTGGAGCACGCGGAGGAGATCTTAGTAGGAGTAGCCATCCTGATGAAAGCCGTGAAAGTGAACAAGGCTTTTATCGGCATAGAGAACAACAAACCGGACGCGATCGGACTGATGAAAAAGGTAGCCGCCAGTTATGCCGGAATAGAAGTCGTACCTCTGAAGGTACAATATCCGCAGGGAGGAGAAAAACAGCTGATCGACGCGGTAATCGGTCGTCAGGTAGCCAGCGGCGCGCTCCCTATCTCCGCAGGGGCTGTTGTGCAGAACGTAGGTACCGCCTTCGCGGTGTATCAGGCGGTGCAGAAAAACAAACCTCTGATCGAACGGGTGATCACGGTAACGGGAAAATCGGTAGAGAAACCTTCCAACTTCCTGGCGCGTATCGGTACGCCCATGAGGCAGTTGGTAGATGCCTGCGGAGGATTGCCGGAAGATACCGGAAAGGTGATCGGCGGCGGTCCTATGATGGGGAAAGCGCTGACCAGCATAGATATTCCCACAGCCAAGGGAAGTTCGGGTGTCCTGATCATGCGGAAAGACGAAGCCAGACGCGCCGAGGCCAAACGGTGTATCCGTTGTGCCAAGTGTGTAGGGGTCTGCCCGATGGGACTGGAGCCTTATCTGCTTTCGGCACTGGCCCGCAACGCCGAATTCGAACGCATGGAAACAGAGAGGATCATGGATTGTATAGAGTGTGGCTCTTGTCAGTTTACCTGTCCGGCCGCACTGCCTCTGCTCGACTTCTGCCGGCTGGGTAAAGCCCGGGTAGGAGCCATGATCCGCGCACGACAAGCTAAAAATTAAGGAAACATGGAAAATAAATTAATCGTGTCACTCTCTCCGCACGTACACAGCGGAGACAGCATACAAAAAAACATGTACGGGGTACTGATCGCCCTGGTGCCGGCGCTGCTCGCGTCGCTGTATTTTTTCGGGCTGGGCGCGCTCATCGTAACCGGTGTTTCCGTGGCCGCTTGTCTTTTTTTCGAATGGGCCATTGTGAAGTTCCTCTTCAAACGCGAGACTACGACGCTGATGGATGGCTCAGCGGCCATTACCGGGGTGCTGCTGGCTTTCAACCTGCCTTCCAACCTGCCGGTCTGGATCATCATTCTGGGAGCGTTGTTTGCCATCGGCGTATCGAAAATGTCTTTCGGAGGCCTGGGCAACAACCTGTTCAATCCTGCCCTGGCAGGGCGTGTGTTCCTGTTGCTTTCGTTCCCGGCGCAGATGACCACCTGGCCGGTAGTGGGGCAATGGACCGCTTATACGGACGCTGCCACCGGAGCTACTCCGCTGGCGGTGATAAAGAGCCTGAAATACGGTGTGCCTGTAGAGGCGATGGATCAGTTCAGTACCTGGGGATTGTTCTTAGGAAGCAAAGCCGGTTCGCTGGGAGAGGTGAGCGCGGTGGCGTTGCTGCTGGGACTGGCCTATATGCTCTGGAAGAGGATCATCACCTGGCACATTCCGGTGTCTATCCTGGCAACGGTGTTTGTCTTTGCAGGGATCATGCACCTGGCAAACCCCGCTGTATATGTGTCGCCGGTGTATCACCTGATCACAGGAGGACTGATGCTGGGGGCCATCTTTATGGCAACCGATTATGTGACCTCGCCCATGAGTAAGAAAGGAATGATCGTCTACGGAGTAGCGATCGGGCTGCTCACGATGGTGATCCGTCTGTTCGGGGCCTATCCGGAAGGAATGTCTTTCGCCATCCTGATCATGAACGCGTTCACGCCGCTGATCAATACCTATTTTAAACCAAAACGCTTTGGGGAGGTAGCGAAGAAGAAATGAAAAAGTTAGAATCGTCTTTGACAAATATGTTGCTGGTACTTACCGGAGTCACAGTGATCTCCGTAGCGTTGCTGGCTTATATGAATGAATTGACTGCCGGGCCTATTGCCGAGGCCGGTATGGCTCAGCTCAATCAGGCCCTGAGCAGTGTAGTGGCTGAGTTTGACAACAATCCGGTGGCGGAGAGTGATACGATCTTCTCGGAGAAGAACGGTAAACAGGTGATCGACTATATTATCTATCCTGCCCGCAAAAACGGACAGCTGGTAGGTACTGCCGTTGAGGCCACTCAACTGGGATTCAGCGGAGATCTGAAAGTATTGGTGGGTTTTGACGCGGAGGGTAATATTTACGACTATTCTTTGCTGACGCATTCCGAAACCCCGGGATTAGGTTCGAAAGCGGAGACCTGGTTCAAAGAGGGTACCAACCGGAATATCCGTGGCCGCAACCCTGGAAAAGGCGCGCTGAGCGTATCCAAAGATGGAGGAGATATTGATGCCATCACGGCTTCTACCATCACTTCACGTGCCTTCCTGAACGCGGTGAACGCGGCGTATACTGCCTATAGCGGGGGAGAAGTAAATACCGTGTCCGGTGCTACCTGGCAGGCTACAGATGCCTCTTCGGCCGCCAGTGGAAAAACAGAAGGAGAGACCGACGCGGCCTCCGGGGCTACTCCGGCAGCTGAGGAGCAGAATAACTAACGAAACCAGGAGAAATGACCATGAATAATTTCAAAGTATTGACGAACGGGATATTGAAAGAAAATCCTGTATTTGTACTGTTACTGGGGATGTGCCCTACGCTGGGAACTACCTCTTCGGCCATTAATGGAATGGGAATGGGGCTGGCTACCCTGTTTGTTCTTCTTTGTTCGAATGTGGTGATCTCTTTCATCAAGAACCTGATCCCGGATAAAGTACGGATCCCGGCATTTATTGTTATTATCGCGTCGTTCGTGACGTTGTTGCAGATGATCATGCAGGCGTATGTGCCGGAATTGTATAAGGCCCTGGGGCTTTTCATCCCGTTGATCGTGGTGAACTGTATCGTCCTGGGCCGCGCGGAGGCTTTTGCCGCCAAGAAAGATCCGTTCCTGTCTATGCTGGACGGTATCAGTATGGGACTGGGATTTACACTCGCCCTGACGCTGCTGGGGGGAGTACGTGAGCTGCTGGGAACGGGAAAGCTCTTTACCCTGACGCTGTTCCCGGAAGAGTACGGTATGCTGGCGTTTGTACTGGCACCCGGCGCGTTTATCGCCCTGGGATACCTGATCGCTCTGATCAACAGTCTCCGGAAATCATAACTATTCAAAAACAACATTAGGATATGGAATATATTATCATATTTATCTCGGCGATCTTTGTGAACAACATCGTGTTGTCACAATTCCTGGGGATCTGCCCTTTCCTGGGTGTATCCAAAAAGATCGATACGGCTATGGGGATGAGTGCTGCTGTGGCATTTGTACTGACGATCGCTACGATCGTGACTTTCCTGTTGCAGAGATATGTGCTGGATACCCTGGGACTGGGGTATTTGCAGACGATCACTTTCATCCTGGTTATTGCTTCGCTGGTGCAGATGGTAGAGATCATCCTGAAAAAAGTATCTCCCGCGCTTTATCAGGCGTTGGGTGTTTTTCTCCCGCTGATCACCACCAACTGTGCTATCCTCGGTGTGGCCATTCTGGTGATCCAGAAAGACTTCAACCTGCTGACCGGTGTGGTATACGCGTTTTCTACAGCTATCGGTTTCGGGCTGGCACTGGTGATCTTTGCCGGATTGCGTGAGCAGATGGCGTTGTCCGATCTGCCTGAGAAAATGAAGGGAACTCCCATCGCGCTGATCACTGCCGGGTTGTTGGCTATGGCGTTTATGGGATTCTCCGGAGTGGTATAGGAGAAAACCGGTTTTAAGTGTTGTAAACACGTCCGATTCTAACCCGGGGTTGCATACACGTCTGATTCCGGACCAATGCCGCAAGCACGTCCGATTCTAACCCAGGGTCAGTAGGACGAAACGAAGTGTAGGCTGAGGCTGGGGTGCGAACCGCACATGAAAGTGAGTGCTGTAAGCACTCACTTTGTATGATCATTTGTATACCCAGGGTAGTGGCTGGCTTCGTTACTCTACGCTTCATCTTGCCCTGGGCCGGAACCGGTCGTGCTTGCGGCACTTTTAAATACCTTTATTCACTTAAAAAGAGGTGTCTCAGGACTTTTAAAAACCTTTATTCGCTATTCACTTAAAAAAGGTGTCCAAAATAGATCTTGATTTTCACAGATCTTATAGTTTGAAACCTCTTCAAGGGGTAACTCCTTGTTCTATCGCTTTTTTCCGATGGAAAGCATAGTGCACAAAGAGATTTTTACAGGTAAACTGACAAGGTAAAAGAGGGAGTATCAAAAATAAATTTCATCTCAAAGGAGGTTACGATCTGTAAGTCAGCAAGTCCGGAGGACTTGAATGTGAACCAACGGTCAGCGAAGCTAATCACCGCGGGTGAAACCCGTGGCAACAAGAAAAGCTCTTTCACGAACCCTGAAAGGCATAGACCTCAGGCTAAGAGATCAGTCGTTTTTAGATTTCCTGTTTTTTTATTTTCGGATCTATACCAGCCAGTTCCCGCGTTCTGTTTCAGTCTGTTCTTACCTCCCCTCTCGGCCCGATTCTACCTTTCCTCTCAGCCTGTTCCCTGTGTTCCCCGAAGGGGATAGAGCAGTAGCCCGGGGTTGTCTTTGGAGAGGGCAACGTCAGTGAAGCGATACCAAGCGATACCAGGCTACCCCGGGTAAACAGTGAGATAAAGTTCAACCTGGAACCAACGGCCGACGAAGTCAAAAGGTTGCATAGCGGGTGTATACTGCGCTGATCGCTGCAACCTCTTCCAGGTTGTTTCTGGTATGCGCTTCGCACCCCAGGGTACGCTTCCCTGTGGCTACACTATTGTTTCGCCACAACTCGCTTAACCGCCGGGCCATGGATCTATCCCCTTCGGGGAACATAGAGGTGTAGGGTATATGCTGTTTATAAATAGAAAATAAGCTCTTAGCCTGACGGCTATGCTCTGGAAGGGTTCAACCCCTCCGGGGTTGTGTGGAGTAAGGTATCCTACTAACCGCAGGTTTCACCACAGTTATTCAGCTTTGTCCCTATCACGGTTCAGGGTCATTACTTACAATTCGTTACTTTATAAAGATACGATCGGACTTTTGACATACCCTCTTTTTTATAGATACATAGTCTGTACAGAGCAGTAATTTTAAAAAAACGACACCCTTTTGGGAGAGAGAAAGACCGGGCGGTTGGCTCCGGGTCGCTCTCGCTCTCCACAGGTAGACCGGCTGCTGTCATTCTTCCTGCAACGTTTCGTATACGATCCGGGAGATCTCAGCGATCAGGGCCGGATTGGTCTCATCGTCTTCTTTGGAATCTTTCACGAATACCCCGATACAATAGGAGCGACCGTCGGGCAGGATCACGAATCCCAGGTCGTTGTCTGCCACTCTGACTCCCTCCGGCGTGCGGATTCCGCTACCGGTCTTATGTCCCAGGATCACCTCTTCGGGAAGTCCTGCTTTCAGCTTGTTCAGACCGGTCTATGTCTCCGTCAGCAGGGTATAAAGTAAGTCCTGATAAGGTGGAGTAAACAGACTTCCGGAAAGAAATAATTCCATCAATTCTACTGCCGCCGCGGGAGTAGTCCAGTTGAGATACTGACTGGGGAAATGCGTGTGCATCTCTTTTTCTGTGGCGGCAATAGAGAATCTCTCTATTCCCAGGCTACGTATGTAACTGTCTACTTTTTCCGTACCTCCGACGTAGTTGAAGAGAATGTCACAGGTGTTGTTGTCACTCAGAGACACGGTGTAGTAGAGCAGTTCTTTCAGGGTCAGCGTGATGTCTGCTTCGGGGTATTTGTCTCGTAACGGGCTGTATGTATTGTGCATAAAATCCGTTTTTGTATGTGGAGCGTAGTTTCCGGAGAGAGATTATTTCTTTCCAGATGATCTGTCACAGCGAGTGCCAGGTGAAATTTGAATACGCTCATGGTAGGGTATTCGATCTCGTTGTTGACCGTGATCGCCTCTTTACCGGGTATTTTGACGGCTACTCCTACAGTAGCCTGTTTGCCTGCTGTTACTTCTTTTATTCTTTGTTCGAGCAGGGAGTATTGCGCGCGAAGTGGCAACGCAACGTACAGGAGCATGGCAAGGAAAAGCAATTGTTTTCCGAAGGAGGGGCGCGGGAAGGGTATCTGTCTCATATAGGTTATTTTAGTCGTTATCTGCCGGTTTGGATGCAGGTCTGCATTTGCCCGACCACGCACTGATGTCGAGGCGAATGATCGTCAGTCCGGAAACAGAAGAAGAGGCATATTTCATTCCTTTTTCTTTGTGCCGGGGAGCGTATTTGTCTACGATCCGTTCCAGTGCTTTCATTTTTTTCTTCCGTGTCCAGGTCGGTACAGGCCGTGCCTGTCAGCAGGATGCTTTCGTATTCCGTAGAGAACTGACCGGGTAAAAGCCGTGTATGTCCTACAATACAGAATGTGATCCGATCGCACAGATCTAAGCAACGGAGTTTACGACCTTCCGGAGCGCCATGCAGGTAGATCGAATCTGTTCCGTTCCAGACATAACTGAGCGGGATTCCATATCCTCCGCCCTGTTCGGCCTGCATGGCCAGAAAGCCATATTCGCCTTCCCGGAGAAGGCGGATCGCGGAAGCCTCGTCGAGCAATCGATTTTGTCTGCGTATGGTGTCGTTGTGATATTTCATATCAATCAGGGTTTTTATATTTGTTTCGGTAAGACGGGTTCTTTTCTTATTTACTTTTCCCGGAAAGTAAAAAGAGAGCATCACTGCGGCCAACCTGATACAGGCGTATACCTGTATCGTTGATAGTTTCTCCAGACAAAGAAAAGGTGAAACCGATGAGTTCCGCGTCTGTTCTTACTCCAGTGACGAGACGTTACAAAAATAGTTGTTTTCCGATAAATGCGCGCTGTCCGCGGGATAATTCTTTTGTGGGTGGTTTTATTCCATACGTACCTGCCGGGACGGTGGCTCTGCTCCCTATGGATTGTCATTCCGGGAGCAGAAAAGTATCACTGTGTGTGAACAGGATTCCACCCCTGCGATGGCATAGCCGTCCGGCTCAGAGATCAGTGGTTTTAATAGTTGTTTTCCGATAAATAGGCTCTATCCGCTATATTTCCTGTTTTTCGATTTCCGGATCTATATCAACCAGATCGTGTATCCTGGCTCTACCCTCCGGAATGTTACCTTCCCTGTGTTCCCCGAAGGGGATAGATCAGTAGCCCGGGGTTGCTTATGTGGAGCGGAATGCCAGTGAAGCGACACAAAACTACCCCGGGTAAGCTGTGATATAAGGATCAACCTTGAAAAGGTTGCATATGGGATATTTATCTATCTGATAGTCTACAACCTTTTGACTTCGTCGACCGTTGGTTCAAGGTGGTTTCTGGTGTGCGCTTCGCACCCCAGGGTACGCTTCCCTGTGGCTGCGTTATCGTTTCGCCACAGCTCGCTTAACCGCTGGACTGCTGCTATATCCCCTTCGGGGGACACCTGGGCGTAGGTTATGGAAACATACACGCGTAGGTCATAGGAACATAGAGTCGTAGGTCATGCGAACAGCGGGTTGTCACTCATGCGAACAGCGGGTTGTCACTCATACGAACAGCGGGTTGTCACTCATACGAACAGTGGGTTGTCACTCATACGAACAGCGGGTCGTCGGTCATAGCAACAGGAGATATGGGTCATGTCATGGAACCAGGATGGGATATATCCTCTTCATAAAGAGGAAATAAACGTTTAGCCTGACGGATATGCCCACGATGTGTTGTGCATACATAAGGAGAGTGGAGCAAAAACAGATCGGGTATAGTTTTCAGCCGGAAACATTTTCGTCTGGCAGAGTGTTGTATGGATCATATAATCTATATGAAAATGAGCCATCAGATAAGTTGCCTGGTGCTGTTCTTTCTGTGGAGCAGTACCGCTTTGTTTTCTCAACAGACGGAAGAATTCCAGTTGAGTACCCACATGCTGGATCTGAGTAAGGGAGAGCCCGCGGCTCAGGTTCCTGTGACGTTGTATCGTTGGGATACATCCAGGGCGGAATGGGTGATACATATCCGATCGGTTACGGGTGAAAATGGGAGGGTCGGAGATCTGCTTCCCACCGGTCGGGACAATGAAGGAGTGTATAAACTTCGTTTCGAGACTCGCGCGTATTTTACCGATCAGGGTCTTACCTCCATTTATCCCTATGTGGAAGTCGTGTTTGAGATCCGGGGGAAGGGGCATTATCACATACCTATTACGATGTCGGCCAACGGATACTCCACTTATCGGGGAAATTAAGTATTCCGGAAGAAAGTGGGTGGTTCACTGCCTGTATGGATCTGTGGGCGGAATCCCAGGAACCTGTTTCTTGGGTGGTAGGGTAACTGTTGTCGCGGGGAAACAGGCTGGTAAAAGGGCCATTTCTTCTCTTTTTTATTTTTTTTGACCTGTATCCTCTTCTTTGCCGGGAAAAACTCCGTAAATTTACTTCATAAAATATACCCTTATGAAGTATACACACTTGATCTTTGACGTGGATGGTACGCTGTCCGATCTAAGGTATGCGGCCTTGCATGCTGAAGGAATTTCCACACTTCTCTCTTCTCTCCGTGGGAAAGGGGTGAAGTTGGGTCTGGTGACTTCCGGGCCGGCACAGGAGTATACAGATGAGTTTTTGCCTGTGGGTGTAGCAGCGTATGCAGATCATGTGATTCGCGTGGAAGATACTGATTTGGCTCATCCCTCTCCGGATCCTTTGTCGGAGTATGTTCGTCTGGCCGGAACTACTGTCTCGGAGTGTTTGTTCATCGGCGATACGATCTGTGATATGCGGTGCGCTCAGGCGGCGGGAATGGATTTTGGTCTGGCTTTGTGGAGAGATCCTTCGGTGAAACACATCCGTGCAGCGTGGTATTTCCGTTCTCCGGCGGACGTGCTGCATACACTGGAAGCGGCAGCGGAGCCTTTGCAGGTTTATCCCTTAGCTAAGTGGGCGATGGAACTACAGTTTATCTCTCAGGCCGGACTGACCTATTCGCAGGATGACTTCGACCGGGAGCGTTTCGCGCGTTTGCGGGAAATCGCCGCTGAGATCATGAGTATGCAGACCGGATTTTCGGTGAAGCGCGTAGAGACTCTTTTTTGCAACGAGACAGGTTTTCAGACCCCGAAATTAGATACCCGGGCTGCTATCTTCGAAGAGGGAAAGATACTGCTGGTGAAAGAGAAGAACGGGACGTGGTCTCTTCCCGGAGGCTGGGTAGATGTGAATCAGTCTATAGGAGAGAATACAGTGAAAGAGGTGAAAGAGGAGGCGGGACTGGATGTGGTTCCTGTCCGGCTGATTGCCGTACAGGATCGTAACCGGCACAATATACCTGTGTATGCCTATGGGGTGTGTAAGGTATTTGTTCTGTGTGAGGTGATCGGGGGCGCGTTTTGCCCGAATACGGAAACTGTAGAGAGCCGCTTTTTTGCTTTGGACGAATTGCCGTTGCTGGCTGAGGAGAAGAATAACGCCCGACAGATAGCGCTGTGCTTTGAGGCCTATGGTTCGGAGGGGTGGGTGACTTTGTTTGATTAACTGTGTGTGGTTCATTTCTTTGTTCCGCCAAAGAAACGAAGCAAAGAAAAGCAAAAGGATTTACGATGTGACGAACCAACGGTCGACGAAGTCAATTACGATGTACGATCGAAAATACATCGTGTAACGTATAATCTACGTCTCTTCGCTACCTCGTTTGCTGTCCTCCGACGAGCAGGAAAAACCCGCTTCGCTCAGACAGATCCTGCTCTGTTGTCGGCGTACATCTGCACTCCGTTTGACGCTGCGAGACCCAAGGCGGCGATACACCTGTGCCAGGCGTGTTGCGGATGGCAGGGGCCGCGTCTGTTTGTTGATAGGGGGTTGTGTTTGTTAAAGACTCGTATGTCAGGGTAGCATATGCTTTGAGATCCATCGCTCTTCCGAAATCGGCCGTTACTCCCAGGTTTCGTTGTGATTCCGGCTGTAGGTATACAGGTATGGCCTGTATAAAGTTCAATCTTTGGTAAAGATCGTATAAAGGAGCAGGAGAGTTCCCGCCAGCAGGAGTAGGGCTGGCATGATAAAGCTGTCACTGAAATAGGACTAGCACAATCCGGTCAGGATCAGAATCAGTACGATAAAAAGTGAACCTTCTTTGTTCATCACTTGTATTTTACGCAAAAATACAGGGTTAAAGGCAGCCCGAACGTTATTTGTATGTTATCTTTATGTTAACGGAAAAAATGAACCTGCGACCGGCAGGAACAAAAGGTCCGGATCTGTCAACAAAATGTGACTTATGTATATCAGATCCCGCCGGATTGTGTATATTTGTCGTAGATTGTACGGATCCGGAAAGACAGGTCGTACCAGGGTTGCTATCCGGAAAAAGGACAGGGGCAGATCTGCTTTCTTATGTGGAACAAATCAAAATCAGATACAGATATGATAAAGCTTTTGTTGGTAGAAGATGATCCCAATCTCTCCTATATCATTCAGGGAGGGTTGGAAGATGTGATCGGAGGATATGAAGTGATCACCGCTTCCAATGGAAAAGAAGGGTTGCAGATGTGGAAAGAACATGCTCCGGATATTATTATCTCAGACATTGAAATGCCGGTGATGGATGGTTATCAGATGGTAGAGCGCATCCGCGAGACAGACACCGATACGCCGATCCTGTTGGCCTCGGCGCGTGTCTCACCCAAAGATGTGACAGCCGGGTATCGTATCGGTGCCAATAACTACATCAAGAAACCTTTTATTCCCGAAGAATTAGATGCCCACATCAAGGGGGTGATGAAACTAAAAACCATTCTTCCACCCGTAACGAGAGCAATCTGCTGAAGATCGGCGAATATGTCTTAGATGCCGATCATGCCATGCTGCGTCACTCTTCAGGAACAGTGGCTACCCTTACTTCGCGTGAAGCGGAAGTGCTTCGTACACTCTGTCAGAACAAAGGACATACGGTACGCCGGGAAGCCATCCTGGAAAAATACTGGAATACGGACGGGAATGATTATTTCGCGTCCCGCAGTCTGGATGTGTTTATCAGTAAATTGCGGAAGAAACTGGCAGATGATCCCAGGGTAGAGATCCGGGTGACCAAAGGTGTCGGTATTTGTCTGAACGATCAGGGTTGATCGTTGGATATTGACTCTGATTATTATGTATGGATGAATAGGCTGTCTCACCATAAAAAATGAGGATATTTCATCGTCCTAAAGGGAGAATCCATGATTCACCTGAAGAGAGAAAAAAGGGTAGCTTCTGAGAAAGTAAAATCCGTGATGAGACAGCCTGTTTCTCATTTTAATCCGGATAGATCACACTTTGGTAAGGGGCAATTCTTGTGTATAGTCCGAAACTTATTTACTTAGCATTTTTGCGTTTTTTGCCTTCACGCTTTCACCGTAACAGGTAATATCTTGTATTTTATTGAGTTAAGTGTGAATGCAGACGACTTTTTCTGCTTTCACCTGCTTTCACGCCTTCACGCCTTCACGCCTTCACGCTTTGTATCGTCCTGCTTTGAGTCGTTCTTCTTCACGTAAGTTGAAAATCAGTTTGATAGCGAACATCCCATAAATAACTCCTGAACCCTCGACTGATGTAGTGCATGGATGGTAAGAGATGAAGTTATTTACGATAGAGAAGGGTTTACTGCGTATGCCCTTACATGGCGTAAAGACCTGTCATACAGAATAGACCCTGGTGGATTTCTTCCGACTCCAGTGAAGAAGAACCACCTATACTAAGACAAGACCGTTTCTGACGATATTCTTTTTATACATGGCTACATCCGCAGGCTACTCTGTTTGGCCTCTGTCAAACAAACCTTTTCCTTTTCCGTGGAATGTATCTGTTTATAAGCCTTAGTTACCAAAGATAAGACCCTCTGACTAACCCTACAGCGCACCTTCTTTACTATATAAACCCGGAAGAGTTAACCCCTTTTTCCATACATTTTAGTTGGGCCCACAGATGTGGGCCGATCGGTTCACAACTGTAGGCCGATGGGCCTACAATTGTGGGCTGATGAGCCTACGTTTGTGGGCCCAACTAAATATACAGGAAAACACACATATTATAGGATAGATAATCACTTAAACCACAAAGCGGAAGCTATTAAGATCGCTGGTATATAGGAGAGAGACAAGGGGGTTTGAACAGACTTATACACAAAAAATGAAAGTAACAGGGAGAGGAAAGAATGAAAAACAAGAGTAAACCCGGTACAGGATAGATCCGGCTTGATCTCTTTCAAATAAACTCAACAAAAACCACCCAAAGCAAGACGACACCGTGTGAAGGTGTGAAGGTGTGAAAGCAGGTGAAAGCAGAAAAAGTCGTCTGCTTTCACACTTAATTCAATAAGATACAAGATATTATCTATTGCTGTGAAGGTGTGAAGGCAGAAAACACAAAAAACTATAAGTAAAAAAATCCGCGGCGATAGATGGAAACGTATTTCTTCAGTTGCCTTCTGCGGGAAAGGGAATTTTCTTCCGGGAAATGATTGATAAAAAAGGTTGCTCCTGAAAAAATCCGGGAGCAACCTTTACATGGGTTTCTGATCTGTATATGCCTATCTGTTGTTGTCTTTCAGGATCACATCGTGTGCTCCTCCTTCCACGATACTGGTAGAGGAAACTAAGGTGATGCGCGCTTTTTTTCTGAAGTTCTTTGATGGTGATGGATCCGCAGCTGCACATGGTGGCTTTCATCTTGTCCAGCGTCAGAGCCAGGTTGTCTTTCATCTTTCCGGCATAGGGTACGTAGCTATCTACTCCTTCTTCAAATTTGAGGGATTCCGTACCTCCCATGTCGTAACGTTGCCAGTTCTGCGCGCGGTTCGACCCTTCGCCCCAGTACTCTTTTACGTAGTTGTTGCCGATACGTAGCTTTTTGGTGGGCGATTCGTCGAAGCGGGCAAAGTAGCGACCCATCATCAGGAAGTCCGCTCCCATAGCCATAGCCAGTACCATGTGATAGTCGTGTACCAGACCACCGTCGCTACAGATGGGAATATATATCCCGGTCTTTCTGCAATATTCGTCCCGGGCCGCTGCCACTTCGATCAGGGCCGTAGCCTGTCCGCGTCCGATCCCTTTCTGCTCACGGGTGATACAGATGGAACCGCCTCCGATACCCACTTTCACAAAGTCTGCTCCGGCCTCTACCAGATAGAGGAATCCTTCCGCGTCCACCACATTGCCGCCACCTACATATACATTGTCTCCGTAGGTCTGGCGGATCCAGCGCAGCGTATCGCCCTGCCATTCCGAATATCCGTCGGAAGAGTCGATGCACAGTACATCCACCCCTGCCTCCAGCAGCGCGGGAACCCGCTCTTCGTAGTCGCGGGTATTGATACCGGCACCTACCAGTAGCTTTTTATCTTCACTCAGCAGTTCGTAGGGGTTTTCTTTATGGCTGTCGTAGTCTTTGCGGAAAACGAAGTAGGCCAGCCGCTGGTCTTTGTCTATAATGGGCAGTGTATTCAGCTTGTTGTCCCAGATCAGCTGGTTGGCTTCGGTGAGACTGATGCCCAGTTCGCCCACCACCAATTTCTCAAACGGGGTCATAAACGCGCTGACTTTCAGGTCGTGCGCGTCTTTTTCGGCGCGGAAATCCCGGCTGGTCACCATACCTAAGAGTTTGCCATCTGATTGTCCGTTGTCGGTTACTCCGATGGTCGAGTATCCCGTCTGTCGGATCAGTCTGACTACATCTGCCAGTGTATGGTCAGGAGTCACATTGGAATCACTTACCACAAATCCGGCTTTGAATTTCTTTACTTTACGTACCATCTCTGCCTGGCTGTTTATCGGTTGCGAGCCGAAGATAAAGGAGAGACCTCCGTTGCGTGCCAGCTCGATGGCCAGATCCGGACCTGATACAGATTGCATGATAGCCGATACAACAGGGATATTCAACTCCACGGGAGAGCGTTCACCGGTCTTGTGACGGACCAGCGGTGTTTTCAGTGAGACATTGGAAGGTACACATGCTTTGGTGGTGAGCCCCGGGATAAGCAGGTATTCTCCGAATGTTCTGGATACGTTTTCTAAGTAGACTGCCATGATGATACTGTATTTACGAGGTGAAAAAATAAATTGCGCAAAGGTACGAATTATTTATGAATAGATATTCGGAGAGATGTATAAAACTTATAAGGTATCCGGAGATAATAAAAAAGTATGTGAAAATGAAAAGGTAGAATTGGGAGAGGGTATAACCTGCGACAAACGGAGTGGAAAGAAATACAGATCCCTGGCTCTGTTTCACTAAGAAGAGCTGCCGGGGACCTGTATACTAAAGAGCAAATAATCTGATGATTATGCTTCCTGTAACCTCAAAGCCGGATAGAACCGCAGGGAAAGTTCGAAACAACCGAACAGGGCTGTGGAATAGACCAGATCGGCTGACAGGGAGTTTTTGAAAAAGGGAATCGCTGCTATGTAACAGGCATCCAGCCCCGCCCTGGTAAGAGGGTACATCCCTGAGGATACCCATACTCCAAAATTAGAGATCATAAAGAACAGGAAAGAGGCACACAGGGAAGCAGCCAGGATGCGCACCGGGGATACTTTCCGGATAATCAGCATACCTGCCACAGCGATGAGGAGCATAGCTCCGTAGGTCCACCATGCACCGTCGTAGAACCAGACAAAACTATCGAAGTATTCTCCGTAGATCACGTTGTTGATATACAGGTCGCTCATCCACATGGCTACTATCGGTAAGAGGAAGGCGAACCATTTTCTCGTAAAATAAGCTCCTCCGAACAGAGCCATAGCTCCGATGGGAGCGAAATTGGCCGGATGAGGGATCAGACGACTGGCAGCAGCCAGCAGCATAAGCAGGAGCAGAACTCCGTAACGTACATGTATCTTTTTCATTTTTCTCAGGATGATAAATTATATAAATTAATAGGTATCCATTCTTTGCGTCAGGATGCAACCTACTTCCGGAACTTAGGCCGGAAGTCCAGGATGATCCCGTAATTCATCCGGGGCATGGGGCGAGAGAGTACCGATTCGTAGGCTTCGTTGAACAGGTTGTTCACTATGCCCTTTACCGACAGGTCCGTCACCCGGAACGAACAGCGTTTTTCCAGTGCTACGTCGCTCATGAAATAAGGTTTTATCCGTCCGATCTTAGTGGCTGTCTCGTTGCTGGAGGTGGTATAGCGTTCGCTGTAATAAGACCATTTGTAGGTAAACCGCCAGCTTTTGTAAGAGAGCTTTCCGGTGAAGGCCGAAGAAAATTCCGGAATGTATACCAATTGTTTACCGATAGACTCGTCGGCCCAGGTGACCGGATCGCCGTGATTGATGGAGGGTGTCCAACCGAAGTTGCCATCCATCGCCAGTTGCCAGTCCCGGCACAGGTTGATGTTGGAGGCCGCCTTTACTTCTATGCCATAGGCATGTACCCTTTTTACATTCATCGGGGTCCAGAAACCTTTGAAGGTGGGTAGCCAGACGATCCAGTCGTCGATGTGCGAATCGAACCAGGTGACCTCTCCTGTAACCGAGTATCTGTTTTCCTGAGCTAAGGAGAAGGCCACCCCGGCATCGTAGGTAAACCCCTTTTCTTTTTTCAGGTCCGGATTGCCTCCCGGCAGGAAATAGAGGTCGTTGAGGGTCGGAAAGCGGAAGTTGCGCGAGACGGAAGCCTTGGCAAGCACATTTCCCCGTTTGGAGATCACATAATCGGTGAAGAAAGCCGGGATCACCGGCGTCCATTGTTCGCCGTACCTATCTTCCCGTACTACAGCAGACAGTCCCAGCCGGTCGGTCGGTTGCCACCTGACAGAAGCATTGAAAGAGAGCTCCGTCCGTGCCTGATCGTATCCTACTACGGCACTGTTCCCTTCCTGGGTGATGATGTTCATGTCCCGGCTGTTCACAAAATGCTGGTGCGCAGTGATGCCCGCGGTGAACATCCATTTGTCGGCTAAGGAGTGCTCGCTCTGTGCCGATCCGTACAGGGTATTGACATAGCTGTGTGAGTCGATCATCTGCACCCTGCTTCCGCTTCCCAGGTCGCGCGAATATTCGTATCCGAGATCGGTATAGGTATATCCGGCTTTCACAGCCAGTTTCCAGTCGGTACGTATCCTGTCCCAGTTGAGTACACCCCGGAAGGTGTTCTCTTTCTGTTCGTTGGTATACTCTGCGTCGTCTTTGTAGTCTACAGTCAGCATCGGTACGCCGCGCCGGGAGTGCATGTACCAGGCAGAGAGTCCCAGCCGATCTCCCTTTCCGGTGTTGTAGTAGATCTCCTGGAGCAGGTGCAGGTCGTGAAAATCGCCCGATTTGTTGCGCTCCATCGGATAATAGGTATCGATGATGTTCATCTCATCGTCGTAGATATTCTCCTTTTTGTTGTAGTTGCGGTATGTGTACCGGTTTTCCGAAGAGGAGTAGACGACGCGGGTAGAAGCCTGCCAGTGTCTGTTGCCGTAGGTCAGTCGCAGGAATTCATCGAACGTTTTGAAAGAACTGATGCCCTGGATGTATTGCGTGCCGAATCCCTTTTGCCGGGCCGGCTGGGTAGAGAGGGTGACAGCTCCTCCCAGTCCGCCCCCGGTGGTAAGGATGGAAGAGGTTCCGTGCAGCAGCGAGGCATTGTCGATAAAGTAGGAGGGGATCATGGAGAAGTCTACCATTCCCAGCATGGGAGAGTTGAGCTTCATCCCGTTCCAGGTCACCTGCGTATGTGAAGGGGAAGTACCGTGAAAGGAAGCTGTGGAGAGGGTAGCCCGTCCATATTGTTTGATAAAGAGGGTCGTGTTCCGGGTCAGTACATCCGCCATGGATAGGGTAATGTTTTCCCGGAGTACGGTAGTGTCTAATTGGGTTTGTTGCACCCCGATGTCCTGGATGGGGCGGCGGCCGTAGATATGTACTTCATCTATCTTCAGGCTGTATGCGACCCTGTCTGTCCGCTGCGGGTGGGTGGTATCTTCCTGCGCGCGCAGAGAGAGGGTGAAGGAGCAGGCAAGGAGCAGACAGAGGGTATATGTAAGTATCTTCATGGTGTCTTTTGTTTGATCGGTGCTATACCTTATGGCCAGCAGAACGCTCCGGGAATGATGCCTACCCGGAATTCGTCTAACAGTTCTCCCTGCGGGGAATACCGGAGTACCACTCCCGGCTGTACATAGTCTATGGCATCGGCTACATATACCTCGGAATTGACAGGATTCACGGTCAGTCCGTAATAAATCGTATTTCTTTCTTCCAGAAAGGGGCGTACCGGTACCCGGTTGGCAGTTACGTCCATGGCCCAGATCGAGTTGTTGATCCAGTAGATCGTGTCGCGCGTACCATTGAGTTGTACCTCCGAAGGCCAGTCGCCCAGGTTGAATGGGAAGGATTTGTCGACTTTGAATAACTCCGCGTCGATGCAATAGAGCGAAGGGGCTTCGTATCCATACGGACTCCCTTCGTACCCGCCGTCGGTAAGGGTCCATATTTTATTGTATTTATCCAATACCAGCGAGGTAGGCTGGATACCTATCACTAATTCGTCCACCACTTCATCCGTTTCCGTATCTATCTTGAGGATGCGGTTCTGGTACGACCAGCAATTGGTATAGACATATTTTCCGTATTGTACCATCTGTTCGGTAGATCCCGATTCGAAATCCATATCCGTCTCCACATATCCGGTGATCTGGTAGGTCTTCGGATTCACAATGTAGATACGAGGGTCCCAGATCTGGGTAACATAGGCTTTTTCATCGCTCAGGAAATGTATATAGCGCGGAGAGGTGAATCCCGTGATGCGTCCTACCTCTTTGAAGGTATTAATATCTATGGCAAAGATCACTCCGGAGTTGTTGACCACGATCCAGCCGATCCCGTCGCGGATCACCATAGACTGTGCCACATCGCCCAGCTTCATGCCGTTGGCACGGGCAAACACTTCGTTCTGCACGATTCTGGTCTCCGGATCGTAGAAAGAAAGAGACGCATTACCATACATGAAATTGCCTTCGTTGGTAATGAATAGTCCGGAGCCGACGCTGAACTCTTCCTCGTCGATAGGACCGTAGTCTATGCAACTGAAATTCAGGAACAGGCAGCAGATGAAAAAAGCCTGATGCTGTGTATACGCATAAAAGTATGTTTTGTATTCTGTATAAAACAGGAAAGGAGTATCCGCTTGGGATGCGGATACTCCGGATGTAATTTCCTGTGTGTTATTGTTCTGTGTAATTTCCTGCTTTCATATCTTCGTAGGTCGGATTGTATCTGCAATTCTTTACCGTCCACGTCTCCTCCGAAAGCTGATCCACTACATTTTTAAACATAGAGAAATCCTCAAGCAAGGAATAACCGATGATTTTCACCGCATCTGTTTTTTCAGGTTTGGAAGCAAAACCTGACTTAATTTCTGATCCGGGAACCAATCGCTGTATCCTGAGTCGTATACCCCCCACTCAGCAACAGGCATCCTTCGACCTCTTCCAATGCGGGAAGATGAATGGATCCGCACGTTTCGGTCATCACCTCCGTAGTCTGAATGGCCAATCCTTTTCCGGCTACTTTCTTTAGTTTGGGGAAAGATAGTTCGGATAAACCTGTGGTTAACATATCGATCGTTCCGGGACTTTCGTTATCAGAATATGCGATTTCCGTGCCGGTCCCTACCTCTTCCAGTGAAGCGAGAGAAAGGGAAGTAATGTTACCACTACGTATATACAATTGTCCTCCGACTTTCTCAAGAGCAGGTAGTTGAAGCGTATGCAGCGCTGTCATCTGGTAATCTACAGAGAAATAGCCTCCTACCTCTTTCAGGGCGGGCATATGCAATTCCGTACATTCCTGCAGATACATATAGATGTTTTTTTCGACCGTCGCAAACGGCAAAGTGACCGGACCCTGGTTGCGTCCGTAATAATAGAGATCTTTTAAGGAGGATACCCCGTCTATTTCCGGGTACGTACCATTCAGATAGAGGGTCGCGTTCAGCTCTTCCGGTCCATGGATGTAGTTAATATGGGTATTTGATAAAGAAATGGAATCTCCTCCGAAAGTAATGTGACTTATATCCAGGTCCGGATCGGTCAGTGCTTCGATGTTGTTCAGACATAATCCGCCCAACTGACGCAGACGGGAAAAATCGGGCAGACGCGTAAGGGCTGTCAACCTGGACAACGTGATCCTGCCACCTACAAATTCCAGATTATTCATCTCAATCTCCTTGACCCCGGTATTCTGGAGGGTGCCTCCTATGATGTCTGCGGAATTACTGGTAAAATCAATGTCTCCCTCTACGTTCCTGAGGTTAGGCAGATGAATGGTTTCAAACTCAAAAGGGATGTGAGGGAGCCATATTGCACCCGCGGAAGTCAGTTTCTCAAATGCGATACCCATGAGTTTGGGAAAGGCTGTGATCTCGATCTTTCCGGATACAGTCTCCAAAGAGGGTATCTCCACATACATCAGTTCACTTGCGGTACTCTCTTCCGTATATCCTGTGAGGATCAGATCACCTGTTATGGATGTCAGTGCGGACAGGTCTGCAGATACCCATGTCGCGGAATGGATGGTTACATGGCCGGCTATAGTAGTCAGCGCGGGCAGGTGGATCCATTGGATGTGATCGCTGTATATCCTGACCTCTCCCTCTATCGATACCAGACGTGGTAAACTGAGTAAAGCCTCACCATTCAGGGCCTCCGAAGGAGATCCGGAACTACCCAATCGCAATCCGCCGATGGAGGTCAGGGCTTCTAAGGCTACTAAGTCATTTCCCTGATAACTGTTTCGGATGATCAAGGCTCCTTTTATCTCTTTCAGAAGTTCCAGCCCTTTCAGGTCTTCGAGCGGAGTAGCTTCCGGATCGTCGGAACCCAGGGTCAGATTGCCCAGGATCACAGTGACCCCTTTTTCTGCCAGCGCGTCTATGTCTGCCTGTGACACGATAGTTACGTCTCCTTCTTGCCGGATCTCATCTTTAATGACCCGGTAGGTATAATCGCGTGGATCTCCGTTGTAAGAGGTTACTTTGAAAGGGCGTTCCTCATCCCAGTTGGTAATGGAGGTCGGATCGGGCAGGATGGTGGCCGATGTGGAATAGGTAAAATCAACTTCGGCACCGTCCAGCGACACGGTATAGGGTACGGTGACGGTGATCTCCTGGTTTTCGATCTGTGCTGTGTAGGTGTCTGCGCCTACAGTGAGTTTTACAGAAGTGATAAAGTTGTCGTCTGCATCTTCGGGCAGGATCTCTTGGTCGTCCGAACAGCTTTGTGGGCAAAAAGTCAGTAAAAATAACAATAAAAAGATCTGTTTTGGTTTCATGATTCTAAACTGATTATTTGTTTTTTATGGATAGGTCTATGAACGAACACACCTCCGTGGAGAGCTCGCCCAGCCATCCGCTTTTGGCGTTGATACCGGTTTGCACTTTAATGAAGTCGATGTATTTCAGATCCGCAGGAGTGCCGTCCCGGTGCATGGCGTTGGAGATCCTGAATCCGTTCCGCTGTCCGCTTCCGTCTACCGCGTCTCCGCTCAAGGAGTCTTCTCCGAGGTTATCGGCATAGCCCCAGGCATACGTCTGGTTTGCCCAATGCCCGGTTTGCGGATCTTGTATGTTTCTGGATTCGAGGCGTGTACCCCGCAAGGTGTAAACATCTTCTTTCACCCAGGCCGGGTAATAGAAATCCTGCTGGTGCCAGGCGGACAGGTAATCTATGTGGCCGCTTTTACCTTGCGAATCGGTCCATGGTACATTCATTCCTTTGCCAGCCGGTCGATAATAGGTGACTTCATATTCTTGTATCGTACCTGAACTACCCGTCTCACTTCCTCTGAGTTCGTACCATTCGTCATTGGGCAGTCCGTCTCCGTTGGCATCCTGCATCACCCAGACGATACCTGGTTCGGAACTTCCTTCAAAGGCGTTTGCCTGGATGGCAAAATCATAGTCGTTGTCTGTCCGTGGAATACTGTGGTCAAATCCGACTACGATGTATCCGCCGAACCCACCTAAGGAGACCCAATTCTCTTGTTCTAGACGCTTTTCGGCATACGCAATGGCATCTGCCTGAGTGGTTTCACTCCCGGTGAACCCACCTGTTTTGAGTTCGCCGATAAATTGACCGGGAGCCGGAGTATATTCGTACACTTTGTTCCACAAGGCAGAACTGCTGCCTGTAGCAGCCTGGTAGCGCTGTTCTTCGCTGTCTTCCACACCATACACGTCTATCTCCGCGCGTACTTTGCTCACAGAGCGCGTTACATTTCGCGTGAGCCGGGCGGTAGTGCTTGTTTTCTCTGTCACTGATACCGCGATGGTATATTTTCCCGGAACAGAAGGAGTAAACCTGAACATACGTTCTGTGGTTCCGGTCATTTCTCCGTCTATTTCCCATTCGAACAGTGGATCCTGGAAATATTCCAGTAAAGGATATAGATAGACCGGGCGTCCGGTGAACGTATACCGGTCTGTATACGCTTCAAAATAGGAGAGGGATCCGAATGTTACTACATACGGCAATTGCTCCACCACTTCCACTTCTATGTCTCTGCGGGCCGTTCCGTCTATATTGGATGCTTCTATGGTGACGATGTACATTCCTGTTTCTGCTTCATTGAATGTATAACTCTCCTCTGTACTTACCGTTTTCCCTTCGCGTATCCATGTACAGGTAAAGTCTTCCAGGTCGGAATTCTGAATATCTGGTGTTAAGATATAATCCGTCGCGGCCAGGACTTTAAGCCCCGAAGCAGGGATAGCCAGAGAGATCACCGGAACTCCCAGTTCGGCCACTTCCACTTTTATTAATTCTTCGGCTTTACCAGCGTCGGTCTGTACGCGGAAAGTGATATATACCTCTCCGGGTTCATCCCAGCTACTTGTGTAACTGGCGGAAGTACCTACTAATTTATTGTCTATGGTCCAGGAGAAAAGCGCATCGTCCGCATATTGCACCGTGGGAGCAATGGTGAGTTCACGTCCGACTTTTACCGCATATATGCCGGTCTCACTATCCAGTTCTATCACTGGCTGAGGCTGTATATCCACCTCGATCCTGTTGTCCTCGTTGCAGGAGGAGAGGAGAGATAAAATAAATAAAAGAATAAAGAATAAACTGAACTGTCTCATGTGTTTAGTTATAAAAGATCGCGATTGTATATAAATCAGAGGGATAGCTTCTTTTTAGTAAAGATACAGGACCAACCGGACAACTCTTAGTAATTGCGTTGTCCGGTCGGTCATGATCAGGCTTTCATTCATTGGGCGCGATGTATATATCGTCTATACAGGCATACGCGGGGGTGTTCAGCCCATACGCGCCGGAGTCAGACCCTTCGAAATCAAATTCGATCTTGTTGACCGTTTGTTTCTTGATATTCACGAGATCAAATTCGGTCCAGGTATCGATCAGGATATTTTTTCCATTCCGGAAATCGGCCAGCGCGATGGTATCGCTTGCTACCGGAGTGGCAGATCCGGCTTTATAGCCCCGCGCGATCATATGGAAATATCCTTTGTTGTCTTTCAGGCTTCCCTGAGTGAAAGCATTCCCGTTTTCCATCACTCCATAGGTATAGGAGGAATTACATACATACATTCTGTCGAATCTTCTCTCTGTGTTGTTGGTAAAAGCCATACCTGAAGTACCCACATAGCCGGTATATGTATCGGTATAACCGAATACGACAGCGAAATGGTCGCTACCGTTGCGACCTGCTCCCGCATTCGTTCCGTCTTCAGAGGCTACGTTGTATACACTGCACTGATTGGTGTAGCTATACCACCAATCGCTGGTATCATTGGCTTCGGTATTCGAACGGTAGTTCCAGGCGGAAACCGCTACACCACCGTTCCAGAAATTATAGCTTCCGCCCCAACCATCCGGGTTGACCCCATATTCCAGGTTGGTGAGCGGATCTACCTGAGACGTAAAACGCGGATATCCGGCTACCGCGACATATCCATCGTACAGATTGGCTCCGTAAGAAGTGGGCCCGGCAGTGAGGAGGCCGTTGTCTTCAAAATTGACCAGAAAATACCCGTCTTGTATGATACCCCGTGTGTCTCCTTCAGAAGGTTCCTGTGGGTGGAAGAAGTCATCTTCGTTGCTACAGGAAGAAACCCATACTACGGCCAGCGCGGTGAAGCACAGTGCCGGAAACTTAAATTGCTTTGTCATAACACATAAAATTTAAATAATTAATAAATATACGTGCCATGAGAAGAATGAATGACGCAAATAGAGGGATAACCCGGCAGAGAGCTGTTATCGGTCCGTTTGAATCTGCTCCATGATCCCGTGGCGCAATTCGTTAAGTTTATCCATCGCAGGTTTTCCGGTGTACACTTTTCGGAACAGTACTTTATGTAGCGCGTGGCACACAAAGGACTCCTGCAAAAACTTAATAAATGGATCTCGGGAAAACTTTCTGCTGATGCGGGTAGGGCGGTTTGCTGGTATACAGGATGTATACGCATTTACCGCTACCGTTGGCAGCCGGGACAATGATTCTGATACGGAACAGACGCGTGCATCTGTTGGTAGTAAAAACCTTAAACCACGAAAGTTTTACCGAAACACGTTCTGGCAGGTTTTCTGACTTGTCCGATCTTATACACCTTCCCGGAATTACTCCAGTGGCATGGAATGTATAAAACCTCTTTGAGGACTTACAGCAGCGGGTACTGTTCAGGATTCGCACCTGATTCCCTTTTCAGTGCGCTCTGCGGATGAAGAGTGCACCACCAAAACTGCGGCAAAGTTGTAAAATTTATTTAAGAATGTGTATAAAGGCCGTTTTTTTGTTAAAGCGTTTTTGGGTTGCTGTCTTTTTCTCAGGATAAGATGCGTATGCTCGTTTCCGATCCAACGGCAGATCTGTGGTAGTTCCCGGCAGATCCGGGAACAGGCTTCTGACCGGATGGGTATAAGAGGATTTTTTGTACACAGTTGATCTAAAACCCGTTTCCGTTTGTTCTCTTTTTGGGGTTCGGATACAAGTAAAAATTCTGTCCGGACAGAAGGATACAGAGTTTTTAATTTAGAGTTTTTAATTTATAGATAGAAAACGTATGATTACAATTGTGGCCCGTTGCGTGGTGAAAAAAGGATACAAAGAAGATTTTGTGGCTGCTGTGCAGAAGATGATAACAGAGAGCCGGAAGGAACCAGGGAATGTCTCCTACAGATTGATGGAAGATGTAGACAATGAAGATGCTATGGCCTTTATTAAAGAGTGGAAAGACCTGGATGCTGTCGAAGAGCATGGGACTCAACTGCATTTCAAGGAGGGGATCAGCAGTATCCGGGAATTGATAGAAAGTATGGATATTATGAAATATCAGGCTATTGGATAGTCTATCTGAATCGGGTGAGCAAATGAACGTATTATTAGTCAATGGTAGCCCCAATGAGCGGGGGTGTACCTATACAGGGTTGAGAGAAATAGCCGATGAACTTCAGAAACAGGAGATCGGGAGTGAGTTTTTCCAGATAGGCAAGCGTGTGGTCAGAGGATGCATCGCCTGCATGAATTGCCAGCGTACGGGAAGCGGACATTGTATCTATAAGGAGGATCCTTCGAACGAACTGATCGATAAACTGCATGCCGCGGATGCTGTTGTGGTGGGTAGTCCGGTCTATTACGCGGGCATCTCCGGGCAGGTAAAGTGTCTGTTGGATAAAGCCTTCTTCGCAGGCAAAGGGTTTGATTACAAGCCTGCGGCGGCTATCGTCAGTTGTCGTCGGGGCGGGGCGAGCGCGGCGTTTGATCAGTTGAACCATTATTTCACCATCAGCAATATGCCTGTGATCTCTTCTCAGTACTGGAACCAGATCCATGGATATACGCCGGAAGATGTACAGCAGGATCTGGAAGGGTTGCAGACCATGCGTACGCTGGCCCGGAACATGGGATGGTTGCTGCGCTGCATCACAGCCGGGGAGCAAAGCGGGATCTCCAGGCCGAAGCAGGAACCATGGGTACCGACCAACTTCATCCGTTGACCTGAAAAGAGGCTCTGCTGGTTGCCGAAAGCGTACTTATGGAAGGGGTATCTGACTTTTTTCTCCTCCTGTTGTATCGGGAAATATACGTACCGGTACACCTGCGATCATTAAAAAACTCCTGGTGAGTATGTTTGGGAATTCTCTGCTTAACATCGTCTTTTGTTCGATGATCGTATATCTGTTTATCATCATCGGATTGCGTATTTTCGGAAAAAATGAACTGACGCAGTTGTCTGTCTCGGATCTGGTTTTTGTGTTGCTGATCAGTAATTCGGTGCAAAACGCTATGGTGGGAGGAGACAATACGTTGTTGGGCGGAATTGTGGCGGCAGGCTCTCTGTTCCTGCTCAACAGAGGGCTGGATCTGTTTCATTACAGATCGCCGAAATTTGCTAAACTGATGGATGGTGAACCGGTGGTTCTGGTCCGGCATGGGAAATCGAATCACATACAGATGAAGAAAAATCGTCTGACCCTCCGGGATCTGGAGGTCGTTCTCCGGGAAAATGGGATAGGGAATATAGAGACTGTGGATCTGGCCATCCTGGAGATAGACGGAAAGATCAGTATCCTCTCTGATGAGGATATAAAGAAAGACAGTAAACTGACTGGTGAAGAATGAAGGGATTTATTGATTTACGATTTGACGATTTACGATTTACGATTGAAAATACAGGACTATGTGTCGAGTAGTTTGTCATTTTGAATCGACGGTCGATTTGCTCAATCGAAATCCATGTAGTCCATGTCAGCCTATAGAGATTACGTATTAGGATTTACGAAAGGTTTACATATATGTTCTTTCTGTATTTTCAATCGTAAATCGTAAATCGTAAATCAGTAAATCCCTTTGTTCTTTGTTAATCTACAAACGTTACGATCTCTTCTCTTTCTTTCCGGGGAGTGGTAGCGGAAGGAGTTCCTGCCGGATAGCCGAGAGGAATAATGGCTACCGGTACCAGGTTTTCCGGCAATTCCAGTTGCCGGCTACAGACCGCCGGATCGAAGTGGCATACCCAGCAGGTGCCTAATCCCTGCTCCGCGGCGGCCAGACAGAGATGTTCCACCCCGATCGCTACATCTATATCTCCATGATCTTTGTTGTCAAAACCCCGTTTCCAGGAAGTGGTCTGGTCGTAGCAGGCAACGATATAGACCGGAGCCGTGGCAAACCATTGGCGTGGATAGGCCGGATACAGCTTCTGTCTTCCTGCTTCGCTACGGATCACAAAGAAACGCCACGGCTGGAAGTTGGCTGCCGAAGGGGCAAAACGTACCGCGTCGAAAATAGAATCTAATTTCTCCTGTTCCACTTCACGGGCAGAGAAATCTCTGACGGAAACACGCTGTCTGACAAGTTCTAAAAAGTTATTCATATTCCAATCTGTTTTTAAAAAAGTTATTGTGAATGGATCTGCTGCAAAAATACAGCCTTTTTTCTAACAGATCCGGTATACTTTTTCCTATAAACGGTATATTTGCGCTATGGAACGGCGAAATCTGTATCAACCTTTTGAGGTAAAATACCAGCGGTGCGATAGTTGCCCGCTGGAAGAGCATACACATACCTTTTTCGAACTGGTATATATCGTAGAAGGCAAGGGTTTGCAATGTGTCAATAAGCATGTGTTTAATTACCGGGAAGGACACCTTTTCCTGATCACTCCTAAGGATTGTCATTCGTTCGATGTACATACCACCACTGCTTTCACCCTGATACGATTCAGTAATATATACTTAGATTCGTACCGGCTCTCCGCCGAAGAGCGCCGCCGCATGGTATATATCTTAGAGAATGCCAGCCACCGTCCCGGTTGCGTATTCAGAGATGCTTCGGATCAGTTGCTTGCTCAGGGTATCCTGGAGGGGATCCTGCGGGAGCATCTGGAGCCTAAAAAAGAGGGAGAGGAGCTGATACGGCAGTTGATCTTTACCCTGTTGGTGATTGTGGCGCGCAACCTTACCCCCTCAGTCTACCAGATAGAAAACCCGGTTTCGGGGGTGCGCTCTTTAGATATGCTGGAATACATTCAGAAACATATCTGTGAGCCGGAGAAGCTACACTCCGGAAACC